>FTKT01003695.1_pt1 | contig 11119 bp, 18 predicted proteins | sample 1658271 | NCBI WGS metagenome assembly FTKT01 (sample SAMEA3914811, study PRJEB12502) | metagenome | biome: forest; material: soil | place: Canada | collected 2011-08-04 | depth 0.3 m | reverse complement strand
CGATCCTCCTCGTCTCCACCAATCAATTCAAGGGCTTAGCTTCGGCTAGGCCCTTTGTCTTTGGGCACAGATGGGCACATGTGCCCATCTGTGCCCAAAACGTCGGAAAACGACCTTCGCACTGGAAGGGCCGGCGCACCCCTGGGCACTGAACGGCAAGCGTCTTCGAGCAAAGCGCGACCACGTCATCGGCGCAGCTTGAACGTTCGCCGGCCATCGAACGTCACGAATTCTCCGCTGCTCTCGGTAGGCCGAAGCCGTTCGCCGGTGGCCAACGTGTACGTGGTCTCGGTCTGACCGTTCGGCAGCGTGACCCGCCTGATAAGAATGATGCAGGCCTCGCCTCGCTGGCCAATGGCTTCGTGTTTCTCGGCTTCCATGCACCGATTGTGCTGCGGCGCCACTCGCGAAGGCCGGCGCGGTGCTGTCCGAGCTGCAAACTGCGGGCCACGAGCAAGGCGAACTCAACCTCTTCTCGGTTAGCGACGAGCCGGCCACCCCCGCGCCCGATCCGCGCGCCAGGCTGATGCGGGCCAAGGACGCGCTCAACAACCGCTTCGGCCGCGACTCGGCGCGCATCGGCAGCACCACGATGGTCAGCCGCAATGCCGAGGTCGCCTTCTGGGCGACCAAGCAGGAGGGGCGATCGCCGCGGTACACCACCCGATGGGACGAGATGCCGGTCGTGCGGGCTTGATGGTCGCGATGGACATGACTGTGTTCGCATTGCATCCGGAAGCTGCCTTCCAGTTCGGCACACTGACCTTCCGCTGCAACGCCAACGCGGCCTCATCGAAGGTATATGGCTCAAGATTCGGCGGACGAGCCCGTCCCGCAACAGCAGCGAACGAAGTATCGGAGCAGTTGCCAACAAACATGGACTGGGATCGCGGAGAGTTCCCGCAGACCTCCAACTCGGCCGCCGGTTATGCTTGATGCTGCACTGGGAAGGAAGCTCAATGCAGCGCACAACGAGCTGGTACAAAATGAAGGCGTTGAGATCGCGCGTCTGGCGAGAGACGCCGACGTACCGCATGAAGAGCGGGCCTCGTGTCATGCGCGATCGTTTGACGGCTTGGTATCTGGATCCCGAACTCTTGCTCTCTAAAGGCGAAAGGCGTGAGGCTCATAGCCTACTCGCGCGGCTTATGCGGATGTCCGTTTCCGTGGTCGACGAAGACGGTAGCCCACAACGCAATGACCTTCTGCACCGGCTAGAACGAGTCGCAAGCGGAGCGTTGCGCCGATGCGTAGGCCTTGAACGATTTATGGTCGTTCGAATCAGGCGAGGTGACGGGCATTCCGTTGCCTGCAGACTGGAGACACTGACGCTCGAAGCCAGTCGCTTCGGTTTGTCGAGGCTTCAATGGAGCGTGGACGGCAAGGGCTTGCGCAAAGACATGACAGTCGGGAGCTCACGCGCAGGTATAAGTTTCATTTCTGCTCACATTTCCCGGCGTCTCCTTACTGGTCGCTGGGCATCGACAAAACTAAGCTTCAAAACAAGGCGGGAAAATGCACTTTCCTCCTGGTGATCTCTGGAACGGAGTTGCTCCCGAGATACTGATCGACTGTGCCCGGCAATTGCGTGATCGCGAAGACATTTCCCAAGACGATTTCTGCCGAGCATTGGGAGCCCCACCCGACGAGGCGATGCCAGTCTTGAAGATCATGGTTAATGAAGGCTTCTTTGAGCCTCGCGATGACTCAAGCACCTTCGCGCCAACTGCGCGCTTGCGTCAACTCGCGCTGGCTCAGGTATCCAACGGTTTGACGAGAGCAGAGGCTGAGGCGCTGCTCGAACGAATCATCGATGCCGGAAGACGAGTAAACCGTTCGCCCGAAAAGTACTCGTTGACGGTTCGTCGCATCGCCGTATTTGGCTCGTACCTCGGCGACAAGCCCAAGCTGGGCGATCTTGACGTCGCTGTTGAACTTTCCGCCAATTCGTCATTGCGAATTCAGCCTGACGAAGGAGTGCTGACCGCGATGGCGCGTCAATCTTCGGCGGAATCCAAGATCTATTCCGCGCTTCGCCTCAGGAAGTCGAAGGTGATCAGCATCCATACCTTCGCTGAGGTTGAGCATCTCAGGACGCCCTACAGAGTCGTGTTCGAAGAATCGAGCCACGCATAGAGCTTTCAAGTCGTTTCCGTTCGACGCACGTCTGTTTTGCCGCCGACGTCGTCGCTTGAGTTGCCCTTGGCGGCCTGCTCTCGCAAAGTGATAGTCCGCAAGTTCATTGCTCAATCCGGCCAGCAGCCCACCTGCGCGTCAGCCACTCGACAAAATGCAGCGCTATGCCGATAAGCCGGGCTATTGCAACCGATTGAGGCCCGCTAAATCAAACCGGGGCGAGCAATGGCAACGCCCCCTTGCGCCCGGTCTCGACCATCCGCTCTCGCTGCGTATCCGACGCCGCGACGTCGCTTCATCTCGGGTGGGCGTACAGTAGGCCGCGGAGGAGCACTCATGGACACGAACACCGTCGACATCGAACTCATAGTGACGAAGGATTTTTGGGCCTTTGTCAGTCGTGCTGCCGCGGCTTTGAAAATGACGCCGGAAGCGTTTGTCCTTGAGGCGAGCGTGGCGTCGGCAATCAAGCAATTGTCGGGCATAGCGCACACGATACGCGGGGGTGTGCCGCCTCGTCGTATTTGACTACGTCATATCCCAGCCAGGATGTGGCGTGATGCCTGCAAGGCGATAGCTGTAGGTCGCAACGTGCGACACGAGGACAGCAATGCAGCGGACTGCTGCCGCCCGCCCGGGCGCTGCGACCGGCCGGAGCCGCTGCAGAACTGACATCGCAGCGAGATCTGAATCGATGATCATGGTGCAGAGCCAGCCCTGTCCACGCTTGCAATAAGATGGTCGCCGCAGGAGGCTCTCCAATGACGATATGGCTGCTCGACGAGTCCAAACCGCTTGACGATACCGCGCAGGCCGCCATTGCGACGTCGCTGAAGTTCGCAAATCGCGCTACGCGTGGCGCCCGGAGCAGCCTGGCGTTGGCCGTCCGCATCAACGATGTGGTCGTCCACGACACCAGGAAGTGGTTCGGTGGGGCGGACATTCGCATCGACGTGATCGCGGTCACCGGCGCTGGAGCGGATTTGGCGCCCTTCTACCAACCCACGACCTTCCGCTTCCCCGGCGTTCGCGACGGCGACCGTCTACCCATCGAATCGCCGGGCTTGATCGTTTTCTACGGCCAGCCGGCTCATTTTCTTGACGTCTCCATCGTCGTGTCGCGCGACCGCAAGGACACCAGCGACTTGGCGACCTTGATCTCCGAGCGTGTCAACTCGCCCCAATGGGCCGCGGCAGCCGGAACGTTGTTGGGGCTGGCGGTGGCGGCGCCGCAAGTCGCGGTGGTCACCGGCGCCATCGCCGCGGCGGCCACCATCGGCAACTTTGCCTCGGACGTCCTTCAGCAGGTCACCGGGGCCACGGTAGGGCTGTATCGCGCCTCCTGGCTGCAATCTCGCGACCGCTTCGGCCTCGGGCGCCATCCGGAAACGGGCTCGTTCCGGCAAAAAGACCTGGAGTTCTGGTTCGAGATCGTGGCCGATCGGCACTAGCCGAGGCGCTGTCAGGGGCGATCGTTACCGGCCTGGCAGAACGCATGTTGCGCTCGACTGAGGGGCTCGCGGCCCGAAGCGTCAAGTGCCTGCGAGCTCAGGCCGAGAGCGGATTGCGCGCGCTGCCCGTGAGCTTGAAGGCCGCCCAGAAGAACGGATGACTTTCATCTGCATCGCGGAGGCGCTCAAGCTGCGCGGCGCGCAATGCGCCGGCCACGCTGAAGTCGCTCTTGTCGCCGTCGTGGCCGCACAGAAGCTCGTAGAACTTATCGACGAGGCGAAGGCTGCTGTCGTCGTCGATGTTCCACAGCGTCGAGACAACGGCGTTCGCGCCGGCAATCAGAAAGCCGTTCGCGAGATTGATCACACTGTCCGGATGCATGGCGCCGCGTCCGGTTTGACAGGCACTGAGCACGATCAGGCCGGCCTGGCATGTCGTGCCGCCAAAGCCGAAGCCGCTCGTGTAGAGCGTTTGTGCGGAGAGATGGCCATCCGCCAGGATCAGGAACGATTTCGACGGGTCGGTCGGATCGGTGAACGCGTGCGCCGCGATGTGAACAGCAGGAACGTCGTGAGCCTGTGCCTGCAACGTGGCCAGCGACGCGGCCTTGCCGAGATCTGCGTGCGTGCCGAGGCGCGACGCAACGAGTTTGGCTTCCTCGAGAGCGCCAGCCAGAGGTTGCACCTTTGGACTGCCGTCGACGAGCCGGTCGTTATGGCAGGTGAGGTCAGGGTCGCCCAGGACGACGCTGCCATTGCGAAAGACGCGCTCGCATCGAGCCTGTGGGGCGACAAACAGTGCGTCCCGGGTGAACATCAGGTTGCCGCCCCGGAAGTACGGCAGGTTGCTCGCCTTCAGCAACCCGACACGACACGCGTAGTCGGATTCGGTGGCCATGGCCGCCGTGACTGATGGCCAGTACACGGTCTCGAAGGCTTCCACGACATATCTCCCGTCGCGCATGCGCAGCGCGGCGAAGGGGATGTATTCGAGCTCGGCATCTGGCACGATTGTCAGGCGCGTGCAGCCCGCGAGCGAAGCTTCGATGTCCGCGGGGATGAGCCGCTCCCACAGTGCATGCAGAAAGCGGTCGAGCATCTGCGGGTCGCCGGCCGGATCGACCAGGGTTCGTTGACCCACGGGACGGCTGCCCGTACCGAAGTCGTCCACCTTGGCGTCGTAGGGCAGGGCATTGATGAAGCCCGCGAGCTCCGCTTCCGGGTCGTCGAGGGCCCACGCCTTGAGATCGCCGTCCGGGAGAATGCACCACACCAGGAATTTTGCATCCGCCTTGACGAAGACGAGCAGTGCCGAGCCGCTGTTGTAGACCGACATGGCGACCTCGCGGAGATCCGCGGGTTCCATCGACTGGACGTTGCCACTGGGGGCGATCAGCTTGTTGCGGAACCACGCAGGGACACGATCGAGCGAAACGAAGTGTTGGCGCGACATGAGATCGCCGAGCGCGCGAGATTTCACGCGCTCGGCGATGCCGAGCGAGGCCCGCGCATCGCCGCGGCGCAACAGGTGCAGGCGCATCAGGTCGCGGCCAAGCATCTGGATGCGTTTCGACAGCCCGAACGAGAACGAATGGGCCATGGGTCCGCCATTCGTCGTGACGACGAACCGCAGGTGCTCGAAGTGGCGAAACGCCGCATCAAGCAATCCGGCAATCTCCGTCAACTCGAGCGAGCTGTCGATGACGCCGCGGTGTGCCTCGTACGACTGCCACACGACCTCGAAGGCCTGTTGTTCCTCGTCGATGTCCTTGTTGACCGAGAGCCCGCAGGCCTCGATCTCCGTCGACTGCTCGAGTTCTTCCAGGGACGATGCCAGTGCCTCCTCCACCCGCCCCAGCGCCACGGACAGACGACAGGTCGTCTCCCGCCAGCGTCGCCGCGCGCCCCGGTCATCGGCCAAAGTCGCGAGATGCTGGGCAGCATGGGCGAGTTGCAAGCTCCCGGCGCCCTCACTCGATTCCAACAGCGGCAGCAGGTAACGCGCATCCTCGCGCATTCTTCGCAGGGTGTCTTCGACGGACGCACGCATGGCTTGAAGCGATTCTTCAGTGGAATCGATACGCAGGTCGACGTGAGTAACGGTGCCGCGGACGACGATGTCACGCAGAAACGAACGCAGGACGAAGATGTTCGCGCTCGTGGCGTAAAGTCCGTCGAACAGCCCGAGGCGAAAGGTCGCGCAGAGAGCGAAACGGTAGTGGAGATAGGCCTCGGCGAAACATCCAGCCTGTCTGCAGCGCACGCCCTCTGACAGCGCCCGCTGGGCAAGGGCCGTCAATTGCGGCGCCGCGGCAGGATCGCTGAAGAGGGCATCCTCTTCGAGCGTCGACAAGGGTTCTGTCGGCGCGAGGCTGAAGGTCATGACCGCTCCATGGGCTCCGACGAGCGCCGCCCAAGATTGTGCCGACGGTTTGCTGAGCTCAACTCGGCTCCTCGGGCCCGCAGAGAATCCAGCGCTTGCCGAAATGATAGCGCGCTCTCGAGGATGAGAGCGGTTCCATGAGGCGTGCAGTGCGCAGGGGCGCTTCGCGACCACGTTGGCGCCACGCGAGTGGGTCGTGCCACTTTGGTGAGATTGACGACGAACCGCGTCGGACAGTCGACCAAAGGCGGCTTTGCAAGCGACTGCTGTCGTCCTACCGGCCACAGAGAACGGCAGGTGGCGCTGCATTGCTGTCATCGACTTGACGCCAGCCGTTCGCGGCGCCTCGCGCCAACCGGAGGATCAGAAGCCAGAGATGCGTACGTTGTTCGATCCTAGCGCCGCGATGGCCGCAGCACTGGTGCGTAGCGCCCCCTCGGCCGAGATGTCTGAGGCCACAGACAAGAAGAATCGCATCGGGTAGTTTTAATTCAGCAGCTCGGATGTAGGTTCAGCGGCGCCCGTTTCTCTCGCCTGCAGGCGCCCGCTCAGCGGCAAGGGAAATCTGAGCGAGTCGCGATCATTGGCCGCGTGCCCTGCGACCAGTCATGCGCGCTTCAGGCGTGCCATCAGCGATCCAGGAGTACTGCGCGCTGACAGCAGCGGACGCATCAACTGGAGTGCCTTGAACTGCGACATGTCGAAATCGCTAGGGATCAACATCTTCGCGACGACCCTCGAGGCAGGTACAGCCGATTTGCTGAAGATGAACAAATGATCGGCGGCGAGGTCGAGTCCAGCCGACGCATCGAGATCTACAGCATATACGCAAGGCTTTGCGCCGACCAGGCTGCCAAGACGCTCTTGCATTCTCGGAGATGCGCTCCCGCCAGTATCGACACCCCGCTTGTAGAGCCGCACGACTTGGCCGCCACCCGTGAGCGCGTAATCTACGGAGGCGTAAGAGATCGGCGCGAAGCTGAGACGAGTCGGCTTCGCAGCCTGCCGAAGGGCTTGAGCAAGATCTGATTGTTCCGCCGGCAAGGAATCTGCCAGTGCATTCAGATCCTCGGACGACACCGCGCTGTAGGGGTAGACGAAGCCGTTGGTTTCGATGTCATCGGCGAATAGCGTGGAAGTCCCGTGGTAGACGAACCTCGAAATATCCTCGAACCTGTCCGAGAACAACCTCCCCGAGGTCATCAATCGCTTAAGGTCGAACTGTTCTTCGATCATAGGTGTCCTTCATTGACTCTTACGTGCCCGGAAAAGTGACCGGGCTTCAGCCCCACTCCTCAAGCAGTCTCATCGCTCTAGCAGCGAGAAGTTCAAATTCTCAAACAAATCAAGGACTGTCTCGGGCTCGTAACGGAACCGACTATAGATGAGGTAGAGCAGATGTATGCCGTTGTCCACGCGGTCCAAGCCGCAGAAGAAGAACCTCGGTCCGCGAATCGGAAGTTGTCGCCAATCATTGTCCGGGTCTCCTTCAACCAGGAGTCCCGCTCGAATTAAAATTCCGATGTGTGCATCCAGAGCGCCAGCGGGCGCCTGCAAGGCGACCTTTAGATCAGAAAGCGCAAAGCACATGAAGAGGTCGCCAACGATCGCCCGGCGAAACGCATGGGCATACAAGCTCCTCGTCATTTGAGGCTGCTCCGCAATCCTCGCCAGGAGCGCGGGCGCGTGATCGAAGAAATCGTGTTCGAGCCCTCCTAGATCGAGTTGCCCGAGGTTGCGAGGCATATTGAACTCATTGCGCAGGCTCTCATCCAAAAAGCGCTCAGTCAGAGCCCCATTCGGAGGCGCCGCGAATGCGCCCTGCTCATGGTCTTGCTTCATCGCTCGTAGGCGGTCGGGCGGGTAAGCTGAGACGTCGTTGGTCACGCAATGGTGCGGGTAGCACAGCAACACAAGGTTCTCAAAAGCGCGCCGCTGCTCATTTGACTGTTTCGAATTGAAGCGCTCGCCGCGAGGCAGCGCCGCCTCGATGTGGCAAAGCTGGCCGACGAACGTCCCCTGCTGGTCGACGAGGCTAGTCTGGCAACCAGGAAATGCGCACTGATTTCGCGAGAGCGCGAACAGCCGCTGACGTACAGCCAAGCGAGGAGGCAGGCGCTTCGGTTCTTCTTGCATGAAAGTCTCAGTCTGTTGGCTCCATGTCGCGCGAAGCCAGTCGCCTCGCATGCGATGACGTGCGCCTCAAGCATAGCTGACGCGTTGAAGGCAAGCGCCCTCTCCCGAGAGCTAGAGGCCATACTGCGTAGATCAGGGAGCTTGCATGGTCCACCGCTTCATGGCGACGTCGATGACCAGCTCGGCATTGTCGAGAGCGGCCAGGATCATGCTGTCCTGGCCGTTGTCATCGCGCGATCGGAAGTCGTTGTAGGGCCGGTCAGTCCAATCGTTGGCTTCGATTTGCTTTGACACCGACAGGGACAAGCCCCCATCCATTGGTCTGCTATGCAGCGACTGCTGCCTCGAGCGTTGGCCTGTCAGTTGTCAGTTCATCATGCGAAAGCAGCCACCCAATGTCAGAAGGTCTGGGGCCGAAATGCGATTTCCGGACCTTCGTCGGCTCTCGCTGAGTCTCAGTGAATGCGTGACGACAGAACATGCACAACCGCAGGGTCACCAAGCCTGCTATGTGCGGAGCACACCCCGGCGCAGCACGGTGTGTCTCTAAAGCCTGACCTTGTCTCGCCAGGCCGCAAGCACTGCGCAAGCCAGGCGTTGGGCATCCTGCAGCGCTTCCGGGGCAGTGTTTCGCAGGGCAAGGCACTCCTCTTCCACCCGCGAAGGCTGCGTCCCGAGGAGTACCGAGACGACACCAATATGCCAACCGTCGATTTCCCGGGTCGAGACGAAGGCCGTCAGGTCGGGCGAGGCGTGGAAAGCAGCCATGGGTTGCTCCTGGAGGCGTGGCGGCCAATCTTGAGCCGATACCAGCGCGAATGCAACGAGAACTAGCCAAGATCGGCAGCAATGACCAGTGGCGCCCGGTTGGGCGTGAAATTGCGTTCACGCAGCCTGGCCCGAACGATCGAAGTGTCATGCCGGGCCCGTGCCAGTTGCCGAGCCAGCTCTGACCCCGAAGGCGACGACTCCCAGCTTTGAATCACAAGCCGGATTCCGTCGCCATGGCGCTTTCGCACCACTGGCAACACCGCGTCCGCGAAGGCATGGGCGAGGGCCTCATCAAGCAACAACGCGCCCTTAGCGGGATCCGCCAGCTTGGCGTTGGGCGAGAGCAGGCAGTCCTGCTTTTCTACAACGTGCGCCAAGGTGTCGCTTCGAGCTGTGAGCCCCTCGACACGCAGCACAAAGATGGACAAGACGGCATTCATCGAACTGGACAAGCGTCTTCAGCGCCCGAGCCGACCGCCTCAGATCGCGAAATCCGACACCGACTGGCCCGCGTCGAGCGCCGCCTGCAGCCACTTGGGCTTGAGTCCCCGCCCCGTCCACGTGGCGCCCGAAACGGGGTCTCGATACTTCGGCGCCACCTTCTTTCCCGTGGAGCCCGTCTTGGCGGGCGACTTAGACACGAGATCGGCGGCCGTGAGCCCGTGCTCCGACATCAACCGGCGCACCCGCTCGACGGCTGCGGCCTTGTCGGCCGTCCGAGCCTCTCGAATGGCACGATCGAGGGCTGACTGCTGCGCCAGGAGCTCGGAGAGAGAGGGCTGCATGGAAAAACCTCGTGATCGTGGGCCGAACATTTGACCACGCCGGGCCGCCGCCGGTGGGCACAACGCACGCCCAAACGAGCAATACGCCCTCTTCCGCGACATCTCCTCCACTCTCCCAAGCCGTATTTCGGGGCCCATGCCGATAGGACGGATTATCGCAAGCGCCATGACCACGCCCTACTCGCTGCACGATCGGCAGGAAATCTACCCGGGAACGAGATTCACGCGATGGGCTTCTGCAGGGCCGGAGCCAAACGCATGGCTTAGAAGCGACATAGGCTGGTGGTGGCGACAACGTCTTCCGAGGATCTCCGCGGCGTCGCAAGAGTCCCAGGGCAGTGCCCGCTGTGTGCAACCGTTAGTGCAGAATGCATTGGAGGGTTGAGGCCACGGGTATCCAACGAGGGATCCATGAAACTAGAACAGAGCTGGACAAGGCACATCAGGGGCACGCACTGCCTTCGCTGTACGGCGGACGGTTGGTCCTATCCCCTGAGCGCTGTCTTCGCGCCGACAACAAGGCATTGCGGATTCCGCGGCGTCTTGAAATCGACCGTGGCTTAGGTGGACGGGGTGCTGCGCACCTTCACAGGCAGCCTCCTGTCACACGCCCTCTGGCACGACGGAGTTCTGCAACTACCCAAGCCTTTGTCCGACGCCCATCGCGAGTACTTGGTCGACAAAGGATTGTGGGACAGGTATGACCCCGGCAGCTCGAGCGGCGTCATAGGTGGTGCATCTGACGAGGATGCAAGCGACCATGTCGTGAATCGGTTCCTCAACTCGGCCGCCCGTATGCAGTACGTCTGCTCGGACCCCAAGGACGAACAGGCCGACGTTCGAGATGCAATATTCGATCAGCTCGCCGCAGGCCCTATCCACATCATCGACCTGGCGGCCGGGAATGGGGCTGGGACGATCAGCATGCTTTCCTTGATCTGCGAGTTGCGTCTTGCTGGTTCCATTCCACAGCTCCCACTGAACGTATGCGTTGCCGCAGTCGACTTCTCCCCAGCATCCCTCAATCACTTCGCGGCGCTACTACACAAAATCACCCCGTGGCTGGCCGGCGCGGGGATCACTGTTGAACTAAGCTTGTGCCATTGCGATCTGACAATTCTGGGTGAATTCTCAGAGGTGTTGGACGGAGTCTTCTCTGATGCAAGAGCTAAGGGTGTAAACCGCTTTCTGTGCGTCATCTCAGCCATCTCTGGTGCGAAACGAGAAGGCATCGAGCCGATGATTGATTCGCTCAAACTTGCAGCTGCCGGCCTAAGTCACAGCAAGAAGAGCAGTTCGTGGCTATGGGTAGAGCCTCACATCGGCAAGTCCTGGTTCACCAAGCTTGCAGACAGCGTTCGGCTAACGCTCACTAGGATCAAACACATCTTCTCTCCAAAGGGCGAGACGTTCCAGCTCACGTCAGATGTTCCGATGATGGAGGATCCGGCTACCCG
>FTKT01002095.1_pt6 | contig 11155 bp, 8 predicted proteins | sample 1658271 | NCBI WGS metagenome assembly FTKT01 (sample SAMEA3914811, study PRJEB12502) | metagenome | biome: forest; material: soil | place: Canada | collected 2011-08-04 | depth 0.3 m | reverse complement strand
GAAGTTCGACTCCAGCAAGGACCGCGGCCAGCCGTTCGTGTTCGGCCTCGACCAGGGCATGGTCATCAAGGGCTGGGACGAAGGCGTGCAAGGCATGGCCGCCGGCGGCACGCGCGTGCTGACGATCCCGGCGGAACTCGGCTACGGCGCGCGCGGCGCGGGCGGCGTGATTCCGCCGAACGCGACGCTGGTGTTCGAGGTCGACCTGATCTCGTCGAAGTAAGCGACCGTCGCGGCCGGACGGCGGACTGTCCGGTCCGCGTTTCGACACGGCATTCATCCACCATCCAAGTTTCGAGGTTCCCATGAAGCGAGTCACTGGCATCGGAGGCATCTTCTTCAAGGCGAAGGACGCCAAGGCGTTGCAGGCCTGGTACAGGCAGCACCTGGGCATCGACGTCAAACCCTGGGGCGGCGCCGCCTTCGACTGGACGGACGCCGACGGCAAGCCCACGGGCGGCACGACCGCCTGGTCGATCGCCTCGGAAGGCAGCGACCAGTTCGCGCCGAGCACGGCCCCGTTCATGGTGAACTACCGCGTCGACGACCTGCACGCGCTGCTCGCGGCGCTCAAGTCGGAAGGCTGCAACGTCGTCGACAAGACCGACGACTCCGAGTACGGCAAGTTCGGCTGGGTCATCGATCCGGAAGGCAACAAGGTCGAACTGTGGGAGCCGCCGGCCGGGCAGTGAGGCCGAGAGGGATGGGCCTCGCCCGCTCCGCGGGACGAAGGCCGACTGTCGCCGGTTGCGGCCTTTGAAGACAGGCCGCCTCAGGGTCACTCGCCTGGCATCACGAGCGGAGACCGACGCCTTTTCGCCGCTGCGACACCGATGCATTCGGCCGGCGCCGTGCGATGGAAAACAGCGAAATGCCCGAGCAGCGAATCTGATGCCTCGCCGAATCCGATGGAAGCGGTCTTCGCATCGGTTCACTCGCGAAGGCACAGGGTTGCGACCGCCTCGTCGTCCAAGCCGGCGCCCTCCTCCAGCCAGCGGTCGAGGTCGGCGGGATCGATCCGTGCTGCCCCGAGCAATGTCAACGTGTGCTCATGCGCCTGGCGTCGAACGTGCTTGAGACCCGAGGCATCCCGGCGCCAATGGGACTGCGCCCTGCCGTCGAGACGCGCTGCGTCGGCGAACCGGCCCTTCGCGGCCAGCAGCATCGCCAAGTGCACGCACCCGAACGGCAGCATGCCATCGCGCCGCCAGGCCGGCATCGCGCGGCGCACCGTGCGTTGGGCGTCATCCAGCCGTCCGAGCAAAGTCTGTGCGTGCGTCAACTGGAACATGGTGTATCCCAGCGTCGGGGTCAAGGGACGGCCCGTATCCTGAACAATGGACATTGCGCACGTGATCGCCTCCTCGAAGCGCTGCAGGCAGTTCAGGACAACACACAGATTGTTTTGACAGATGAAAGAACTGACCTCCTGGCCGGTCGAATCGGCCAGGAGTCTGCGCTGCTCATGGAGGATCGCCGCGGCCTCCTCGTAGTCGGAGCGTTCGAGCAGGTTCAAGGCCTTCAGATTCAGGTACAGGGCGCGCAGCCAGGGCGGATCCGAAGGGCGCCCGATGCGGTGCATTTCCGATTCGCAGGCTTCCGATTCTTCGACTCTTCCCAAGAGCCGCAGCGACCATGCCTCGATGTAGAGGGCCCGATAAAGGCGCCGGTGCTGGCCGACAGCACGGTAGGCGAACGCAGCGTTGTGGCTCGCGTTCGCCATTTCCGAGCGTGTCAGGCGGCCCCAGTCGCCGAGATCCGTGGCGGCCATCCAGAACCCGCCGACAAGCATCAGGTCAGACAGCTTGTGCACCTGCTCGCGCAGCGGCAGGATTCGGTCCAGTCCTTCGCACGACAGGCCCAGCCATCGGCACAGATATCCGCTGGTGCCGACCAGCGCGATGGCCGTCTCGAAGTCATGAACCATCGCCCAGGCGAACGCCACCCTCAGGTTGTCGAGCTCCGGTATCAGGCGTCGCATGTAGTCCGCCACGCTCAGCTTGCCGTCTTCGCCGAAGCAAGCTTCGTCGACGAGTGCGAACAGGGTTCGTACCGCCGCCGCGTGGCGCCGTTGAGTCGCGTCCGACTCGTCGTGCTCGGCCAGACGATCCAGCGCATAGGCACGGGTGGATTCCAGCAATCGATATCGCGGCGGGTCGCCGGGGTCAGCGACCACCAGCGACTTGTCGACCAGGCCGCTCAAGGCGTCGAGGACCTCCCACTCGTTCAGCGCGTCGTCGGCAGCGACTGTCTGAACGAGCCCCAGAGAAAAGCCACCCCTGAAGACGCTCAGGCGACGCAGGACCCGCTGCTCTTCGGCCGACAACAGCGCATGGCTCCAGGCCATCGTTGCGGCCAGCGTCTGATGTCGCGGCATGGCGGTGCGCGAACCTCCGGTCAGCAGCCTGAAGCGATCGGTCAACCGGTTCAGCAGTTCATGGACGCCGAGCAGGTGCACCCTTGCCGCGGCGAGTTCGATCGCCAGGGGCACGCCATCGAGCCGCCGGCAGATCTCGGCCACGATCGGGGCATTGGCCGAGGCGAGCGCGAAGCGTGACTCGACCCGTCGCGCACGCTCGGCGAACAGGCGGACGGCGCTGAAGTGCTCGATGCCGATGATCTCCCCGTCGTCGGGAATGGACAGGGGATCCAGCCTGAACACGACCTCGCCGTCGATGTTGAGCAGTTCCTGGCTCGTCGAAAGGACACGCAATCCCGGCACGCATCCCGTCATCGTCGCAACCAGTCGCCCGACCGCACCGACAAGATGCTCGCAGTTGTCGAGCACGAGCAATAGCGACTGCGAGGCGAGCACGCTGGCGATCTGCTTCAACTCGGTGCCCGGCGCGGCTTGGCTGATGCGAAGGGCACGCGCGACGGCGCCGGGCAGAGCCTCGGAGTCTTGAATCGCCGCCAGTTCGATGAACCAGACACCATCGCGGAAGTGCTCTCGCGCCGCATCGGCGGCGACGCGTGCGAGAACCGTCTTGCCCATGCCGCCGGCACCAGCAATCGTGACGATTGCGTGCTCCCTCAACATCGCGCCAAGTGCGCGCAGTTCGTCGTCGCGCCCCACCAACTGGGGGAAGTGCAGCGGCGATGCGTCGACGGCGCCAGGCTCAGGGGCACGGGCTGCGCCTGCGTCCAGTTCCTCGTGGCGATCATGGTCATCGATCACGGCGGTGAATCGATAGCCGCGTCCGGGGATGGTTGCGATCGCGTCCGCGCCCAGGATCTTGCGCAGCGTACTGACATGAACCTGAAGATTGTTCTCTTCGACCACGACGCCCGGCCAGACCACATCGAGCAGTTCGTCCTTTTGCACGACCCGTTCGCGACGAGCGACCAACGCGCACAGCAGATCAAGAGCACGCGCGCCGAGCGAGGCGGGGGTACCGTCCACGAGCAGGAGGCGTTGCGCAGGTCGAAGCTCGAAGCGCCCGAATATCAGACTCGCGGGATGGGTGGTAGGCACCGCAGACCTCCTGACATCGAATCGCGACCTGGATCTTGCCGCGTGCAGAGATGCGTCCCTGAAGGCTGCCTTCAGATCTTTTAAGGCCGCCGAGGCCTCTCCTTAAGGACATCGCGGGAACCGCCGCCCACACTGCCTGCACGCGTTCGCCAGCCACAAAGGAGGTCGGCATGAGATCCCCGATCCAGGGTACCTCACTCGCGAAAAGCAAGCCGATCGATTCGAACCCCGTTCGTGGGGCGCGGCGACCGGCTTCCACGTGACAAGTCAGATCGACAAACGGACATGGAGATACTCAAATGAATACCCATTTCGATTCAGTTGCAGCTGTCGTCGACCTTACGGATCGCCGCGGCAATGCCGAAGCACCGAGCGTCGTCGCGGAAGCGGCCACCGGGCGCGCGGCGGCAACGCGCTCCCTCACGTCGGCTTTGGTCGCGATCGCCGCGACCGTCGGCGTCGCCACGGCACATGCCGGTTGTGCGGACCCGAGGACGCCGCGCGCCGTGCAGCCTCACGTGACCCTGCCCGCCCTGGCGGCCCCATCGGCCTTCCGGGATGCCCCGGCCAACGAGGACATCGTGGGTACCTGGCTCGTGACCTACAGCGTTGGCGGAACTGCCACCGGGCAGGCCTACATCCAATGGCACAGCGACGGTACCGAATGGGAGAACATCAACTATCCGATCGATGGCGGCAACATCTGCATGGGCTCGTGGAAGAGAGTCGATGCCCGTCATGTTTCGCGAAATCACTACGGCTGGCTGTACACCAGCGGCAATCTGTCCGGATACTTCAATGAAACCGAGACTGCCGAGGTGGCGCGCAACGGGACGTACAACGGCATCACCAAGATGATGATCTACGACCTCGACGGCCACCTGCAGACGGAATTCGGCGGGACATCGTCGGCGGTGCTCATCGAGCCCTGATCCCGGCGCATCGTGCGGTCCCGGCGTGCGACCTCGAGGATCAATCCGGACGGCCGATCCCCGGCAAACATCGTCTGCAGGATTGAACAGGAAAAGTCACCTCGGGCATGGCTCGATCGACCGCCATGTGACGTCGAGAAGACTGCTTCCCGTCGCCTCGACACAGCGCCCGTCACCAGACCCGCACGCGCTCCTGCGGCGACAGATACATCGCCTGCCCCGGCTGCACGTCGAAGGCCTGATACCAGGCATCGATGTTGCGCACCGTGAACGCGCGGTATTTCGACGGCGAGTGGCCGTCGCCGATGATCTGCTGGCGCAGCTTCGCGTCGCGCGTCTTGCGGCACCAGTTCTTCGCGAACGCGATGAAGAACTGGCGGTCGGCGTCTTCGGGAATCGCCGTGCCCTGAAGCGACGCGCGATAGGCGTCGTAGGACGCGCCGATGCCGGCGAGGTCGGCCAGGTTCTCGCTGAGCGTCTGCTGGCCGTTGATGGCCAGGTCGGGGAACGGGCGATACGCCGAGTACTGCGCGACCAGCGCGGCGGTCGCGGCCTTGAAGTGGGCGCTGTCGTCCGGCGTCCACCAGTTGCGCAGGCGGCCCTTCGAGTCGAACTGGGCGCCCTGGTCGTCGAAGCTGTGACTGATCTCGTGGCCGATGACCGCGCCGATGGCGCCGTAGTTGGCGGCGTCCGGCGCCTGCGCGTCGAAGAACGGCGGCTGCAGCGTGGCGGCGGGGAAGTTGATCGCGTTCTGGATCGGCATGTTGACGGCATTGACCAGTTGCGGCGGCATCGACCATTCGCCGCGATCCACCGGCTGGCGCAGCTTGGCGAGCTGCTGCGCGAGGTGGAAGCGTTCGCCGCGCTGCGCGTTGCCGAAGGCGTCGCCGGGCAACACCTTCAGGCCGGCCCACGAGCGCCATTGATCAGGGTAGCCGACGCCCACGTAGAGCACCTGCAGCTTGGCCTTGGCCTCGGCGCGGGTGGCGGGCGCCATCCAGTCGAGCTTGTCGATGCGTTGGCGGAAGGCGTCCACGATGTGGCCGACCATCTCGCGCACGCGCTGCTTGTTTTCCGGCGGGAAGTAGCGGTCGACGTAGAGATGGCCGACGGGCTCCTCCAGCGCGGCGCTGGTCGCGTCCAGCGCCCGCTTCCAGCGCTCGGACAACTGCGGCGTGCCCTGCAGCGCCGTTCCGTAGAAGGCGAAGTGCTCGTCGACGAAGGCCTTGGGCAGCTCGTCGGAGAAATGGTTGACGAGGTGGAAGGCGAGCCAGTCCTTCCAGGTCGCCAGGTCGACGCTGCCCACGAGCGCCGCCGCGCCGCTGATGCCGCCGGGCTGCCAGACGACGAAGCGCTGCTGGCCGCCGAGGCCGGCGGCCTTGAAGAACGCGGGCCAGTCCATGCCCGGCGCCTTGGCCTTGAAGTCGCGCAGTGTCCAGACGTTGTTGGCCTTGAGCACGTCCTCCGAGTCCTCGCGCGAGGCGTGCTTGGCGGCGAGCTTCAGCTCCAGCGCCATCACGCGCGCGGCACGCGCCTGCGGGTCGTCGAGGCCCGCGAGCCTGAGGGTGGCGGCCACGTGCGCCTTGTACTGCTCGCGCAGCGCGGCCATGCGGGGGCTGTCGTCCAGGTAGTAGGCGCGGTCGGGCATGCCCAGGCCGCCCTGCATCAGGTAGGGCCGGTAGTGCGCGGGGTCGTTCATGTCCGCCGTGATCCACAGGCCGAACAGGTTCTCGGTGTCGAAGGTGGTCGCGTTGAGCGCGTCGACGTCGGCGCGCAGGGTGTCGGCCAACGCGCGGGTCAGCGCGGCCTTGTCGCGGATCGCGGTGATCCGCGCGAGCGCCGGCCGCAGCGGCGCCGTGCCGCGCGCCTCGATGCCGGCCTCGTCCATGTACGCCTTGTAGAAATCGGCGACCTGGCGGGCGTCCGCGCGGGCCTTGCCGTCGGTGCCGACGGCCTCGATCAGCTTGACGATGCGCTGGTTGGTGTCCTCGGCGACGATGGAGAACGGGCCCCACGACGACTTGTCGGCCGGGATCTCGTTGTGCGCGAGCCAGTCGCCGTTGACGTACTGGAAGAAGTCGTCGCCGGGCCGCACGGACGCGGCAGCGGTGTCGTCGGCGAAGACCGGCGTCGCGCCGCACAGGGCGAGACCGAGGGCGGCGTTGAGCAAGGTCCGGCGCAGCGATCGGATCGAGGTTTGCATGTTGATGAGTCCATGGAGCAAGCGCGCATCTTAGGGCCCGAGCGACGGTCGCCGATTCAGGTCTTGCCCGCGTCGCCGCCGCCTAACCGGGTGTTCGAGCGCGTGCAGTCGTGCTCATCCATGCGCGATCCGACACATTGCTTTACTCGGTTAGAGTCGGCTCCCAGGGAAACACCCCATCGAGGAAACGACTAGTCAAGACTATCGTTTTGTGAAAATCATCGCCGGCACTCCGGCGCTGAAGAGCTGACGCCTTCAAGGCGCGGAAGAACCTCAGGAGACAACGATGCGATCGACGATTGCTATGGGCGCGGTGGCCATGGTGGCCGCCGCCTTGACGGGCTGCGGCGGCGGCAGTTCCGGCGGCACGACCAACAACAGCACGACCCCCGGCACGCTGATCGAATCGCCGCCGTTGCGCGTCGCCTCGCTCAACGCGGCCGACCTCACGGCGCAGCTGACCGCGACTTCGCAGGGCCAGCAGCTCGTCGCGCTGGCCGGCACGCCCAAGTGCGGCGTCGACTTCCACTACTTCCACTACCAGACGGTGGGCGGCAAGAACGAACAGACCACCGCCTCGGGCGCGATCATGGCACCCACCGGCGGCACCGGCTGCTCCGGCGCGCGTCCGATCCTGGTCTACACGCACGGCACCGCGGTCACCAAGACCTACAACATCGCCAACATCACCGACTCCACCAACGAGGCCTGGCAGGAAAGCGCGATGATCGGCGCGTTCTTCGCCGCGCAGGGCTACATCGTGGTGGCCTCGAACTACGCCGGCTACGACTCGTCGCCGCTGAGCTACCACCCGTACCTCAACGCCGACCAGCAGTCGCAGGACGTCATCAACGCGCTGACGGCAGCGCGCACCGCGCTGACCAACGGCCTGCCATCGGGCGACACCGACAACGGCAAGCTCTTCATCACCGGCTACTCGCAGGGCGGCCACGTCGCGATGGCCACCCATCGCGCGATGGAGGCCAAGGGCATGACCGTGACGGCGGCCGCGCCGATGTCGGGCCCCTACGCGCTGGTCGCGTTCGGCGACGCGGCCATCGCGTACAGCTCGCCGGGCCTGGGCGGCACGATCTACTACCCGATGATCGCCAACAGCTACCAGCAGTCCTACGGCAACGTCTACACCGCGACGACCGACATCTTCAGCTCGACCTACGCGACCGGCATCGACACGCTCATCCCCGGCCAGTACACGTACACCACGCTGGTGAGCTCGGGCAAGCTGCCGCAGTTCGCGGTGTTCGACATCGCCACGCCCGGCACCGGCACCGAGCCGAGCAGCGGCAACCCGATGATCGACGCGATCCTGGCGCAGCCGAGCGCGGCCAGCAACCCGATCGGCAACCTCGGCTTCGGCGATCCCTACCTGTTCACCAACTCGCTGCGCATCAAGTACGCGGAGGACGCGCTCGCCGACCCCGACGGCTTCATCCCGTCGCCTACCACGCTGCTGCCTCCGGCCACCACGCCGGCGCTCGGCATTCGCGCCGACCTGGCGAAGAACGACCTGCGCGGCTGGACGCCCAAGGCGCCGGTGATGCTGTGCGGCGGCATGAACGACCCGGAGGTCTTCTACAAGGTCAACACGCTCGCGATGAAGGCGCTGTGGACGCCGCTGATCACCGCCGGCCTGGTCAACGTGGTCGACATCGACCCGACGACCAACGGCGACCCGAGCAAGTCCGGCCAGCTGCCGACGATCGTGGGCACGATCGCCGCGGGCGTCTACGTGTCGGAGCCGACCGCTGGCGCCGCGAAGATCAGCGCGGACGTGCAGACGGCCGTGCTGTCCAACGCCGCGTTCTCCGGCTACTTCAGCGCGCCGGGCGTGCCGAATTCGGCGCAAGGCGTGATGGCCCTCGAGGTGGCCAGCGTCGCCTCGCAGGCGACGGCGCTGTACCTCGGCCAGGGCGTCACCGATCCGACGACGCTCGCGACCGACGTCGGCAACGGCCTCGTCGCCAACTACCACTTCCCGTTGACGCAGACCGCGTGCGAGACCGCCGCGCAAGCCTACTTCGCCCACTTCTGACGAGGGCCAGCATGACGCAACGCACGATCACCCACGCCCTCCGCCTCGCGGCCTTCCTGCTGGCCGCCTGCGCCGCCAGCGCCCATGCCGACGACTTCGGACCCGCCAACGAAATACGCGTCGGCGCCTACTTCGTCCACGACAACACCAAGGCCAACGACCTCAGCGGCCCCTTCACGCCGGCGGGCATCAACATCCGCGTCGGCGACAGCACGACGCCCTACCTCGCCTACCTGCGCAACCTCGACACGCACTGGACGCTCGAGCTCGCCGGCGGCGTGCCGCCCACCGTGAAGACCTACGGCAAGGGCCCGGCCACGGTCGGCTCGGTGCCGTTCAACGGCCAGGAGGTCGCCACCGCCAAGTGGTTCTCGCCCTCGCTGCTGATCGACTACAAGTTCATGGAGCCGTCGAGCGCGCTGCGCCCCTACGTGGGCATCGGCGTCAACTACACGCGCTTCTACGACCTGCGCTCGACGCCGGCCGGCGACGGGGCCAACGGTGGCCCGACCAGCGTGAAGCTGTCGCGCTCGATCGGGCCCGCGGGCACGGTGGGCCTGTCGTACCAGATCACGCGCGAGATCAACGTCGTCGCGTCGTACTCGCTGGCGCGCGTCAACAGCCACTACCGCTCCGACACGGCCGGCGACATCCGCACGACCTCGATCCGCTTCAACCCGCAGGCGGCGATCGTCGCGGTCGGCTACTCGTTCTGAACACACCGGCCGGGGACGCTGCTAGACTTGCGTCCTCGGTCGGCAGTTCACCCAGGCGTTGCCGCGCTGGCATCCCCAGCGTCGCTAAACCTGCCGCGTTGCGGTTCCTCGCGAACCGCCAGACGCTCCGTTTCGTTCAGGCCTGTCTCACCACTGCGTGAGCTCGATTCTGGCAAGGGCAACCCCCGGTGCCGCGTCCCTGCGCGGCGTCTCGAGCACACGCTGTCTTCGTGAGGCTTTGCCATGACCCGAACCGTCGTGCCCTATGCGGCACCCGACCTTTCCGCCCTCGCCCGCACGCTCGAACGCGCGCTCGCCGACCACCAGATCACGCACGGCCGCCTGCCCGGCCATGTCGAGATGATGAACCTGCTCGCGCGCGGCGCGGGCAAGCGCAACCTGCAGGAGCTGCAGGCCGAGGCCGCCCGCCACCCGAGCGTGCCGCCCGCGGATGCGGCTCCGCCGCCGGCATCGACCGACTTCTGGTTCGACTCGCCCGAGCTGCTCGATCCATCGACCACGCCCAACCCCGAACTGGCGACGCCGCGCCTCAGCGAGCGCGCCGCCAAGACGCTCAAGTGCTTCGACTTCAGCGGCCGCCTCGTGCGCTGGCCGCCCAAGCTGTCGCAGCAGCGGCTGGCGATGTGGGTGCTGTGGACGCGCTTCGACATGCGCCGCGTCTACACCGAGGCCGAGGTCAACCAGGTGCTCAAGGCCTGGCACACCTGGGGCGACCACGCGACGCTGCGGCGCGAGCTGATCAACCACCAGTTCATGACGCGCAAGAGCGACTGCAGCGAGTACCGCAAGATGCCGCAGTGGCCCGACGACGAGGCGCAGGGCCTGCTGCGCGCGCTGCGCAAGCGCCAGGCGCCGTACCGGCTGTCGAACCGGCCGCCGCGGGTGCTGCCGGCCGTCGCGCCGTCGCCGTCGCAGGCCGACGCGAATTGAGCGGGCCGTCCGCCGACCATCGAACAAGCGTGCGCAGGCGCCGCGGCAGGGCCGCGGCGTCGCGTCGCATCCGGCATCCAGGGAGAAACAAGCAATGCGTGACCTGACCCAAGGCTCCATCCGGGGCCACCTCATCGCCATGGCGGTGCCCATCACCATCAGCATGCTGGTGCAGACGCTGTACCTGATGGTGGACCTGTACTTCGTCTCCGGCATCGGCAAGGAGGCCGTGGCCGGCGTGGCCGCGGCCGGCAACGTCACCATGCTGGTGATGGCGCTGACGCAGATGCTGGCCGTCGCCACCGTGTCGCTGGTGGCCCGCGCGCTGGGCGCCAGGGACCAGGCCGCCGCGAGCCGCGTCTTCGCGCAATCGACGCTGCTGGGCCTGGCCTGCGTGGCGGCGACGATCGCGCTCGGCGTGGGCGTCGGCCCAAGCTACATGCGCGGCCTGGCCGCCGACGCCGGCGTCGCCAGCGCCGGCGTGACCTTCATCCTGTGGTCGCTGCCCGGCCTCGCGCTGCAGTTCGTGCTCGCGGTCGCGGGCTCGGTGCTGCGCGGCGCGGGCATCGCCAAGCCGGGCATGGTGGTGCAGATCGCGACCGTGGGGATGAACATCGTCCTCGCGCCGATCCTGATCGCCGGCTGGGGCACGCACCACCCGCTCGGCGTGGCCGGCGCGGGGCTGGCCACCAGCCTGTCGGTGGCGGTCGGCGTGCTGCTGCTCGCGCGCTACCTGCGCCAGCTCGGCGACGTCGTCGCGCTGCACGGCGGCCTGCCGCGGCCCGACTTCGCGCTGCTCGGCCAGATGCTTCGCATCGGGCTGCC
>FTKT01000239.1_pt4 | contig 11168 bp, 10 predicted proteins | sample 1658271 | NCBI WGS metagenome assembly FTKT01 (sample SAMEA3914811, study PRJEB12502) | metagenome | biome: forest; material: soil | place: Canada | collected 2011-08-04 | depth 0.3 m | reverse complement strand
CCGATCGTCGCGCCGCCGGCGAAAGCCATGTCCGCGTCCCAGGTCGCCGCCGTCGCCAGGCCCGAGGGCAGGGAGGTGCGCAGGCGGGGCGTCGGCGACCGCTGGGTGGCGACGCCGACACCGGCATCCGTCTGGACCTGTGCGGGAATGCCCAGGCGCTCGATGCCCGGAATGAAGCCGGCGGCGTCGGCCGGGGCGCCGGCCGGGCGGGTATATTGTTTCCACGGCGCGTCGGTCGAGAAATAGCCGAAGACCAGGGTCAGCTTTTCGTCCGTTGTCATCTGGCGCAGCACCAGGTCGGCGCGCGCGTCGGGCGTCAGCTTGGCGTCCACCCACGGCCAGGATGCTTTGGCATTGGCGGCAGGCACCGCGGCGGTGGCCATCCCTCCCAGAGCCAGGCCTCCCAGAGCCAGGCCGATTGCGGTGGTGGCGACCAGGATTTTCAGGCTTTTGGCGATCCGCATGGGGTGTTTCCTCGCTTGTTGTGGGCGATTTATAACCCATCGGCCGATGAACCCAACGGCTTTTTTGCGGCCTGTGGAACGGTTGCGTTTGTAAGACGGCGCGGCGAGCGGTAAAGGCATCCGGCACGAGGAAATCGCCCCCAATGACCGATGCGCCCATGACCGACGCCCCCATGACCGAGGCCTCCAAAGCCGACGCCCATCAAGGGGCCGCCCCGGCCCAACTCGATCCCAAGGATACGCGCACCATCATCATCGGCCTGATGATGGTCATGCTGCTGGCGGCGCTCGACCAGACGATCGTGTCGCCGGCCCTGCCGACCATCGGCCGCATGCTGGGCGACGTCGAGCACCTGCCGTGGATCGTCACCACCTACCTGCTGGCGGCCACGGTGGTGACGCCGCTCTACGGCAAGTTCGCCGACATCGTCGGTCGTCGCGTGACCCTTTTGTTCGCGGTCGTCGTCTTCCTGTCGGGCTCGGCGCTCTGTGGCTTCTCGCAAAGCATGCTGTTTCTGATCATCGCCCGGGGCATCCAGGGGCTGGGCGGCGGCGGGCTGATGTCGCTGGTCCAGACGGTGATCTCCGATATCGTCACGCCGCAGGAACGTGCCAAGTTGCAAGGCTACTTCGCCGCCGTCTTCACAACCTCGTCGCTGGCCGGTCCGGTGCTGGGCGGGATCATCGCTGAAAAAGTCCATTGGTCGGCGATCTTCTGGATCAACCTGCCGGTTGGCGCGGTCGCCCTGTGGATCGTCTACAAGGCGCTGCAGAAGCTGCCGCGTTTCGAACGGCCGCACAAGGTCGACTGGCTGGGGGCGGCGCTAATGGCCGCGGCGGCGATAACGACCATGGTCGCGCTGGATTCGGGCCGCGGCGGTGGCGTCGCGCTCGCCGGCTATGTCGTGCCCCTGTGGGCGGTCTATGTTGCGGCGGCCGGGCTATGGCTTCTGTTCGCCGTGCGGCTCGGCATGGCGCGCGAGCCCCTGATTCCGACCGGCATCCTGAAAAATCCGACCGTCGTCATTTCCGTGCTGACCGCGACCCTCGCCATGGGCGTGATGATCGGCATGGGGATGTACTATCCGATCTGCCTGCAGGTGATTTATCACATGTCGCCGTCGGTATCGGGGCTGTGGCTGGCCTTTCCGTCGCTGGGCGTGTTGACCGGCGCGATGGCCGCAGGGCGGATCGTCGCCGCGACGAAGGGGCAGAAATACAAGATGGTGCCGTTGGCCGGCCTTGTGGTCGGCGCAATTGCCTATGCCGTCCTGGCGGCAACCGTGGCGGACCTGCCGTTCTGGGGGTTCGTCGCCGTGCTGTTCGTCGGCAATCTCGGCATCGGTACGGTGCTGCCTGTCAGCACGGTGGTGACGCAAAGCGCGGTCGAGCGCCATCAAATGGGCACCGTCACCGGCGTGATGAACTTTTTCCGCAGCCTGGGGGGGACCCTTCTGGCCGCCGTGTTCGGCGGCGTGCTGTTCAGCGGAATCGCCCAGGTGATAGGGGATAAGGTGGGCGGCAATATAACGCCACAGGTCCTGGACCGGCTTTCGCATACGCCGCATGCCGCCTTGATCTACCAGCCCCTGTTTCTGATGGCCGTCGGCGGGTTGGTCGTCGCGGCGCTGATCTTTTCGGCGCTGAAGGAAGTGCCACTGCGCGGCCGCGGTCCCTCCGTCGCCAAAGAGGTCGAACAGGCGGCGCCGGCGCTCGACCTGGAAGGGGCCGATTTTTCGGAGGCCCCGAAGGGCAAGCCGGGCGAATAGTCCAGGGGGATTCAACCCTGGGGCGCTATTGCCGGGCTAGTTTTATCGCTTTTTCGGGGCAGGCGCTGACGCACAGGCCGCAGGCGCGGCAGGCGTCGGCATTGACCGCGTAAGCCTGCTTCCAGCCGTGCAACAAGCCCTTGATTTTACCCGTGAAACTGATGCCGGCGCGATCGGCCGCCGGGACGATATCGAGTTCGAAGACGTTATAGGGGCAGATGACGACGCAATCGGCCTTGCCTTCGCAGCGGTCGCGATCGATGACAGGCGCGAATTCTCCAGGTATCTGCTTGCAGGATTGGCTCATGGTGTCCGGCGCCTTAATCTTTGCATAACATTCTGGTTTTTATGTAAATTATGTAAATTCACAAAAGCGACGGACCTTAAATCCTTGTTCATGGGGCGGCGGTATAGATAAACCGTAACAGCCCCTGGATACCGACTATGAGCGCCCGCACGTCCGCCTACGCCAAATCTTCCACGCCGAAGTCGCGCGATGTGCGCAATCTCGCCAATCTCAGCGAGACCGCTTCGACCAGCCGGGTGCTCAACCTGTCGCTTATCCACGCGGCCAGCGCAAGGGATCCGGCCTACAGCTCGGCGCCTTTTTTCAAGAACTCGCTGCTCAACAAGTCCCTGTTGATCAAGCATACCCTGCGTCCGGCGGAGCGCGCGTTGTTTTCGCGGCCGCGCCGCACCGCGACCAAGATCATCCTGCCGTTCGACGCCGGCGACCTGCGCCTGGGCGGCCGCTCGATCTTCGTCAACCAGCAAGGTTATGAATCCTTCCTGCGCACCTATTTCGGCGGGACCGACCGTTCGACCAATACCGACCTCCTGGTGCTGCAGCATCTCGACGAAATTCCCTCGCTCGACCCGTTCCTGGTGCGCGAGCACCTGGCCCGCTTCGGCTTCCGTCCGGCGCCGTGCTACCTGAAGATCTCGCCGCACGACGTGCAGCAGATGACCGGCTTCGCCAACGAGGAAATCCAGCGCCTGGTCATGACCGCCTTTGGTGGCGGCATGGAGGCGGCGGCCGTCAAGCTGACCTCGAAGATCCTGGCCAATACGCTCGATGGCGACCTCGACCCGCTGCGCGAAACCTTCCGCATGTCGCGCGAGGATTTCTCCGAAGGCATGTTCTCGTGGCGCGGTTTTCTCTATTTCAAATGGCGCCAGTCGTCTTTGCAGGACGAGATCCGCCAGGTCTTGCAAGGGTTGGCCGGCTACCGGCCGCTGGGGCCGTCGGACGAGGATACCCGCTACTATCTCGCCGAAGCGCGGCCGCGCCTGGCGCGCAAGATCTTCGCCGCCGTCCAGGCGACGTGGCAGACGCTGAAAATCTATGACGACGCCTACCAGGCCCTCACCGAAAGCGCCAATCCCGGGCCATTCCGCAAGTTCCTGATCGAGGGACCGGGCATGTTCTTCGAACTGGGCGAAAACATCGGCACGCTGGGCCACATCTGTTCGTTCTGGATGTTCCGCATGGGCGGCAAGATGCAGCACCTGCGCCTGTCGCCCCAGGATTTCGCCGACATCCTGGTCGATTTCGAGGACAGCCTGCTGCCGCTGGCCGTCCCCGAAGCCGAACCGGTCAACGACCGCATCCTGGCGTTTTAACCCTTGAACACCAGCCACGCGGCGAACAGGCCGTAAAGCAGGCCGATCGCCGCCAAACCGCGGCTGTCGACCTTTTTGCGCGCGAACATCAGCCAGAGCGCGACGATCGCGATGGCGGTGACGGCCCCCGACACCATCAGGTTGGCGTCGAAACGCCACGGCGTGAATATGATGCCCAACGCCGAGGGGATGGTTGCCTGGATCATCATGGCGCCGGAGATATTGGCCAGGGCCAACCGTTCCTTGCCCTGGCGCACCCAGATCACCGCATTCATCGTTTCGGGCAGTTCCGTGGCGACGGGTGAGAACAGAAGCGCGACGAGGTGCGGAGCCATGCCCATGGCCGTGCCCAGGGTTTCCAGTTGCGCAACGAAGATGTGCGAGGCGGCGGCGATGACCGCCAGCGCGGCGATCGCCTGGCCGCCGGCCCAGGCCAGGTTGGGGTTCTTGGCGTTGAACTTGAGCGGCTCCAGCTCGTCTTCGTCGTCCGCTGCATCCGCCGTGTCGCCGGCGGTGATCTCGCGCCAGACATAGAGGGCGTAGGCGGCCAGGAACAATATGCCCAGCCAGGGTTTCCAGGCGAAGGCGATCAGGCCCAGCCCGACCTTGACGGCGAAGATCAGCAAGAATGAGATCTGATCCGAACCCAGGCGCTTGTAGTCGGCGACGACACAGGCGTCGGCGCGTTGCAGCCGCCGGCGGTTCGTCCACAGGACCAGGCCGACCACGCCATAGGCGATGGTCGCCAGCACCAGCGGCCCGCCCATGGCGGCGCCGACGCCGATATCCTTTTGTTGCGGGGTATGGCCGAAGACCACGGCCGTGAAGGTCACGGCGCTTTCCGGCAGGGCGGTGCCGAAGGCCGCCAGCACGGAACCGACGGCTGTGGCGCCGAGATTCATGTGCCGGCCGCACCATTCGACCGAATTGGTGAAATACTCGCAGGCGAAATAGATCAGCGCCGCCGAGCCGAGGAAAAGGGCGAGGGTCAGGATCATAAAAGGTCCGGGGGCCGGGCAAGCAGGAAAACCATTGGCGCACGACACGGCTTGCCCGGCCCGGGCAATCGCATCACGGCCAAAGGTCTCGCCTGTCGAACCTGTCGGTTCGCTGATCACGCCAAGGCGCTGTGGCGCCTATTATGTTGACGTGACCGCCGCATGACAAAGTCTGCAGCCGGCTACTCCCCAATGACAACAGGTGCGCCTTTAGCGGCTTTTCGTGCGCTTGCAAAGTGGAAATGCTAAGGGTCGTGGGAGCAGGCGGAGGTTATGCATGGCAACCCAATCGGCGGCACCCAATGCCAACTGGATCCTCGCCACCTGTATCCTGGCGTCGAGCCTGTCGTTTATCGACGGCTCGGTGGTCAATGTCGGCCTGCCGGCCATTGCGGCGTCGCTGAAGGCCGGGAATGGCGATCTGCAATGGATCATCAACGCCTATCTGCTGCCGCTGGGCGCGCTGTTGCTAACCGGCGGCGCGGCGGGCGACCGCTTCGGGCGCGGCCGGCTATTGATCATCGGCACGGCCCTTTTCGGTGCGGCCTCCCTGGCGTGCGCGCTGGCGCCCAATCTCCAGGTTTTGCTCATGGCGCGCGCCGTCCAGGGCGTCGGCGCGGCGATCCTGCAACCCAACAGCCTGGCCATTCTCGGGGTCTCGTTCACGGGCGAAGCGCGCGGCCGGGCCGTGGGGCTATGGGCGGCGGCGGGCGCCGTGCTGGGCGCCATTGGCCCCGTCCTCGGCGGCTGGTTGATCGACACCCTGGGCTGGCGCGCCATCTTCATGATCAACCTGCCCCTGGCCGCCGGCGCGATCGGGCTGGCCATCGCCTTTGTCCGCGAGCCGGCTTCCGATGCCCCCGCGCCTGCCCTGGATGTGCCGGGCGCGATCCTGGCCACGGCGGCCTTGGGCGCCATCACCTGGGCGTTGACCCTTGGGACCGGGCCGGCCGGTTGGAGCACGACCGCCGTGGTCACGGGCATGGCCGGGTTCGGCCTGGGGGCCGCCTTCCTGGTCGTCGAACGTCTTCGCAAGGATGCGGCGATGATGCCGCTCAGCCTGTTCGGCTCAAATATGTTTACCGGCCTGACGGCGCTGACGCTTCTGCTGTACGGCGCGCTGGGTGCCCTCATGGTGCTTCTGCCCTACGTGCTGATCCGGGCGGCGCAGTATTCGGGAACGGCCGCAGGATCGGCGCTTCTGCCCTTCGCGGCCATCCTGGCTCTGGCGTCGCCGGCCATGGGGGCCGTGGCCGGAAAAACCGGGCCGAAGCTGCCCCTGACCATCGGTCCTTTGCTGGTGGCAGCGGGTTTCCTGTGGATGCTGAGCCTCGATGGCCGGGCGGTCTATTGGACGCAGGTTTTTCCCGGTGTCGTTCTCATGGCGATCGGCATGGCCATGGCGGTCGCGCCCTTGACCGCCGCCGTGCTGGCTTCGGTCGGTCCCAGCCATACCGGATCGGCTTCGGGATTGAACACGGCGGTGGCGCGGATCGCCGGCATGATCGCCACGGCGCTGCTGGGCGGCGTGCTGGGCTTGTCGGGCAGTGCCTTGATCGCGGGGTTCCATGCGGCGGTCGTCGTCTGCGCCGTCGCCGCGCTGGGGGCCGGCGGCTGCGCTTTCCTTTTGGTGTCAAAGGCCGCGACGCCGGTCGTTGCAAAGTCTTAACACGCGATTGTGTGCGCATGAACGGCGTCTGCTCACCGTCTGTTTATCGTATTTCGGCCACAATGCCTTGAGTTCGATCCGTATCCCAACTATTTACATTTTCGGCGGGTCTTGCTGCGGCTCGCGTGACGATCAACATATCCTTCTGACCTTAATCACTTAGAACGGGGGCTGTCCCTGACTGGATCCGTGGATCCTATCACATGGCTCCCACCTGACTTGTCAGGTCTGAGAGGATTTAAACGTATCGGCACGGTTCTTTCGTGGCGCCGCCACGCTCCCTTCCTGGGGGCGGTAGGCAAGAGAGGCGAATCCTGATGGAATACGCCTCTCAGAAAAAGACTTCAGCGAGCCCAAAAAAGGGTTCGCGTGCTGCAACTCGACTTGTTTTGCCGCATTGCGGCCGGTAGAAACCCCGCGCCCGAGAGTGACCCAATGCTTACCGACACCCTGATGTCTACAAAAGACCTGGCCCCCACAAAAGATTTACTGCGCACCGAGGCCAAGAGCCGCCGGTCCGCGCTGGCCTCTACCCATCCGCTGGCCGGAGACGACCTCGCCGAAGCCGGCGCCGCGGCGCTGGACGCCGCCGACGCCTGGCCCGAGCCGGGCGCCATCGTGTCCGGCTACTGGCCGATCCAGTCCGAGATCAATCCCTTTCCCTTGATGCAGATGTTCGAGGAGCGCGGCTACGATCTGGCCCTGCCGGTCCTGCATCCGACGGCCGAGGGGTATGAAATGCGCTTTCGCCGTTTCAATCTCGGTGATCCCCTGGTGCCGGGGCCGTTCGGCATCCGCGAGCCGGGCGCCGTCGCCCCCGCCGTCGAACCCGACGTGTTGTTGCTGCCCATGCTGGGCTTCGACAAGGCCGGCGTACGGCTGGGATACGGTGGCGGTTATTTCGACCGCGTGCTCGAAATTCTGCGCGCCAAAAAGACCGTGACCGCCTACGGGATCGCTTTTTCGGCGCAGCAGCTTGCCGAAGTACCGCGCGAAGGGCATGATCAACGGCTCGACGGTATTTTTACAGAAACCGGGCTGATGGGGGCGGAACCCGAAGGCTTGGAATAGGACCTTATGCGCTTTGCTTTTTTTGGGGATGTGGTGGGCCGCTCGGGCCGCGACGCCTTGAGCGAACACCTGCCGGATCTGAAGCGCAAGCTAGGACTGGAATTTGTTATCATCAACGCCGAGAATGCGTCCGCGGGCTTTGGCCTGTCGGAGAATTCGGCGCGCCAGCTGTTCGACGCCGGCGCCGATTGCCTGACCCTGGGCAATCACTCGTGGGACCAGAAGGAAGCGCTGACCTATATCGTGCGTGAACCGCGCCTGATCCGGCCGCTCAACTATCCGCCCCTGGCCGATGCGCCGGGCCGTGGCGTCAATTTGTTCGAGACGGCGACCGGCAAGCGCATCCTGGTGATGAACGCGCTGGGCCTGGTTCACATGGCGTCGATGGATGATCCGTTCGCCGCCGTCGACCGTGAACTCGAAGCCTGTCCGCTGGGCATGGCCGCAGACGCGATCGTTGTCGACATGCATTGCGAAGCCACGTCCGAAAAGATGGCCATGGGCCATTTCTGCGACGGCCGTGCCACCCTGGTCGTCGGCACGCACACCCACGTGCCGTCGGCGGACCACCAGATCCTGCCGGCCGGCACCGCCTTCCAGACGGACGCCGGCGCCTGTGCGGACTATGACAGCGTCATCGGCATGGACAAGGAGGAGCCGCTGCGGCGCTTCACCACGCGGATTTCGCGCGACCGCTACCGGCCCGCTTCGGGACCCGCGACCATTTGCGGCGTCTATGTCGAAAGCGACGACCGCACCGGCCTGGCCAAGCGCATCGAACCGATACGCCTCGGCGGCCGCCTGTCGCAGTCAGTGCCCATCGTGGATGCGTTGGTGCGCGTTTGATCCTCTTTGGCGCCTGAGCGCGGATCAAGGTCGTAAAGAAGAAGGGGATCCACAGATGACACAGATCGCCGCTGCGCGGCGACACAGATGTCTGTGGGTTGCCTGTACCCGCCACGTAGCGGCAAATGACCTTGATGCGCTGCGCGCGTAGAAAGCTTAGAAAATCTATCTTTCTTATCTGTGTCGCCGCGCAGCGGCGCCCGCTGAGCGGCTAGAGCGGTATGAGATCAAGCTGAAGCGGCTTTCCTTCCGCCCGCCCCGTTTACGGGCACGGCCCGGTTAGGGAGGGGGGACCGCGCCCGGAGGGCGTGGTGGGAGGGGGAAGCCGTAGAATCCGCTTATTCGCGGCGTCAGAAATAGCCAAGACCTGCTGCCGGTTTCCCCCTCTGTGGCAACCCTCACTGCGGCTTGGGTTTGCCCTTCAGGAAGCCGAGCAATTTCGGCGGTTGCCCGGTATTCAAAAGATTGTTGCGGAAGACGCGGCCCAGCCACCACAGTTCGAAGATCACGAAGGCGACCATGACGATTGTGGTGCCGGCGATTTCCCACAGGGGCACGCCGCTGCCCAGCCGCGCCAGCATGGCGAAGGGCGTGTAGAGCGGGATCCACGACATGATCTCGACGACGATGCTGTGCGGATCGCGAACCAGGGTGCTGACCATCAGGATGTAGGGAATGAGCAGGACCATCATCAGCGGTTGCAGATAACCCTGGGCGTCCTGGATGGAATTGCTGACCGCGCCGACGGCCAGCAGGATCATGGCGATCATGACGTAGCCGCAGATGAAGTACAGCACGAGGCCGGCGCCGGCCCACGGCGATTGCAGCGAGGACAGCGCCGGGCGCAGGAAATCGGCCAGTTCGCCATGGAAGCTGTATGCGGCGCCGACGGCGCAGCCGACCCAGACGGCGACCGCGGTCAAGCCCAGGCCGACGACGCCGATCAGCTTGCCGTACATCAGCTCCCGGGCGCCGATACAGGCGAGGATCGATTCCAGCAGCTTGTTCGAGCGTTCCTCGATCGTGCCCAACAGCATCTTGGTGCCCGAGGCCATGATCGACATGAACAACAGGTAGCTGAGCGCGATCGGCAGGGCCGAGCGGATCAGCACCATTTCGCCACCGCCGGCGCCGGGGGGCGGCGCCGTGACGTCGAAGCGGGAAGACAGGGTATCGAAAGCGGCGATCTGGGCCGGGGTAAGCCCGTCGCTGCGCAGGGCCTCGACGTGCAGCAGGCCTGTCAGCTGGTCGTGCAGGCCGTCGAGGAAATCAGCGTCCGGGCGGCCGTCCGACCAGACGCGCGCCACCGGATGGCCGGGGCCGAAGTCGGCGGGGATATAGATGGCTGTGGCCAGGGGGCGCGGCCCGCCCGAGGTTGCCACATCCTTGTGCAGCCATGGCTTTATGGCCGTGCCAAAAGCATCGGGCCCTTGCGTCGTCGGCACGCCGGCGGGGGCTGCGACGCTGAATTGCCATTGGGTCGGATAGCCGAAGGCGGGGGCGTCGGCCGGCAGATGGGGCTTGATGCGGGCCAGGACGGCCTGGGCGCCGCCGGCATGGACGAAGGCCGCGACGTCCGCGTCGTCGAACCAGCGCCGCTCGGTCGCCAGAGGCGTATCGGCGAGATAGCGCCTGACCGACCAGCGTCCGGCATAATCGGACAGGCGCGACAGCACGCTGCGCTGGTAGTCGAGGACCTGACGCGCTTCGATGGCGGGCGCATAGCGGCCGGTGGCGTCGACGAGGACATAGGCGTTGCCGGCGGGGCGGGCATTGAAGGCCGACAGGGCCGTCGAGCCCACCAGCATGATCGGAATGATCAGCAGGGTCAGGATGAAGCTGCGGGTCTTGGCGGTGGTCTTGTATTCGCGCCAGGCGACCAGGAGGATGTTGTGCAGGAACCTCATTGCGTGCCTCCGGGTGTCGCGCCTTCGCGTGCGGCGACGTGGCCGACATGGTGGAGGAAGACGTCGTGCAGGCTGGCGCGCAGGATATCGAAGCGGCGCAGCACGAAACGGTTTTCCGTGCAGTATTGCAGCAGCATGGCTGGGGTTGTGCCGGGGTTGAGCGTCACTTCCCATTCGCCCCAGCCGTCGTTGATGGCCAGGCGCTTGACCGCGGCGACGCCGGGCAGCAGGGCCGGATCGGTGCGGGCGCCAAGGGTCAGGCGCGGCGGCAGGGCGGCGTGGGCGTCGTCCTGCGTGCCTTCGAAGACCTTCTTGCCCTTGGCCATCATCAGCAGGCGGTCGCACAGGCGTTCGGCATGCTGCATGGTGTGGGTCGAAAAGACGACGGTGGCGCCGCCTTTTTTCATCTCGACGATGACGTCCTCGAGCAGGCCCTGGTTGACGGGATCGAGACCGGAAAAGGGTTCGTCGAGGATGAGCAGGCGCGGCGAATTGACCAGGGCGGCGGCCAGCTGGACCTTTTGCGCCATGCCCTTCGACAGCTTCTCGACGGGTTTGTTGGCCCAGGCGCCCAGTTCGAACCGGTCGAGCAGGGCCAGGCCGCGGGTCTTGGCGTCGCGCGTCGACATACGCTTCAACCGGCCGAAATAGATGATGGTCTCGATCGCCGTCATTTCGCGGTAGAGGCCGCGTTCCTCGGGCAGGAAGCCGATCAGCGGCGCGTTCTTGCGGCCGGGCGGGTGGTCGAGGACGGTGATCGTGCCGGAGGTCGGGCGGATGATATCCAGCACCATGCGCAGGCTGGTCGTCTTGCCGGCGCC
>FTKT01005492.1_pt1 | contig 11170 bp, 9 predicted proteins | sample 1658271 | NCBI WGS metagenome assembly FTKT01 (sample SAMEA3914811, study PRJEB12502) | metagenome | biome: forest; material: soil | place: Canada | collected 2011-08-04 | depth 0.3 m | reverse complement strand
GCCGGGCCAGGTGCGCCACGCCGGGGGCCATGTGCGTGGTGTGGAACGCGCCGGCCACCTTGAGCGGGACCAGCTTGGTCCTGGCCGGCGGGTCCTCCTTGAGGGCCGCCAGCTGGTCCAGCGTGCCGGCCGCCACGATCTGCCCGCCGCCGTTGTTGTTCGCGGCGGTCAGGCCGTGCTCGGCGAGCTTGGCCGCGACCTCCTCGGGGTCGCCGCCCAGCAGCGCGGTCATCCCGGTCTCGGTGACGGCGGCGGCCTCGGCCATCGCCCGGCCGCGCTCGCGTACGAAGGTCAGCGCGTCGGAGGCGCTGAGCACGCCCGCGAGGGCCGCGACGGTGATCTCGCCGACGCTGTGCCCGGCGAGCGCGCCGATGTGCCCGCTGCCGTCCGGCAGGCCCGAGAAGAGCGCGCCGGCGGTGACCAGTCCGGCGGCGACCAGCAGCGGCTGGGCGACGGCGGTGTCCTTGATCTCCGCCTCGGCGGCCTCGGTCCCGTAGTGCACCAGATCGATTCCGGCCACGTCGGACCACTGGCGGAGCTGGTCGGCGACGCCGTCCAGTTCGAGCCAGGGGGTGAGGAAGCCGGGGGTCTGGGCACCCTGTCCAGGGGCAACGATTACGAGCACGGTTCAACCCTCTCTCGCCAGGCACCCGAGGGCGGGTAGGCGACGGTAACGAAGATAAGCACGTCGGATTGTGGGATCCCTACAGACCGTCACCCGTGCCCGGGGCCGGACTCCAGCCTGCCCAGGGCCAGTGCGATGCGCAGGGTGAAGGCCGAACGCACGTCCGAGGGGGCGTACCCCGTGACGTCAGTCACACGTCGGAGCCGATAGCGCACGGTGTTCGGGTGGACAAAGAGCATCCGGGCGGCGCCCTCAAGCGAGGAGGCCTGTTCCAGATAGACACTCAGAGTTTCGAGCAGTGCCGAGCCCGCCTCGTCCAGCGGTGTGTAGATCTCCTCCACCAGCTGACTGCGGGCCACCAGGTCGCCGGCCAGCGCCCGCTCGGGCAGCAGGTCGTCCGCCAGCACCGGTCGCGGGGCGTCCGGCCAGGCGGCGCAGGCCTTCAGCCCGGCGGCGGCCGCGTGCGCGGAGCGGGTGGCCGAGAGCAGGTCGCCCACGGTCGGGCCGACCACCACGGGCCCTGGCGCGAACTGGCCGATCAGCGCGCGGGCGGCGTGCACCGGCTCCTTGTCGCCGCCGACCACCACGACCAGCCGCTTGCCGAGCACGCCGGTGAGCACGTGCAGCCGGGCGTACCGGGCGGCCCGGCGGATCGCCTCGACCACCGCCTCGCTGTCCCCGTCCGGCGCGCTGCCCATCACCACCCGGACCTGGCTGGGCTGGCCCCAGCCGAGCGCCGCCGCGCGCGACAGCACGCCCTCGTCCGCGTCGCCGGAGAGCAGCGAGTTGACCACCAGTGCCTCCAGCCGGGCGTCCCAGGCGCCGCGCGCCTCGGCGGCCTGGGCGTAGACCTGGGCGGTCGCGAAGGCGATCTCCCGGGCGTAGACCAGCACCGACTCGCGCATGCCCTCCTCGTCGCCGGGCGTGGCCACCTCGGGGATCGCCTCCTCCATCACCTCGATGGTGGTGCGGATCAGCTCCACGGTCTGGCGCAGCGTGATCGCCCGGGTCAACTCGCGCGGGGCGGTGCCGAAGACGTCGGTGCTGATCGCCTGCGGGGCGTCCGGGTGGCGGTACCACTCGGTGAAGGCGGCGATGCCCGCCTGCGCGACCAGGCCGATCCAGGAGCGGTGCTCGGGGGGCATCCGGCGGTACCAGCCGAGCTGGTCGTCCATCCGGGCGATCGCCGCGGTGGCGAGCTTGCCCGCCGACTTCTCCAGCCGCTTGAGGGTGGCAGCCCGCAGCTCGGCGCGCTTGGCCGCGAGTCTGCGCTCGACCGCCGTCGCGCCGGAGGCGGTGGACTTCTTGGTGGTCCGCTTCGCGCGGGGCGGGTTCTGGTCGTTCGCCGTGGCGGCTGAGGGGGCTGGCACAGGGACAAGACTGCCTCACGGCGACCGGTCTTCGCGCGCGCCCCCCGAGGATGGGCGGGGGTGGTGCCGGTCACACCGGCTACCGTGGGCTGTTGTGACCGATCCGCTGACCGCCGCCACCCGCGCCGCGGGGCCCGCCGCCGCACCCGACGCGGGACCTGACGCCGGACCCGCCGCCGCTGCACCCGCTGCCGCGTCTGCCGTTGCACCCGCCACCGGGCCCGCTGCCGCAGCTGCTGTGGGACCTGACGCTGCACCCGCTGTCGCGCCTACCGCCGGCCTCGACGCCGCGCCCGACGCCGGGCGTCCCCGGGCGGACCTGCGCCGGACTGCCGAGCGCTACCAGTCAGCCCCCGCCGAGGGGGTCGAGACCCGGCACGCCTTCTCCTTCGCCGGCCACTACGACCCGAAGAACACCCACTTCGGCGCCCTGCTGGCCTGCAACGAGGAGACCCTCTCCCCGGGCGCCGGCTTCGATCCGCACCGGCACCGGGACGTCGAGCTGCTCACCTGGGTCCTGGAGGGCGCGCTCGCCCACCGGGACGACGACGGCCATGCCGGGGTGGTGCGCCCCGGCATGGTGCAGCACCTCAGCGCGGGCAGCGGCGTGACGCATACCGAGCGCAACGTCGGCGGGGCCGACGTTCCGGTCAGGTTCCTGCAGTTCTGGCTCCAGCCGGACGTCCTGGACGTGCCCCCGGTGTACGGCCTGCGCCGGATCGAGCCCTCCCCGGACGGCCTGACCCTGCTCGCCTCGGGCCTGGCCGACGACGCCGACTCGCCCGCGCTGCGCCTGCGCCGCTCCGACGCCGCGCTGTACCTGGCCGCGGTCGGCCCCTGGCAGCCGCTGCCCGAGCTGCCCCAGGCGCCGTACCGGTACGCGCATCTGACGGCGGGTTCGCTCGGCTTCCGCACGGTGCCCGGCCCGCAGGGCGGCGGCCGCTCGATGGAGCCCGGCGACAGCATCCGGATCACCGGCCCCGCCTTCGCCGCCCCGACCGCCGGCCCGGACGGCGCCGAACTGCTGCTCTGGACGATGGGCTCCGGCCTGAAGCTGGGCTAGTGCCGTCGGGGGTCTTCGCAACAGCCCGCCCTCGCCGCCCGGTGCCGGACCGGCCTCCCCTGCGCGTATCAACTCCCTCTACCCTTGCGGTGGATGACGGTCCGGGGGCGGGAGCCGGTCCGGTCCCGCGGCGTTGTGCGGGGCCGGGTGACCCTTGTCGTTTCCGGCCGGAAGCCGCCTGCCCGCCGAAGGACCCGACCGGCGAGAACCACCGGACTCGCCCCACCCCCGTGCCCGTCCTCGGCCTGCGCCCGTGGCCGGCGCCGGGGGTGAGCCGCACCCCCACCCCTGAGGAGAACCCCTGATGCGCATCCTGGGCGTCCACGGCGTCGGCAACCTCCGCCAGGGCGAGCCCCCCGGCCAGGCCGCCGCCAACCTGGCCTCGGTCTGGCGCCGGGCGCTGCCCGCCGACCTCGCGCCCGACCTCGCGATGACCTACTACGCGGACCTGCTCGCCCCCCGCGGCCGCCCGGGCTCACTCGACGAACTCGCCCAGGACGAGGCCGCGTTGGCGATGGCCTGGCTGCACCTGCTCGGCCTGCCCGAGACCGTCCCGGCCGGTTCGCCGGGCTCCCGGCCGCGCCAGGGCATCGCCTGGCTGGCCGAGCGCCGCGGGCTCGACACGCTGCACCTGGAGTGGTTCGTCCACCGCCTCTTCCGCGACGTCGGCGCCTATCTGCGCGGCCCGCGCGAGGCGGTGCACGCCCGCTTCACCGCCGCCTTCGAGCGGCACGCCCCCCAGGTGGTGATCGCCCACTCGCTCGGCTCGGTGGTCGCCTACGAGGCGCTCTGGGCGGACCCCTCGCTCCGGGTCGACCTGCTGATCACCCTCGGCTCCCCGCTCGCCCTGCCGGGAGCCGTCTTCCCCCGGCTGCGCCCCGCCCCCGTGGACGGCCGGGGCGCCCGGCCCCCGGGCGTCGGCCGCTGGATCAACCTGGCCGACCGGGGAGACCTCGTCGCGATCCCCCCGGGCGGCGTCGCCCGCCGCTTCGCGGGCGTCGAGCGGGACGAGGAACTCAACGTCCACTGGGCCGACTTCCACCGAGCCGCGAACTACCTGGCCACCGACACCCTCGCCGGCGCCCTGCGCGACCAGGCCTGACGCTCACCTCGCGCTCACCTCGCACCCGGGCGCAGGTCGCGGAGCCTGCCGGCGGCGAGGTCGCGGAGCTTGTCGGGGTTGGCGATGTTGTGGACGGTGACGATGCGACCGTCGGCGTCGAGGTCCACGGTGAGCACCCCGATGACGCGCCCCGCGCCGGAGAACACGATGCCGGGACCGTCGTTGATCCGGACGAAGTCGACGCTCATGTCGTCCTGCTCGACGCCCTCGTACGGGCGGCGCTGCGCGAGCAGGGCCATGAACGCGGCCACGTTGGCGGCGCCCTCGATCGGCCGCAGGGCCTGACGGACCTTGCCGCCGCCGTCGGTCCACAGGGTGACCTCGGGCGCGAGCAGTTCCATCAGCGCGTTGAGGTCGCCGCCGGTGGCGGCGGCCAGGAACCGTTCGGTGGCCCGCTGCCGGACGGCCGGGCTGCCCGCGAACCGTGGACGCCGCGCCTGCACGTGCTCCCGCGCACGGTGGGCGGCCTGGCGCACGGCCGGCTCGGAACGCTCCACGGCGACGGCGATCTCGGCGTGGCTGAAGGCGAAGACCTCCTTCAGGACGAACACCGCCCGTTCCAGCGGACTGAGCGTCTCCAGGACGACGAGCATCGCCATCGACACCGAGTCGGCCCGCTCCACGGCCTCGCCGCCGTCGCCGCTCTCCCGGGTGCCGCCGAGGCCGCCGGTGTCGCCGGTGGTCAGGATCGGCTCCGGGAGCCAGGGGCCCAGGTAGGCCTCCCGCTGGCGCCGGACGGACCGGAGCCGGTCCATTGCCAGATTGGAGGCGATCCGGGCCAGGTAGGCTTTGGGATCGGCGACCTGGGACCGGTCCGCCGCCGACCACTTGAACCAGGCGTCCTGGACGACGTCCTCGGCGTCCACGGCCGTGCCGAGGATCCGGTAGGCGACCGAGAGCAACAGGTTCCGGTGGTCGGCGAAAATCTGCTGATCATCAGTCATCACGACTGCGTAACCTTAGTGCTTCGACCGCCCTTGCGCCACATCGCCGCGGTCCCCGCGCCGTACTTCCCGATCCGGCCGTAGACCTCCCAGGGGGCCTTGGTCACGGTCTCCTTGAAGCCCACCGCGCGCTTTCCGGTGAGGACGAACCGGCCTGGCGTGTCGTCGGGGCGGGTGAACTGGATGACCGCGTCGTGGCGCCCGAGGCTGACGCACTGGTACAGGTAGCCGAACCGGAACGGCTTGGCCCGCCGGCCGTCCAGCGCGCGGGCGATGGCTGCGGCGGCGTACGCGGCGGTCGGCATCCCGCTCTGGCAAGTCCCGTGGATCACACCGTAGTTCTGCCGGATCGCGGCCGCGTCGCCGACGGCGTACACGTCCGGGTGGGAGACCGACCGCAGCTGCGGGTCCGTCACGATCCGCCCCCGCTCGTCGACCGTCAGCCCGGCCGCGGCCGCCAGCGGGGAGACCCGGACCCCGCTGGTCCACAGCACCGCGTCGGCCGCGAGGTGCTCACCGCCGGCCAACTCGACGCCGCCGGGCAGCACCTTGGCGACCTGCACGCCCGCCCGCACCCGCACGCCGAGCCGCCGAAGGCCGGCCAGCAGGTACGCCTTCGCCTTCACGCCCATCATCGACCCCGGCTCCGCCCGCCCCAGCAGCGTCACCGTGAACTCCGGGTGCTGTTCGGCGATTTCGGCGGCGGCCTCGACGCCGGTCAGCCCGCTCCCGCCGACGACCACCCGGGCGCCGGCGCCCAGCCGCTCCAGGCTTGCCGCCAGCAGCCCGGCCCCGGCCGCGCTGTCGAGCGTGTGGGCGTGCTCCTCGACGCCGGGCACGGTGTCGGTGTCGGCGACGCTGCCCAGCGCGTACACCAGGGTGTCGTAGCGCAGCGTCCGCTCGTCGTCGATCCGCACCGTCCGCGCCCCGGCGTCGATCCCCGTCACCCAGCCCTCGACGAACTCGACGCCGCTGCCCGCCAGCAGCTCCGGAATCCGCAGCTCGGCCAACTCCTGCCCGGACCCCGCCTGGTGCAGCCGCATCCGCTCGGTGAAGCGCCCCTGCGGGTTGACCAGCGTGACGCGCACGTCCCCCCGCTTGCGGGTCCGCGCGGCCAGGCTCATCGCGGCCGTCAGGCCCGTGTACCCCGCACCGATGATCACTGTCTCGTTCATCGTCGTCTCTCCCTGTCCGACTCCCACTGACGGGCCCAAGACGTATCCGGCCGATCGACCTGTGACATCCGGCGACTGTGATCCACGTCACGCGACGCGCCGGTCCCGCTGTCTGGCCTTTTGTGCCGGGAAACTGACGACGATTCAGCGATGCGGGGCGCGGCCCCGACCCGGATCGGTACCCGCGCCGAGATTTCCGAAAAAGACACCTCGGCGCGTCCGGGAATGCCGTCGTCCCGGCCCTTGGCGGGCGCGGTGGAGCCCGCGCGCGTCCGGGGCGGGGGGTGGGTCGACTCGTCGTGCGAGCGGTCCGGAGGTACCCGTGCAGAGGATCGGCGCACCCGCGCTGACCTGGGCAATCGCCCCGATCGACGCTACGGTTTCGCCATCGCCGACGAGGGGGAGCAGATGGACCGGAACATCCGCACGGTCGAGGACGTACTGAAGCTGATGGACGGTCTGTTCGCGCCGGACGCCGACCGGTGGACGCCGGCCGGGGGCAGCGACTGGTGGGACCGGTTCTACGCCGACCGGTCGAAGCCCGTCCCGTTCTTCGCCGCCAAGCCCGACGAGAGCCTCGCCTCCTACCTGGACCGGGGCCTGATCGCCCCAGGGCGCGCCCTGGACCTCGGCTGCGGCCCGGGCCGGAACGCCCTCCACCTGGCCGCCCGGGGATTCCAGGTCGACGCGGTCGACCTCTCCCCGTCGGCGATCGCCTGGGCCGAGGAACGGGCCCGCGGCGCGGCGGGCGACCTCCGGTTCCACTGCGGCGACGCCTTCGACCTCGCGGCCACCGGACTGACCGGCCCGTACGACCTGGTCTACGACTCCGGCTGCTTCCACCACCTGCCGCCCCACCGCCGGGTCAGCTACCTCGACCTGCTCGACCGCCTCCTCGCCCCCGGCGGGCACCTGGCCCTGACCTGCTTCGCGGCCGGCGCGATGGGCTCCGAACTGCCCGATGCCGCCTTCTACCGCGACTCCCGGCTGCACGGCGGACTCGCCTATTCGGCGGATTCGCTGCGCTGGATCTTCTCCGACCTGACGGAGTGCGAGCTGCGCCCGATGCGTGACGAGCCGGCCGAATCGCCGTACTTCGGGGAGGGGTTCCTGTGGGCGGCGCTGTTCCGGCGCGGCGCGAACTGAGTGCCGCGGCGGGCGCGTGTCGTCGCTCTCCGTAGTGCCACAGTGACGGTGCGGGGTGTAGCGTTCCTGGTGGTTCGCCCACGATCAAAGGAGTGGTACATATGCGCAGCGCAAGCAGACTGGCTCTCACCGTTGCCGTGGCCGTCACGATGGCGCTCGGCGGCGCAGGCACGGCGGGGGCCGCCGCCGCCCCCGCCGCCGGCCATGTCTCCCAGGTGTCCGGTGACGCTTCGGCGAACCAGCGGCGGGGTGACGCGCAGCCGACGCTGGACCGCGCCGAGCTGTTCACGCTGACCGGCGACGGTGACAACAAGGACCCCGACACCGGTATCTACATCACCGTCAAGACGCAGGACAGCAAGAGCCTGCTGGCCTCGGTCAACAACGCGGACAGCTCCGGCAAGGACATGACGAAGTACAACGACGACTCGCACCACATCGTGCCGCTGGTCGTCGAAGGCCCCGGCACCTCCAAGGCGGACTGCGCCGGATTCCGGGTCCGGATGTGGATCAAGACCAACGGCAAGGACAAGTGGACCATCGACGACGCGCGCGTCACCCTCTACTTCAGCGACGGCACCACCCTCGTCGCCGAGAAGCAGAGCTTCAACCTGGAGAACGACGGCGCCAGCACCGAGTTCGCCGCCCCCTGACCGCCGGCCCCTGAGCCCACCCCCGTGAGGACCCCACCGCAAGGCGGGGTCCTCACGCATGCCGTCCGTCGTCAGCGGCAGACTCGGGACGGTGAAAGGTGATGGATGATCAACTATTCAGTCCGGTGGGGCTTCTGGTGATGATGATTCAGTGTGGTCCAGACCATTGACGGCGACCCCGCGACACCCGAGGATCGACCCGGCCACGGAGATCGGGCATCTCCGAGGCCCGCACATCCTCTGATGTTCCTTCACTGAACGGGGTGGCAGAACCATGCGCAAAATCATCAAGGCTGCTGTAGCGCTCGCCGTTGGCGGCGTGTTCGTGATCGGCGCCGGCGGATCGGCGTCGGCCGGCATCTCCGGTGAGACCGACCTCTGGGGCCAGGGCTGCCCGTCGTTCTCCAGCAACTTCACCAGCGCCGGCCACTACGAGCAGTCCTTGCAGTACACCTGGATCGGCGGCGCCGGCTACCGGTACGGCGACTACAACGTGTCGTACTACGACGCCGTCGGCAACCTGAGGTGGACCCAGTCGGAGACCTACCTCTGCTGACAGACAGACAGCCCGGGACGGGACGCCCCGCCCCGGGCTCTGCCGACCCCGGCCGAAACGCCCTCAAGTCGCCTGCGAAGCTCTTCACATGCCTACGCACCGCCTTCGCCGCCCGACCGCCCTCCTCGCCGCGATGGCAGCCGTACTCGTGCTCGCCGCTTGCGGTTCGACGGGATCGGCTGTCGGCGGTGACGCGCAGGCCGCCTTCGTCACCGGAAAGCGAGGCATCGACACCGTCCCGCTCTCCGGTCGCCACGCCGCGCCGGACGTCGGCGGCGACACGCTGGACGGCGGGCACGCCGCGCTCGCCGACTACCGGGGCAAGGTCGTCGTGCTCAACCTCTGGGCGTCCTGGTGCTCCTCCTGCCGGGCCGAGACCGAGGGCCTGGAGCAGGTCTACGGGAAGTACAGGGACCAGGGCGTCCAGTTCCTCGGGATCAACACCCGTGACACCAGCCAGACCAACGCCCAGCAGTTCGAGCAGCTGAGCGGGATCACGTACCCGAGCCTGTACGACCCGGACGGCACCCAGATCCTCAAGTTCCCCAAGGGCAGCCTCAACCCGCAGTCGATCCCGACCACCATCGTGATCGACCGCCAGGGCCGGATCGCCGCCCGCGCGATGAAGGCACTGCCCTCGGAGGACCTGGAGTCGATGCTCACCCCGATCCTGGCGGAGAGGTGAGCCGGAGACCGTCGCGGCTGAGCGGGTAGCCGGGCAGTCTCAGCCGGAGTCGGTGGACCACCGGGAGGTGGGTGGTGAACTCAGGTGGCTCCCAGCAGGATTGCTGCGATGTTGGCCAGGGCTGCCGCTCGCCAGCCCTCGTCGGCGATGCTCTCGGCGGTTTCGACGGCTCTGGTCCAGAGGTGTTCGGCCTCGTGCGGGGCGGTGGTGGTCAGGGTGCGGGCGATGGTGGCCAGTACCTCTGCCTGGAGGCGCGGGTCGGTGATGGTGGCGGCGAGGCGTGCGGTTCCGCGGGGGTCGGTGGTCGCCGAGGCCTTCATCAGGGCGGCCAGCGCGTCCGCCTTGGTCTCGTCCCTGGTGATGGTGACGAGTAGACGTGCGGCCCGGGCGGGGTCGGTGGGGGCCAGCCTGACGGCGAGTTCGGCCTGGGCGGCCTCCCGGTGGCCGTCCGGGGTGATCCGCGCGGCGAGGCGTTCGGCCCGGTCGGGATCGGTGGGCGCCAGGGCGATCGCCATGTTGCCCAGTGCCACCGATCTGGCGTCGTCCAGGAGGATGGTGGCGGCGAGGCGTTCGGCCCGGTCGGGGTCGAGGGTGGCCAGCGCCGACGCGATGTGTGCCAGTGCCAGTTCCTTCCTGGCGGCGCTCGGGATCCGGTCGGCTGTCTGCAGGGCCTCGTTCCAGAGCCGGTCGTCGGTGGCCGCCGACGCCTTCGCGATCGCGGCCAGCGCCTCCACCCGGATCTCGCTCCTGGTGATGGTGGCGGCGAGGCGTTCGGCCCGGTCGGGGTCGGTGGCCGCCAGCGCGGTCGTGATCGCGAGCAGCACCCGCTCCTTGAGGCCCGGGTCGGTGATGACGGAGGCGAGGTGTTGGGCCCGCCCCGGGTCGGTGGCCGTCATCGTCCGCGCGATGTGGGCCAGTGCCACCGCCTTCATGCCCTCGTTGTCGACGCGCGCGGCGGTGTGCTCGGCGTCGCTCCAGAGCCGTTCGGCCCGCCCGGGGTCGGTGGCCGCCACGGCCTTCGCGATGGTGGCCAGGGCCTCGGCCCGGCGGTACCCGAAGTTGATTCCCTCGGCGACGCGTTCGGCCTTGGTGAGTGCCGCGGTGGCCTGATGCCGACGGGAGGGGACACCTCGGCCGCCCCGCGGCCTGTGCGGTGGCGGGTCGTCAGGCGCCGGGTCGTCCTGCTGTAAGTCGTCCCGCCGTGAGTCGTCCCGCGGTCGCGGCACGACCTCCGCTCGCACGACCTCTGCCCGTCCAACCTCCGCCCGCACGTGCTGCTCCAGCACCGCGCGCGCCGTCCGGGCCACCAGTGGCACGTCGTTGGCGGCGGCCTCCTCCAGCGCCTCGCGCGCGGCCCTGCTCAGCCTCGGGTCGCTGTTGTCCAGCCAGCGGGCCGTCTCCTCGACGGCGGCCGCGCGGACGCCCGGATAGGGGCTGTCCAACCCCGCCCGCAGGCCCTCGGGCAGCCGCCTCGGGGAGCCCCCCGCGCCGCCCGCCGCACCGGCCCCCGCGCCGCCCGCGCCGGGCGCCGGCCGGTGGCGCGGGTCGACGAAGAGCCGGTTGCGGGCCAGCCCCAGCCGGTCCGCGGTCGCCGTGCCGCGCTGCTGCGGCTCCGGCAGGCCCTCGGACCGCAGCCGGTCGCGCAGGTGCCGGTAGATGTCGCCGAGGCTGAGCAGCTCCCCGGCCTGCGGGCTGCCGGTGCGCAGCAGGTCCAGCAGCCGTCCGGTGAACGCGGTGTGCTGCTCGCCGTCCAGGATCAGCGCGGTGCGGTTGGCGGGGGCCGAGGTCAGCGTGTAGGTGCCGGAGACCTCCAGCTCGGCCAGCACCGCC
>FTKT01001705.1_pt3 | contig 11174 bp, 8 predicted proteins | sample 1658271 | NCBI WGS metagenome assembly FTKT01 (sample SAMEA3914811, study PRJEB12502) | metagenome | biome: forest; material: soil | place: Canada | collected 2011-08-04 | depth 0.3 m | reverse complement strand
GGCGGTGCTGCTGGACGAGGGCGAAGAAGAAGAGGAGGGCGAGTGGGACGGAGCCCCGCCCCCGCCCGGGGCGCGGGCCTACGTGCTCTACACCTCCGGTTCCACCGGCCGGCCCAAGGGCGTGGAGGTGGAGCACCGCTCGCTCGCCAACCTGCTGCTCGCCTTCCGCGAGCGGCTGGGCGCGGCCCCCGAGCACCGCTGGCTGGCGCTGACGGCGCTCACCTTCGACATCTGCGCGCTGGAGCTGTACCTCCCGCTGATCAGCGGCGGCCGGGTGGTGATCGCCCCGCCCGCCCTGGCCAGGGACGGCCGCGAGCTGGTCCGGCTGGCCCGCGAGCAGCGGGTGAGCCACCTGCAGGCGACCCCGTCCGGCTGGCAGCTGCTGCTGGACGGCGGCTTCGACTCCCCGGCGGTCACCGCCCTGGTCGGCGGGGAGGCGCTGGCGCCCGCGCTGGCCGGCGCGCTCGCGGCCCGCACCGGCCGGCTGCTGAACGTCTACGGGCCCACCGAGACCACCGTCTGGTCCACGGCGGCCGAACTGCCCGCCGCCGGAACGCCGTTGATGGTGGCCGAACTGCCCGCCGCCTCGCCGTTGATCGTTGCTGAACTGCCCGCCGCCGCACCGCCGTCCACGGTGGCCGAACTTCCCGTCGCCGCCTCGCCGTCCATCGGCACCGCGCTGGCCAACACCGCCGTGCACGTGCTGGACGAGTCGGGCCGGCCGCTGCCGGCCGGGCTGCCGGGGGAGCTGTGGATCGGCGGCGCGGGCCTGGCCCGCGGCTACCTGGCCAGGCCCGCGCTGACCGCGGACCGGTTCCGCCCCGATCCCTTCGGCGCCCCGGGCGCCCGGCTGTACCGCACCGGCGACCTGGTGCGCCGTCGGACGGACGGTTCGCTGGACTTCCTGGGGCGGTTGGACGACCAGGTGAAACTGCGCGGCCACCGGATCGAGCCGGGCGAGATCGAGGCCCGCCTGCTGGAGCACCCGGCGGTGGCGCGGGCGGCCGTCTGCGCGGTCGGCGAGGGGGCGGCCACCCGTCTGGTGGCCCATCTGGTGCCGGCCGGGGCGGCCCCCGATCCGGTGGAGCTGCGCGAGCACCTGGCCCGGACGCTGCCGAGCGTGATGCTGCCCACCGCCTGGGTGCTGCTCGACGCCCTGCCGCTGACCTCGGCCGGCAAGGTCGACCGGGTGGCACTGCGCTCCCGGCTGCCCTCGCCCTCGCCCGAGCCCGAGCCCGAGCCCGAGCGCGAGCGCGAGCCCGAGCCCGAGCCCGAGCCCGAGCCCGAGCCCGAGCCCGAGCCCGAGCCCGAGCCGATGCCGGAGTCGATGCCCGAGCGCGAGCCCGAGCCGGCACCGCAGGCGCCACCCGAGCCGCCCGGCAACCCGGCCGCGGTGATCGAGCGGATCTGGGCCGAGGTGCTCGGTCTGCCCTCGGTGGGCCCCCGGGAGGACCTCTTCGACCTGGGCGGCCACTCCCTGACGGTGGCGCAGATCGCGGCCCGGATCAGCGCCCGGCTCGGCGTCGACCTGCCGCTGCACGTCTTCTACGACGACGCCACGATCAGCGGTATGGCGGCCGCGGTCGAGCTGGCCGGCGGCCCGCGGTGACGCTACTCGGCGCCGACCGCAGGACGCGGCCAGGCAACTCTGAGGACACGTGGATGTAACGATCCGCGTCATCTTGCAGAAACTTGCTGCAAGGACTTTCAGCAGCGATTGCCTCGCTGTTACGTTCCTCCACAAGCCCGGCGGCAGCACCACGGCAGTCGGAGTGAGGGGGCAAGTATGCGCCCTCGTCTTCCCATCTCGGGCACCCACCCCCACCTTTGCTAGGAGTTCTCATGCGGCGTGGCATAGCGGCCTCCGCTCTCGTTGCGGCTCTCGCGGTTTCCATGGCGGCCTGCGGCAGCAGCGGGAGCAGCAGCACCAGCAGCGCCCCGTCCGGCGGCGCCTCGGTCGACCCCTCGAAGGTCACCGGCACCGTCACCTACTGGGACACCTCGGACGCCAAGGCCGAGGCCCCGACCTACCAGAGCGTGGTCGCCGACTTCCAGGCCAAGTACCCGAACATCAAGGTCAACTTCGTCAACGTGCCGTTCGCCGACGCCCAGAACAAGGTGAAGAACGCCTTCTCCACCGGCACCGACGCCCCGGACGTGATCCGCTCCGAGGTGGCCTGGACCCCGGAGCTGGCCTCGCTGCACTACCTGCAGCAGCTGGACGGCACCCCGGCGCTGGTGAACCCGGACGACTACCTGGCGAACCCGACCGCCGCCACCAAGTACGACGGCAAGACCTACGCCGTCCCGCAGGTCACCGACACCATGGCGCTCTTCTACAACAAGAAGATGTTCGCCGACGCCGGCATCACCGCCGCGCCCGCCAGCGTGGACGAGCTGAAGGCCGACAGCGCCCTGATCAAGCAGAAGCTCGGCAAGACCGGCTTCTACCTGCGCGGCGACGACGCGTACTGGACCCTCTCCTTCCTCTACGGCGAGGGCGGCGACCTGGTCGACGGCTCCACCAAGACGGTCACGGTCGACAACGCGGCCGGCGTCAAGGCCTTCAAGACCATGAAGGACCTGGTCGACTCGGGCGCGGCCAAGACCTCGGTCACCGACGGCTGGACGAACATGATGTCGGACTTCCAGTCCGGCAACGTGGCGATGATGATCAACGGCCCGTGGTCGCTGGCCACCATCAACACCGGTGGCGGCGCCTTCGCCGACAAGTCCAACCTCGGCATCGCCGTGGTCCCGGCCGGCAGCGCCGGCCAGGGCGCCCCGCAGGGCGGCCAGTCCTACGCGGTGTACGCGGGCAGCAAGAACACCGCGGCCTCCGACCTGTTCGTGCAGTACATGTCCTCGCCCGAGGCGCAGACCAAGATCCTCAAGGGCACCGGCGCGCTGCCCACCCGCAAGTCCGTCTGGGCCCAGCCCGACGTGGCCTCGATGGACGAGGTCAAGTTCTTCAAGGACGCCATCGACAAGGCCCACCAGCGCCCCTGGATCCCCGAGGGCGGCACCCTGTTCGCGCCGCTGGTGACCGAGTACACCGCGATGCTCTCCGGCAAGGAGAGCCCGGAGACCGCCGCGAAGAACACCGGTGACGCCTACCGCAAGAACCTGGGCTGGAAGTAACCCGGTCCGGGCTCGAACGTACTAAGGAAGGGGTCGGGCATGGCTGCTGTGGACACCACCAGCCGGCCGCCGGCACCGGCCGCGGGCGGAGACTCCTCCGCCCGCGGTCCCCGCCGCACGACCGGAGGGCCGGGGCGACTGCGCCTGGCCCTGAGCAAGCACTGGTACGCCTGGACCCTGGTGGCGCCGGTCTGCATCGTCGTCGCCGTCCTGGTCGGGTACCCCCTGCTCCAGGGGATCTACCTGTCGACCACGAACGCGAACGACAAGAACACCGAGAAGAACATCGGGGCCTTTCTCCACATCCCCGCCAGCTACAAGAACGTGGGCCTGGGCAACTACACGGACATCCTGTTCGGCGCCCACACCACCTTCTGGGAGCGGCTCACCTGGACGGTCACCTGGACCGTCTCCTGTGTCTCCGTCACCTTCGTGATCGGCCTGGGCCTGGCCGTCCTGCTGAACCGCCGGATCCGCGGCCGCGGCGTCTACCGCACCCTGCTGATCCTGCCGTGGGCGGTCCCCGCCTTCGTCTCCACGTTCAGCTGGCGGTTCATCATGAACCATGACCGCGGCTTCCTGAACCACGCGCTGCAGGCGCTCGGGCTGCCCACCTTCGACTGGCTGAACGATCCGACGATGGCCCAGATCTCAGTGGTGCTGGTCAACGTCTGGCTCGGCTTCCCGTTCATCATGGTGGCCATCCTGGGCGGTCTGCAGTCCATCCCCGCCGAGCTCTACGAGGCGGCCGAGATGGACGGCGCCACGCCCTGGCAGAAGTTCTGGTACATCACGCTGCCGGCGCTGCGCCCGATCAGCAGCACCGTGGTCCTGCTCAGCACCATCTGGACCTTCAACATGTTCCCGGTGATCTTCCTGCTCACCAACGGCGGTCCCGGCGACCAGACCCAACTCCTGGTCACCTACGCCTACAACGAGGCGTTCACCGGCCTGCGCCAGTTCGGCGAGTCCTCGGCCTGGGGCGTGCTCATCCTGTTGATCCTCGTGGTGTTCGCCGTCGTCTACCGGCGCTCGCTGCGCAAGCAAGGCGAGGTGTGGTGACCATGGCCCAGACGAAGAAGCGCAGTCCCGGCTCCTCGGTCGCGCTGCACGCCACCCTGCTCACCGCCTCCACCGTCGCCCTCTTCCCGGTGCTCTGGCTCTTCGTCACCTCGCTGAAGCCGGCCGGGCACGAGACCAGCACCAAGTTCGTCGACCACCCCACCTTCGCCGCCTACGGCGATCTGCTGAGCCACACGAAGTTCCTCACCTGGTTCGGCAACTCGGTCCTGATCGCGGGCTGCACCACCGTGCTCGGCGTCTTCCTGGCGGCCACCACCGGCTACGCGGTCAGCCGCTTCCGGTTCCCCGGCATGCGGCCGCTGATGTGGACGCTGCTGATCACCCAGATGTTCCCGGTGGCGATCCTGATCGTTCCGCTCTACCAGCTGCTGAGCAAGTTCCACCTGCTCAACCAGCCGGTCGGCCTGATCCTCACCTACATGACGATCTCAGTGCCGTTCTGCGCCTGGACCATGAAGGGGTACTTCGACACCATCCCGACCGAGATCGACGAGGCGGGCCGGATCGACGGGCTCAACCCCTTCGGCACCTTCTGGCGGCTGGTGCTCCCGCTGGCCCGCCCGGGTCTGGCCGTCACCGCTTTCTACTCGTTCATCACCGCCTGGGGTGAGGTCGCCTACGCCTCCCAGTTCATGACCGGGCTGGACAAGATGACCCTTGCCGGTGGTCTGCAGACCTTCGTCAACCAGTACAGCCAGAACTGGTCGATGATGTCGACGGCCTCTGTCCTGATCGCGATCCCGGCCGCAGTCGTCTTCATCCTGGTCCAGCGTCACCTGGTGGCCGGTCAGACCGCCGGCTCCGTCAAGTAGTTCCACCAGCCCCGCCGCACGCATCCGTTGCCGCGCACCGCCGTGGGAGAACCCCACGGCGGGGCGACACCTAGTCCCCAAGGGATCGAGTCCATGACCCAGAACCTGGCCGACACCTCCCGGCCCGCCGCCGCCGTCCCCGCTGCCGAACCCCTCGCAGCGAGCGCCGGCGGGTCCAGAGGCTGGTGGCGGGACGCGGTCATCTACCAGGTGTACCCGCGCAGTTTCGCCGACTCCAACGGCGACGGCATGGGCGACCTGCCGGGCATCCGCAGCCGGCTGCCCTACCTGCGCGACCTGGGCGTCGACGCCGTCTGGCTCTCGCCCTTCTACGCCTCCCCGCAGGCCGACGCCGGCTACGACGTGGCCGACTACCGCGCGGTGGACCCGATGTTCGGCACCCTGCTGGACGCCGACGCGCTGATCCGCGAGGCGCACGAGCTGGGCCTGCGGATCATCGTGGACCTGGTGCCGAACCACTCCTCGGACCGGCACGAGTGGTTCCAGCGCGCGCTGCGCGAGGGCCCCGGCTCCGCGCTGCGCGAGCGCTACCACTTCCGTCCGGGCAAGGGCGAGGACGGCGAACTGCCGCCCAACGACTGGGAGTCCGTCTTCGGCGGCCCGGCCTGGACCCGCACCGGCAACCCGGACGGCACCCCGGGCGACTGGTACCTGCACCTGTTCGCCCCCGAGCAGCCCGACTTCGACTGGGACCACCCGGCGGTCGGCGACGAGTTCCGCTCGATCCTGCGGTTCTGGCTGGACATGGGAGTGGACGGCTTCCGGGTCGACGTCGCGCACGGCCTGGTCAAGGCGGCCGGCCTGCCCGACCTCGGCGCCCACGACCAGCTCAAGCTGCTCGGCAACGAGGTGATGCCGTTCTTCGACCAGGACGGCGTGCACGAGATCTACCGCACCTGGCGCCGGATCCTGGACGAGTACCCCGGCGAGCGGATCGCGGTGGCCGAGGCCTGGACCCCCACGGTCGAGCGCACCGCCAACTACGTGCGCCCCGACGAACTGCACCAGGCCTTCAACTTCCAGTACCTGGGCACCCACTGGAACGCCGCCCAGCTGCGCGAGGTGATCGACTCCTCGCTCGCCGCGATGCGCCCGGTCGACGCCCCGGCGACCTGGGTGCTCTCCAACCACGACGTCACCCGGCACGCCACCCGGTTCGCCAACCCGCCGGCCGGCACCCAGCTGCGCACCCGCGGCGACCGGGAGCTGGGCCTGCGCCGGGCCCGCGCCGCGACCCTGCTGATGCTCGCGCTGCCCGGCTCCGCCTACCTCTACCAGGGCGAGGAGCTCGGCCTGCCGGACGTCACCGACCTGCCCGACGAGGCGCGCCAGGACCCCTCCTTCTTCCGCGCGGCCGGCCAGGACGGCTTCCGTGACGGCTGCCGGGTGCCGATCCCGTGGTCCGGCAGCCGGGCCCCCTACGGCTTCGGCCCCGCCGAGGGCGGTCCCAGCTGGCTGCCGCAGCCGGCCGAGTGGGCCGACCTCAGCGTCGAGGTGCAGAGCGGCGACCCGACCTCCACCCTGGAGCTCTACCGCAGCGCCCTCGCGCTGCGCCGCGAACTGCCGGCCCTCGGCGCGGGCGTCGAGGTCAGCTGGCTGCCCGCGCCGGACGGGGTGCTGGTCTTCCGCCGCGACTCGCCGCAGGGCAGTGTCGTCTGCACCGTGAACACCACCGGCGAGCCGGTCCGGATGCCGGCCCCGGGACGTATGCTGCTCTCCTCCACCGAGGCCGCCCTGGTGGACGGCGAGACGGTCCTGGCGGCGGACAGCACCGGTTGGTGGGCGGTCTGACATGGTTGCAATAGGCTCTGGGATCGTGACTACGGCGCGACTCTCGGACATCGCGGCGCAGGCGGGGGTCAGTGAGGCCACCGTCAGCCGCGTCCTCAACGGCAAAGCGGGCGTTTCCGCCACCACACGGCAGACCGTGCTGGCGGCGCTCGACGTGCTCGGCTACGAGCGGCCGACCCGGCTGCGCCAGCGCAGCGCGGGGCTGATCGGACTGATCACCCCCGAACTGAGCAACCCGATCTTCCCGGCGCTGGCCCAGGTGATCGAACAGGTGCTCAGCCGGCACGGCTACACGCCGGTGCTCTGCACCCAGACCCCGGGCGGCTCCACCGAGGACGAACTGGTGGAGATGCTGGTCGAGCGGGGGGTGGCGGGCATCGTCTTCGTCTCCGGCCTGCACGCCGACTCCACCGCGGACCACGACCGGTACGCCAAGCTGACCGGCCGTCAGGTGCCGTTCGTGCTGATCAACGGCTACAGCGAGAAGATCGCCGCGCCGTTCATCTCGCCGGACGACCGGGCCGCGATGTGGATGGCCGTCCAGCACCTGGCGGAACTGGGCCACGAGCGGATCGGCCTGGCGGTCGGTCAGCGCCGCTACGTGCCGGTGCTGCGCAAGATCGAGGGCTTCACCGCGGCCATGCAGTCCGTGCTCGGGATGACCGCCGAGGAGGCCGGGTCGCTGGTGCACCACACGCTCTTCAGCGTGGAGGGCGGCCACTCGGCGGCCGGCGCGCTGCTCGACCGGGGCTGCACCGCGATCGTCTGCGGCAGCGACCTGATGGCGCTCGGCGCGATCCGCGCGGTGCGCCAGCGGGGCTTGAGCGTGCCGGGGGACGTCTCGGTGGTCGGCTTCGACGACTCGCCGCTGATCGCCTTCACCGAGCCCCCGCTCACCACCATCCGCCAGCCGGTGGAGGCGATGGCCACCGCGGCCGTCGACGCGCTGCTGGAGGAGGTCGGGGGCAACCCGGCCCAGCGGGGCGAGTTCATGTTCCAGCCGGAGCTGGTGATGCGCGGCTCCACCGGGGCCAACGCGCGCCGCTGAGAGCTGAACGGGCCGCCCCGGGTGGGCGGCCCGGGCCGAAGAGCCCGGAGCCGGACCCGTCCTGACGCGGGGCCGGCTCCGGGCTCTCGGCTTTCGGGCTTCTTGTTCTCGGCGGGCTCAGCCCTCGGGGTCGGTGAACCGGCGCAGCCGGGTCGCCTGCCGGGCGTCCTCCCGCTCGCTGGTGCGCGCCTCGGTGCGCTTGCCGCGGGCCAGGTAGTCACGGACGATCAGTTCCACCGCGTCCTGCGGGTTCGAGGCACCGCTGAGCAGCATCACGTCGATCGCGAGGTTGGCGTCGAGGGTGACGGTGACCTGGGCCATGGGCTTCCTCCCTGAGTGCGGATTTCAGCATGCCCGCCCGTCCGGCCGTTGGCCATGGCCCGCGACGCCCGATGGCCGCCGCTCCCCCAGGGGAGCGGCGGCCATTCGGTTCAGCGATCGGACCCGGTGGTCAGCGCCGGCCGGACCGCGCCGGCCCGCTGACCCGGTCGGTCCCGGACCCGGTCGGGTCAGACCCGGCCGGCGAAGTCCGGGGCCCAGTTGCTGATGGTGTCGCTCTTCACGCCCGCACGCGGGTTGGCGGCCTCGACGTACTGGCCGTTGCCGGTGTAGATGGCGACGTGGTAGACGCCGGAGTCGGCACCGTTGTTCGACCAGAAGAGCAGGTCGCCGGGCTGCAGGTTGTCCAGCGAGACGTGGGTGCTGGAGGCGGCCTGGTCGGCGGCCACGCGCGGGACGGAGATCCCGGCCTGGGCCAGCGCGGCCTGGGTCAGCCCGGAGCAGTCCCAGCCGCCGTTGCTGGTGCCGCCGTAGACGTACGCCTGGCCGAGCTTGGACTCGGCGAAGGAGATCGCCGCGCCCATGCTGCCGGAGACGGCCTGCTTGGCCGAGGTGGCGGCCTTGGCGGAGCTCTTGGCGCTGGTGAGCTTCACGGAGGGGGCCGCGGCCGGGGCGGCGGCGGTGTCCGAGGCGGTGGTGGTGGCGGGGGCGGCGGCCACGCTGCCGAGCGAGAGCTGCTCACCCGGGTAGATGGTGTCCGGGCCCTCGGTCAGCACCGACTTGTTGAGCTCGTACAGCTTCTGCCAGCCGCCCTGGACGTTCTGGTTCTGGGCGATGGTGGAGAGCCAGTCGCCGGCCACCACGGTGTAGCTGGTGGCGGTGGTGGCGGGCGCCGGGGTGGCGGCCGGGGCCGGGGCGGCGGCGGCCGGAGCGGCGTCCTGCGACTGGGTGCCGCGGGTGGCCGAGTGGGTGGTCGCGGTGCTCTGGCTGCTGGAGCCGGCGCTGGTGTCGACCACGGGGGCGGCGCCGCCGCGGGTCAGACCGGCCTGGATGGAGCAGACCGGCCAGGCACCGGGGCCCTGGTCGGCGAGGACCTTCTCGGCGACCGAGATCTGCTGGTCCTTGGTGGCCTGGTTGGCCTGCGAGGCGTACTGGTGGCCGCCGTAGGCCGCCCAGGTGGAGGAGGTGAACTGGAGGCCGCCGTAGAAGCCGTTGCCGGTGTCGATGCTCCAGTCGTTGGTGCTCTCGCAGGAGGCGACCTTGTCCCAGACGGAGACCGGCGCCGCGGAGGCGGTGGTGGCGGTGATGCACGGGAGGGTGAGTCCGAGGCCGACAAGGCCGGTGGCGGCGATGACACGGCGAGCAGTGCTGTGGGTACCGGTAATGGGCAGCATGAAGACGCGGTCCTCTCCTACGCCTACGAGGTGAGCTGTCGGATTCGGGCTGGAGTTGCCCGGCCGCGCTGAGCGCGGCTTCACCCCTAGCCCCGGTGACGTCGGTCCGAAGACCCGTTCCGAGGCGGCTTACCTGGTTCCCCCGCTCCTGCCGTGGTGCGTTTGTGCGGTGCCAGCCCGTCCGGTGGCAGGATTCGGCGTCCGGATCAGCTGGGTCCGTGTGACCACGAACGGGAGCACGTTAGACAGAGTTAAGTTGAAACCGCAAACAGCTGTGACGCTCGTCACATCATCCGCAAATCTCCCTCAAGATCGCCATAAAAGATCAACTGAGGGGGCGTTGGCGAACAGAAACGATCCGATCTCATCGAATTCGGCCAATTGACGCGATGGTGACGGGAACTGCCTATCCTTCAGGCGGCAGTGAGTCTGACGTTCCGTCCGGGGGAGGCTGGTCGATCATGGACGACGACGACCGGCCGAGCGGGCCGCCGCGGGCCGTCGTCGGGACCAATGGCCCGGATCTGAGACGCCGACGGATGCGCCGTCCGCTGGCGGCGGGCCGGCTCGGCGGCGGGGGGTCGAAGCGCCGCTCGCCGCTCGGTCGGCCGGGCGTGACTCTCCCTCAAGCGTGTCCGATTCCGCCGCTTTTCGTCCTATATCCGGCTGGAGTGCTCCCGCCGTCTCTCCGTCGTGACCAGGCGGAAGCGGGCTGCCCGGCCCTGGAGCGGGCCGCCACGGGCTTCCGGGGTGGGGGAGCGGGCGGCGGGGCCGGTGAGCGTGCGAATCCCGCTTGGACTGGCCGTCACCCCCGCTGAGCCGCCTGGCCAGGACGGATTCGCCGGTGAGCGCGCCGGTGACTGCGGCTGCGGCTTGCGGATGATCATCACGGCTGTCCGCTGCTGGTGGCCCGTCCCTGGGTGGCAGTCGGCTGGGGAGGGGGCCGCTCAGGGCCGCGCCCGGCCGCGCTCACCGGCTCCCGACCCTCGCCGCGCCGGCCCGGCCCGCGTGCGCGGGACCGCCCGGCCGACCGCCGGCCCGGACCTGGCGCCAAAGCAGCGGGCGTGGTGGTCGGCCACGCCGACCACCACGCCCTTGTTCGTTCAATACGCCGGTGACGGCGGCGCCCTCCGAGGCCGCGTCAGCCGCGACGCCCGGGGGACGCCCACCAGCGGTGCGGCCCGCCGGCACCCGTCCCGCGAACCGCTCACCTCAGGTGGATCAGTCGGCCTGCTCGGCCGACTCCTCCGGTGCCACCTCGGCCGGCACGCTCGCGCCGACCGCGCTCAGGTAGGCCGTGGCCACCAGCTGACCGATGCTCGGATAGGCGCCGATCGGCTCGGCCGTCGGGCAGCCGGTCTCCTCGCTGGCCGTGCGCAGCAGCTCGGGGTCGGCCTCCGGGCCGATCACCAGGGGCGCCAGGGCCGGGCGCTGGGAGCCGGTGGCGCGCAGGTGCGCGACGGCGGCGGCCACCGAGCCGGGGACGTCCAGCGCGGCCGCGACCACCGGCACCGCCAGGCGCGCCGCGAGCAGCACGCCGGTGACCTCGGCCGCCGCGGCGGCCTCCTCGCCGCCCATGGTGGTCAGCACCACGCCGTCGGCGGC
>FTKT01000206.1_pt1 | contig 11211 bp, 9 predicted proteins | sample 1658271 | NCBI WGS metagenome assembly FTKT01 (sample SAMEA3914811, study PRJEB12502) | metagenome | biome: forest; material: soil | place: Canada | collected 2011-08-04 | depth 0.3 m | reverse complement strand
CCCGCGACCAGGCCCGCCGCACGGACGAGGCGCACCCCGGCGAACCCGTCGCCCTCGCCCTGGTCTGGCACGACGTCCAGGCCCTGACAGCCGGGGACCAGCAGGACCACGGTCGGCACATCGACGACAGGTGCGAGGCGTACATCCGCGAGGGGCACCAGCGCGAGGACGTCCTCGCGCTGATCGTGGCATCCGTACGGCTGGCCGTCGAAGCCCTGGCCGAGCTCAGCGGTCGGAGCGCGGGGCGGGCAGCCGAACAGCTCGACGAACACGCCGCCCGACACATGCCGCGCCGCGGCCCCGCACCCCTGTGGGTCCCCGGACAGCCCCCGCAACCCGCCGCCGGCTGAGTCGGCCGGGCTCGGGCTGCGCGGGCGGTGCGGGCCGTGCGGGCCGTGCGGGCCACCGGCGGGCGTGTCGATTCGTCCCGATACCTCCCGGCAGCACCCTCGATCAGGACCAGGCACTGGCCGACGCACTCCGCGGCGACGCGGCGACGGCCGGCCGGCACTGGTCTGAGACCGGGCGCGCCCCGGCCCGTTACGACCCGAGCCCTCGAACGCGCGCGGCGCCAGGGCCGACCGGCCATACCGCCCCCGGCGGTCAGCCGACCGTGGAGAGAAAGCCCTCCACCGTCGCGGTGAACGCCTGTGGGTCGTCGAGCCACGGGTAGTGGCCGGCGCCCGGCTGCACGGCGAGCGTCACCTCGGGGAAGAGGGACGCGGCGTCGGCGGCGGCCTTGGCGGTGGGCCACAGGTCCACCTCGCCCGCCAGGAGCAGCACAGGGCAGTGCAGGATGCCCAGGCGGCGCCGGAGTTCCTCGGGGTCGGGCGTGTAGTCCTTGTAGTAGTGCTCGCTGACGGCCAGCACGCGCTGGGCGGGGTCGGCAGCGGCGTGGGCGCGTGCGGCCTCGTCCCAGCGGCCGTACATCAGCGGCTCGAAGGCGAATCGGTACGGCGCCGCCTCGGCGAAGCTCTTCGCGGCCGTCAGCTGCCGATGCGCCGCCACGGCCTCGGCGTGCCACGGCTCGGCCGCGCGGGCGGCGATCACCTCGTCCGCGCCGGTGTCGGAGGACAGTGCGACCGCGGCGAACGAGGGGGTGACCAGGGTCAGACTGTCCAGCCGGTCCTGGTGGGCCGCGGCGTAGAGCATGGCCAGGCTGCCGCCCGCGGAGTGGCCGAGCAGGTCGACACGGTCCAGGCCGAGGTGGCGACGCAGCGCCTCGACGTCGGCCACCAGGCGGTCGACTCGGCAACTGGCCAGGTCGGCGGGCAGCGCGGAGGCGCCGGTGCCGCGCGTGTCGGGCAGGATCAGCGTGCGGTGGGCGGAGAGGCCGCCCAGGTCGCCGAGGTACTCGGCGGCGCGGCCGGGGCCGCCGGGCAGGCAGAGCAGCGGCGGGCCGTCGCCGAGAGCGCGATAGGCGAGCGTGGTTCCGTCGTACGAGGTGAAGAACTCCATGGCGCACAGCCTGCGGGGCTCCAGCCGGGCCTGGCTATCATTCAGCCAGAGCTAAACGATCAGAGGGCGGCGCGAACGTGGCAGTGGAGATCCGGCTCTCGGCGGCCGAGGTGGCACGGGTACGGCTCGCGGTGTCGCCGCTGGCCGAGACCGTGCTCGGGGTGCGCGCGGTGCTCGGGGTCGGCGGGCACGAGGTGCACCGGCCGTGGATGCGCGAGGCCGAACCGGTGCTGGCGGCGGAACCGGAGTCGCCGTTGCTACGGACGCTGCTCGAAGGCTGCCTGCCGTCGTTCCTGTTCCCGGTACCGGTGGAACGCCTGCCGACCTTCGAGACCGAACTGGCGGTCCTGCGGGCGACGGACCCGGCGTACGTCGCGGCCGAGTGCGCCGCCGCGCTGGGTGCCCGGGCCGGGGACCTACCAGGGCCGGCGGAGCTGTTGGAACGGGTCGCCGACGCGCTGGCACGCTGCCACGCCCGGCTGGTCGCCCCGCACTGGGGGCGGATGCAGGCGGTGCTCGAGGTGGACCTGGGCCGGCGGGCGGTGGCGCTGGTGGACGGCGGGGTGGAGACGCTCTTCGCCCAGCTGCACAGCGATGTCGTGTGGCGGGAGGGCGAGTTGGTGGTGCACGGGCGCCGCCGCTCGGGCGCGGTGTGGACGGTCGAGGCAAGCGGGCACGGACTCGTTCTGATGCCGTCCGTCTTCGGCTGGCCGGACGTCATCGTCGACTACTCCCCGCGCACCGCCGCCTCCATCCGCTACCCGGTCTCCGGCGTCGGGCTGCTCTGGGAACAGCCCCGCCCGACACCCGCCGGCCTCACCGCCGTCCTCGGCCGCACCCGCGCCGCACTGCTCGCCGAACTCGGCGAACCGCTGAGCACCCCCGACCTCGCCGCCCGCCTGGGTGTCACCGCCGGCGCCGTCTCCCAGCACCTCGGCGCTCTGCGCGCCGCGGGGCTGGTGACGACTCGTCGCACCGGCCGCACCGCCGTACACCTGCGCACCCGGACAGGCACCGCGCTCACCGCCGAGCCGTCATCCTGACCCGAAGAGAGCGGAGAACAGCGGAACGGAGCAGCTGCGGAGCCCCGGACGCCGGCTAAGGGCGGCCCGTGTGCAGGCTCGGGAGGTTGACGACGATCGCCTCCTGCGTACTGCGGGCGATGACCACCACCGCCGGCCGCTCCGGGTCCGGGTTCTCCTCGCGGTGCGGCACGTACGGCGGCACGAAGACGTAGTCCCCGGGAGCCGTGCGGACCCGGGTCTCGGCGCCGGCCTCGTCGAGGAAGACGAACTCGGGGTGGCCGCTGACGACATAGATCGCCGTCTCGGACTCGCCGTGGTGGTGGTCGGCGGAGGCGGTGGCGGGCGCGACGTGGGTCTCGCCCATCCAGAGCCGCTCCGCGCCGACCGTGCCACCGCTGATCGCGGCGAAGCGGCGCATGCCGCCGCTCTGCGCGGTGTCGCCGTCGAGCGCCCCCGCCGGGACGTGGTGCACCCGGGCGGCGGGGAGGTCGGGGTGGAAGGGGTCGGTCATAGTGTGCGGGTCTCCATCGTCTCAGGGCCGTTTCCACAGTCCGCGGCGCTCCAGCAGCGGCAGGACGCCCTCGCCGAACGCGTAGGCCTCCTCCAGGTGCGGCATCCCGGAGAGCACGAACTCGTCGATGCCCAGCCGGTGGTACTCCTCGATCCGGTCGGCCACCTCGCTGTGGCTGCCGACCAGCGCCGTCCCGGCGCCGCCGCGCACCAGGCCGATGCCGGCCCAGAGGTTCGGGTGGATCTCCAGGCGCGCCGAGGAGCCGCCGTGCAGCGCCAGCATCCGGCGCTGGCCCTCCGACTCGCTGGCCGCGAGCGCCTGTTGGGTCTCGGCGATCCGAGCGGGGTCCATGCCGGCCAGCAGCCGGCCGGCCTCCGCCCAGGCCAGCTCGGCGGTGTCCCGGGTGATCACGTGCAGCCGGATCCCGAAGCGCGGCGCGCGGCCGTGCCGGGCAGCGGACTCGCGGATCCAGTCGATCTTCTGGCGCACCTGGGCGGGCGGTTCGCCCCAGGTCAGGTAGACGTCGGCGTGCCGGGCCGCGACCGGTCCGGCCGCCGGCGAGGAGCCGCCGAAGTACACCTCGGGCACCGGATCGGGCAGCCGGTTCAACTGCGCTGCCGCCACCCGCAGATGCGCGCCGTGGTGGTCGACCCGCTCCCCCGCCCAGAGCCGGCGCACGATGCCGAGGAACTCGTCGGCCCGGGCGTAGCGCGCGTCCTTGTCGAGGAAGTCCCCGTACGCGCGCTGCTCGGCCGACTCACCGCCGGTCACCGCGTTGAGCAGCAGCCGCCCGCCCGACTGGCGCTGGTAGGTGGCGGCCATCTGCGCGGCCAGCGTGGGGCTCAGCTGGCCCGGCCTGAAGGCCACCAGGAAGCGCAGCCGCTCCGTCACCTGGGTCAGCATCGCGGTGGTCAGCCAGGCATCCTCGCACCACGCGCCGGTCGGGGTCAGCGCGGCGTCGAAGCCCAACTGCTCGGCGCTGCGCGCGATCTGCCCGAGATAGGCGATGCTCGGCGGCCGGTCGGACCCGGCCGTCCCGGGCGTCCAGCCGTGGCCGCCACCGACCACCTCGCGGCTATCACCGTTGGTGGGCAGGAACCAGTGGAACGTGAGGGACATCGTGAACTCCTGACGCGGGGACCGGGGATCGGAACCAGCTCAGCAGCGACACGCGGCGCTCGACACCCGTCCGAGGTCGACGTGGAACCGTCGCACCAGCGGAGTCGTCGTCATGCGGGCGATTATCCCCACCCCGTGGAGCTCGATCAAGAGCAGCCGACCAGCGACCGGGCGGATGCCCTTCCCCGCAGGCGCCTCAGCTGCGGTGGCCGTGTTGCTGAGGGAGGTTGCCCAGAGCGCACTGGGCGCGGCCGAGGATGATCAGCACTCCGGTGAGTTCTCCGCCGATCAGGGCGAGGCTGGCGGACACCAGAACATGGTGGAGCGTGGCCAGGACGATGCCGACGGTGCCGGTGGCCGCGAGGCTGGTGAGGGTGAGGATGCGGGCGGATGCGAGGTAGGCGCGGAGCTGCTGCGCGCCGTCGGCGGTGTGAAGGGTGGTGCGGATGGTGCGGTCACCTCTCGGTGTTCGTGCGCTGTCAGGGGTCGGGGACGGGGTGGACGGGGGTGCGCAGGTCAGTGGACGGCGTTCCAGTCGGGGTCGCGACTGGTGCCGGTGACGGTGGTGGTCCGGCGAGGTGGTCGGATCACGTTGCGGCGCTTGAGGGGACGCGGAGGTGGGGGTGCGCCTTCCCAAGCTGCCGGCCATGGGGAGTGTCCTGAGTCGTCGGGGCGTCAACTCTCCTCTCTTCAAGGGTATTCGGGGTCGTTGGACGGGCTCTGTTCCGGGTGGTGCGCTGCGCTCCCTCAGTCATACGCGTCAGCGCAGCGCCGTCGCGTCAGGGAGGACCCCCTAGGTTTTCCTGATCCCCCGCCCGCTGCGCCGGCGGCCCTGCGGGGGCATTGCTCGGATGGTCCCTGGTGGCCGAGAATCGTCCGATGACGGCGTCGTGGGACTTCTTCGAGCGGGAGTCCGAACTGGAGGTGATGTCCAGGGCTCTGGAGGGCATCGGAAACGGCTGTGGCGCTCTGACCGTGATCGCGGGTGCGGCCGGTATCGGCAAGAGCCGGTTGCTGCGGGCGGTGCGCGAGGGGGCACGGGCCGCCGGACTGCGGGTGCTGTCCGCGCGGGGCTCGGAGCTGGAGCGCGACTTCGCGTTCGGAGCGGTGCGCCAGTTGTTCGAGGGCCTGCTGACCGGCGCCGGTACGGCCGGGCGCGACGCCCTGCTGGCAGGCCCGGCCGCTCAGGCGGCCGAAGTGTTCACCGGATTCGACGCCCCGGTGTGGCCGGCCGGTGACTTCGCGGTCCTGCACGGGCTGTACTGGCTTACCGCCAACGCGTGCGAGCGCGAGCCGGTCGTGCTTCTCGTCGACGACCTCCAGTGGTGCGACACCCCGACCCTGCGGTACCTGGCGCACCTGCTGCCGCGGCTGGAGGGGCTCGGCGTGCTCGTGGTCGCGGGGCTGCGCACCCACGAGACCGGAACGGACGAGCACCTGCTGCGGCAGATCACCACGGACCCCGCCACCGCGCTGCTGCACCCGGCCGCGCTCAGCCACGCGGCCACCACCGCGCTCCTCGACCAGGCGCTGCCGGCCGCGGTGCACCCGGCCTTCGCCGACGCCTGCCACCAGGCCACCGCCGGAAACCCGCTCCTGCTGCGCGAACTCGCCCGCACCATCACCGCGCGCGGCGTGCAGCCGAGCGCGGCCAACGCCCAACGCGTGGTCGGCCTGGGACCGGACGCGGTCTCCCATCTGGTGGCCGTCCGGATGGCCCGGCTCTGCGAGCCGAGCGTCGCCCTGGCTCGCGCCGTCGCGGTCCTCGGGGACGGGGCGGGGCTGGCAGCCGTGGCCGAACTGGCCGGCCAGGACCTCCCGGTCGCCTCCGCGGCGGCCACCGAACTGAAGCGCCTGGAGATCCTGCACGCCGAGAGCGACGGCGCGATGCCCAGCCTCGGCTTCGTCCACCCGCTGGTGCGCGCGGCCGTCTACGAGTCGGTGGACCCGGTGGAACGCGCCACCGCCCACGCCCGCGCCGCACGGCTGCTGGCGGACGCGGGCGCCGGGCACCAGCAGGTGGCCGCCCATCTCCTGCGGGCCCCCGCCGCGGGCGACCCGCGCACCGCCACGGTCCTGCGCGCGGCCGCCGCCGACGCCGCCCAGCGCGGCTCACCCGACGGCGCCTACGCCTACCTGCGCCGATGCCTGGCCGAACCCCCGCCCGCCGACCAGCGCCTGGACGCCCTCCTGGCGCTCGGCCAGGCGGCCTCCTTCGTCGACCTCACCGCCGCCGCCGAGTACCAGCAGCAGGCGTACGACCAGCTGACCGACCCGGTCCCACGCGCCCGCGTCGCCACCACCCTGGGAAGCGTCTACTCGCTGCTCTCCGACCTGGACCGCTCCCTGGCCCTGTTCACCGAAGCGGCGGCCGAGGCCGAGCGACGGCTGCCCGCCGAACAGGAGGACCTCAAGCGGCAGTTGCAGGCGGGACTGCTGACCACCTTGGCACTCTCTCCTGGGCGGCACGGCTGCACAGAACAGCTCGCCCACCTGCGGCAGTTGCCGCCGCACGACAGCACCGGCGGCAGACTGCTCGACTGCGTGATCGCCTACTGCGACCTGACGACCCGTGACCCGGCCGCCGTCCCCCGCGCCCGCGGGGCTCTCCAGGACGGCTCCGTCGTCGCCGCGGCCGGCGGCGAGAGCAGCCTCTTCCTCGCCTGGGTCGTCCTGCTCGACGCCGACGACGACACGGCGATGGACAGCATCCAGGCCGCGTTCGAGCAGGCCCACCAACACGGCTCGATCCGCTCGCTGTGGGCGGCGCACCACTTCCGGGCCGCGGGCTGGCTGTGGCGCGGCCAACTCGCCGAGTCCGAGGCCGACCAGCGCGAATCCCTGCGCCTGGCCGAACTCGGCCGCGTCGAGTTCGGCCGTCAGCTCAGCGGCGCCCAGCTCGCCCTCGTCCTCATGGAGCAGGGCCGACTGGACGAAGCGGAACAGTTGCTGCGCTCCCACCCGTCCCCCGCCGACCCCCGGTTGCCCGGCGACTTCCTCGCCCTCGAAGCACTCGCCCGGCTGCTGCGCCGGCGCGGCGACCACCAGGCCGCGCTGCACTGCGCGCTCCAGGCCGGGGACGGCTGGACCGCCCACGACCTGCGCGAGCCGGTCTGGACGTTCTGGCGATCCGAGGCGGCCCTGAGCCTGCGCGCACTCGGCCGGCCCGAGGAGGCCGCCGGCTACGCCGCCGAGGACCTGCGACTGGCCCGGGCCTGGGAGGCCCCTCGCACACTGGGCCGGTCCCTGCGCGTCAACGCACTCCTGCGCGGCACCGGCGAAGGTCTCGACCTGCTGCGCCAGGCGGTGGCCACCCTGGAGACGTCCTCGGCCCGCCTCGAACACGCCAAGGCGCTCGCCGACCTCGGCGCCGCCCTGCGCCGCGCCGGCCACCGCGTCCAGGCGCGCGACCCCCTGCGCCGCGCCCTCGACCTCGCCACCGCCTGCGGCGCCGCGCCACTCGCCGACCGGGTCCACGACGAGCTGCTCGCCGCCGGCGCCCGTCCCCGCCGCAAGGAGCTGACCGGGCCCCAGTCCCTCACCCCCAGCGAGCTGCGCGTGGCCCGGCTGGCGGCCGTCCAGGCGACCAACCGGCAGATCGCCCAGGAGCTGTTCATCACCCCCAAGACCGTCGAGGTCCACCTCGGCAGGGCCTACCGCAAGCTCGGCATCACCACCCGTACCCAGCTGGCCGCAGCCCTCGGCCCCGCCGGCGCGGACCGAGCCGACCTCCCGGCCGGGCCGTGAACTCACCGGCCCGTGCCCGGGGTGACGGTGGTTCAGCTCTGATCGCGGCGCCGGACCCGAGCGTCGGCCAGGACCCGCGGATCTCGCGAAAAAGTACCGCCCAGTACTGTTGACACCCCGCATTGGTCTGTACCACCTTATGGTGCTACAGGTCACGGCGCCCCGCGTGGGGTTGAGCGGCGTCAGGCACCTGGTGACACCCGCAGCACAGCTGCAGTCCCGCGTCCAACGCGCGGCGCCCCGGGTCGGAGGCGCCCCAGCGGGAGCGTTTTCCCCCCTCTCCCTGCCTCCACAGGACGCCTCTGCCTTCGCAGGGCACCCGTCCGACCTGATCGCCTTCCAGCGACCGACCCCCACCCGCCAGCCGAGCGGCACCCCCCTGCCTTCCCGCCACCGCTCGGCCCCTCCCCCTGGAGACGCATCCATGGAACACGCACGCCACCGGCACGGCCCCCGCTCCGCCCGGTCCCTGCTGGCCTGCGCCACCTCCGTCGCCCTCGGCGCCGCCGGTCTCGCCGCCCTCACCGGCGGCGCGCAGGCCGCCGACGCCAACCTGCTCGCCAACCCCGGCTTCGAGAGCGGCACCCTGGCCGGCTGGTCCTGCTCCCCGGGCACCGCGAGCGTGGTGACCAGCCCAGTCCACTCCGGCTCCTACGCGCTGCAGGCCACCCCCACCTCCGGCAACACCGCCCAGTGCGGCCAGAGCGTCTCCGTGCAGCCCAACTCGACCTACACGCTCAGTGCCTGGGTCCAGGGAAGCTACGTCTACCTCGGCGACAGCGGCACCGGCGGCACGGACAACAGCACCTGGTCGACCAACGCCTCCTGGAACCAGCTCACCACCTCCTTCACCACCGGCCCCTCGACCAGCAGCGTCACCGTCTACCTGCACGGCTGGTACGGGCAGGGCGGCTACGGCGCGGACGACGTCACGCTGACCGGCCCCGGCGGATCCGGTCCGAGCCCGAGCCCGAGTCCCACCGCCACCAGCGCCTCGCCGAGCGCCTCGCCCAGTTCATCGCCGAGCGCCTCCCCGAGTTCATCGCCGAGTTCGTCCCCCAGCGCCTCGCCCAGCGCCTCGCCCAGCACCTCCCCCAGTTCCTCGCCGAGTGGGGGTGGCGGGGGCCTGCCGAAGCATGTGCTGACCGGCTACTGGCAGGACTTCGACAACGGCGCGACCGACCAGAAGATCAGCGACGTGCCCTCCGCGTACGACATCATCGCGGTCTCCTTCGCCAACGCGGACGCCAACACCGCCGGCGCGATCACCTTCGGCATCGACGGCAAGCTGGCGGGCAACCTCGGCGGCTACACCGACGACCAGTTCAAGGCCGACATCGCCGCCAAGCACAAGGCGGGGCAGAAGGTCGTCCTGTCCGTCGGCGGCCAGAACGGCGCCGTCAAGGTGAACGACTCCACCTCGGCCGGCAACTTCGCCGCCAGTGCGTACGCCCTCATCCAGAACTACGGCTTCGACGGAGTCGACATCGACTTGGAGAACGGCGTCGACTCCACCTACCTGGCGCAGGCCCTGCACGCCCTGGCCAAGGACGTCGGCAGCGGCTTCGTCCTCACGATGGCACCGCAGACCGCGGACATGCAGTCCACCAGCAGCGACTACTTCAAGCTCGCGGTGAACGTCAAGGACATCCTCACCATCGTCAACACCCAGTACTACAACTCCGGTTCGATGAACGGCTGCGACGGCAACGTCTACTCCGAGGGCACCGTCGACTTCCTCACCGCGCTGGCCTGCATCCAGCTCAAGGGCGGTCTCGCGCCGAACCAGGTCGGGCTCGGCGTGCCGGCCTCCACCAAGGCCGCCGGCAGCGGCTACCTCGACCCGGGCGTGGTGGACAACGCCCTGGACTGCCTGGCCTCCGGCAGCAACTGCGGCACCTTCAAGCCGGACACCACCTGGCCCGCCATCGGCGGCGCGATGACCTGGTCCACCAACTGGGACGCGGCGAACGGCGGCGGCATCGCCAAGACCGTCGGCGACCACCTCCACGCCATGCCCTGACAGCCCCGGCAGCAGCAACAGGAAGGACGATCCCATGCGTAGGTGGAAGACACCGGCTCTCGGTGCGGCGAGTGCGGCCGCACTGGCCCTGGCCGGGCTCACGGTCTTCGCGGGTCACGGCAACGCGGCCGCGCCGACGGCCCTGGGCGGCAACTGGTACGCCTCGGCGCCGTACGTGATGCCCGAGGACAACAACCCGCCCGATGTCGCGGCGGTGATGGACGCCACCGGCCAGAAGGCGTTCCAACTCGCCTTCATCCTGGACTCCGGCAACTGCACGCCCTCCTGGGGCGGCACCTCGCCGATCTCCTCGGACACCGCGGCCGGCAACCTGATCAGTACCATCCGGGGCAAGGGCGGGGACGTCTCGGTCTCGATCGGCGGGTACGGCGGCACCAAACTCGGCCAGAACTGCGGCCCCCCCGCCGCGACCGCCGCCGCCTACCAGCAGGTCATCGACAAGTACGGCCTGCACGCCATCGACTTCGACCTAGAGGAGCCGGAGTACGAGAGCGACAGCGCGGTCACCAACGAACTCGGCGCCGCCCAGATCCTGCAGGCCGACAACGCCGGTCTCTACGTGTCGGTCACGATGCCCGGCACCACGGCGGGCGGCACCGGCTGGTTCGGCACCCAACTGCTCGACAAGTCCAAGAACCTCGGCTTCACCCCGGCCAACTTCTCCATCATGCCCTTCGACGGCGGCTTCACCGACGGCTCCTCCCAGACGGCCGCCCTGGAGTTGTTCCACAGCCTGCTGCAGCAGCACCTGGGCTGGGACAGCGCCACCGCCTACGCCCACGAGGGCGTCTCGCTGATGAACGGCAGGACGGACAGCGGCGAGTACTTCTACCAGGCCGACTTCAAGACCGTCCTGGACTACGCCACCTCGCACGGCCTGGCCCGCTACACCTTCTGGTCCGTCAACCGCGACCGCCAGTGCACCCCCGCGGACAACAACGGCAAGACCTCCGGTACCTGCAGCAGCGTGACGCAGAACGACTGGGACTTCACCAGGTTCTCGACCACGTTCGCCGGCGCCGCACCCACGGCATCGCCGAGCGGGTCGCCCAGCCCGTCGGCCACGGCCACGGCCACGCCGACGGCGAGCCCGACAGCGTCACCCACCTCGTCACCCAGCTCGTCACCCAGCACCTGCGCCGACCCGGCGTGGAACGCCACCACCGCCTACACGACCGGCTCGAAGGTCTCCTACAACGGGCACAAGTGGCACGCCAAGTCGTGGACCTACGCGGACGTCCCCGGCGGCGCCGCGGGCGTCTGGGCCGACGACGGCCCCTGCTGACCCCACCCGCTCACCCCACCCC
>FTKT01359784.1_pt1 | contig 11231 bp, 17 predicted proteins | sample 1658271 | NCBI WGS metagenome assembly FTKT01 (sample SAMEA3914811, study PRJEB12502) | metagenome | biome: forest; material: soil | place: Canada | collected 2011-08-04 | depth 0.3 m | reverse complement strand
GGCAGGATCCATACCAAAGAGATCTGCACCGTCTTTTGCATCGAGCTGTAGAAGTCACTTCGGCTGACGGCGTAGGTTATCGCGACGTTCAGTGCGACCAAAGCAACCAGCAACGAGGTCAGGAACCATTCAATGCGCATTCAATGTCCGATGCAAGGCAGTCACGCACCCCCAAAGCGGCCTACAAGCAAGTTCCGCTCATGGCCGACAACAGCAGGTCATTCTGCATTCACCGCATCTTCCAGTACAGACCACGGCGTCCCTCGAGCCAGGGCAACGGTGAAGCTCGCTGCAATGCACTCGAACGTCGTGTCATGGAAGGAGAACACCCAATGCTTGAGATGGTCGAAGCGCTCGGCCTTGTGGTACGGATGAACCGAGTTCATCCGTACGAGGTCTTGTAGCCAGGAAGAACCCTCAATCTCAAAAACTGAGTACGGCTCCAAGCCTCGAGCGGCGAGCGGGTGACCGGCAAATGCTTCATCGTTGGGTGGGCCGAACATGTGCGCGTAGCTGCGAACGAACGAAACTACAGCGCAGAGCTCGTCAGATCCGGCGGGCCTCGGCGGCAGTACCTGGACAGCCTTCCATTCAGGGGCAAGCCGTCCGGGTTCGAGGTAATACGCCAGCCGCAGCGTATGTTCCCCACCGATCACGACTGGGCAAGGAGCGCCCACGGAACTCTGCGGCGCGGTGGAAACTCGCCTGGGCTTGTCTGAACTGACGCTGTACATGGCGCTTGAGGTACCGGACGCAGGGTGCCAGCCGAGATAGCGGCGCTCAGGTGCGTAGCAGGTAGCCTACCCGAAAGGCGTCGTTCACGACCGGCAGCAAATGGCCGGCTGCCGCCCGAGAGCGGCCTGGCCGATCGTAACGCTGCCAACCCGTTGCTGCCGTTCAATCCTTCGATTTCATTGCCGCAAACCGGTCGTTCCGAAGCGGGCTCTAGCGATGGCTGGCCCAATGATCGCCTCTATCGCATCGTCCTCGTACACCGCTCCGCCCAGGCACTTGGCGCCGGGTAGTTCTCGGATGTCAGCAAGGGATACCGAGAACGCCTCGACGAAGAGTGACATCACACCGAACGTCGAGACCTCCACGCCTCTCTCCGCCCTCACGATATCAATCAGCACGCGCACGGACTGCCCTCTGCTCGCCGCGGCCCGAAGTTTCTCAAGCGTCGTCGCAAATTCGGTCATGGATGAATTGGCTCCTCGAAAGCCGACCTCTCGCGAAGACAGCAAATGGCCGGTGACGGACACCCCCCGAAATCGTGACAGGGTCTTTGCCGTGCGCACCTACAGTAACATGCTCAACCTCAAACTCATAGAGATGCACGTTTCTCGTAGGACGTCTGAGGCTGTCGATAAACAAATCAGGCTTCACCAAAGTAGCCGTCGGGAAGCATCAGCTGATGGCAAGCGTGGGTCTCTTAGCTGTCAGCACATTGGGAAAACCCAGATAGCATCCCAGAGTTCGGAACGACAAACGGCAAGGGCAGCGGATAGATATGCTTGAGCAAGAGAACACAAGCCAAAGGTCTTACCTCGGAATCACTGCCGCCTTTCTAAGAAGCAGGGGTGTTGTCGGTTCCGCCCTGACATGCGCGTGTGTCAGCATTCCGGTTGCCGGCGTTGTCGCTGTTTGCTCGAGCAAGCTGTGGCCAATTTATAGAACTACCCTTGACTCGTTTTCGGCACCGCAGCTGGCACTGCTGGCCATCATCGTCGCGCCGATTCTCGAGACGATTTTTTTCCAGTTTTTAGTAGGAACCGTTGCTAAAGCATGCACCCGGAACATGGGTGCGCAACTAGCAATCATTTGCATTCCATTCGCCTTGAACCATTTCCTTCGCGGAATACCCGTCGGACTCAGCGCCGGTGTGGTTGGTGGCGTCGTATTTGGCTTCCTGTTCATAGCTTGGCAGGAGGTTTCGGTGTCAAAGGCGATCCTGGCAACGATGCTCACTCACGCGCTGCACAACGCCGCAGCAATTGCTGCCGACCATTTCAGCTAAGGGCGGTTAGGACTGCTCGACCAAAACCCGACCGTCGCAACTGTCTGGTTGTGGCCGGTAGCGACAGAAAGCGCGTAGTTGACACGTGTAGCGCCCTATCGGCCATCCGAAGTGACCGTCTTCACGACCCTGCCACCCTCGTCCAGCATGCGGATCTCAGGCGTGCCTTCCATTGTCACCAACAACTGCATGCGAATGCGACCTTGCCCATCACGCAGTTGTAGGGTGGAGGATCGATCCTCGGTGGTGCCTAGATAGATGCGGCCATGACCAGTCATGCCGTCGTCTTGCTTGCGCCTCACATAGGCTTCTCGTTCGGATTGCGGCAGCTTCGAAGCCTGTGCGCTGAAGGTCCGCAGATCCTCGGTCGATGACACGCGCCAGTAAGGCCTATCGTTGACGGTGACGCCTGCCTGCGAGCTGTGCTCGTCATCGTTCTGTTCGAGCACCAAGGTTTGGTCCTGACGGAAGCGGTCGAAGCTGAGGTGCAGGCCCGAGGACAGCTTGCCATCGCCCGTTTCGGCGCCGCTCCAGAGCAGGCCGCCCGATTCAGTACCTTCGTCGTTGACAAATAGAAATCCAGCGGAACTTCTTCGATCGGGACGTGAAACCTCTTGACCTCTGTAGAACAGACCAGGGAACTGGGTTCGGTTCGATATCACGAGTCGTTTGGTACCGTCAGGCTCTTCCACATTGATGCGGCCCACCGTGATGGTGTCGAAATGCGCGGTTGCGGGAGTTTTGGCGCCGGTAAGTGCGACAAATGCGGCCAGTGCCGCCGCCATCGTCGTGCAGCCGGCAAGAAAGGAGGCGGTGTTCGACATATGTGCTCACAAGGAAAGCGGAATACCCACTGTAGGACTATCCGTGGGGGAGCTCCAATCCCCCGTACTCGGTAGCCGCCATCCTTCGCGTCGCTCCGATCTGCTGCCGCAAACCGGTCGTCAACAAACGCCCGCTCCTGGCCGGCATGCGTCCCTGGGTCGGTAGCCTGGTCGGGTGACGCGCCGGCGGCCATCGGCCGACCGTTATGCGTAGCATACCTGCCGGTCGGTGCCGGCGCCCGGGCAGCTGGGGCCGACCCGTTGCAGTCCCTCGCCTCGACGAATTCGACGCCTTGAAGCGGTCGTTCAGGTGGGCCATCCGTCGCGGTAAGCGTCCGTCACTATTCCAAGAACCTGCCGGAATAAATGACTGTCCGCGACGTCAGCGTCCAGTCCCTCGGCCGCGCACACCGCACGAGCGAACTCAAGAGGCGCGTCCGGTGGCGCATCGACTAGCGCTGCGCGCGCCGAACCGAGACTGCAAAATCCCATGTTGGCGCAGAGCCAGTTGAGGAGTAGGTCGGCATCTCTACGGCTGATCACGTCGTATGTTCCTAGCGACTGGCCTCTGAAGCCGTCTGTCGTGACGGGCAGGTTGTGGCCGACAAGTGCCTCCGACCATCGCACTCAGTCCTCATCGCTCAACAAGTCCTGCAGCCGCCGCGGATAGTGATTGAGGAAATCCCTGGTGATCGCGAAATGCTCGGTATCCTCATAGGCGATCTCGCTGACACCGGCCGCATCGAACAGGACAATCTTAGCGTCAGGGTAGGAAAGCAGGATGGGCGAATGTGTCGCAATGACGAACTGGGAACCGTCCTTGACCAGTTCGTCGATGACGCGAAGTGCGGCGAGCTGACGGCTGGGTGAGAGTGCCGCCTCCGGTTCGTCGAGCAGGTATAGCCCTTTGCCTCGCAACTTCTCCGACAGGACTTGCATGAACGCCTCGCCGTGCGACTGGCGATGCAGCGACGGGTCGTAAGACCCGATTGCGTCCATGTAGGTCGCGACATTGAACAAGCTCTCGGCGCGCATGAAATACGCGTCCTTTGGAAAGGGGACTCCACGCGCTACCCGGATCATTTCGTGCAGCGGTGACACCGAGTTGACGGTTTCGACGCGCGCATGTCGAGTGCCACCCTCTGACGAAAATCCGAGCGCGATCGCTAGGGCTTCGAGGACCGTCGATTTCCCCGCACCGTTCTCGCCGACGAAGAACGTGACGTTGGGATGAAAGTCTATCTGTTCCAGATCTCTGACGGCAGGAATGCAGAGCGGATAGGCATCGAAATCGAGCGCCGCGTTCGGCAGGAAGCGGGCACCGATGAGGTGTGGGCTCGAGCGGCGAGGCATGTCGGGCGTCAGTTTTGTCGGCAAAGGTTGCTGCGATGGTACCCGCGCAGGTCGGCACCGCCGAGCCCCCGCCCGGAAACGGGCGTCGGCGAATCGCCGCTCGTGGCTGAACCGCGAAACTGAACGCGCGTTGAATCAAGCCGATGAGTTGCTCTCGTCGTCCTGCTCGTACTTTGAGCGCAGTTCGAGATACGTCCGCTTGCAGTGCTCAAAGTACTCACGTTCCTCATCCGCGCGTTGCTTGGCTTGGCTCCCACCGATGATCGGATGGACCGAATCGGTCTGAACAATCTCAATTCTCACTGTGTCGCCGACTTTGAGATCGTCAATGTCCAGCCATTGGAGATGCTCATCCTCCTGGCCAGAGGCCCGCGACGTCAGGCCACCCAACCGAAAAGAGAAGTCTACGGGTTGTCCTTCTCGATGCGGGACGCTGTTGGTTCCTAGCGGACCCGCGCCTGTGAAGATTGCAGAGAGCACTCCAAGATCGCTCGCACCGCCAACGACAGGCGAGCCATGGTTGATTGAAACTTTGAACGCGTACATGAGACCTCTCCCTCGAGAGGACATAGCCTACCCGATACCCGACGCTCGCGACCGTCAGCAACTGGCCGGCTCGCGACCTGGGCGGCACCGGCCCGGTCAGTCGACGCGCTGCAGCTCGCGGCCGACCGCTGTCGGTAGCATAGTCGACGCCACTCAGCGCCGGCGACCAGGCGGAGCCCGACCCGAAGCGGTCTTTAAGACTTGCGATCCTGCAGACCCAGAGCTGCCATTGAGTTGCAGCGCCCCCTCGACAGGATATGCTGCGGGCGTCCGAGCTCGATCCGTCCACGCCGCGGCGCCGTCCAATTGGCGGCTGTCAGAATATGTCCATTGAAGAAACCGAGCATCCCGAGAGCACTATGCAGCGCAGATATGCGCCGCCTGAAGCCGTCGCGGGTCTGGAGGCCTACCCTAAACCCGTGGGCTTCATCGGGTTCGTGCTTTACATCGCGTTCGCGGTCGCCTTTGCTGCGGCGGCCTTAGAGCTTTTTCCCCTCGGTGGCCCAGCGTCATCGCGCACGATTATGTTTGGCGGAGTCGTTGGTGCATACACGTGGGGCCGCTATGGTCGTAGCCGTTGGGCTGGGGCCGGCATTGGGTTGCTAGGGTCATTTCTCGTCGTCGGGCTCGCAATCTATGTGCGCCACGCAGTCAGCTAATCGCTGACACCAACGACCGGCCGCTCGCGGCCGGTTACGGGCGCTAGAACCCATCTACTTTCTCGGAAGGCTGGCCATCTGCCAAACCACCGGCGCAGGGAGTGCCGAATCGGATTCAGGGAAAGCAGCGACGAACTCGCCACGCCATTCCATCTCTAGGCGGCTCGACTCGTCGCGCAGGTAGAGGTAAAGGGCGACGACCTGTGCTTCACTCAACCGTCCGGCCAGTCCTTCGAGTTCGTGCTGCGCGAGGAAGAAGCCGCCGGTCTTGCTCAGGCTCTGGGCCAGCAAGGGTCTGGCACGCTCAAGCGCCAAGTCTGCAGATGCTGGATTGTCCATATGGGGTGCAGTCTCTGTCCAGGGGCGACCGCCGAGTCCGTTCCGTTCCATCCTAGCCGCAAATTTGGCTTCTCCGAAGCCGACGCTCGCCTACATCCGCTTCTGGCCGACTGCGGGCCCCCACCTACGCATCGCCAGGTTGGCGCCGCTCATGGAAGGACACCTGATACCCGCGCATGTCGTGCGCCGTGCCGTGTAGGAACTCAACGGCGAACTCTCGCCCTGGAAAATCGCGGGCCAACTTCGCCGCCCATGACGCTTTGAGCGTCTGGCCGATGAAGCGAAGCTGCGACTCAGTCGCATGGCCCCAGTGGCCGGGACTCTGAACGTCTAGGACGTGCAGGTGATTCAGCATGGCCTCGACAGCTCGTCGATCATGGCCCAAATCGGCCAACCAACGATCGACGTCGGCTTCATCCGCTTCTCCGCGGAACACCATTCCCCGCACTTCGGTGAACGCGGGCCAAACGAGGCTCGCGTAGGCGACCGCTAAGGAAAAGTTGCCGGTGCAGCTTGCCCAACCGAGAGGTGTCTCCTCCTCACCCAACTCGAGTTCAAAAGCCTCCAACTCCGGGATGAGGTTGTAGCGATCCATGCGATGAAGTCTAGCCCACCCGAAAGCCGCCGTTGGCGACCGTCTGCTCATGGCCGTGAACGGCTATGAACGCGCGCCACGAAGTCGGCCGAACCATTGGCTTCCCGGTGTGCGGAACGTCAGCCATGCCGCGTAGCCTTGCATTGCCGTTTGCACGCAGATGATCACGACGTAAAGCGTGCCGACTCGTATCAGCGCTGTGCCGGTGAGGGAGAGGCCAAGGCAACCGAGCGCAAAAAACACGAGGAACACGATGCGCGCCCAATTTTGTCCGGCTCGAATGAGAAAGGCGAAGCCGATCAAAACCGCCAACACGAACGTGACCGTTCCTGCCGGTTCATGCATGCCCCTCGCCAGATAGCTGAGCAGCCCGAGTGCCGCAGAAGCGACGATCAACCAGAAGGCTCGATCAATCGATGCGGGCCGCCGCATCAGCGGCATGTCGAGCGACGGATCCAAACCGTCAACGGCTGCCTGCGGCGGCTCAAAGGGATTGCGGCTTTGCATGATCGAATCCTATCTTCTTCGCCGGCAACCTCAAACCGGTCGTCCACTGGCATCCGCATCTGGCCGGCATCAGCGGTCATAAGCCCCGCGCTGGGCTCCTCCGAAGCCGACCACTGTAACCGTCCGGTCCTGGCCGGAAACGGGAGTTCCTCCCGCATCAACCCGAAACGCCCGTGCCGACGAGCAGCACCTCCACACGTCCGTCCGACGGTAGAGCGAGCGGCCGGTTGTTCTGGATCACGAGCTTGAACTGACCCTTTTTCAACCGAAATTGGCCGAGATGAAGCAACGACGGATCTTCGCCGTGCCGAGGAGGACATGTCGCATCGAAATTTTGCGATTTGCTCTCTGTCTCGTCATTGCTCGATACCTTCAGCGTGAGGGATAGAGGCGCGTCCGGACGGCTGCAGGCGAAATCGAGGCCGCGATCGTAGTGCCCGTTGGCCCGTGCAGGAACACGCCAGAGTATCAGGTTGTAGACCTCGTCCATTGGCACGTTGACCTGCTTTGTCGCGATTGCACCAGCACCGCTCAGGTCGATGAACACGTCATGCAAAGCCTGATTGCTGGCGCACAGCGTCAGAAAATAGAGTGCCAGGCCCAAGCCCGGCTTTGCGCACAGGGCAGCTGTTGTTGCGTTCATGGTCTTGCGGCGTGTGCGGGCACGATGATCGGCGCCGATGGGGTGGTCTGATCAGTATCCACGGCGGTACTGTGCCGCGGGAGGCGAGCTCACAGGTCGCTCGCGGCGGCCCTGGAAGGCTCACGTGACGCTCCTTTTCCCAGCTTGGAGGTGCCGCATACCCGTCGTTCGCGAACGGCTGGTTGTGGGCCGCAGGCGAGCATTCGGCACTCAATACTAGGCCTGCCGCCATCAATGCGACTTCCGTTGCAATTCGGATCGATGTGCGCGCAGATATTTAGCAACCACCGCCGATAGCTTGGCTTCGGCCAAGAGCCATGAAGGTTTCGAAATATTTTCGAGCTCGGGGAAATCTGGGTTCACATGAAATTGTTCAAACCATTCTTGGCTTGGAAAGGCACCAGATCTACCGGACTTCCTTGCGATTTCCTTGATGAATGGGAATGCGGCTTCGAGAAGAACCAACATCTCATCGGCCTGGACCGTTTTAAGAGCGCGATGCGTCAGGATCATTTGCTCGGCGGATGAACAGTGGTTCAACAGAAAGTCAGGAATTCCGCCGCTGGCCACATTGATAGCAAATAGCCATAGGTGCCAGCCGGCTTTGGCACTGTCAGGGACATCCTCGCGCGCTTCGATCGTCTTTGCGGAAGGAAATTGATCGCCGAATAGTCCCAACAGGCAGTAATAAGTGCTCTCAAACAGGAAGTGGTCGTCCGGTTGGTCAAAGACGCTATCGGCAAGAGGGACATATTTTGTCATTCAAAACTCCTCTCGACAAACGTAGCTGAATATCGAACCGTTTTGACGAATTCGCCACCGAGAGCGCATGCAGTGCAGAAGCTCAGCATGAGAATGGTGAACAGCCCGATTTCGGCTAGCTCGAAAGGGAAAAGCGAATCGGGCCGAAAGTGAGGGCGCTTTCAAGTCCCAAGTGGAACCGTCTCGACGAAGCGGATGCAGTGTTTGTGTTGGCTGAGCACAGTGAAACGTTTGCATAGCGTAGCTCTCAGGCTCAAAGGAAGCATGGCAGGCCGCTCGTACCAGAGGGATGTCGTCATCCACCGCCACCGGTTTGCCTGCCCCAAAGCGGTCGCCAATGAATGCCCGCTCGTGGGCCGACTAGCGCCTCCAGCGCAGTTGCGAACCTCTCGCTCGAAGCGGTCTTTGCCCGACCTATCAGGAGCCCGGACCGCAATGGAGTTCTTGTCGTTGGTCATCGCACGCTTGGCAGTACGAAACTGTGATCCAGTGTATAGAAGGGCGAGTCGATAACTGATCCATCTGGCGCGGCACCGCCTTGATGTTCCACGTAGTCGCCAACAAGAGAAGTACGCACTCCGAACACCACGTCGGAATCCAGGTAGGGATCCGGCTCTTTGAAGAGATGGGTTGTCAGGGTCTGATAGCCTGCCGCGCGAATCATGAAGTGCAAGTGGGCAGGCCGCCAAGGATGTCGACTGGTTGCCACGAGCATGCGCCCGACGGGGCCGTCCGTTGGAATCGGATAGGCAGTCGGGACGACGGTGCGAAACCTCACGCAGCCTTGTGCATCGGTGCGCAACATCGCGCGCGCACGTCGAGCGTCGCCCAACTCGGGGCGCTGCACGTCGTACAAGCCGTCTGCATCGGCCTGCCAGACGTCAACCTCGGCATCAGGGACAGGTTCGCCATCGAGGCCACGCACGCAGGCACGCACGAACATCGGCAGTCCCGGCGCACCACTCGTGATGTCCGCACCCGATTCGACCAGCGGCGCATCCTGGGTGTGGAAAGGACCGAAGACTGTTGCTTCCGTCGCTCCGGCCGGCTTCGCATGGTTGAGCGCGATCGTCAGCATGGACACGCCTAGTGTGTCCGACAACAGAATGAATTCCTGGCGCGTGGAACTGCACTTCTGCCCTGTTTCCGTCAAGAAGTCGATGCCTGCCTTCCACTCGTCCTCGGTCAGCCTGACCTCACGCACAAAGTCATGCAGGTGGGTGACCAGTGAAGTCAAGATCTGCTTGAGCCTGGCATTGTCGGTGCCAGCGAGGTTCTCGAGAACCGCCGAGGTAATCGTATTTTCGTCGATGTTTCTCACGCCTATTCTCCACGTACGGACAAGCGCCGTTGCACCGGGAAGAGCCCCGGTTGCCTGCGCTGTTGGGCCCATCCTGCCAGAGTGGCACGGAGGATCAGCGTCACGAGGATTGCAAAGAAGCCCAACCCCAATACGTCACAGGCAATACAACCCGCTAGCCAAGCCCGCGCCGTAGCCGACATGCGCGAATGTCCGTTCCTGGCGGCTTGCAGAATTCTGCAGAGGCCCGCTCCTCATCAAGCCAGCTCGATCCTGACTTGTTTCGAGTCACTTGCGATCCTACGAAGTGCCTGAAGAAAGGCGCCGTCGCGTAGTGGTTCGAGGGCGTCCGTGTTCGTGAACCTCACTGCACATTCACCCGGCCAACCAGGACCACCATGAAGAGCATCCCAGAATGCATCAAGGTTGCGTCCAAAGTAGCCGGCGCCATCAGGCTGGGATGCCAAGAGGTATGCCCTCCAGAACTCCGCTTCGCTGTTGACCTCGCCACAGTCGATGGTGATAACTCGCATATCCGTCAGTCTACGATGACATCCAGGCTGCTCCGAAGCGGTCACTCCCGACTGGCAGCTTCTGGCCGGCTGCAGGCGCTCGAGGTGAACCAACTGGCGTGGCTCATGCAGCCAGCGCAAACGGCTGGATCTCTTTGGCGATGGCTTTGCCGTTCTCCATCTCGGCCACTCGCAACTCGTAGGCTGCCTGAAGGTTCAGCCAGCCCTTGGCCTCGCTGCCGAAGTACCGCTCCAGGCGCAGTGCCGTATCAGCCGACACGCCGCGCTCGCCCTTGGTGATCTCGCTGAGGCGCGAATAAGGCACATGCAGAGCAATGGCCACGGCGCGCACGCTGACGCCCATGGGCTTGATGTAGTCCTCCAGCAGGATTTCACCTGGGTGGACAGGACGCATACCGTTCTTGAACATGATGCACTCCATTGCTGTTCAGGATTTGAATGCCAGTCGGGCTGGGTTCAGTGTGGGTCTTCGATGAGGACGTCATAGGGGCCGCTCTCACCCCACTTGAAGGTCAGCCGCCACTGGTCGTTGATTCGCACATGCCAGGCACCGTCGTATTCCTTCAGGTCGTTCCCTGGCGGGGCCTTCATGAAACTCACCGAGGGCGCCGCGTCGAGCTGGGCCAGTTTGCGTTCGGCTACGCTCTTGATGTTGACGAACCGGCGACACTTGCCTGTGGTGAACAGGCCCTCCGTGTCGGAGCAGGCGAACGACTGGATCGGCATGGGAGAGAGCTTACCTGTTAACCGGTTAACAGTCAATTCGACAGGGATGAAAGCTTCGCGCAAGACGCGCCAACGACACGCGGTTTGTCCCGCTCAGTGGACTGCCCGGAACCCGCCGTTCGCGAACCGGAGGCAATGTCCGGCAGAAACGGCCACGAGCCAGCGTCGCACGTCTCCGAAGCCGACCTATGTAACAGACCGGTATTGGCCGACTGGAGACGATCGGCTCCCCTGATGGAGCGAAGCCTCTGACCGTGATGATCACATCCGATCAAACAGTAAGGCGTTTGACGAAGCGCTTGCGCACCTCAGCAAAGCCGGCACGTTCATAGAAGGCATGTGCCCGGACCCGCGCCTCGCTGCTAGACAGTTCAATGTGACTGCATCCTATGGAGCGCGCGAAGGCCACCGCCTCCGACAGCAGCAG
>FTKT01428343.1_pt1 | contig 11243 bp, 5 predicted proteins | sample 1658271 | NCBI WGS metagenome assembly FTKT01 (sample SAMEA3914811, study PRJEB12502) | metagenome | biome: forest; material: soil | place: Canada | collected 2011-08-04 | depth 0.3 m | reverse complement strand
TGAACCGCAAGATCACGGTGGATGTCAAGGGCGAGATTCTGGAGCTGAAGAACACCATCAACACGATGGTCGACCAGCTGAACTCGTTCGCCGGCGAGGTCACGCGGGTGGCGCGCGAAGTCGGCACCGAAGGCAAGCTCGGCGGCCAGGCCCAGGTGGGTGGCGTGGGCGGCACCTGGAAGGACTTGACCGACAACGTCAACTTCATGGCATCCAACCTCACCGAACAGGTACGCGGCATCGTGAAGGTTGTGACCGCCGTCGCCAACGGCAACCTCACGCAACGCCTGACGGTGCAGGCCAAGGGCGAAGTTGCGGCATTGGCCGACACGATCAACAACATGACGGACACGCTCGCGACCTTCGCTGACCAGGTGACGAACGTAGCGCGCGAGGTCGGCGTCGACGGCCGTCTCGGCGGTCAGGCCAACGTGCCTGGCGCCGCAGGCACATGGAAGGATTTGACCGGCAATGTGAACCTTCTGGCGGCCAACCTCACGACGCAAGTGCGTGCGATCGCCGAGGTCGCCACGGCGGTGACCAAGGGCGACCTGACGCGCTCCATCCAGGTCGAGACGCGCGGCGAGGTCGCGGAGCTGAAGGACAACATCAACACGATGATCTCCAATCTCCGCGAGACGACGGAGAGCAATCGCGAGCAGGACTGGCTCAAGACGAACCTGGCGCGCTTTACCGGCATGCTGCAGGGGCAGCGCGAGCTGAGCACGGTGGGTCAGTTGTTGCTGACGGAGCTAGCTCCGCTGGTAGACGCGCACCAGGGAACCATCTACCACCTGGCCGGGACGGACGACGACGCAGAGCTCGCGCTGCTTTCGAGCTATGCGCAAGGCATCGAGCTCGCGCCGACCATTCGGCTGGGCGAAGGGCTGGTCGGACAATGTGCGATGGAGAAACGCACGATCTTGCTGAACGACGTGCCTGCGGACTTCGTGAAGATCAACTCGAGTCTCGGTCAGGCGAGTCGCGTGAGCGTGATCGTGCTGCCGGTGCTGTTCGAGGGCGAAACCAAGGCCGTCATCGAACTGGCATCTTTGCGGCATTTCGCACCCGGCTCGCTGGCCTTCCTCGAACTGTTGACGCAGAGCATTGGCGCAGTGTTCAACACCATTGAGGCAACGATGCGTACCGAGGGCCTGCTGACCCAGTCGCAGCAGCTCACCGTCGAACTTCAATCGCGCCAGAGTGAACTGCAGCAGACCAACGAGGAGCTGGGAACGAAGGCGCGGCTGCTGGCCGAACAGAATGCGGAAGTGGAGCGCAAGAACGCCGAAGTGGAGCAGGCGCGTCGCGCGCTCGAGGAACAGGCCGCCGAACTTGCGCTCACCTCCAAGTACAAGTCGGAATTCCTGGCGAACATGTCGCATGAGCTGCGCACGCCGCTCAATTCCATCCTGATCCTGAGCCAACAGCTCGCCGAGAACTCACCCGGCAACCTGTCGGGCAAGCAAGTTGAGTTCTCGCGCAACATCAATTCGTCCGGTTCTGACCTGCTGCACCTGATCAACGACATTCTCGACTTGTCGAAGATCGAGTCCGGCACCGTGACTGTGGAAATCGAGGACATCACCTTCAGCGGACTGCGCGACAACATCGATCGCAACTTCCGCCACGTGGCCGAAGCCAAGAATCTGCCGTTCCAGATCCGATTCGACCACGACCTGCCGCGCGCGATGGAAAGCGATCCGAAGCGCCTGCAGCAGATCTTGAAGAACCTGTTGTCCAACGCTGTGAAGTTCACGTCCCAGGGCCACGTCCACGTCACCGTCAAACTGGCGACGCAAGGCTGGACGCCGGAACACCCGGTACTGAGCAGTGGGCAGCAAGTCGTCGCCTTCACGGTCGAGGACACTGGCATCGGCGTCGCGCCCGACAAGCAACGCCTGATCTTCGAAGCGTTCCAACAGGCGGACGCCGGCACGTCGCGCAAGTACGGTGGCACGGGCCTGGGCTTGGCCATCAGTCGCGAGCTGGCGGTGCTGCTGGGCGGCGAAATCAAGCTGACCAGCGTGCACGGCGAAGGGAGCGTGTTCACGCTGTTCCTGCCGCTGCACTACTCCGGCCCCACGGCCGGGCGCGGCACTGCTCGCGCGGATGCCAGCGGCGCTGATTCACGCTCCGAAATGACGGTATTGCCGCTGGCTCGGGAAGAGCACATATCCGACGACCGGACGGCGATCGTGCCGGGCGACGCCGCGCTGCTCATCGTCGAAGATGATCCGCACTACGCGCGCATCCTGCTCGGTCTGGCGCGCGACAAGGGCTTCAAGGGGATCGTTGCTACCAAGGGTGCGCACGCGCTGGCGCTCGCCAGACAGTTCAAGCCGACGGCCATCTCGCTGGACATCTTCCTGCCCGACATGCTCGGATGGACGGTGTTGAATCAACTCAAGCTGGATCCGACCACTCGCCACATCCCGGTCCAGATCGTCACGCTGGAAGAGGAGCGCCAGCACGGCTTGGCCCACGGCGCGTTCGCCTATCTCGTGAAAGAGCCAACGACTTCCGGGCTGGAGGCGGCCTTCGATCGAATCAAGGACTTCTCGGCACCGCGGACGAAGCGCCTGCTGGTCGTCGAGGACAACGACATCGAACGCGCCTCCATCGTGGAGTTGCTGCACCATGACGACATCGAGACGGTCGCCGTCGGGTTGGGCGAGGAAGCATTGACTGCGATGCGCGACCGCTCGTTTGATTGCGTGGTTCTAGACCTGCGCCTGCCCGACATGACGGGCTTCGAGCTGCTCGACAGGCTGCACGCCGAACCGGCGCTGGCCGATGTGCCGGTGGTGGTGTTCACGGGCAAGGACCTCACCGCCGACGACACCGCGAGGCTGAAGGATCTGGCCAAGAGCATCGTCCTCAAGGACGTTCAATCGCCCGAGCGCCTGCTCGACGAAACTGCGCTGTTCCTGCATCGGGTCGTGACCGACCTGCCCAAGGCCAAGCAGGACATGCTCGAGCGCCTCCACGGCGGCAAGGAGGTGCTGCGCGGCCGCAAGGTACTGGTGGTGGACGACGACGCCCGCAACATCTTTGCCCTGACCTCGGTGCTCGAGAACAACGAGGTCGACGTGATCAGCGCGACCAACGGCAGTCATGCCATCGAGTTGATCGAGAGCACGCCTGACCTCAGCATGGTACTGATGGACATCATGATGCCGGAGAAAGACGGTTACGAGACGATGCGTGAGATTCGCTTGAAGCCAGAGTTCCGGATGCTGCCCATCCTCGCGCTGACGGCCAAGGCCATGAAAGGTGACCGCGAAAAATGCCTGGACGCCGGCGCCAGCGACTACATCGCCAAACCCGTGAACACTGACCAGTTGCTATCGCTCATGCGAGTCTGGCTGTTCCGATAAAGAGCGATGATGGACGCAGCAGAAGCCAGCTTGCTCGGCCGTACGCTCGAACCGTGGAAACAACAAGATGCCCATGCCTGAACCTGCCGAGCCCCGACAGACGTCGCCACCTTCGACTGGCGCGATTCTTTCTACGGTCGACGCTATGCCCATCAACATCCTCATCGTCGACGATGAACCGAAGAACCTCACGGTGCTCGAGTCGTTGCTCGACGCGCCCGGCTATCGGCTGGTTCGCGCCGAGTCCGCGGATCAAGCGCTGTTGGCGCTGGTGGCCGAAGAGTTCGCGCTGTTGATCCTCGACGTGCGCATGCCCGGCATGACTGGCTTTGAACTCGCACAGATCATCAAGGGACGCAAGAAGACGGCGCAGGTACCGATCATCTTTCTCACGGCCTACTACAACGAGGACCAGCACATCCTCGAAGGCTACGGCAGCGGCGCTGTCGACTACTTGCACAAGCCCGTCAATGCCGCGGTATTGCGCTCGAAAGTGGCCATCTTCGCGGAGCTCCATCGCAAGGGTCGCGAGGTCACGATCACGAATCGCACGCTGCTTGCAGAGGTTACAGAGCGCCGTCGCGTCGAAGAGGAACTGCGCGAACTCAACGAACAACTGGATCGCCGCGTCGCCGAGCGAACGGATGCCCTGCGTAGCAGCGACGCACGCCTGCGCCTCGCGACCGATGCCGTGGAACTCGCCATCTGGGCGTGGCAGCCTTCTGAGGACACATGGATCTGGGAGAACGATTGGGCGATCTCGGTCTTCGGGGTTCCGCACGAGGACTGCCCGAAATCGTCGCAGGCGCTTTCCACGCTGGTCGTACCCGACGATCGTGAATCATTCGCCTCGGCCGTGGCGAGAACCAGGGATGATTTGGCCTCCTTCCATTTCGAAGGTCGGATTCAGCAACGTCGCGGCGATACCCGCTGGATTGAACTGGACGGCAGCTACGTCAAGGATCCAGACGGGAAGGGCCACGTGTTGGGCACGATTCGCGACACGACGGAGCGGCGACAGGCCGAACAGGCGCTACGCGACAGCGAGGCCCGCTATCGGACGCTGTTTCATTCCATCGACGAAGGATTCTGCGTTCTGCAACGAGTTGCAGGGGCGTCGGTACATCAAGCTGTCGACTTTGTCTTCGTCGAATGCAACCAAGCCTTCCAGAAGCATTCGGGACTTGACGACGTCGTGGATCGACGGCTGACTGATGTACTGCCGGAGGTCGAAGCGAAGTGGCTGGAAGACTTTGCCACCGTCGCCAGGTCAGGGCAAAGTCATCGTCGGCAAGGAGAGATCAAGGCGCTGGGTCGTTTCGTCGAGATATACGCGTTTAGTCTCAGCGGTCCGGGCACGGATCGCATTGCAATCCTCTTTCGCGACATTACCGAGCGGGTCAGGTCGGAAGAAGCGCTGCGCGAGCGCGAGCGATTCCTGCGAACGGTCACCAGCGCGGCAAGGATCGGGTTAGCGGTCATCGAAGCCGGTGAAGCTTACCGCTTTGCGAACGAGTCGATCGCCCAGATGCTGGAGCTGCCTGTGTCCGCGATCGTGGGTCGGCCGGTTTCAGCTGTGATGGGCGGCGCGTGGGCAGTCGCGCGCCCGCAACTACGACTGGCATTCAATGGTCAACGCACATCTTTCGAGTTTGCGCTTCATGGTGACGCGGATCGCGAAGAGCGGCATTTCGGAGCATTCCTCGAACCGCACGTGGACCAGGATGGTTCGCGAACCGTGGCCGTGGTGATGATCGAGATTACAGAGATGAAGCGCCTCGAATCCGAGCTACGTGAAACCGATCGCCGGAAGGACGAGTTCCTCGCCACGCTCGCGCATGAACTGCGCAACCCGCTCGCGCCGGTTCGCAACGCGGTGCAGATCCTCAACCTCAAGGCATCCGCCAGCAAGGAGGTGGCGTGGGCCGGCAGTGTCATCGAGCGACAACTGCGCGTCATGGTTCGATTGATCGACGACCTGATGGACGTCACCCGAATCAATCAGGGACGCATTGAACTGCAACGAGTCCCCGTCGAACTGTCGACCGTACTGGACCTGGCGGTGGAGTCGAGCCGCTCACAGATCGAGGAGTTCGGACACGATCTCATTCTCAGTCAGCCCGAGGAACCAATCCTTGTTCATGCCGACATGATGCGCCTGTCGCAGGTCTTCATGAACCTGATCACCAACGCCGCGAAATATACCGACAAGGGCGGTCGAATCCATGTGAACGTCGAGTCAAGCGGCGACCACGTGCGCGTGGCGGTGAGGGACAACGGCATTGGCATCGCAGCATTGCAGTTGGGTCGCGTGTTCAACATGTTCTCCCAAGTAGAAAGCGCCTTGGCACGTTCAAGAGGGGGCCTGGGCATCGGATTGTCCCTCGCCAAGAAGTTGGTCGAGATGCACGAAGGAACGATTGCAGCCAGCAGCGAAGGCTTGGGGCTGGGCAGTGAGTTCTCGGTCATCTTGCCCGCGATTTCGGCGGCAGCGACCAGTCCCATTGAATCGCAGTCGTTGCCCCGTGCCGTTGCCGCGGTAGCCTCGCTGCGTGTTCTGGTGGTCGATGACAACGTCGATGGCGCCGACTCGCTTTCGCAGTTGTTGGCGCTGGGTGGCCACGACGTTAGCACTGCGTATGACGGCTTGGCTGGGCTGGAGCAGGCGCAAGCGTCCCGGCCGGACGTGATCCTGCTGGACATCGGAATGCCCAAACTCAACGGCTATGACGTCTGCAAAGCCATCCGCGGAGAGACGTGGGGGCGTGCGGTCACCATCATTGCGACGACGGGTTGGGGTGACGCTGCGGCAAAGCAAGCGGTCGTGGACGCAGGTTTCGATTTCCACTTCGTCAAGCCGCTGGATGAGACGCTGTTGAGCCAAACCCTGTCGAGCCTGCGAACTCGATCTGCTGCGGGCTGATGGCAATCACGGCTGTCGACCTACAGACCGGCACCATCGGCTGAGAGGTCACGCGACTAGACGAGCGGCTGATCGTAACCTCGAGTGAGGTCGCTACGCAGTGCCTGGCCCGGGATATCGCGGATCAAGAGTCATCGTGGAAAGCAGATTTCCATCGCGGGAAGGACAAGAGCCGAAGCGGCGGGATCAATCGCGGACGTTGAAGCGAGACTGGCTGGCCTGATGGGGCAGTGCCGACTTCGCGATGCTCGTGTCGGAGTTCGGACAGCAGCGGTCGGCCGCGAACGTCCGGTATCGCTCTGGTGGACCTCTGTCTGGACGCAGCTTGAGCGACTCACATTTCTGGAGTCGAGCCAACGTCCCCTACCGGATTTCCCTGGCCACGGCCTGCAGGCGTTCGAAGGCGCGGTAGCGCTCTCCGTGCGCCTCTGCGATCACTCCGCTGGCAGGCGCGTAGACGCGGTCAACCCGGGACATGCCGGCCATCGCCGACACCACGTCGTCGAAGCGCAGGCCGGCCACAGCACCCAGCATCGCAGCGCCCAGCATGACGGGCTCCTCCGACTGCGTGGCCATCACCGGCTTGCCGGTGGCGTCGGCCAGGAGCTGGCGCACGAGGTCGCTGCGGCCCGCGCCGCCGCTGATCGCCACTTGCTGGACGATCGCGCCCGCGCTCGCCTGCACCTCGATGATCTGCCGCAGTCCGTAGCCGATGCCGCAGATGCCGGCGATGTAGAGCGCGACGAGGTTGTCGATGCCGGTCTCCATGCCGAGCCCGGCGATGATAGCCCGCGCATGCGGGTCTGCGAACGGCGCGCGGTTGCCCAGGAATTCGGGAACGACGTGCAGGCCGTGCGCCAGGGTAACCGTTGCCGACGGGTCACCCGCGGCCTCGTTGGCCAAGCGAACGAGCATCTCCGGGAGCGACTCGCCGGCGGCCTCGGCGCTCGCGCGCGCGGCGACCGCCGCGGGATGCAGGGTCAGCAGGTGCTCGATGGCCGCACCGGCCACCGACTGTCCGCCTTCGTTGAGCCAGGTGCGCGGCACCATCGCCGAGAAGTATGGCCCCCATACGCCCGGCACGAACACGGGCTGACGCGTCGTCGTCATCGTGCATGACGAGGTGCCGAAGACGTAGGCCAGGCAGGCTTGGGCGTCGCCGTCGACGCCCACTGTGCCGATGCCGCCGGCATGCGCATCGATCACGCCCGCGGCGACCGGCGTGCCGGCGCGCAGGCCCAGCTCCTGTGCGGCAGCGTCGGTGAGCCCGCGCCCGAGCGCGGTGCCCGGCTCGACCACCGACTGGCCGATGCGCGCGAAGCCTTCGTCGGCCAGCACGCCCAGCCCGATGGTGCGGAAATAGGACTCGTCCCAGCGGCGTTCATGCGCCAGGTAGGTCCACTTGCAGGTGACCGTGCACATCGAGCGCGACAGGTCGCCGGTCGCGCGCCAGGTCAGGAAGTCGGTGAGGTCCATGAACTGCCACGCCGCGGCGAAGACGTGCGGGCGGTGCTCGATCAGCCACAGCAGCTTGGGCGTTTCCATCTCGGGCGAGATGCGGCCGCCCACGTAGTTCAGCACGCCGTGACCGGTTGCATTGATGCGCTCGGCCTGATCGACGGCGCGGTGATCCATCCACACGATGATGTTGCGCTCGGCCAGATCGGAGGGCCCGACCGCGAGCGGCGCACCGCCGTCGCCGAGCACGACGAGCGAGCAGGTGGCGTCGAAGCCGATGCCGGCGATGCACTCGGGCGGCACGTTCGCCGCAGCGACGGCGTGCCTCACCGCGTGGCAGACCGCCTGCCAGACGTCGCCAGTCGATTGTTCGACGATGGCGCCGCTCTCCTTGAACAGCTGCAACTCGTGGCTGGCGGAGGCGAGCAGATGACCCGCAACGTCGAAGACGCCGGCGCGCGCGCTGCCCGTCCCGACGTCCACGCCAATGACGTAGCCTGGCGCCGAATCCGGGGCGGAAGTCGATGGGGTTGCACGGGTCATGGCGCGGACTTCTTGATGCGGTTTGAGGTCGGCATCAGAGATCGACGCTGTTGGGAAGGATCACCAGGTCGCGGACGGTGACGTGGCGCGGACGTGTCAGCATGAAGATCAGCGCATCGGCGACCTCGACGGGCTGCATCAGGCTGCCCGAGGCGAGCGCCTCGTCCATCTTCGCCTTCGGCCAGTCGTCGAGCAACGCCGTGACCACGGGGCCTGGCAGCACCGCGCCGACCCGCACGCCATGCTTGGCCAACTGGCGCCGCGTGGTGTGCACGAACGCCTGCACCGCGAACTTCGAGGCGGTGTAGATCGGCTCCCAGACCACGGGCACCACGCCGGCGATCGAGCTCGTGAAGATGATGTCGCCGGACTTCTGCGCGACCAGGTGAGGCAGGACCGCGTGCACGGACCGGAATGCGGAATTCACGTTGAGGTTCAGCACCCGGTCCCATTCGTCCGGTCGTCCTTCGACCACGTCGCCGCCGACATAGCCGCCGGCGTTCGCGTGGAAGATGTCGAGCCCGCCGGCCAGGGCCAGGATCCTGGGCAGCATCGACGACACCTGATCTGGCTGGAGCAGGTCGACGGTCAGCGGCATCGCGTCGGGGCCGAGTTCGGCGCAAAGCTGCTCGAGGCGGTCGGTCGCCCGGTCGATGAGAACGACGCGGACGCCTTGCGCCAGCAGCGCGCGTGCGCACTCGAGGCCGATGCCGGAAGCCGCGCCCGTGATGGCGGCGACCTTGCCCTGGATGGATTCGCTCATGGCATGTCCTTCAGTGTGTGATGGAGCGTCGCACGGCTCACGAGCGGCCGTGCGAGAGGCGGGACTGGCGCGCGAGCGAATCGACGATCACGGCGATGGCGAGGACGGCCCCGGTGATCATGAAGCGCAGCGACGACGACAGGTTCAGCAGCGTCAGGCCGCTGGCGATCGACTGGATGACGATGACGCCCAGCACCGCCGAATAGGCGCTGCCACGGCCGCCGAACAGGCTGGTGCCGCCGATGACGGCGGCCGCGATGGCGTTCAGGTTCACGTCGCCCGTGCCGGCTTGCTGGCTGGCCGAAGCGAGCCGCGCGGCCGCCAGCACGCCTCCGAGCGACGCGAGCCCGGCGCATAGCACGAAGGCACTGGTGTAGATGGCGCGGACGTTGATCCCCGCCCGACGGGCGGCTTCGCGGTTGCCGCCCACGGCGTTCATGGAGCGTCCCCAACGCGTGCGTGTCAACGCGTAGTCCATCGCCACCGCCAGCCCCAGGAAGACGCCGAACATCAGCGGTACGCCGCGTCCCTGGTCGAGATAGGCGACGACCGCCTGCAGCAGCACGGTGACGACGACGGCGCGCGCGACCAGGCCGCCGAGCGACGGTGCCGACAATCGCACCGCTGTGCGGCGCACCCGCGTGCGCAGGCCGACCAGCAGGATCACCAGTCCGGGCAGGAAGGCAAGCGCGTGCGAGACGAGTGCCGGAATGACCATCAGCTGCCCGAAGTCCACCATCGCCGAGCCGTACGGCAGGTTGATCGAACCGCTGGTGCCGAGCACGTACAGCTGCATGCCGAGAATGGCGAGCAGCCCCGCGAGCGTGGCGACGAAGCTGGGCATGCCCAGCCGGTTGAACAACAACGCGTAGAGCGCGCCGATGGCGCAACCGATGGCCAGCGCGACGCCGATGGCCGGCAACAGCGGCCAGTCCTGGTTGACCCACAGCGTGCCCACGACGGCCGACGCGAAGCCGCTCATCGATCCGACGGACAGGTCGATCTGGCCCACCATGAGCACGCTGACGATGCCCAGCGAGATCACGCCGACGGTCGCGCAGTCGAACAGCAGGTTGACCAGGTTGTTGGCGGACAGGAAGACCGGGTTCAGGCTCGTGAAGACCGTCCAGATGATGACCAGGCCGACCACCACCGGCAGCGATCCGAGGTCGCCTGACTTGATGCGCTCGAAGAAAGCGGCGACGGCGCCGCCGATGTTCGTGGCGTGCTTGACCCGGCTGTCGCTGCGATCGAGCAGCGTGGGCGCTTGGACAGCGGCGTTTGTTTCCTGGTTCATGTCGATGCCCCGTGCTCGGCGAGCGGTTCGGTCTGGCGTCGACCGGCACGGCGCGACACGGCGTTCTCTGTCGCCCCGGTGATCGCGGCCACCAGTTCCTGGTTCGACGAGTCGGGATGGAAGACGCCGTTGTTGCGGCCGAGACGGAGCACGACGATCCGGTCCGCCACCGCGCGCACGTCTTCCATGTTGTGGCTGATCATGATCACCGCGTGGCCGCGATCGCGAACGCGCTCGATCAGGTTGAGTACCTCGGCGGTCTGCGCGACGCCGAGTGCCGCGGTCGGCTCGTCCAGCATGATCAGCTTCGGATCGAGCAGCAACGAACGTGCGATCGCGACCGTCTGGCGTTGGCCGCCGGAAAGGGATGCGACGACGTCGCGCACGTTGGGAATGCGCGCGGACAGCTCGTTGAGCAATGTCCACGCGCGCACTTCCATCGCGACCTCATCCAGACAGGCCGGGCTCAGTTCGCGGCCGAGAAAGATGTTCGCGACGACGTCGAGGTTCTCGCACAGCGCGAGATCCTGGAACACCGTGGCGATGCCCAGGTCGAGCGCTGCGGACGGATCTGCCAGCGTGATCGGACGGCCGCCGAAATGGATCTTGCCGCTGCTGGGCTGATGCGCGCCCGCAAGCACCTTGACCAGCGTCGATTTGCCGGCGCCGTTGTCGCCCACCAGCGCAACGACCTCGCCGGCGTGGACGTCGAGCTCGATGTCGGTCAGCGCCGAGACGGCGCCGAAATTCTTCGAGATGCCCCGCAGGCTGAGGACCAGTTCGCCCCGGGGACGCCGGGACGCTGAGTTGTCGTTCATTGCAAACCTTTCTCATGCCGATCCGGCCCCGGCGGCGCCGAGGCCGGCCGATCCGCGCGTC
>FTKT01001346.1_pt4 | contig 11252 bp, 7 predicted proteins | sample 1658271 | NCBI WGS metagenome assembly FTKT01 (sample SAMEA3914811, study PRJEB12502) | metagenome | biome: forest; material: soil | place: Canada | collected 2011-08-04 | depth 0.3 m | reverse complement strand
ACGGCGTCGTCGATGCGCGCTTGCGGGATGGCGCCCGACTGGACGTCGGCCAGGGTGTTGTCGATGAATTTTTTCCAGTCGAACGGCACCATGACCATGTCGATGCCGGCATTGATCGCCTGCGGGCAGTGGTCGATGGTGCAGCCCGGGATTTGGGCGATGGCGTTCCAATCGGAAACGACGAAGCCGTCGAAGCCGATCTTGCCCTTCAGCACGTCGGTCAAGAGGTAGGCGTCGCCGTGCATCTTGCCGTAAACCTTGCCGGTGGTGGCGTCGGTCCAGCTATTGTAGGAAGCCATGACCGTCTGCACGCCGGCGCCGATGGCGCCGTAATAGCCCTGGGCGTGGATATCGGCCATGTCGGCTTCGGAGACGGTCGCCACGCCCTCGTTGACGCCATTGTCGGTCGCGCCATCGCCCATGAAGTGCTTGGCGGTGGCGACGACATTGCCGGGCTTTGTGAAGTCGCCCTGCAGGCCCGTCGTATAGGCGGCGGCATAGGCGCGCACTTCCTGCGGGTCGGACGAGAAGCTTTCATAGGCGCGGCCCCAGCGTTCGTTCTCGACGACGGCAATGGTCGGGGCAAAGGCCCAGTTGACGCCGGTGGCGCGCACGGCCTTGCCGGTCGCCTGGCCGATCTCGGTGATCAATTCGGGGTCGTGGGCGGCGCCCAGGCCGATATTGTGGGGAAAAAGGGTGGCGCCATAGACATTCGAATGGCCGTGGACGGCGTCGGTGCCCCAGAGCAGCGGGATCTTCGCCTGCGCGTCGAGGGCGTCGGCCATCTTCACCCAGTCGCGGGCGGTGGCGTGCTTGTCCATGTTCGGCCACGATCCGCCGCCGTTCAGCACCGAGCCGAACGCGTAGGTCTTGATGTCGGCGGGGGTGACGGTCTTGATCTCGACCTGCGTCATCTGGGCGATCTTCTGGCGCAGCGTCATGCCCTTCACCAGGCGGGCGATCTTGGCTTCGATTTCGGCGTCAGGCGCGATGGCGGAGGTGATGTGTTGCCAGTTGGCGGCCGGTGTCTGTGCGACGGCCGGCAGGGCCAGGCCGAGCGCGGCGGCAAGCGCGATGGGGGCGGTGGAGCTCAGGATGGACATAGGGGATCCTCGCGGCCCTTCGGCCACCCGTGGAAAGCAAAAAAGAGAGGGAAAAAGCGGGAGGGGCGGCCGAACCGGTTGGGATAGCAGGTGGCCGTTTGTCCCCTCCCCAGGGAACGCAGCCGGCGGGATGAAAACACCGCCGACTCCGGGAGACTATTGGAACTTGTAGTTGAAGCCGGCCATGATGACGCGGCCGTAGGTCTCGATCTTGTTCAGCTCGGTCGGGCTCGCGCTCGGCGTCGTGCTGAGGTATTCCTTGTACGGCTCGTTGGTCAGGTTGTAGCCCTGCAGCAACAAGGTCATGCCCTTGAGCGGACCGCCCTTGATGTCATAGCTGATCTGGGCGTCGTAGCTCTTTTGCGGTTCGATTTCCGTATAGGTCAGGGTCGCGAACAGGGCCGCCACTTCGCCGCGGTAGGCGGCGCGGTAACGTTCGCTGATCCGGGCCGAGAAGCCGTACTTTTCGTAGAACGCCGTCCAGCTGTAGACCGTGCCGGAGAAGCCCGGCAGCGGCGTGCCGCTGGTGTCGGACGGGCCTTGCGACTTGATGTCGGTCCAGCTGCGCGAATAGCTGCCGGTGACGCCGAAGCCGTCGAGGATCGGATGGACCAGCTTGCCGTCCAGCGTGCCGGACAGTTCCAGACCCTGGACGTTGCCGCCATGGCCGTTTTCCGGCAGCGTGTTCTGGCCGATATTGCCGTTGACCGGGCTGACCGGATACCCTGACACGTTAGGATAACCCGAGAAGTCGAAGTTCATGTCGGTCTGGCTGTAGATATAGGTCAGCAGGTGCTTGGTGAAGCCGGCCAGCGAGATGTAGCTCGATTTGGAGAAGTACTTGGTATAGCTCAGGTCGATCGCGTCGCCCAGCCACGGCCGCAGGTTCGGATTGCCGCCGCTGCCGCTCCAGGTGCCATAGGCGCTGCCTTGGCCGGGTTGCGACACGCCCGCCGACGCGTTGGCACGCAGGTCGTCCAGGCGCGGCCGCGACATTTCACGAGCGATGCCCAGGCGGACGTCCTGTTCCCACGGCAGGTCGAAGATCAGGTTGAAGTTCGGCAGGAAGTTGCCGTACTTGATCGCCTTGGAATAGGGCGAGAACTTCGCCGTACCGTCCGGGTTGGTGCCCTGGGTGATGAAACCCTGGGACTGCTGGTTCACATCGACGTACTGGGCGCCGATATTGCCGTGCGTCGGGATGCCGAACAGCTGGGACTCGATGCTCAGCTGGGCATAGTAGGTCGCCAGCTTTTCGGTGACCTGCCATTCCTTGTCGTACATGTTCGGGTCGTCGATCGGCGCGGTGGTGTAGGCCGACAGCGCCTTGACCGGGTCGTAGTCGACCAGTTGGCCGAAGCCGCCCCACGCCAGGTCGACTGTTTGGCTCATCCGGGCAGCGGTCGGGATCGGCGCGCGGAAGGCAGAGCTGTAGGTACCGCCGGTTTGCGAGCCGATCAGGAACAGGTTCTCGTCGTCTTCGGTCTTGTGCTTGACGCGGTCCGAATAGTCGACACCGACGTCGAAGCTGGAGAAGACCTTGGCCCAGTCGCCGTGGAAATTATAGGTGCCGCCCAGCTTGCCTTCGGTGAAGGTGTCCTTTTCGTGGGGGTTGTGGATGGTGCCGTCGTGGCCCCAGCCGCCCCACGGCGCCGGATCGCCCAGTTCGACCGTCGAAGCGTCGGCGTAGCTCAGGCCGGGCTTCAGGGTCGGGAAGCCGCCGGTGGCGACATTGCTGTAGGTGATGGTGTCGAAGGTGCGGGTCGAGCCGTAACCCGCATACTGCTCCATATTGGTTTCCTTGCGCTCGGCGTAGGAATAGGAGAGGTCGCCTTCCACGGTCCAGTCGTCGCCGGCCTTCAGGCGGTTGCGCGAGATCCACGAACGCAGGTTTTCCTTGCGGGTATTGTAGTCGCTGATAGCAATCGGGGTGATGTAGTTGATCGTGCCGCCGGTATTGATCAGCTGGCCGCCGACCGTTTCAAAGGTCGGGTTCGAGATCTGCCGCGCCGGCGCCGACGGGTCGGACGGATTGTCGACATAGGCCGACTGATACCATTCGACGCCATGCATGATTTCGGTCTGGTCCATCTTCGACAGGAAGAAGTCGTTGATGCTGGTGAAGTTGTCATTCGCCCTGAAGGCGATCGTGCCCATGACGCTGTCGCGTGTCAGGGTGCGCGAATAGTCATAGAGCTCGGCGCCCTGCAGGGCGACCGCATTGGCGTCGGCCGCCGGCAGCAGGCTATGGGTGGTCGTGGCCTTGGTGACCGGGTCCGTGGTGTCGTAGGTCGATTGCTTGTCCCACCACCAGGCGTGATAATGCTTTTCCTGGTCCGGGGAATCCTCGTGGGCATAGCCGATCGAGATACCGAGACGGCCGCCCAGGAAACGGTCGATATAGGCGGCGCTGAAGCGGTTGCCGCTGGTCTTCGAACCCGGGTTCAGCTTGCCTTCATTGTTCCAGGTGCCGCGGGCGTCGACCGCGATGACGCGCTTGGAAATATCCAGCGGATTGATGGTGTGCAGGTCGACCGTACCGGCCAGGCCCTGGCCGACCAAGGTGGCGGTCGGGGTCTTGTAGACGGTGACGCCGCTGATCAGTTCCGACGGATACTGGTCGAACTCGGCGGCGCGGTTGTCGCCGGTCGAAGCTTGCTGGTAGCCGTTCAGCAGGGTGGCGGTAAAGTCGGGCGACAGGCCGCGGATCGAAATATCCTGGTAGCGGCCCTTGACGATCTGGCCGGCCAGGCCCGGCAGGCGGGTCAGAGAGTCGGCGATCGATTCGTCGGGCAGCTTGCCGATATCTTCGGCCGAGATCGCCTCGACGATTTCGTTGGACTTGCGCTTGACGGTCAGCGCGTCCTGAAGGCTGCGGCGAATGCCGGTGACGACGACGGTCGTGTTGTCGGCCGGTGCGGCGGTCGTCGCCGCTGCGGTGCTATCCTGCGCCTGGGCGCCCGCGACACCCAGCGTCAACAACGCGATGCCGGCCGCGGTCGTCATAAGCAGCACGCGCCCTCCGCGCAGGCGGCTTGTGGAATTCCTCATCTGTTCCCTCCCTTGGGGATCGTAATTGGGACCGGCTTATGAATGTGCCGGACATTGGAAGCGCTTCCAATACGGTACCAAGGGGAGGGGTTGTCAACCGGAATCAGCGGGCTTGGCGCCGCCGAGATGCGTTTTATGGCTTATTTTCGACGCTGTGCCAAATTCGACACAAGCGAGACGAGTTTGGAGATGACCGTTGGGAGCGCTCCCAATCGAGGCCGCATCAGGGGCGCGGAACGGCCGCCGATTCGCGCTGGATAATGCGGTGGGCGATGAGCTCGAAGCGTTGTTCCGGCGCCGAGACGTAGTCGGCATTGATCAGGTTGAACAATAGCTCGACGGCGCGCGAGCCCATGGCGCGCAAGGGCTGGTGAACGGTGGTCAGGGGCGGCCAGACGATTTCCGAGACCGGCGTATCGTCGAAGCCGACGATCGACAGGTCGCGTGGAATGTCCAGGCCTTGCTTGTGCGCCGTGAACGACGCGCCGACGGCCATGTCGTCATTGGCGCAGATCAGGGCGGTGGGCTTGACCGGCCCGTTGATGATGACGTCGCTGAGCGTGGTGCCGGCCTTGAAGCTGAAATTGCCGCGTTCGACGTGCATGTCGGTGATTTTCAGGCCGGCGCTGTCCAGCGCGCGGGTGAAGCCGAGATAGCGGTCCTCGGCCGACAGGTGGCCCTCAAGACCGCGGATATAGCCGAAGCGCGTATGCCCCAGCGACAGCAGGTAGCGGGTCATTTCGAAGCCGGCGGCCTCGTCATCGATGCCGACGCCGACCATCACCGCCTGGGCTTCGCGTCCGGCCGACACGCCGACAAACGGATAGTTGCGCCGGCGCAGCTCGGCCAGCAGTTCCAGGTCGTCGGCCAGCGGCGGCGTCAGGATCAGGCCGTCATAGCGGCGGGTCTCGATCAGGTTGACGATGCTTTCCAGGTTGCGCATCGAGTGCTGGTTGACGGCGTGCAGCATGCATTGGAAGCCGTTGGCGCCGCAGGCCCGCATCGCGCCGATTTCCAGCGCGGAATAATAGAAGGAGTTGGGTTCGGCATCGAGATCGGACGCGTAGACCAGCCCGATGACCTGGCTGCGGCCGCCGGCCAGGAAGCGCGCCTGCATGTTCATCTTGTACTGCAGCTTGTCGACCGCCAGCATCACCGCTTCGCGGGCCTTGGCGCTGACATTGGGGCCGCCGTTGAGCACCCGCGATACGGTGACGCGCGCCACGCCCGCCAGGGCGGCCACGTCGTCGATAGTCGGTTTTCCTCCGGTCACGCCTGTCGTCCAAGTCTCTTTCAATGGCTCCCCTCGGCGTTTATGCGGTCCAGGGGCACGCGCGTCCATCTATAAAAATGATCCGATGACCGGATATTGTCCGAAAGCGTCCATTTCTGGGCCAAATGCGGTCAATTAAGCCGTTGCGGATGCGAAGGCCTTGCGTTATCGACGCATATCCAGGCGCACCATGAGTCCGCGCCGACGTTGTAAGGGAATTTCGGTCATGACCAAGATGGTGACGGTCTTCGGCGGCTCCGGTTTCGTTGGCAAGCAGGTTGTGCGCGCGCTGGCGCGGCAGGGCTGGCGCATCCGCGTCGCCGTGCGTCAACCCGTCAATGCCTATGACCTGAAGCCGAACGGCGACGTCGGCCAGATCCAGGTCGTGCGCTGCGACGTCCGCCGCGACGCCGACCTGAAGGCCGCCCTGCACGGCGCCGATGCCGTCGTCAACCTGGTCGGCATCCGCCATCAGTCGATGGGCGTATCGTTCGACGCCGTCCACCGCGCCGCCGCGACCCGCATGGCCGAGCTGGCCGCTGGGCAAGGCATCCACAATTTCATCCAGGTGTCCGCGCTGGGCGCTGACCCCAAGGCGCCGTCGCAATATGCCGCGTCCAAGGCCAAGGGCGAAGACGGTGTGCGCAAGGCGATCCCGCAGGCGGTGATCCTGCGCCCCAGCCTGATCTTCGGTCCCCAGGACAGCTTCATCACCGAACTGGCCGGCCAAGTGAAGACCTTCCCGGTCATGCCTGGCGTCGGTGGCGGCAAGACGAAGTTCCAGCCGGTCTATGTCGGCGATGTCGCCGCCGCGGTCGCCCGCGTGCTGGGCAATGTCCAGGCCTATGGCCAGACCTACGAACTGGGCGGTCCGGAAGTCTACAGCTTTGGCGACCTGATCAAGTATGTCGGCCGTGAAGTCATGGCGCCGCGCCCGCTGGTCTATCTGCCGACCCTGGGCGCCCGCGTCATCGGCGTGTTCGGCGATATCGTCGCCGGCCTGGGTTTCCCGCCGTTGCTGACGACCGACCAGGTGCTGATGCTGAAGCGCGACTATGTCGCCAGCGGCAAGGGCCTGAAAGATCTCGGCATTGCGCCCACCGCGCTGGAATCGATCGCTCCGGGTTACCTCTGGCGCTTCCGCACCAACGGCCAGTTCGCCGTGCCGGTCAGCGCCGACGTCTAAATCGCTTTCAACCTGGCCGGGATAACGGCGTGATGGCGGCAGGGCTTCGTTAACCCTGGCGGGTGTATTCATGTGACCAGTCCTCAGTAATTGGTCGCGTCTCATGAAAATCTCCATCGGTCACAAGCTATTCGCCGCTTCCCTTGTCTTCGTGGTCGCCATGGCGGCTTTCGTTGCCGGGTCATGGGCCTCATTGACGCACCTGCGCACCTTGCAGGACCAGGGCATGACCCAGGTCCGCTCGGCCGCCCTGGCGCAACAGCTGGCAGGCCAGGGCGCGGCGCTTTACCAGGTCATCGCCGACGCCGAGATCAACCATCAGCTCAACCAGACGGCCACCGACTGGGCCAGCGCCAAGACCGATACGGACGGCCTGTTCCAGCAATTGCGCGGCCTGTTGAAGGATCCGGCGCAGCAGGCGCGCCTGGACAAGGCCCAGGCGGCCTATGCCGACTATACCGGCGCCTTCGACACCCAGATGCTGCCGGCGCTGAAGGCGACACCGGACCTGACCGCGGACATCCGCCACATGGACGACGAACTGGACGGCAAGCGCGCTGCCATGACCGCGCCCCTGATCGAGCTCAGCACGGTGTGCACCCGGGCCGCCGGCCAGGCCGACAAGGACTTCGACGCCCTGTCCGGCCAGATCCTGGCGATCGGTACGCTGCTGGGCGTGATCGCCCTGGTCATCGGCACGGCCATCAACGTCTTCGCCGTTCGTCATATCTCGGGGCCTTTGAAGACCCTGTCCGGCATGCTGCATCATCTGATCGAGGGCCATGCCGTCGCCGCCGTGCCGTATGAGGGCCGTCACGACGAGGTCGGCGAGATCGCCCGCGCCGTCTCCGCCTTCAAGGTTAACCTGGCCGAGGTCGGCCGCCTGGAAACCGAACAGGCCGAGGCCCGCGTCCAGATGGAACGCGACAACGCCAAGGCGCTGCAGATCCTGAAGAGCGCCGAGGGCTTCGAACACCAGATCAAGGCCGTCGCCGCCCGCGTCGGCAACACCGCCCGCGACCTGAACACGGCGGCCGGCCGGCTCGACGTCGCGGCGCGCGAAGCCGACGAACGCTCAAGTTCGATGGCGGCGGTGACGTCCCAGTCGTCGGGCAATATGCAGACCGTGGCCTCGGCGACCGAGGAACTGTCGGCGTCGATCGCCGAAATCGGCCGCCAGGTCGAGGACACCACCCTGATGACCCTGGCCGCCACCGAACAGGCCGAACGGACCAGCCATACGGTCGACAACCTCTCCAAGGCCGCGGCGCGCATTGGTGATGTTGTCGCCCTGATCCAGGATATTGCCGGCCAGACCAACCTGCTGGCGCTGAATGCGACCATCGAGGCCGCCCGGGCCGGTACCGCCGGGGCGGGCTTCGCCGTCGTTGCCGGCGAGGTCAAGAACCTGTCGGCCCAGACGACGCGCGCCACGACGGAAATTCGCGACCACATCAAGGTCATGCAGGATGTGACGCAGGAGACGGTCGACGCCATCCGCTCGATCAGCGACACGATCGAGCGCATCAATGGGGTCGCCACGGCCATCGCCGCCGGGGTCACCCAGCAGACGGCGGCGACCGGCGATATCGCCAGCAACATCGCCCAGGTGGCGACCGGCGCCCAGGACATCAACACCGACCTGGTCCACGTCGCCCGCGCTTCGCAGACGACATCGGAAACCTCGCGCAATGTGCTGGAGGGCGCCGGATCGTTGGGCGAACAGGTCGACGCCATGTCGGCCCAGGTCAACGCCTTCCTCAGCCTGATCCGCGTCGCCGCGTAAGCATTAAAAAAGGCGCCAATGGCGCCCCTTGATCTGTGATCATCTGTGCCATCTGTGGCCCCTTGTCGTCGGTAAGGTTGGCCACAGATGACACAGATAATCGCTTTGCGATTTGCACAGATGATTTGTACGTGTGGCGAGCGCCTGGACTTTGATAAAGACGGGCGCTTCGCGCGGGTTTAGTGGATGAAGCCGTAGGCGGCGCCGGCCAGCAGCAGGATGCCGAGCAGGGCGCGGTAGACGACGAACGGCCAGGTCGAGAAACGCTCCAGGAAGCGCATCAGGCCCCAGATCGCTGCCACCGATGACAACGCGCCGACGATCAGGCCGACGGCCAGGATCGACCAGCCATGACCGTCGAGATGCGCCTTGTGCAGTTCGGCGATTTCCTTCAGGCCGGCCAAGGCGATGGCCGGCAGGCCCAGCAGGAACGAAAACCGCGCGGCTTCTTCACGCTTGAAGCCGAGCGCCAGGGCGGCCGTCAGGGTCGAGCCGGAACGCGACACGCCGGGTACCAGGGCGAAGGCCTGGGCGACGCCGACCAGGACGATGTCGAGGAACGAAGCCTGTTCCATGGTGCGGCGATGCTTGGCGGTCAGTTCGGTGACGGCCAGCAGGGCGGCCATGACCAGGCAGGCCGCGCCGATGACGGCCACGCCGCGCAGTGGCGAGTTACAGGCGTTGAGGATCTTTTGCAGGGCCAGGCCGCCGACGATGATCGGCAGGGTGCCGACCAGGATGTACAGCACCATGGTGAAGTTGCGGTCCTTGAAATCGCCCTTCAGCACCGCCGAGGTCGATCCGGCCGCCAGCCCGGCGATGTCTTTCCAGAAATAGCTGATCACGCCGACCAGGGCCGCCAGCTGCATCGCCGCCGAAAAGGCCGAGCCCGGATCCTGCCAGCCGAGCAGGGCGGGCACGACGCGCATGTGCGCGGTCGAGGAGATCGGCAGAAGCTCGGTGATCCCCTGGATCAGGCCCAGGAAGGCGACCTTGGCGTAACCCAGGCTGACAAAGCCGGTGTCAATCACACCGTTGCACGTGGCGGACATGTATTCCCCTTTAAAATGGCGGTTTGAAGCGCTTTAAAAGGTATACATGAAGGAAATTTGCGCGCTTGAAAAGGCGCAGTCGGGCCAAATCCAGCCCGGCCGGCTATTCCGCGGCGTGCGGCAAAATATGTGGATGCGCCCCGATGTAACGCAGCCGCGCTTTTGGCGCCGCGCCGGACGCCATCTGCTCGATCGAATGGGCCAGGATGCCGGCGCTGCGACCGATGCCATATAGCACCAGGGGCGCCTCACGCGGCAGGTCCATGTGGCGGCCGATCAGGGCCATGGCCAGCGACATGCCGACCGGACGGCCGCTGAGGTCCTCGCCGACCTTGAGGATGGTCTTGAGGTCGGCGCCCATGTGCGGGGCGGCGTCGATCAGGCTCTGCGCGCGGATGGTCTCCGACGGTGACTGGTCGGCTTCGAAACCCGGAATCTCCAGGCCGCGCTCGACCAGGGCCTTGGCGACGGCCTGGGCATTGCCCTGGCGGCGGACCTGGGTGACATAGGCTTCGGCGCGCGAGATGCGCCCGCCCAGGCGCGGCCCGGTCAGGGTGGCAAAGCCGGTCATCAGCGGCACGGCCAGCGGACCCTGGGCCGAGGCGGCAACGCGCGCCGCGAAGGTGGCGTCGTCCAGCGTGGTGTCGGCCGAAAGCACCAGAGCGCGGCGGATGAGGTCGATATCCTTGTTGTCATAGACCTTCCAGGCGCGCGCCAGGCGTTGGTGGAAGAACAGGCGCGGCCCGCCATTGGTGACGGCGTCGACCATTTCGTTGACCAGGCTGGCGGCCTCGAACCCCAGGTCACGATCCGGATGGATCTCGGCCATGGCGTCTTCCTCGAGACGGCGGCTGAGCACCGACAGCAGGCGCAGGCGCGGTCCGCCGGGGAAGTTGACGTCGGGGCGCGGCTTCAGCGGGCCGAAGGGGTTGGGGCTGTGGCTCAGCCACAGAAGGGCCGCGACCGCTTCGAAGTTTTCGGTCTGGCTAAGGGCGACGGCGTCGTGGCCGCGGTAGTAATGCCGGCCGTCGATCGTGATCGAGACCTCGGTATCTATGGCCGCTTCGCCGCGGGTGATAGCGCCGCCGCTCAGGGCTTCCAGGCGCGGTGCAGGCGCCGCCGTGCCTGAAGTTCGCCCAGGCGCGCGCAGGGCCAGCCGTTCGACATCGTCGAGGGCGTACAGGCTTTTGCGGGGGTGGGTGGGGTCGCTCTTGGCGGCGATACGCGAACGGCTGACGTAGGCGTAGAGGGTTTGCGGCTTGACGTCGAGGCGCTCGAGGGCTTCGGCTCGGCTGATCCAGACTCGTGACATGGTACGCTCGTCCACTCTAATTTCTATCAGGTGCTATCAAGATTGATTCGTTAAAAACCGTCGCATAATTCGTTAACAAAATCCATCATGGATCGATGCCTTATTAACAGGTTTCCATGTAGACGCGAGAAGCGTCCACAAGCCTTGCGCCATCAGCCCGAAACGCCTAGGTAGGCTTATGCTCGATCACGTACAAGCCGATAAGAATCAAGGAAATGTGACCACGCCCGGCGTCGGCGGCAAGGTCGTGCTGGCCGCCACCTTGTCGGTCACCGTGGCCACGATCCTGGTCGGGCTGAAGGCCTTCGTCATGGTGACGTCGGGGTCCTTGTCGATCCTGGCGTCGTTAACCGATTCCGGGCTCGACCTGGTGGCGTCGCTGATCACCTTTTTCGCCGTGCGCTACGCCAAGACGCCGCCCGACAAGGAGCATCCGTTCGGCCACGGCAAGGCCGAAGCCTTCTCGGCCCTGTTCCAGGCGGCGCTGGT
>FTKT01003155.1_pt3 | contig 11304 bp, 11 predicted proteins | sample 1658271 | NCBI WGS metagenome assembly FTKT01 (sample SAMEA3914811, study PRJEB12502) | metagenome | biome: forest; material: soil | place: Canada | collected 2011-08-04 | depth 0.3 m | reverse complement strand
TTGGGACAAATACGGCTCCCCATTTTTTGAAAGTAATTTGGCATCGTCGCGGCCTCGATGGCCCGACGACGCCTAAACCCCTCTAAAAACCCGAGGTGCCCAGTTTGTCCCAACCGCCAGGGCGCTTGTTAGCGTCGAGGCGGGCGGGGGTTTGACTCCCCGGCGAGCCCGCCGCGGCGAGGGCACCCTTGGCGCGTGACCCGGTAACAAGGTTTGGCCCGCCGGCGTTGCGCGGACCCGGTTAAGTGGAAGCCCTCGATTTCCGGCCGTCCAGGCCGGAAACCGACGGTCGGCGATGCCGGGGAGGCAAGACCCCCGCCCGTCTCGGCGCAAGCATGGTCTCCGCGTGCGCGAAGCGTCAACGGCACATGCGCACAGGCACAGGCACAGGCACAGGCACACACACGCACTCACGCACAACAGCAGCAAATCACCGACACCCGCGCGCACAACAACGGCACTCGACGCGAGCGAACAACGCCGAGCCGAGCTCAGACCTGGATCAGCTCGACCTTGTAGCCGTCGGGATCCTGCACGAACGCGATGAACGATGTGCCGCCCTTCACGGGCCCGGGCTCGCGCGTGACCTTGCCGCCGGCGGCACGCACGCTCTCGCAGACGGCGGCGACGTCCGGCACGCCCAGGGCCAGGTGGCCGAAGGCGGTGCCGATCTCGTAGTCGGCGACGCCGTAGTTGTAGGTGAGCTCGATCTCGGCCGAGCCGACCTCGCCGTTGCCGTCGTCGGCGCCGTAGCCCAGGAAGGCGAGCGTGTACTGCTGCTCGGGACGGTCGGTGGTGCGGCGCAGGCTCATGCCGAAGTGGCGCGTGTAGAAGTCGATGGAGCGCTGCAGGTCGCCGACGCGCAGCATGGTGTGGAGGAATCTCATGGCGTGGCCAGGCTGTGGGATGGAATAGCCGCCACGTTAGCAAACATCGCCGCGCCGAGCGCCGCAGGGTCATTGACGAGCCGCAGCTGGTCGTACGCGCGCTGGGCCTCGGGATAGCGTCGGCGCAGCAGGTTGAGCCACTGCTTGAGCCGTCCCGCGCGATGGCGCGGCTCCACGCGCGTGCCCACGCGACGCCAGAAGTCGGCGATCAGCGGCAGCAATTCGTCCCAGGCCAGCGCGGGCGGCGCGCCGTACGCGTCGGGGGAATGCGGGCCGCCGGCGGAGGCCCTGGCGAAGCCGCGGGCGTCCAGCCGCGCCTCGGTGAAATGCGCCGGCACCGCCAGCGACGCGGCGACGCCCGCCACGCGCCGCGCGCGGATCGCGAGCGCGAGGCCGGGGTCGGCCACCATGCCGCGGCCAAGCATCAGGCCGTCGCAGCCGGTGACGTGGCGGCAGCGCTCGGCGTCGTCGGGCGTCCAGATCTCGCCGTTGGCCACCACCGGCACCGCCACGGCCTCGCGGATCGCCGGCACGCGCTCCCAGTAGGCCGGCGGGCGATAGCCGTCGGCCTTCGTGCGCGCGTGCACCACGAGCTCGCTCGCGCCCGCGTCCGCGAGCGCCTGCGCGCACTCCATCGCGCGCGAGGCATCCTCGTAGCCGAGCCGCATCTTCGCCGTCACCGGCAACCCCGCCGGCACCGCGCGGCGCACGGCGCGCACGATGCGGCCCAGCAACTCGGGATCCTGCAGCAGCGACGCCCCGCCGCCATGGCGGTTGACCACCTTGGCCGGGCAGCCGAAGTTCAGGTCGATGCCGTCCGGACCCAGCGCGGCCAGCGCCGCGGCGTTGTCGGCCAGGCACTCCGGATCGGAGCCCAGCAGCTGGGGCCGCACCGGCACGCCGGCGCGCGTGCGGCCGCCCTGCAGCAGCTCGGGCACGATGCGCGTGAACACGCGGTCGGGCATCAGCATGTCGGTGATGCGGATGAACTCCGACACGCAGCGGTCGATGCCGCCGGCGGCGGTGAGCACCTCGCGCAGCGGATGATCGAGCAGCCCTTCCATCGGGGCGAGCAGCAACAGGCCCATCAGGTCACGCCGGCCATTGGTCCACCGCATCCGCCAGGCGGTCGTAGTCGGCCTCGTCGTTGTAGACCTGGGCCGCCAGCCGCACGTGCGGGCGGCCGCGGATGGAAAGCACCTGGGCCTCGATGCGGCGTTCGGCGAGCAGCCAGTCCCTCAGCGCGGTCGACGCGTCCGCGCCGAGCGCCTGGATGCGCGCGGGCAGCGCCACGCAGGCCATGCAGCCCACCAGCGGCTCGGGCGTCGTGAACGGCTGGCCCCAGCGCGCGGCGAGCGCGTGGGCCATGCGCCAGACGAGGTCGTGGTTCCAGGCGCGCATCGCCGCCAGGCCGAGCACGTCGCGCATGAACGCGATGCCGTCGGGCGCGCAGAGCACGGCCGACGGGTCGCGCGTGCCGGTCCAGTCGAACTCCTGCGCGAGGCCCACGTCGAGTCCCCACGAGATGACGGGCGGATGCAGCCCGGCGCGTCGCGGCGGCGCCACCCACAGGAAGCCGCAGGCGCGCGGCGCGAAGGCCCACTTGTGCAGGTTGCCCACGAACCAGTCGGCGCCCAGCGACGGGATGTCGAGGGCGAGCGCGCCGGGCGCGTGCGCGCCGTCGACCAGCACCGGCACGCCGCGCGCGCGGCAGCGCTCCGCCATGGCGGCCACCGGCAGGACGAGCGCGGTCTCCGACGACACGTGGTCGATCACCGCGAGCCGCGTGCGCGGCGTGAGCGCGCGCTCGACGGCGTCGGCGCAGGCGTCGGCGATGTCGCCCTCGACCGGGAACGGCGTCGTCGCCACCACCACGCGCGCGCCCGCGGCCCGCGCGACGAACTCCGCGGCCTTGACGACGGCGCCGTAGGCCTGGTCGAGCACCACGATCTCGTCGCCGGGCCGCAGCGCGAGCGACCGCAGCACCGCGTTGATGCCCGTGCTGGCGTTGTCGACGAAGACGATGTCGTCGCCGCGCGCGCCCACGAAGTCGCCCACCGTGTCGGCCACCTGGCGCAGCAGCGGCCGCGGCGCGCCGGGCGCGTCAGGCGCGAGGCTGATCAGCTCGCGGAACAGGAAGCTCGCCGGCTGCGCCTCGATGCGGCGCTGCCAGGCGTGCTGCGCCTCCAGCACGACGCGCGGCGTGGCGCCGACGGTGCCGTGGTTCAGGTAGGTGATTCCGGGATCCAGCCACCAGTGGGCGAGGAAGGAGCGGCCGAAGGTGGGCACGGGCTTGCTGGGCAGCGAAGAAGCGACGATTGTCGCGCGCCGCCGGCCGCAAGGCCCCGGGAGGTCAGTGGAAGCCGCTGAGCTGCACCGCCGGCGCCGCATACTCGCGGCCGACGCTGCCCTGCGCGCGCAGGAAGCTCGCCCGCGCGCCTTCGGTCATCGCGTCCCAGTGCACCTCGCCTTGCGGGTCGCAGGGAAAAGTCAACCCACGGCCGGTGTGGAACAGCGACTGGAAGCGCAGCTCGTAGCGGGCGATGGATTCGGCGGCAGGCAGCAGGTGCGCGGTCATGGGAGCCTCGGATGGTGCGGTGAGGACTGCGGGCGCCGGGTGCGACGCCAGGATGAAACCAGTGTGCGCGCCGCCCGCCTCGGGCGGCATCGGCGGACTTCCATCCGCGACCTCGTCTCGGCGGCCGTCCGCGTGTCGTCCCCGCGGCAGCCGCCTTGTCAGCGCGCGTCTGACAAGCGGGTGCGCCTGTGAGCCGGCCGACACGCCGTGTCACGCCCGTCGGGTGGGGCGCGACTATCATTCGCGGCTTGCCAACGATCCAGGAGATCTTTCGATGACCTTCCGCCTGAACGCCGTCCGCCTGGCCTCCGTGCTGGCGCTCGCCGCCGGTTTCGCCGCCGCCGCCCACGCCGACGACTCGGCCGCCCTCGCCGCCGCCGCCAAGGAGCCCGGCGCCGTCGTCACGTCCAGCGGCCTCGTCTTCAAGTCGCTGGTCGACGGCACCGGCGCGAGCCCGAAGGCCACCAGCACCGTCAAGGTCAACTACAAGGGCACGTTCGTCAACGGCACGAAGTTCGACGCGTCGGCCGACCACGGCGGCCCGATCTCGTTCCCGCTCAACCGCGTGATCCCGTGCTGGACCGAAGGCGTGCAGAAGCTCAAGGTGGGCGGCAAGGCCAAGCTCACCTGCCCGTCGGTCATCGCCTACGGCAGTGCCGGCGCCGGCGGCACCATTCCGCCCAACACCACGCTCGTGTTCGAGGTGGAGCTGCTGGGCGTCAATTAGGGTTGGCCGGGCGCCAGTCCCATGCGCTGGCGCATGCCCTCCACCATCGTGTCGAACACGGCGCGGTGGGTGCCGGGCACCTCCGAGCGGACCACGTCGCGGTAGTCGTCGTGCACGCAGTCGCCGATGTCCACGCAGTGCAGCGAGGCCTGCACGCCGCCGCGGCAGTTGCCCACCAGCTCGCACGCGACGATCTCGGCGCTCCATTCGTGGAGCTGCCGGTCGACCCCGTCGTCGCCCGACGAGTTGCCCACGTCGACGAAATCGGCGTTGTTCTCCAGCGCCTCGGCCGCGGCCCAGCGATCGCCGGTGCGCAGCGCGGCGTCGATGTCCGCGTTGGCGGTATCGCGGCCCGCGGGCGCGACGATGCCGCGGCCGCCCTCGGGCACCAGGAAATCCTTGCCGCCGCGCAGCTGCATCGCCAGGTCGTAGAGCGGCTGGATGGCCGGATACTTCTCGAGCACGCCGGTGCAGCGCTTCCCGATGTCCTCGACGAGGGCCGCCGCGCCGTCGTGGAACGCCTCGTTGCCCACGATCAACGAGGCGCTGCCCTTGTGCCTGCCCAGGTCGCTGCAGCGCTTCCATGCCAGCAGCGCGTAGAACTTGCCGCCTTCCTGCGGCCGGCCGATCGCCTGCTCGATGAAGGCGAGGTAGTCGGTGGCGTTCTCGAACTCGGCGCGCATCCTGGCCGAGCGCGTGTTCTGCTCGGTGCCCTGCAGGTCCGATGGCGTCACCCCGGCGGCGCCGCCGCCCGGCGCGGGCGCGACGCTCGCAGCCGTCGCCGCCACCGCCGCGGCAACCGGCCTGGCCCGCGGCTGCAGGTGATGCACGCGCCGCGCCAGCGACACCAGCGCGAGGCAGCCGGCCACGACCAGCACCAGGCCCGCGGCCGAGGACTTGTGGTTGCGGACCCAGTGCAGGAAGTCGCTGGCGTTCATAAGGCTACCCTCCACCTATCGGCTGCGGTGCGAGCCCCTTCGGGCGGCCGGGCGGGGCTCATGCGGGGCGATTTTTCCACGCCGGCGCGCCGGGCCTGTCCCGCGCTTCCCGCAGTTCGCGCGGCGTCGCGCCGAACCAGCGCCGCACCGTGCGGCTGAAGTTGGACGTGTCGGCGTAGCCCAGTCGCGCGGCGATCTCCTCCACCGGTTCGGCGGTGTGCATCAGCATCCACAGCGCGCGCTGCTTGCGCGCCGCGTCCAGCAGCCGCTGGAAGGTGGCGCCGTCCTCGTGCAGGCGGCGGATCAGCGTGCGCGACGAGATGCCGCAGCGCGCGGCGACGTCGGCCATGCGCGGGTAGGCGCCGGCGTCCACGCTCGCCAGCAGGCCGGCCACGCGCTGGGCCATGCCGGCGCCGGCCACCTCGGCCAGCGCCTCCTCGCATTCGCGGCAGGCGCTCGCGTGCGCTTTCGCGTCGGCGCCGATGCACGGCAGCGCCAGGTCGGACGCCGCGAAGTGGAACGCGAACGCCGGCTGGTCGAAGCGCACCTCGGCCACGCCGAAGCGCTGGTACTGGTCGCGCCAGGCGGGCATGGGCAGCGGAAGGTCGATGCGGATCGCCGCGGGCACCTGGCCGACGGCCGTCTCGATCATGCGCAGGATCGCGCCCAGCACGGTGTCGACGACGAAGCCACGCACGGAGCCCAGCGCCGTGCGTTCGGCGGCGTGCATGGTCATGCCCTCGCGCGACTCCACGCAGGTCCAGGACATCGCGTCGTTGCGCGTGGTGCCGTAGCGCGCCAGCGTGAGCATGGCCTCGCGCAGATCGCGGCTGGTGACCACCGCATAGCCGAGCGAGCCATGCGCCGACACCGGCGCGCCGCCGCCCAGATCCAGGCCCAGCCACGGCCGGCGCGTGGCGGCCATCGCGCCCTCGGCCAGGCGCACGATGGTCTCGCGGCCCAGCCGCTTGTCGTCGGTGACCAGCGTGGCCCAGTCCAGGCCGGCCGCCGCGAGCACGCGGTCGCCGTCCACGTCGGCGTGCTGCAGCAGCATGCGCAGCAGGCGCGCGTAGATCGGCGGCACGAGCGAGCTCGGCTGCGGCAGCGGGGGACGGGCGGAGACGGGGCGGGACATGATCGGCGAAGCGGCTCGGTGTCTTCCCTCGATTGGGGCATTTGCCGGCCTGTTTGTCACTTTATGACGATTTCCTGGCAGTTGCATCGGTGTCCGCCTCTAGTCGCGCCGCCCACACTGGGAGGTTTCCTGGCTGACCACAAGAAAGAGACAAGCATGAACTTCGACTACATCGTGGTGGGCGGCGGCTCGGGCGGCTGCGTGCTGGCGGCGCGGCTCAGCGAGGATCCGTCGGTGTCGGTGGCGCTGATCGAGGCCGGTCCGGCGGACAGGAACATCCTCATCCACGTGCCCGCAGGCCTCGCGCTGCTCGCGCAGACGCACGCCGCCAACTGGAACTTCTCCACCGTGCCGCAGAAGGGCCTGAACGGCCGCATCGGCTGGCAGCCGCGCGGCAAGGTGCTGGGCGGCTCCAGCTCGGTCAACGCGATGATCTACATCCGCGGCCACCGCGCCGACTACGACCACTGGGCGTCCGAAGGCAACCCGGGCTGGGGCTACGACGACGTGCTGCCCTACTTCCGCCGCGCCGAGCACAACGAGCGCCTGAACGACGGGTACCACGGCAACGCCGGGCCGCTCAACGTGATGGACCTGCGCAGCCCGAACAAGTACCTGCAGGCCTTCGTCGATGCGGGCCGCGAGGCCGGCTATCGCATCACCGACGACTTCAACGGCGCCGAGCAGGAGGGCATCGGCCCCTACCAGGTCACGCACAAGAACGGCGAGCGCTTCTCCGCCGCCAAGGCCTATCTCACGCCCAACCTGGGACGCAGGAACCTCACGGTGTTCACCGAGGCGCACACCACGCGCATCCTGTTCGAGGGAAAGCGCGCCGCCGGGGTGGAGTTCCGCCGCGCGGGCCGGCTCGAGCAGATCGCCGCGAACCACGAGGTGCTGCTGGCCGCCGGCGCGCTGCAGACGCCGCAGATCCTGATGCTGTCGGGCGTGGGCCCGGCCGCCGAGCTCGCGAAGCACGGCATCGGCGTGCTGCACGACCTGCCGGGCGTCGGCCGCAACCTGCACGACCACGTCGACGCGGTGCAGGTGGTGGACGCGCCGCACCTGAAGGAGACCTTCGGCGTGTCGTTGAGCGGCATCGGCCGCGTGCTCAAGGCGATCCCCGAGTGGCGCAACCGCCGCAGCGGCATGCTCACCACCAACTTCGCCGAGGCCGGCGGCTTCGTGAAGAGCGATCCGTCGGAGGCCATCCCCGACCTGCAGCTGCACTTCGTCGTGGGCAAGCTGATCGACCACGGCCGCAAGACGGTGTTCGGCCACGGCTACTCGGCCCACGTGTGCGTGCTGCGCCCGCAAAGCCGCGGCAGCGTCACGCTGGCCAGCGCCGATCCCTTCGCCGCGCCGCTGATCGACCCGAACTTCTTCGACCACCCCGACGACATGCAGCGCCTCGTGCGCGGCTTCCACCAGATGCGCGCGCTGATGAACCAGCCGGCGCTCGCGAGGCTGGGCGGCAAGGAGCTCGCGCGCTCGGCCAGCGCCACCAGCGACGCCGAGATCGAGCAGTTCATCCGCGACTACGGCGACACCATCTACCACCCCGTGGGCACCTGCCGCATGGGCTCGGGCGCGATGGACGTGGTGGGATCCGACCTGCGCGTGCACGGCCTCGAGGGCATCCGCGTGGTGGACGCGTCGATGATGCCGCGCATCATCGGCGGCAACACCAACGCGCCGACGATCATGGTGGCCGAGAAGGCCTCCGACATGATCAAGGCCGCGCGCGTTGCCGGCGCCGATGCGTCGCCGCGGACTCTGCGGGCATCCACCGACACCGGGGCACCGGCGGCCGATCCGCTGGCGGCCTGAGGCGCGTCCGCCTCAGACGCGCTGCAACTTCACGCCGCTCCCGCGCAGCGCGCGCGCGACGCGCCCGGGCGTGCCGCGCGCGACCGCCAGCAGGCTGGCCTCGGCCAGCGGGGCGACGACGAAGGGCGACGCCGCCATCAGCTTCTCGGGCGAGGCCAGCACCACCGTCTCGGCCGCGCGCTCGAGCAGCGCGCGCTTGACGGCCGCCTCCTCCGCGTCGCCGGTGCTCAGCCCGGCCTCGGGGTGCACGCCGGTCACGCCGAGGAAGAACAGGTCGGCGCGCAGCTGCGACGCCGCGGCGATCACGCCGGCGCCCACGTTGACCATCGAGTGACGGAACAGGCGGCCGCCCAGCATCAGGATCTCGATGCCGGGGTGCGCGGCCAGCTCGATGGCCACCGTGGGGCTGTGCGTGACGACGGTCGCCCGCAGCCCCGGGGCGAGGTGGCGCGCCACCTGCAGCGCGGTCGTCCCGCCGTCGAGGATCACCACCTGGCCGGGCCGCACCAGCGACGCGCCGAAGCGCCCCAGCGCCACCTTGTCGGCCACCGACACCTGCTCGCGAACGCCGAGGTCGCCCATCGCCGCCGAGGCCGGCAGCGCGCCGCCGTGCACGCGCTGCAGCCGGCCTTCGGCGGCGAGCTCGCGCAGGTCGCGGCGAATGGTGTCCTCCGACGTGCCCAGCTCCTGCGCGAGCGCCTTGGCCACGAGTTGCCCCTCGGCGGCCAGGCGGGCGAGCAACAGCTTCTTTCGTTGGGTGGTGAGCATGGGATTTGGCGGATTCCGAGGTTTGCACGATACTGCACGAAACTACGCAATCATGCCATGCCTTCACAGAACGTCGACACCCGTCCCTACGTCGGCAACGACGACATCCGCATCCTCGAACAGCACGTGCTGGCGCACGACTGGTACCTGCTGCGCAAGACGACGTTCGAGCACCGGCGCCGCGACGGCCGGCTGCAGGTGGTCAGCCGCGAGACCTACGACCGCGGCAACGGCGTGGCGCTGCTGCTGTTCAACGCGGTGCGCGGCACGGTGATCCTCACGCGCCAGTTCCGCTTCCCCGCCTACGTCAACGGCTGCGCCGACGGCCTGCTGGTGGAGGCCTGCGCGGGCCTGCTGGACGGCAACGACCCGCCGGAAGCGATGCGACGCGAGGCGATCGAGGAGACCGGCTACGCGGTGCAGTCGCCGCGCAAGGTGTTCGAGGCCTACATGAGCCCGGGCTCCATCACCGAGAAGCTGCACTTCTTCGTCGCCGCGGTGGACGACGCCGATCGCCGCCACGCCGGCGGTGGCGATGAGCGCGAGGGCGAGGACATCGAGGTGCTGGAACTGCCGCTCGCGCGGGCGCTGGCCATGGTCGCCGGCGGCGAGATCCAGGACGGCAAGACCATCATGCTGCTGCAGCATGCGGCCCTGGCGGGCCTCGACAAGCTCTAGCCAACTGCCATGTCAATCCGCGCGCAGGATGACGGGGCCGGAGCGGTCATCCTGCGCGAAGACGCAGGATCCACGCCTGCTATCCGTCCACGCAGGCCTGGATCGCCGCACCGATCGTCGCGACGGTCTTGCGCCGGGCCGCATCGCCCAGCAGCGGCGAGCCCAGCGCGTGCTTCATGGTCGCCAGCCCGATCAGGTGCGAGGCGATCAGCGCCGCGCGCAGCTCGGTGTCGCGCCCTCGCAGCAGGTGCGCGAGCGGCAGCACGAAGTCGGCGTGGAAGCGCTCGGACACGCGCGCCTGCGTGGCCGGGCTGCCCGACGCCCGCAGCAGGATGCCCAGCGCGTCGAAGCGGGCCGCGCGGCGCTCCTCGCTGCCCTCCAGCACGAGCGTGGTGATGAGCTCGCCGAACGTCGACATGTCGATGCCGGTGAAGTGATCCTTGATCGCGAAGGCGTCCCCGATGGCCTCGTCGAACAGCTTTTCCTTGCCGCCGAAGTAGCGGTTGACCAGCGCGGCGTCCACGCCGGCGTCGGCGGCGATGTCGCGCGTGCCGACGTTCTCGTAGGCGTCCAGCGAGAAGCGCACGCGGGCCGCGGCGAGGATGCGGGCACGGGTGTCGCCGGCGTTGCGCGCGGGCTTGGCCGGCGCGACGGGCGACGCCGGTGGCGCGAAGGCAGTGCGGGCGATCTTCTGGCGCGTGGTCATCCGGGAGTGGAGGCAGTGGTCGATGCGCGCGATTTTGTCATCGCGTGTTGACATCCACAAGCGAACTCGGCGGTGGCGCACGCTTCGCCCGCGGACGAAGCATGGGCGCGCGGGCGTCGATAGCATGACCCGAATGACTCGAACGACACCTTCCTTCGCCTTGGTCGTCCTGGCCACCTCCATGGCCTTCGTGGTGGGCCAGCTCGACGTGACCATCGTCAACGTCGCCCTTCCCGCCATCGCCACCGACCTGCGCGCCGACGTGGCCGGGCTGCAGTGGGTGGTCGACGCGTACGCCGTGGCGTTCGCCGCCTTCATGCTGTCGGCCGGCGCGTTCGGCGACCGCTTCGGCGCCCGGCGCGCGTTCCAGGGGGGCATGGCGATCTTCGGCGCCGCCTCCATCGCCTGCGCGGCCGCCCCCGGCATCCTGGCGCTGGACGCGGCGCGCGTGCTGCAGGGCTTCGGCGCGGCCATCATGCTGCCGAACTCGCTGGCGCTGCTGAACCACGCGCTGGCGCACGAGCCGGCCCGGCGCGCCCGCGGCATCGGCTGGTGGACGGCCGCCGGATCGATCTCGATCGCGCTGGGACCGGTGCTGGGCGGGCTGCTGGTGGCGGGCGTCGGGTGGCGCGCGATCTTCTGGGTCAACGTGCCGCTGTGCCTGCTGGGCGGCTGGCTGTCCACGCGCCTGCACGAGACGCCCGCGGGCGGGACGAAGAAGCCGCTGGACACGGCGGGACAGGTGCTGGCCACGCTGGCGCTCGCCGCGCTGATCGCCACGCTGATCGAGGCGCGCACGCTGGGCCTGCACGACCCGCGCCTGTGGCTCGGCGCGGCGGCCACGCTGGCGCTGGGCGCCGCGCTGTGGTTCGCGGAACGGCGCGCCGCCGCGCCGGTGATCGCGGGCGACCTGTTCGCGCTGCGCGACTTCCGCGGCGCCGTCTTCTTCGGCACGGTGGTCAACGGCACCTACTACGGCGCCATCTTCGTGATCGCGCTGTTCCTGCAGGGCGCGCGCCACTTCACGCCCATGCAGGCCGGCCTCGCGTTCCTGCCG
>FTKT01000836.1_pt6 | contig 11315 bp, 13 predicted proteins | sample 1658271 | NCBI WGS metagenome assembly FTKT01 (sample SAMEA3914811, study PRJEB12502) | metagenome | biome: forest; material: soil | place: Canada | collected 2011-08-04 | depth 0.3 m | reverse complement strand
TATTTTCCGACGGCCTCTGTCGTTTCGTCTGAGAATACAGGCACATGGTGAAGGGTTGCCATTTTGAGGCGAATTCCCAAGGCCCCCTTTTCGTCACATTCTGTTCTATAATTATCCCCAAGTGAAGAGCAAGTCCTCAGGCACGCCGGCGCCGCCTATTGCGCCGGCTTTGTTATGTCGGGCGCGTTCGAATGACTAAAACCGCGTCGATCTTCGGCGCACGAGTAAGCGTACCCGGCCCGGCGGTGTGTGTTTCATCCGGGCTCCACAGTCGTTTTTGCAGATGTCCAAAAAGAAAATGATGGCTAATTCCTCCCCGAATGTGGCCTCGCGTCTTTATGCTCTGGCGGTTGCTCGTGATACCGCTAACCTAGTTGACGCTGATGCCGCCCTGGCCTTGGCACGTGCTTCGACCCGGACCCTGATGGCGCTTTCGCCCCAGGCCGCCCAGTTGATGCGTTACTTCGCCCAGGAAGAAATCGACCGCCTGTCGATGGACTGTACCGAAGAGTCCGTCGGCAGCATCGCGATTATTCAGGATGCGCTTAACGCCGCTTGATCGATCGAGATGACAAAGAAAAAGGCGGCCCGTCCAATGGGCCGCCTTATTTTTTGATGGTCATGCCGGGTTATCGCGCCTGACGCAGGCCCAGGTACCAAAGCAGGGCCAGGAAAGCGCCCTTGACGAAGGGCAGCATCAGCAGGGTCAATATGCCCAGGGCTGAAATCAGGATGGGCAGGACGACCTGCATCGGCTGTTGCCAGATGAACGGGAACAGGAAGGTCGGACCGACGACGATGTGGCCGACGAGCAGGATCGTCAGATAGGCCGGACCATCGTCGCACGGATAGGCGCCCAGCGGCGTGCCGCACGACGGGCAGACATCGACGATTTTCAGATAGCCGCGAAACGACGACGCCTCGCCGCACCGCGGGCATTTGCGGCAAATGCCGCGGGACAGGGCCTGGCCCAGCGTGATGCCATCTCTGGCCATAGGTCGACGTCCTTCCTGAACTTGACTCCCATAATAGGAATAGTGAGGACGCCCCGCCATGCGCCACGCTGACGCAGGGCGCTATCGTCGCATAAAGGGCTTGCAAATCATATAAAGATATCTTTATATGATTATATGGCCTCGTCATCAAAGACCGAATTCGACCGCGTGCTCGATGCCCTCAAGGCGGCGGGGGAAGAAACGCGCCTGCGCCTGTTGCGGCTGCTGGCGCATGAGGAACTGTCGGTCATGGAACTGGTCTCGATCCTCGACCAGAGTCAGCCGCGCATTTCACGTCATCTCAAGCTGATGAACGAAGCCGGCCTGATCGAACGGTTTCCCGACGGCGCCTGGGTCTTCTATCGCCTGTCGTCGGCGCCGGCAACCCGGCCGTTGATCGAGGCCATTCTCGATCGCCTCGACGATGCCTATGCCACCGACCTGGCGCGGCTGGACGAGGTGCGCGGCCAGCGCCGGACCTCCGCCGAAGCCTATTTCGAAACGATCGCGCCGACCTGGGACGAGATCCGCAGCCACTATGCGCCGGAGCGCAAGGTCGAGGCCCTGGTCGCCGACCTCGCCGGGCAAACCCCTTACAGTCATCTGGTCGACCTGGGCACCGGTTCGGGCCGGATGTTGACCCTGTTGGCGCCCCATGCCCGGACGGCGACGGGCATCGACCTGTCGCAACACATGTTGAACGTGGCGCGTAATCACGTCCACGACGAGGGGCTGAAGAATGTCGAGTTCCGCCACGGCGACATCTACGACACGCGCCTGCCGGCGGCGTCGGCCGATCTGGTCGTCATCCACCAGGTGCTGCACTTCCTGACCGATCCCGCGCGGGCGCTCATCGAGGCCGGCCGGATCGCCAAGCCGGGTGGCCGCGTGCTGATCGTCGATTTCGCGCCTCATAATATCGAGCTGATGCGCGAGAAGTATCAACATCGCCGCCTGGGGATCGCCGACGACGACATGCAGGCCTGGCTGAAGGCCGCCGGCTTCGATCACGGCACCCACACGCCCCTGCAACCCGAAGCCGGTGAAGGCCTGACGGTCGCGCTCTGGCACTACACTCACCGCTGAATTTTTCCGTCTGACAAGTCAATGACCCAATCTTCTCCTTTTCTCGGCCCGATCGCGGCGGCGCAAAGCGCCGCCGCGCCCATCCGTACCTCGTTCGAATTCTTCCCGCCCAAGAACGAGGAGATGGAGCAGACCCTGTGGGCATCGATCAAGCGCCTGGCGCCGCTGAACCCGGGTTTCGTCTCGGTGACCTATGGCGCCGGCGGGTCGACGCGCGAACGCACCCACCGCACCGTCAAGCGCATGCTGGACGAGACGGCGCTGAAGCCGGCGGCGCACCTGACCTGCGTCGATGCCTCGCGCGCAGAGGTCGACGAGGTGATTCAAGGCTATTGGGACGCCGGTGTGCGCCACATCGTCGCCCTGCGCGGCGATCCGCCGCCCTCTTCAGAATCTGGGGGCTTCGGCAACTACACGCCGCGCTCCGACGGTTATGCCAATGCGACCGAACTGACCGCCGCCATCCGCCGCATCGGCGATTTCGAAGTCAGCGTCGGGGTCTATCCGGAAAAGCATCCGCAATCGCCGTCCATCGCCTTCGATCTCGACGTGTTGCGGCAAAAGGTCGATGCCGGCGCCACGCGCGGCATCAGCCAGTTCTTCTTCGCGCCGGAAACCTTCCTGCGGTATCGAGACGCCGTGGCCGATGCCGGCATCACGATCGAACTGACGCCGGGTATCATGCCGGTCACCAATTTCAAGGGCTTGAAGCGCATGGCCGCGGCCTGCGAGGCGGCGATCCCGTCCTGGCTGGAAACCCTGTTCGACGGCCTGGACGATGATGTCGATACCCGCCGCCTGCTGGCGGCCGCGGCCGCGGTCGAGCTGTGCCTGGGCCTGCGCCGCGAAGGCGTCGAGGACTTCCATTTCTATACGCTCAACCGCGCCGACCTGGTCTATGCTATCTGTCGTATTCTGGGCGTGAAGGCGCCCGTGGCGTCGCCTGCCGACGGCACGAAAGAAGGAAGCGCACAATGACCCGTGCCGAACGCATCGACGCTCTGAAGCAAGCTGCGAAAGAGCGCATCCTGATCCTCGACGGTTCCTGGGGCGTCATGATCCAGCGCCGTGGGTTGGAAGAAGCCGATTTCCGTGGGGCGCGCTTTACGCACCATAGCGGCCAGCTCAAGGGTAATAACGACATCCTGTGCATCACGCGGCCGGATATCATCGCCGACCTGCACGACCAGTATTTCGCCGCCGGCGCCGACATCTCCGAGACCAATACCTTCTCGGCGACGACGATCGCCCAGGACGACTATCATCTCGACCTGAAGGCCTGCATCGATATCAACCGCGCCGGGGCGAAGCTGGCGCGCGAATCCGCCGATCGCTGGACGGCCAAGGAGCCGCACAAGCCGCGTTTTGCCGCCGGTTCGATCGGGCCGTTGAACAAGATGCTCAGCATGTCTTCGGACGTCAACGATCCCGGCGCGCGCTCGGTGACCTTCGACCAGGTTTACCAGGCCTATCGCGAACAGATCCAGGCGCTGAACGAAGGCGGCGTCGACCTCTACCTGATCGAGACGATCACCGACACGCTGAACTGCAAGGCGGCGATCAAGGCGATCATGGATCTGGAAGACGAGGGGCTGGAAAAGCTGCCGATCTGGATTTCCGGCACGATTACCGACCGCTCGGGCCGTACCCTTTCCGGCCAGACGGCCGAAGCTTTCTGGAACTCGGTCAAGCACGCCAAGCCGTTCGCTGTCGGCTTCAACTGCGCGCTGGGCGCCGACCTGATGCGGCCGCATATCGCCGAAATGGCGCGCGTCGCCGACTGCCTGGTCGCCGCCTATCCCAATGCCGGCCTCCCCAACGCCATGGGCCAGTACGACGAACAGCCGCACGAGACCGCCCACGAACTGCACGAGTGGGCCAAGCACGGTATCGTCAATATCCTGGGCGGATGCTGCGGCACCACGCCGGAGCACATCAAGCATGTGGCCGACGAGGTGAGGGATGTGACGCCGCGCCAGATCCCCGAGCGGCCCAAGGCCTTGCGCCTGGCCGGGCTGGAACCGTTCGAGCTCAGCTGATGACCCTCCGGCAGGCCGTTCCGTTCTTTTGGGTGGCCGACATGGCCGCCAGCCTGCGGTTCTATACCGACGGCCTGGGTTTTATCCAGACCAGGGCCTGGATCCCACAGGACACCATCGAATGGTGCTGGCTGGAGCGCGATGGTGTCGCCCTCATGCTCCAGCAATACCGCGAGGGCAGGCTGCCGGCCGGCACACGCGGTGTCGGTGTGTCGCTCTGTTTTCAGTGCGACGACGCCCTGGCGCTTTATCGCGAATTCACCGGGCGCGGGTTGGCGCCGCGGCGGCCCTTTGTCGGCAATGGGCTTTGGGTCGTGATGATCGTCGATCCCGACGGCTATCGTCTCGAGTTCGCCAGCCCGACCGATGTGCCCGAAGAGACCGAATATGACGCGGCGCAACATAAATAATTTGTAATCTTATCAGCCCCGGAATGCTGCGCTAGCGTGTCGTTTCCATTGCAAGCATAGGGGCTCGACATGACGACACGGCGGCAGATTCTGATGCGCTTCGGCGCGGTGGCGGGTGTCGCCGGCGCCTATGCGGCGGCGCGGGGCCTGGGCCTGACCGGCGGTGACGAAGCCTGGGCCGGTATGCCGGATCTGAAGCCCGGTTCGGGGCGCGGCGCCAGGGTCGTCATCCTGGGCGCCGGCGTTGCCGGTTTGTCGGCGGCCTACGAACTGGGCAAGGCCGGTTACGACTGTACCGTGCTCGAAGCCCGCGACCGGCCGGGTGGCCGCGTCTTTACGGCGCGCAAGGGGACGAAGATCGAGATGACCGATGGCAGCCGCCAGGTCTGTCAGTTCGACGAGGGCCAATATCTCAACGCCGGCGCTGCGCGTATCCCGTCGCACCACGACGCCACGCTGGGCTATTGCAAGGAAATGGGCGTCGCGACCGAGACCGAGGTCAACTGGTCGGGCTCGGCCCTGATCCAGAGCGACCGGCTGAACGACGGCAAGGCCTTCCAGATGCGCCAGGCGATTTACGACTATCGTGGCCATGTCGCCGAACTGCTGGCCAAATGCGCCAAGGCCGGGGCGCTCGACGCGGACTTCACCGCCGCCGATCGCGACAAGCTGATCGACGGCCTCGGCCGTTGGGGCGGGCTGGGCGAGCGCCTGACGCGGCAGGAGCGGCTGGCGGTCCAGGCCGGCGGTGCGATGCCGCCGCGGGACGACACCTATCACGGCAGCGAGAGCGCCGGCCTGGCCGTCGTGCCCAGCGCCGGCGACCAGCCCGGCAAGGCGCGTCCGCCACTGCCGCTGGGGATTGTCGGCGATCCTTACGTCCAGGGCATGGCGACGTTTTCGGATTCCATCGAAATGCAGGCGACAATGCAGCAGCCGGTCGGGGGCATGGACCGCATTCCCTATGCCTTGTATGAGCGGGTGAAAAAGGCCGTGCGGCTGAACAGCGAGGTCACCGCCATCCGCCGCAAGGCCAAGGGCGTCGAAATCGCCTACAAAAGCCAGGCGACGGGCAAGGCCGCGGTCGTTGTGGCCGACTATTGTATCTGCACGATCCCGTTGACCGTGCTGGCCAAGATTCCCAATGACTTTTCGGCCGATCGCCAGGCGGCGATTGCGCACAATTCGACCTATGGGGACGGATACAAGATCGCCTTCCAGTCGCCGCGCTTCTGGGAAACCGAGTCGCAAGTGTATGGCGGTTTGTCCTTCACCGAGCGCGATACCTTCATCACCTGGTATCCGTCGTACGGCTTTCACCAGGCGCAAGGCGTCATTGTCGCCGGCTATGCCTTCAACGGCGACATGGCCAAGCGTCCAACGGCCGAGCAGATCGACTATGCCAAGGGCACGATCGAGCGGCTGCACCCCGGGCAGTCCGGCAAGATGCATTCGCCCCTGATCGTCCATTGGGGCGCCATGCCCTACAGTTTCGGTTTGTCGAGCTTCATGGCGGAGCAGAATCCCGACGACTACGCCCTGCTGGGCCAGGCCGACGGACCGTTCTATTTCGCCGGTGAGCATCTGAGCTATGTCGGCGCCTGGCAGCAGGGCGCCTTCGTCTCGGCGCATCGCGTCGTCAACATGATCGCCGCGCGTCAAGCCGCGGCCCAAGCTTAAGGAACTCGATATGAAAGCGATACCCCTTCTGAGCCTCGCCGTGCTTGCCTTTGCCGGTTCGGCTTCCGCCACGCCCAAGCCGGTCATGCATGTGCCCGTCGCGAAGGCGCCGCCGGCCGTGAGCTATGTCTATGCCGCGCCGGACGCGCCGATCGCTTCGACCGTGGTCGTGCCGCCGGGCTATGCCACGCTGTATCTCAGCGGCATGGTGCCCGCCGCCACGCATCCCGAGGCCGAAAAAGGGTCGATCGCCAGCTTCGGCACGACCGAGGAACAGACCGAGTCGGTGCTGACCAGGATCCAGGCGGCGCTGAAGGCGCAGGGCCTTGATTTCAAGGACATCGTGTCGATGCGCGTCTATTTGGCCGGCGATCCCGCAAACGCGGGCAGGATGGACTTCGCCGGGATGATGAAGGCCTATACCCGCCATTTCGGCACGCCGGACCAGCCGAACCGTCCGACCCGCGCCACGATCCAGGTCGCGGCCCTGGCCGCGCCGGGCTATCTGGTCGAGATCGAATGTGTGGCCGTGAAGCCGGTACCTTGACCGTTAACCTTTAAACATGGTTTCCTCTGCGTGTGGGGGAGGGGCCATGACCGGCATTCAGGATATTTGGGCGGGGTTCGGCCATTGGCTGGGCGACAATCACGGGCTGGTCGGCGACCTGTCGCAGTTCGGCCAGTTGGTTCTGGTCGCCCTGTCGGCCGCCGGCATCGTCTGGCAAATCCGCTCGCAAAACAGCAACAGCGCCCGCGAGGAGTATTTCAGAGGCCTGTTCAGTTTCAATGATCGGTTCCAAAAGCTGGCCGACATGCGCCACGAATTGATGGATCGCTTCGACCAGCAGGACAGGACGCTGAGCCGCGAGGCCGTGATGCGCTACTACACGCAATACTGGCTGCTGAACCTCGAGGAATGGGAATATTTCTGCGCCGGCCTGCTGGCGACCGACACCTATGTCGCCTGGATGAATTTCGCTTACGCCCATATCGCCGGCGAGCGCGCCCTGTCGTACTTCGACAGCACCGGGGCGGCCCAGACCCTGTCGTCGCGCGACATCGCCCAGGATCTTTTGTTCCACTCGACCTTCCGCGCCTATACCGGTTTCGTCGCCTTCTTCCGGGGGCTCTATGAGCTGAAGCCCAATCACGGTGATATCCTGACCCAGGCTGACCGGGGCAAACGCATCGCCGACTATGTCCGCCGTTACATGCGCAAGGAAAATATCCGTCCGGCGCACAGCACGCGCAAATACAGGCCGCGCGCCGGATGACTACCGGGCTATAGGCGCACCACCATCTTGCCGTTGGCGTCGCCGGCCTCCATCAGGCGATGAGCCTCACGAATCTCCTCGAACCGGAAGACCCGAGCCGGGCCGGGTTTGTAGATCCCGGCCTCGACCCGCTCCACCACGGTTTGCATCGGGATTTCGGTGGTGGGGAAGGCCGGTGTGCCGAACACGAAACTGCCGAAGAAACTGAAATCGACGCCGCTCGGCATGTCCGTCACCGGCATGAAGGCTGGTATCGGCGCCAGGCCGCCCAGGAACCCCGCCAGGCACAGGCGCCCCTTGCGGCGGACCATGCTTAGGGAATCCACGACAGTCGAGTTGCCGACCAATTCCAATACGCGGTCGAGGCCTTGCGGGTACTGACTGCGGACCGACCGCGACAAGTCGGGCGTCTCCACGACCGCTGTTTCAGCGCCCTGGGCCAGGAGACCGGCGGCACGCGCCGGGTTGCGGGTCGTGGCGATGACGCGCGCGCCGGCGTGGACGGCGATGTTCAGCGCCGCCTGGCCCAGCGCCGAGGTCGCGCCGCGGATGAGCAGGGTTTGCCTCGTTTGGAGATCGAGATTGCCGAAAAGCACGGCCCAGGCCGTCGCATAGGATTCAGGGATCGCCGCAAGTATCTCCCAATCCAATGTGGTTTCGATCGGCAGGACGTTGCTGGCGGGCACGCAGGTCAGTTCGGCGTAACTGCCGTTCAGGGAACGCCCCATACCACCCATGAAGGCAACGACCTTTTGGCCGGGGGCGAAGCGTCCGCTTGGGTCCGATTTGACTTGGCCGGCGCATTCGATGCCGCTGATTTCGGCGGCTTCCGGCCAGACGCCGGCTCGCATATGGGTTTCGGCATGGTTCACGCCGAAGGCCTTGACCTCGATAAGGATTTGGCCGGAACCGGGGACGGGGTCGGGACGTGTCTCGAGGCTCAGGACATCGGGTCCGCCGGGACGCGTAATGACAATGGCGCGCATGAAAAATCTCCAATCGGTGCGTGCCACTGGATAAGGAAGAGGAGATTTGATAAATATAATTAAATATTGATCATCTTTATAGTAAAAATCTATGATCGAAAATCTGACGCTTCACCAGCTTTCATGCTTCGACGCGGTGGTGACCGAGGGCGGCTTTCAGGCGGCGGCCGAAAAGCTTCGGCGGACCCAGCCGACGGTATTCGCGGCGGTCAAGGCGCTCGAAGCGCAGCTTGATCTGCGCCTGTTCGACCGAAGCGGCTATCGCGTGACGCTGACCGAAGCCGGCCGATCTTTCCATGGGCGATCTCGTATCCTGCTCCAGGAATTACGGAGCCTGCAGAGGCACGCCAGACAGCTGGCCATGGGCGAGGAGGGTGAGCTGCGTGTGGTCATCGGCGATCTGTGTCCGGTGCCGGAGGTGCTGGCTCTGCTGAAAGCGTTTTTCGATCGTCATCCCGGTACCCGGCCACATCTCCATGTCGAAGCGATCGCCGGCCCGTGGGAGCGGCTCTTCGATAATGAAGCCGATTTGATCATTCATCACATCGACCAGGCCGACACACGGCTCGAATTCATAAGCCTTTGTAATGTAAAGCTCATACCGGTGGCGGCACCGGGTTTTTTGCGCATGCCTGTCTCGCCGGATATCACACCGGAACAGATGCGGGACTATGTCCAATGCGTCATTCGCGATACGGCGCGGCATAGCGAACGCCCGAACTTCTATATCGTCGATGGCGCCCAAAGCTGGACGGTCGGCGATCAGTTGATGAAGAAGGACATTATCCTGCAGGGCGCAGCTTGGGGCCACCTGCCGGACTTCCTGGTCGAACGTGAGCTGAGTGATGGGCGTCTTGTGTCGCTCGCGGGGCATTATCTGCGGGGCGGACAGGTTGAGCTCGCGGCGGCGCGGCGGCGGGATACGCCACATGGACCGGTCGCGAACCGTTTGTGGTATCACATCGCGGAGAGCGCGGCGGATTTCGGGGTGGCGGCGGACGCGGGCTTGGCTTAAGAGGCAAGGTAGGATTTCCTGCTTGGATTCAAGATGCGCCTGACCATTCTCTTCGGCGGCAACAGCCGCGAACGCCTCGTTTCCGTCGCCTCGGCCCAGGCCGTCTGCGAGACGCTGAGCGACGCCGACCTGTGGTTCTGGGACGCCGACGACCGCGTCTTCGAAACCTCGAAGACGGCCTTGCAGGCCCACGAACGCCCGTTCGAAGTCCCATTCCGCGCCGATGGCGCCCTGATCGGCCGGCTGGATGCCGCCATGGATCGCGCCAAGGCCGAGGATCGTGTGCTGGTCCTGGCCCTGCACGGCGGCTCGCCGGAAAACGGCGAGTTCCAGGTCTTGTGCGAAATGCGCGGCGTGCCGTTCACCGGTTCGGGTTCGGCTTCGTCGAACCTGGCCTTCGACAAGATCCAGGCCAAGATATTCGCCGCCATGGCCGGCGTGCCGTCGCCGTCGACCGTGACGCTGGACGAGGCCGATGAGGCGCTTGCGCACTATGGCAAGCTGATCGCCAAACCATCGCAGGATGGATCGTCGTTCGGCCTGATCGTCGTCAACGCCACCCAGGACCTCCAGGCGGTGCGCAAGGCCGCGGCGGCCACGCCCTATGTCATCGAGCCCTTCATCACCGGCCACGAAGCCACCTGTGGTGTGCTGGAACAGGCTGACGGCACTCTGCTCGCCTTGCCGCCGGTCGAGATCATCCCGGCCGCCGGCATCTTCGACTACAATGCGAAATACCTGGCCAGCGGCACGCAGGAAATCTGCCCGGGCCGTTTCGCGCCGGATCTGACGAAGCATATCCAGGACCTGGCCATCCTGGCGCACCGCGCCTTGTCGTGCCGCGGCTATTCGCGCTCGGATTTCATCCTGGGCGACCACGGCCCGATCTATATCGAGACCAACACCCTGCCGGGCCTGACCAAGGCCTCGCTCTATCCCAAGTCGCTGAAGGCGCAAGGCATTCCATTCCTCGACTTCCTGAACGGCCAGATCGAACTGGCGATCGAGCGGGCAAAAGGGTGATGGGCGCCTGGTCGAGTGGACCTTTCGACAATGACGACGCGGCCGATCTGATGATCGAGCTCGATGACACGCCGTCATGGGACACGGTGCGCGAAGCCTTTGCCGACGTACTGGTCAATCCGGACTATGTCGAGCTGCCCGACGGGGCGCGCGCCTATGCGGCCGCCGCGCTTTTGACCATCGCGACCGGCAAGAGTGATGTTTCGGCGCAAGACTACCATATGACGCTCGACGCCATGGGACCGCCGCCGGCGGACCTGACCGACCTTGCCCGCGCGGCGCTGAAGCGCGTCACGACGGGCGACTCCGAAATTCGCGAACTGTACCTGGACAGCGGGCGTTACGCCGACTGGACCCAGGCTGTCGCCGCCATCGAGAACGCCCTGTGACCCCTACCTTTATCAATATCGGCGAACGCACCAACGTCACCGGTTCGGCCAAGTTCAAGAAGCTGATCGTCGAGGGCAATTTCACCGAGGCCCTGGCCGTGGCGCGCCAGCAGGTCGAGGCCGGCGCCCAGGTGATCGACGTCAATATGGACGAGGGCCTGTTGGACAGTGTCGTCGCCATGACGACCTTCCTCAACCTGATGGCCGCCGAGCCCGACATCGCCCGCGTACCGGTGATGATCGACTCGTCGAAGTGGGAAGTGATCGAGGCCGGGCTGAAGTGCGTCCAGGGCAAGGCGATCGTCAATTCGATTTCGATGAAGGAAGGCCTCGACATCTTCCGCCATCACGCCCGCGAATGCCTGAAATACGGCGCCGCGGTCGTCGTCATGGCCTTCGACGAACAGGGCCAGGCCGA
>FTKT01434680.1_pt1 | contig 11327 bp, 9 predicted proteins | sample 1658271 | NCBI WGS metagenome assembly FTKT01 (sample SAMEA3914811, study PRJEB12502) | metagenome | biome: forest; material: soil | place: Canada | collected 2011-08-04 | depth 0.3 m | reverse complement strand
GTCCCCCCTCCCCGTAAACGGGGCGGGTGAAGGGAAGTCCCGTTTTACTTCAGAGTTCCGTCCATGAAACCCCTCGCCGGCCTGAAAGTCATTGAACTGGCGCGTATCCTGGCGGGGCCGTGGTGCGGCCAGTTGCTGGCGGATCTCGGCGCCGAGGTCATCAAGATCGAGCGCCCCGGCGCCGGCGACGACACGCGCCAATGGGGCCCGCCCTTCGTCACCGACGCGGCGGGCAACAGCTGGGGCGCCGCCTATTTCCACGCCTGCAATCGCGGCAAATCATCCGTTGCGATCGACCTCGAGTCACCGGACGGCCAGGCCGTGGTCCGCCGCCTGGCCGCCGAAGCCGACGTGGTCATCGAAAACTTCAAGGTCGGCGGCCTGGCCAGGTACGGCCTGGACTACGCGTCGCTGAAACAGGTCAATCAACGATTGATATACGCCTCGATCACCGGCTTCGGCCAGGACGGGCCCTACGCGCAGCGCGCCGGCTACGACTACATCATCCAGGGCATGGGCGGGTTGATGGACATCACCGGCGAGCCCGAGCGCGAACCGCAGAAGGTCGGCGTCGCCGTGGTCGATATCTTCACCGGGCTGTATACCGCGACCGCCATCCTGGCCGCCCTGCGTGGCCGCGACGTGTCGGGCGAAGGCGCCCATATCGACATGGCCCTGTTCGACACGGCGGCGTCGATCCTGGCCAACCAGGGCATGAACTACCTGGCCTCGGGCACCTCACCGTCGCGGCTCGGCAACGCCCATCCGAACATCGCCCCCTACCAGGTTTTCCAGGTCGCCGACGGCCATATCATCGTCGCGGTCGGCAACGATTCGCAGTTTCGCAGCTTCTGCCAAGTGCTTGACCTGACTGAGCTTTTCACCTCCCCGCTCTACCAATATAACAGCGCGCGCGTCGCCCATCGCGAATCGCTTCACGCAGAGCTTCAACCGGCGCTGATGAAACACCCTCGCGCCGACATTCTGGCGCTTTTGGAGGCTTCGGGCGTGCCCGCCGGGCCGATCAACCGTGTATCGGACGTGTTCGCCGATCCGCACATCGTCCACCGTGGGCTGAAGCTCGACCTGGTGTCCGCGGACGGATCGACTGTGCCGGGCATCGCCTCGCCGATCGTTATCAATGGCCAGAGGATGGCCGCAGACGGCCCAAGCCCGATGCTGGGTTCGGGCCAAGCCGAATGGAAGTCGAAATGAGCGTCAGAAGCGGTGGGCAAATCCTGGTCGATCAACTGCGTTTACTCGGCGTCGACCGCCTGACCTGCGTGCCGGGCGAAAGCTATCTGGCCGCGCTCGACGCCATGCACGACGCCGATATCGACGTGCTGATCTGCCGGCATGAGGGCGGTGCGGCGATCATGGCCGAGGCCTATGGCAAGCTGACCAACCGCCCCGGCATCTGCTTCGTCACGCGCGGCCCCGGCGCCATGAACGCGGCGCATGGCGTCCACATCTCCCAGCACGATTCGACGCCGATGATCTTGTTCATCGGCCAGGTCGAACGCGCGTCGCTCGGCCGTGGCGCCTTCCAGGAGATGGATTACCAGGCCGTCTTCGGCTCGGTCGCCAAGTGGGTCGTCGAGGTTCACGACGCCCGCCGCCTGCCCGAGATCGTCGCCCGCGCCTTTGCGGTGGCGACGCAAGGCCGGCCGGGCCCGGTGGTTATTTCCCTGCCCGAGGACGTGCTGACCGACACGGTCGAGGCGGCCGATGCCGTCCCGTTCCAGGCGGCCACCAGCGAGTTGTCGATCGTCCAATCGGAAGCTTTCAAGGCCCTGTTGCTGGCCGCCAAACGGCCGCTGCTGGTGCTGGGCGGCAGTGGCTGGAGCGACGAAGGCTGTGCGGCGATCGCCGACTTCGCCGCCCGTTTCAAGCTGCCGGTGGCCACCGAATTCCGCCGCGCGCCGCTGTTTCCGGCGACGCACCCGTCTTATGCCGGCGATCTGGGCTTCGGCCAGAACCCCAAGCTGTCGCAACGGGTCAAGGACGCCGATTTGCTGATCCTGCTGGGCGCGCGGATGAGCGAGGTGCCGTCGAACAACTATACGCTCATCGGCGGGCAGACCTTGGTCCACGTCTTCCCGGACGCCGGCGAGATCGGCAAGGTCTATCAGCCGGCGCTGGGCATCGTTTGTGCGCCGGACGCCTTCGCCAGGTCGATGGGCTGGATGAAGGCGCCGCTCGACCTGCCCTGGGCGACCGCGACCGAAAACGCCCACATGGATTATCTGACCTGGACCGGCAAGCCTGGCCCTCTGCCGGGTGATTTCCAGTACGGCGAGGCCATGGTCTGGTTGCGCGACACCCTGCCCGCCGACACCGTCATCTGCAACGGCGCCGGCAACTACGCCATCTGGGTGCATCGTTATTGGCGCCACAGCCAGCCGCGTACGCTGGTCGCGCCGACCTCGGGCAGCGTCGGCTACAGCGTGCCCGCCGGCGTCATGGCCAAGCGCCAGTGCCCCGACCGGACCGTCGTCGTCTTCGCCGGCGACGGCTGCTTCCTGATGCACGGCAACGAGTTCGCTACCGCCGTGCAGTACGATATCCCGGTCATCGTGATCGTCGTCGACAACGGCATGTACGGCACCATCCGCATGCACCAGGAGCGCGAATATCCGCACCGTGTGGTCGGTACGGACCTGAAAAACCCGGACTTCGCGGCTTATGCCAAGGCGTTCGGCGGCCATGGCGAGACGGTTCGCACGACAGCCGAGTTCGCCCCGGCGTTCGAGCGCGCCCGCGCTTCGGGCAAACCGGCGATCCTCCATTGTTTCCTCGATCCGCAGGCGATCACGCCGGCGAAGACTTTGGATCAGGTCGCTGCCGGAAACTGACGCTTGCTCGCGTATGTAGCCGTCTCTACAAAGATGAAAACGGAGGCGCACATGGCAAACTATATCGGTATCGGCGGCTGGACCTATGAACCGTGGCGCGACGGCGTCTTCTATCCGGTCAAGCTGTCGCAAAAGCGCGAGTTGGAATACGCGTCGTCCAAGGTGACCTCGATCGAGATCAACGGCACCTATTACGGCGCGCAGAAGCCGGAATCCTTCCGCAAGTGGCACGACGAGACGCCGGACGGCTTTATCTTCGCGGTCAAGGGCACGCGGTATGCGACCAACCGCAAGGATCTGTCGGCATCGAAGGAGTCGGTCGAGCGGTTCCTTTCGTCGGGCATCACCGAGCTGAAGGACAAGCTGGGGCCGATCAACTGGCAATTCATGGCGACGAAGAAGTTCGAGCCCGAGGATTTCGAGAACTTCTTCAAGCTGCTGCCGCCCGAGCTGGACGGGGTGCGACTGCGCCATGCGGTCGAGGTGCGCAACGAAAGCTTCCGCGATCCGCGCTTTATCGACCTGTGCCGGCAGTACAAGGTCGCGGTGATCACCGCGGCCGACAGCGAATTCCCGCAGATCGGCGACCAGACGGCGGATTACGCCTATGTGCGGCTGATGGGGGCGCACGAGAGCGAGCCGAATGGGTATTCGGATGGGGATCTGGATGCCTGGGCCGGGCGGATTAAATCTCTGGCGGCGGGTACGGTGCCGGATGACATCGCCTGTGTCGGCGAACGCAAGGCGTCGGCAAGGGACGTGTTTTTCTATGTGATCAGTGGGTTCAAGGCGCATAACCCGGCGGCGGCGATGCAGTTGATCGAGCGGGTGAAGTAGAGTTCCGCCGGCGCTAGGCCCCCTCCGTCGCTTCGCGCCACCTCCCCCGCTGCGCAGGGGAGGAGGAACTGGTTGTTTAAATTTAACTTTCCTCCTCCCCTGCGCAGCGGGGGAGGTGGCAAGCTTGTCGAGCCGGAGGGGGCAGCACCGGCGTCAAAGCAACGCCAACTGCCCCTCGTCTTCGTCCTCGACCTCGTCTTCGCCCAACGAAGACAAGCTCACCCCCAACAACCGTATCCCGCGTGGGATCGGGAATATGCCGTCCAAAAGCGCATGGCTGACCGTCGTCAATGCCTCAAGACTGTCGATCGGCACATGCAGCGTCCTTGACCGCGTGATCGTTTGGAAATCGCTGAACTTGACCTTCAACGTCACCGTGCGTCCCTTGATCTCGCGGCCGTCGACGTGGCGCCACAGCTTGGCGATGATCGGTTCCAGTTGCGCCACGGCGGCGTCGAAGGTCGAGACGTCCTCGAAAAAGGTGTTCTCGGCGCCGACCGATTTGCGGACACGGTCGGGCTTGACCTGGCGATGGCAGACGCCGCGCGAAATCCAGTAATAATAAGGGCCCGACACGCCGAAATGGCGGCGCAAAAAGTCGAGGCTCTTGTCGCGCAGGTCGGCGCCGGTCTCGATGCCCAGCCTGTTCATCTTGGCCGCCGTCGCCGGGCCGACGCCGTGGAACTTGCGCACCGGCAGGGTAGCGACAAAATCCGGGCCCTTTGCCGGCGTGATGACGCACAAGCCGTCGGGCTTGTTCTGGTCCGACGCGATCTTGGCCAGGAACTTGTTGTAGGACACCCCGGCCGACGCCGTCAGCCCGGTGACGGCCTTGATGCGGGCGCGGATCTCCTTGGCGATCTCCGTCGCCGAGGCGACGCCCTTCAGATTGTCGGTGACGTCGAGATAGGCCTCGTCCAGCGACAAGGGTTCGACCAGGGGCGTATAGTCGAGGAAAATCTCGCGGATCTGTTGCGACACCTCGCGATAGACGTCGAAGCGGTGCTTGACGAAGATCAGGTCGGGGCATTTCCGCTTGGCGGTGACCGACGGCATGGCCGAGCGCACGCCGAAGACCCGTGCCTCATAGCTGGCCGCCGCGACGACGCCGCGCAGGCCGCCCCCGCCGACCGCCACCGGCTTGCCGCGCAGCTCGGGAAAGTCGCGCTGTTCGACCGACGCGAAAAAGGCATCCATGTCGACATGGATGATTTTCCTGGCCCGTTCCGGTTCGGCGCTGTCCATGACCCCGAATACTCATACAGCGAGTCAATACTCGTCAGCATGAACATAAGGCGAACAGAGCCGCCGATCAAGCCGAGAGTTTGCGCGAGGCGATCAGGGCGGCGGCGCCCTTTTCCAGGGTCGGCAGCGACTTGGCGAAGCACAGCCGCAGCACCGCCGGATCGCGGCCGCTGTCGCAGAAGGCCGACAGGGGAATGGTCGCCAGGCCATGGCGGCGGATCAGGTCGAAGGCGTAGTCGAGCGTCGGCTCGAGGATGCCCGAGGCGCGCAGGTCGATGTTGACGAAGTAGCTGCCTTGCGGCGGCAGGACGGCAAAACCGGCCTCGCTCAGCTTGCCGCTCAGGAAATCGCGCTGATGGGCATAGTCTTGCTGCGCCGCCTCGAACCGCGCGCGCGGCAGGCCCAGGCCGAAAGCGACGCCGTGCTGCAAGGCCGGCGGCGTGGCGAAGGTGATGAACTGGTGCGCCCGGGCGACCTGGTCGACCAGGGCCTGCGGGCCGGCCAGCCAGCCGACCTTCCAGCCGGTGAGCGCGAAGATCTTGCCGGCCGAACCGATCTTCAGCGCCCGCCTGGCCAGGCCCGGCAGGTGCAGCACCGACAGATGGTCGCGATCGAACACCACCTGCTCCCAGACCTCGTCGCTGACGACATAGGCGTCGAACCGGTCGCAGTAGGTGCGCAGCAATTCCAGCTCGGCGCGCGTCAGGCAGTGGGTCGTCGGATTGTTCGGCGTGGTGATCAGGACCAGCTTGGTGCGGGCGTTGAACACCTTTTTCAGGTCGTCCTCACCGAAGGTCCAGTGCGGCGCGGTGAGCTGGACGATGCGCGCCACCCCGCCGGCGCGGCGGATCAGCGGCAAATAGGCGTCGTACATCGGCTCGAAGACGACGACCTCGTCACCCGGCGTGACCAGGCTGAAGATCGCCGCGGCAATGGCTTCGGTGGCGCCCGAGGTGACGACGATCTGCTTGGCCGGATCGAGCTTGATGCCCTGGTGCGTCTCATAGAAGGCCGCCACGGCTTCGCGCAGCACGGCCAGGCCGCGCATCGGCGCGTACTGGTTCGACTTGTCCATCAGGGCCCGGGCGGCGGCCTCGCGCACCTCGGGGAAACCGTCGGTCTCGGGAAACCCCTGGCCGAGATTGACGGCGCCGCGGGCGGCGGCCTCCAGCGACATCAGCTCGAAAATGCTGGTCTGCAGATTGGCGAAGATCGGGTTCATGGGAGACGATGTAAAACCGAGAGGGCGGCATCCGCAATGGAAAAGGGACCCGAAGGGGGCTCAATCCTTCGGGTCCCAACTTGAAAACGTGGCGCGGCGGAAGGGAAAACCGTCAAGCCACGATCTTCAAATGGGTTTCCGCCTGTTGAAGGACGTCTCGCTGCGCCCACTCGTTGAGGCTATGTACATCATGAATAAGATGTTTTTGTTTCAGCCAGTTATGCAAACCGTCGATTTGTGAAAGACGCTCGGCTTCCAGGCCCAGGCCAAGCCCTTCGACGATCAGCGAACCATAGGCGGCTTCGGCGTCGCCGGTCTCGACCTTGCCCTCGGCGGCGATATGGCGCAGCGCCTCTTTCGGAAAGGCGCGGGCCCAGTCGCCGGCCTGCAACAGCGTGCCCGTGATGCGCGCCACGATCTCCGGCTCGGCCTCGAGGAACGGCTGGTCGACCGTCAGGGCGCGCAGTTCGACCAGGCCGTCCAGGCGCGGGTCGGTGCGGATCTCCTCGGCCTCGAACCGGCGGACCTCCTGCAAGCCGGCGGCGCGCGCCAGCTCCAGCCCCTTGGCGCCGAACAAAAGGGCCGCGTCGGTGTGACCGCTCAGCAGCGCCTCGACCTCGCGGCGGGCAATGTCGCCGAACGGCACCGAGGGATGGTCGGCGGCGGTCGTGACGAACTCGATGTCGCGCGGGGCGACGCCATATTTCTTCAGCAGGCTTTCCCAGCCACGCAGGCTGCGCGCCTGGGCCGGCGAGAAGCGCCCGGCCTCGCGCGGCACCGACAGGCGCCGGCCGACCAGGTCGCGGATGCCGTCGATCTTGTAGCCCGGACGGGTGACGACGCTGACGCTGTGCCAGGTCGAACCGACGGCCAGCAGGCGCGAACGGCCGTTCTGGGCATGGGCCCACAAGGCGGTGGCAGCGTCGGCTTCGCGGATCAGGTTGGAGAGCGAGTGGTCGAGGTGGCCCTGGCGCACCGACGGCGCCGAGGTTTCGCGCACCGAGACCATGTAGACGCCTTCGCGCAGGAATTCGCGCTGGAACACGCCCCGGCTGGCAACCAGGGACAGCGCCGTCAGGGTCGGGCAGCGGGCGTACCAGATCAGCGGGGCATTGTGGTCGCGCTTGGCGGTCGTCTTGGTTTTGGCGGCAGGCATGGTCGGCGTCTCCAGGGGCGCCAAATCCATACTGATTTAGTGTAGTTTAGGGAAGCGACAAATTCTCGCGTTTCAGGTGAGGAAAGTTAATCTAGCGACGAGTTCGGGTGGGAAGACGCTGTTTCAAGCTCACTCCCAAATCTTGTGGGTGTCGTCAGCGCTGGGCCGGGCTACGCTTTCGCCGAGCAGGCGGGCGATGCGCATCAGCAGTTTGCGGTCGTCGAACGGCTTGGTGACATAGTCCTTGGCGCCCAGTTTCAGCGCCGTCTGGATATCGCCCATGGCCTGGCGCGCCGTCAGCATCAGGACGGGAATATCGCGTGTCTTGGCGTCGTCCTTGATCGCCCTCAGCACGGCAAAGCCGTCGTGGTCGGGCAGGCCGATGTCGAGCAGCACGGCGTGCGGTTTATAGGCGTAGACCGCGCCGATGCCGGAGGCGCCGTCGCGCGTCTTGCAGGTCGAATAACCGGCCAGCTCCAGGCGGATGGTCAGCAGTTCGGCGATGTCGGGATTGTCCTCGACGATGAGAATGCGGCGTTTGTTCTGCATCAGGCGACACTTTCCTGTTGAGCATAAGGAAGATCGGACGCACCCAGCCAATCGGCCAGCATGCGGTTGAGCGCGGTGGGGTCCAGCGGCTTGGGCAGGAGGTCGTTCATGCCGTTGTTCAGGCAGGCACGGTAACGGTCAGCGCTGTCCGCCGCCGTCATGGCGATGATAGGCGTCGAGCAATTCGGCCCATCGCCGTCGCGCAGGGCGCGCGCCGCCGTGATGCCGTCCATCACCGGCATGTTGATGTCCATGAAGATCAGGTCGAAGGCGGCCTTGTCGCAGGCGGCCACCGCTTCGGCGCCGTTGCCGGCCAGGGTCACCCTGTGCCCCTGTCGTGTCATCAGATTGTTCAGCAAGTCGCGCACGGCGTCCTGGTCGTCGACGACCAGAAGGCGCGACGGCGCGACGGCAATGGCTTCGGCTTCGCTGTCGATCGCCAGGGCCGAACGGGTGACCGGAATGTCGAACCAGAATTCCGAGCCCTTGCCCTCCTCGCTGGTGACGCCGATATCGCCGCCCATCAGCTCGACCAGCTGCTTGCAGATCATCAGGCCCAGGCCTGTCCCGTCGCGGTTATGGTCGACCTGCGAGAACCGCTGGAACAGGCGCGCCTGGCCGGCTGCCGAAATGCCGACGCCGGTGTCGCGCACCGAGACGCGCAGGGCCTCGCCGGCGTCCGAGGGCCGCACGGTCATGGCCAGGGTGACGCGGCCGTTTTGCGTGAACTTGATGGCGTTGCTCATCAGGTTGAACAGGATCTGGCGGATGCGGCCCTCGTCGAGCAGCAGGGCCGACGGCAGGTCCTCGACCCCGTGCAGGAGCAGATCGAGCCCCTTGGCCCCGGCCTGGATGCCCAGCAATTCGATGACCTCGTGCGCCACCTCGGCGACGTCGCACGGCGCCAGGTCCAGTTCGAGCTGGCCGGCCTCCAGCTTGGAGTGGTCGAGGATGTCGTTGATCAGGCCCAGCAGCCCCTGCCCGGCCGAATGGATGCGGTTGCTGTGCTTTTCCAGGGTTTCGTCACCGGCCAGCAGGTCGCGCAGCAGGGCCGAGAACCCGATGATGCTGGTCAGAGGCGTGCGCAGTTCGTGCGACATGGTGGCCAGGAACTGCGCCTTGGCCTCGGCGGCGGCGTGGGCCATCAGGCGCGCCGTATCGAGCGCCGCCTCGGTGGCCTTTTGCACCGAAATGTCGCGCACCGTGTCCTGGAAGCAGGCGACCAGGCCGTTTTCCGACAGGATCACCGTCGGATTGGCCTCGGCCCAGATGTAGTGCCCATCGTTGTGCCGGGCGCGGTACTGGATGCGCGGCGCATTGTCGTAGTCACCCGACCGGACATAGGCGGCATAGGCGGCGGCGGCGGCCGGATAGTCGTCGGGATGGATGATATCACGGACCTGCTTGCCGATCAGGTCTTCGGGCGCGTAGCCCAGCACCTTGGTGATCGCCGGCGACAAATAGTCGATATAGCCGTCCAGGTCGAAGATGGTGATGATGTCGTTGGCGTGGTCGGTCAGCAGGCGATAGCGCGCTTCGGAGCGTTCGATTTCCTGGCGGGCGCGCACCGATTCGGTGACGTCGCGAAAGACGCCGAAGATCGCCACGACATGGCCGGTCGGGTCCAGTTCGCAGACGCCGTGCGACTGCACCCAGCGGATGTCGCCGGTATTGGCCTGGATCAGCCGTTTGCGGAAATTGAAATCCTTCTTTTGGGCGATGGCGTCGGCGACCTGGGCCTGGACGTCGGCCCGGTCGTCCGGATGGTAGAATTGCATCGCGTCGTTCAGCACGGGCTCGAACGCCGCCGGATCGAGGCCATGGATATTGTAGATTTCCGGCGACCAATAGACGGTGCCGCTCTGCAGATCGGCGCGCCAGTGGCCGACCTGGGCCAGCTTTTCGGCCAGTTGCAGATAGTCGCGATTGCGCGTCAGGTCGCGCTTGGCCTGCAGGAACTCGTTCTCGAACTCGCGACGGCCGCGCGCCGGGAAGACGGCGAAATAATGCAGGACGCTGCCGTCCTCGGCCTCGCTGCGGTTGGCGTTGATCAGCACGGCCTGGGGCACGCCGCCGGCGCCCGTCAGGTCGATCGTCACCTCGCGCACCGCGCCGCCCAGGCTCAGTTGCGGCAGGATCTTGGCGGCATAGATAAAGCGCGACGGCCGGCTCAGCAGGTCGGCGAATTGGCCGCCCTCGCCCTCCAGCCCGCTCAGTTCGCGGAACAGGGCATTGGCGCGCAGGATCCGGCCCGAGGCCTCGCAAACGACCAGCCCGCAGGGGGTCAGGTCGAACAATCCCTTAACGTCGAAGGCGGGCGCCGTCACGATGTCAGGCCGCCAGGGCGGTGTGCGCGGCGAGATAGGTATGCAGGGCCGCGGCCACGGCGTCGGGCGCCGACAGGTGCGGATAATGGCCCTGGGTGTTGAGGATGACCAGTTCGCTTTGCGGCATGGCGGCGTGCATGAAGTCGCCGATGTTCATCGGGGCGATGATGTCGTCGCGGCACTGCATGATCAGCGTCGGCACGTTGACCAGGGGCAGGTCGGCGCGATGGTCGCCCAGGAAGACGACATTGGCGAAATGGTGGGCGATATCCGGGTCGTTCCGCACGAAGTAGGATTCGAGCTCGGCGGTCAGTTCCGGACGGTCGGCATTGGCCATGACCATCGGCGCCAGCTGCGTCGCCCAGCCTTCGAGGTTGATTTCCAGAAAGCCCAGCAGTTCGTCGATGCCGGCGCGGTCGAATCCGCCTTCGTAGCCGTCCAGGTTGAGATAGCACGGCGACGGCCCCAGCAGCATCAGCCGCTCGAACAGGTCCGGCCGCTTGATCGAGGCCAGCATGGCGATCATGCAGCCGACGCTGTGTGCCGCGACCAGCGCCTGTTTCAGGTCGAGCGCGTCGCAGATTTCGATCAAATCATCGGCATAACCCTGCAAGGTGCCGTATTTCAGCTTGTCGTAGGCCGTGCGGTCGGAGCGGCCGGACCCCGTCAGGTCGAAGGTGATGACGTTGTGGGTCGCTTCGAACCCCGCGGCGATATAGCGCCACATGGTCTGGTCGGTGCCGTAGCCGTGCAGGAAAATAATCGGTTTGTCGCCATGACCGGAAACGGTGACGGCATTGCGGGTCAGGACGGACATGGAGAACTCTTCAGGCAGACTGGATCTGCTTTCGCGATAACACGGTCACGGTTAAGACATCGCTTATGCAATCGATTGCGAGCGCTATATGCCTCTCCTCCCTTGCGAAGCGGAAGAGGTTGGGAGACGGCGCCAAATCGTTATGATTTTAAGCTGACGCGGCCTAGCCCTCACCCGCCCCGTTTACGGGGAGGGGGGACCGCGCCCGGAGGGCGTGGTGGGAGGGGGAAACCGTAGAATCCGCGTCATCGCGATATCCGATATAGCTTGACGTACCGCCGGCTCCCCCCTCCCACCCCCGCTTCGCGGCGGTCCCCCC
>FTKT01002530.1_pt3 | contig 11333 bp, 8 predicted proteins | sample 1658271 | NCBI WGS metagenome assembly FTKT01 (sample SAMEA3914811, study PRJEB12502) | metagenome | biome: forest; material: soil | place: Canada | collected 2011-08-04 | depth 0.3 m | reverse complement strand
GCGCCGAGGGTTTGCCCCGCGGCACGCGCGTTCAGGGTGACAAAGTCAACACATGCTGCGGCGGCCCGGCCAACAGTGGCGTCGCGCGGCCGGCCATCCAGTCGACGTGGCCGGCGCCGTAGTAGGGCGACATCGGATGGCCGCTCTGGCCGCCCGGCATCGATAGCGTCGCGCGTTCCTCGTGGCCCGGCGCGACGACCAGCCGCTCCGACTGCCCGAACGCCGGCGCCGCCACGTGCGGCATGTTGCGGTCGCCCGACTGCGCCACCGACGGCATGTCCAGCACGCGCGACAGCACCGGCAGCGCGCGCGACAGCACGTGGCCGATGTGGCTGCGGTTGACCTCGCCCCAGGTCGCCTGCGCGAGCGGGCGCGCGCCGTCGTGCGTCATGTCGGCCACGGTCGCGTCGATCTGCGCGAGCAGGAACGCGTCCCAGCTCGCGAAGCCGCGCGGCAGCAGGTGCGCCGGCTGCTTGTCGAACGCCTCCTCGGCCGCGTACTCGAAGCGCGCGTGCCAGTCGTATTTGCGAACCGGGCATTGGCCGGCCTTGACCAGCGGCTGGCTCCAGGCCGCCCACAGCGCGTCCAGCACGTGCTTGCGCACCTCGCTGACGAGCCGGTAGCCAGCCTGGTCGGCGTCGGCGCGGCCGTTCCAGTCGTTGAGCAGCCTGGTGATCTCGGGACGCGAGGTCGGGCTCGCCGCGATCGCCGCGATGCGGCCGGCCCACGGGCGCAGGAACAGCGCCTCGTCGTCGAAGTGGATCGCGCCTAGCGTCTTCTCGTCGAACTCGGGCGCGGCCTTGAGGCGGTCGCGGATCTGCTGCGCGCGCGCGCCCAGGTCGTAGCCGCCGTCGCCGATCGCGCCGTTGATCAGCGGCGCGGGCGCCGAACGCATCTCGTTCGGATCCTGGACGGGCCATTCGTAGGTGCGCGCGTTGGCCGTCCACAGCACGCTGAGGTCGCTCGACTGGGTACCGATGTAGACGTCGCCGGACTGCGCGCCCAGCGTGGGCCGCGGCAGGTGCGCGAGATCGACTGCGGGAAAGAAGCGGCCGAAGTTCTTCGCGGCCGGCGTGTGCGTGTCGAACAGCGCACCGGCGATGATCCAGCTCGCGGCGCCGTGGATGTCGGTGACCAGCAGGTTCTGCTCCGGGATGCCCGACTGCTGGCCCACGCGCTTGGCCTCGTCGGTATCGGAGACCCGCAGCATGTCGTCCAGCGCGAGGTTGTAGGCCGCGCCGTCATCGGCGACCCAGGACAGCGCATATGCCTGATCGCCGCTGTGCTCGACCACCGGCAGGCCGGCGAACTGCGTGACGTCGAGCTTGACGTCGGCGCCGCCCTTGACGGCGATGGTCTCGGTCAGGTGCGTGATCTGCGACGCCTGCGCATGCGCCGGTACCTTGACCCAGTCGAACCACTGGCCGTACGAATTCGTGAAGCCCCACGCGACATGGCCGTTCGAGCCGGCGACCATCGCGGGCACGCCGGGCAGCGTCACGCCTTCGGCGCGGATCGGCTGCTCGCCGCCGATCTCGAACTGCGCGCGGAACCAGATGGACGGCACGCCGAGCCCCAGGTGCATGTCGTTGGCCAGCATCGCGTCGTGCGTCACGCTGTGGGCGGCGCCGATCGCCCAGTTGTTGCTGCCCACCAGCGGCTCGTGGCGATCGGGCGCGGCGCGGTCATCGAACAGGTCGGGCACGTCGACGCTCGCGACGACCGCCGAGGCCGGCGGCGCCGGCGTGAACCTGCGCAGGTCGAGGCGATCCGGCCCGGGCATCGCGCCCGACGTCAGCACCGAGCCATCGAGCGCCGCGTCCCAGTGGCCGCCGCGCGGCTCCAGCCAGTCGAACACGTCGTCGCCGACGCACTCGCGCAGCTGCGCGCGCTCCAGGCCCTCGTCGACGCTGTTGCCTTGCAGCATCCAGAACATCTCGCCGATCACCAGCAGCGAGTCGACCGGCTGCCAGGGCTGCGGCTGCGCGCGCAGCAGCAGGTATTGCCAGGGCCGCACGCCGAGTTGCGCCAGCCCCGCGTTGACGCCGTCGGCGTAGGCCTGCAGCAGCTCGCGCTCGTCGGGATTCATCGTCGCGAGACGCGCCGCCAGCGTCGCGCGCAGGCGGTGCATGCGGCGCTGCTTGTCGTGCTCGAGGGCCACCGGCCCGAACAGCGCCGACAGCTCGCCCGCCGCCGAACGGCGCGTCAGGTCCATCTCGAAGAAGCGCTCCTGCGCATGCACGAAGCCGAGGCCGCGCGCGACGTCGAGCCGGTTCGCGCCCTGGACGACCGCCGTGCCGCGCTCGTCGCGCGCGATAGTCACGGGCGACGTCAGGCCGCCCACGCGCGCCTGGCCATCGAGCGTGGGCACGCTGCGATGCACCTGCCACAACGCGATCGCCACCAGCAGCACCGCGATCACGAGGATCGCCAGCACGATCCAGGCGGTCAGGCGTCCCATCGAGCGCAAGCGCGGCATCCGGTCTCCCATCGACGCACTCGAAGCGGCGCGCGCCGGATGATTCTAGGGTCGCAGCGCGGCGAACGCGGCCGGGTCGTCGCAACGCTGCGCAAGCTCGTCGACCAGAACGCCCAGCGAACGGCGATCGATGCGCTTCAAGGCCTCGGCGCGCGCGCTGTCGTCCTCGGGCAGGAACGATGCGGCGCCGAAGTCGCCGAGCAAGGCATGGGCGTCGTCGTCGACAAGGAGGTTGTGCGCGTAGAAGTCGCCGTGCATCAGGCCCTGCGCGTGCAGGTGCGCGAGCGCATCGCCCGCGCCGCGCGCGATCGCGTGCGCCTGCGCGCCCGTGAAGCGCAGCTCGGGCGCGTAGACGTCGCGCGTGCAGCTCGCGAGGCTGGGCGGACCGGCCAGGCTGCGGTAGCGCGGCGGGATCAGTCCCATCACGAGGCCTTGCGCGTCCTGCGGGTGATGCTCGATGCGGCCCTCGACGCCGATCACGTGCGCATGCACGTCGGCGGCGATGCACGCGGCCATCTCGCTGCCCGGCAGGCCGTCGCTGGTCATCGCGCCCTTGAACAGCTTGACGGCCACGAGACGGTCTTCGCCCCGCGCGGGACGCCAGCGCGCCGACCAGATGTGGCCCGACGCGCCCTCGCCCAGCAGCTCGCCGAGCTGCAGCTCGTTCCAGTCGATGCGCGCGATCGGCGTCGCGGCGAGCGCGCGCGTCTCCTGGTCGACGTTGAACGGATTGCCCGCATAGGCGAGCCAGCTCAGGCGCGGCAGCGCGAGCAGGGCGTCGGGCAACGCGTCCTCGATGCGCGCGAACGCGTTGGCCGACAGGCGGATCAATTCAAGCGCCTCGCAATTCGCGATGCCTTGCGGCAGCGTCGACAGCCGATTGCCGGCCAGCGCGAGCTTGCGCAGGCCGCGGCACGCACCCAGCGTCTCGGGCATCGCCTCGACCCGGTTGTCGCTGAGGATCAGCCAGCGCAGCTTCGGCGACAACGATTCCGCCGGCACGTGCGCGATCGCGTTGGCCTTGAAGCCGACGAGATCCAGCGCGGGGCACGCGCCCAGCGACGCCGGCAGCGTCTCGAACAGGTTGCTGGAGCAGAACAGCGTGCGCAGCGCGCGCAGCCGCGGCAGGTCGTCGGGCAGCGCGCGCAGGCGGTTGCTCGAGAGATCCAGCATCGTCAACGTGTCGGCCAGCGCAAAGATCTCGCGCGGGAATTCGTCGAGGTCGCAGTGTCGAAGATCGAGATGCGTGATGCCCGCGAGGCGGCCGGCGCGCAGCGCGGCGAGCGTGTCGAGTTTGGTCGTCATCAGGCGGGCATTGTCGCCGGCCGATCCCTATACTTCGCGGCTCGCTTCCGGCGCACGCCGCTTTCCATGAAACACAACTTCCTGCGCCTGGCCCTCGTGCTGGGCCTGCTGTCGGCCATCGGCCCGTTCGCGATCGACATGTACCTGCCCGCGCTGCCCGCCATCGGCCGCGCGCTGCATGCCGACGTGCACCAGGTGCAGCTGAGCCTGATGACGTTCTTCCTGGCCTTCGCGCTGAGCCAGCTGCTGTATGGCCCGGCCTCGGACATGTTCGGCCGCAAGACGCCGCTCTATGTCGGCATCGCCCTGTTCATCGCCGGCAGCGTGGGCTGCGCGTTCTCGCCCAACATCGGCTGGCTGATCGCGTTCCGCTTCGTGCAGGGCCTGGGCGGCGGCGCGCCCAACGTCATCACGCTGGCCGTCGTGCGCGACCTGCACACCGGCGCCGAGGCCGCGCGGCTGATGTCGCTGCTGATGCTCGTGTTCAGCGTCAGCCCGATCCTCGCGCCGGTGATGGGCAGCGTCGTCATCGACGCCGGCGGCTGGCCGGCGATCTTCGCGGTGGTGGGCACCCTCGGCGTGCTGGGCCTCGCGCTGGCCCGCTTCGCGCTCGAGGAGACGCGCCCGCCCGCGGAGCGCGTCGCCAGCGGCTTCGCCAGCACCGGACGCGCCTTCGCGCTGCTGCTGCGCGACCGGCACTTCCTCGGCCTGGCCGGCGTCATCTCGCTGGGCTTCGCCTCGTTCTTCATCTACCTGTCGAACTCGTCGTTCGTGATGATCAACCACTACGGGCTGACGCCGCGCCAGTACGGCCTGGCGTTCTCCGTCAACGCCGCGTCCTTCATCGGCGCGTCGCAGCTCGCGGGCCGGCTGGGCCATCGCTACGGCCTGAAGCGCGTGGTGTCGGTGTCGGTGGCCGGCTTCGCGCTGACGATGTGCGCCGGCTCCGCGCTGAACCTCGCGGGCATCGACCACCTCGCCACGTTGATCGTCATGCTGATGATCGGCTTCGGCTTCCTCGGCCTCGTCATCCCGTCGACGACGGTGATGGCGCTGGAGCACCACGGCGCCATCGCCGGCGCCGCCTCCGCGCTCATGGGCACGCTGGAGATGGTGGGCGGCGCGATCTTCATGTCGCTGATGGGCCTGTTCGTCGACGGCACCGCGCGGCCGATGCTGGCGGGCGTCGCGGGCGCGGCGGTGCTGACGTGGGGGATGGCGGCGGTCACGCTGCGCAGCGAGCGCAATGCCGCGCCGACGCATTGACTCTCCCGATGGCGAACTCCATCGTTTCCATCGGCTGCGAGTGCGGCGGCCCCGAGGCCGCCGTCGTCGGCGAGCTCAAGGTTGCGCTGTACGAGGCCCTCGCGCGACGGCTGTCGGCCACCCACTGCGAAGCCGTCGACGAATACGCGATCGTGCTGCGAGTGGACGGTTCGCTCGATCGGTTCGGCGACGAAGGCATCGCCCGGATGCGGTTCGCGAAGAAGGCACGCCACATCACGGCGGACGTGCAGATTCCGACGGCCGTCTGGCAACCGATGAACGCGCGCGACACGCGGCGCTATCTCGCAAGACAGGTGCGCGCGACGCTCCAGCTCTTCGTCCAGCGCCTGCAGAAGGACGGCCATCGCGTCGACGCGAGCCGCCTGTTCGCCGAGGTGGACGCCGGGCTCGCGGACTACCTGGGCGCCGCGGCCTGATTTCGAGGCGCTCCTGGGCCACTGGCGCACTGCCGCGCGCCGCTCTCCCGCGAAATTGCTGTTCCGAGGGGCAATTTCCCCCTCGGAGCGGGAAACTTGCTCCTCGGAGCAGGAAATTTGCCGCTCCGAGCAGCATCGATGCCCCTCGCACAGGGAAATTTCCCTCTCCGAGCGGGAAATTTCCCCCTCTGAGCAGCAAGTTTCCTCCTCCAACAGGCATTGATCCCCTTCGGAACACCGACGTTGCCCCGGCGAGCGGGAAATTTCCGTGTTCGAGCGGCAATTTGCCGCTCGAACAGGCATTCATCCCCGCGGTTGACTCGACGCCGCCCCGGCGAGACGCCACGTCGCCTGTCCAGGCGGCAAGTCCGCGTCTCCAACAGGCATTGATCTCATCGAGAGACCCGGTGCCGATCCGACGAGCCCTGAAGTCGCTCGCACCGCAGTGCGCAGCGCGGAGGGCACTTCAAAGGCCTGGGTATGCCCGATTGCCGCCCCATCAGTTGCTCCGCCATCATCGCCGGCATGCCCCACGTCGCGTTCACCTCGCAGCTGCAGCGCTTCACGGAGACGCCGGAGTTCTACACGGCGGCCGCCACGCTGCGCGAGGCGATTGATGCGGCCTTCGACATCAATCCGCGTTTGCGCCACTACGTGCTCGACGAGCAGGGGCATCTGAGACAGCATGTGGTTGTGTTCATCGACGGCCGCCGCGTGGTTGATCGCGTGGCGTTGAGCGATACGCTGGCGCCCGACGACAAGGTCTACGTGCTGCAGGCGCTGACGGGCGGCTGAGACAACGCACTCACAAAGGGGCGCTGCATGGGTGATCGAGCATGGGTGGCCAGTCGCAAGGGCCTGATCGAGCTGCGCCGCCGTGCCGGTGCCTGGGCAGTGGAGCGGGCAAGCTTCGTCGGCGATCCTGTGAGCATGGTGTTGCCGCCCGATGCCAGCGGAAGAATGTTCGCCGCCCTGAGCCTGGGCCATTTCGGCGTCAAGGTGCACGCGTCCGACGACGCCGGTGCGAGCTGGCGCGAAGTGACCGCCCCGGCATTTCCAACGCAGCCCGAAGGCGCACCCGGGCCGACTTGGAAGGTGTCGCTGGTGTGGTCCATGGAGCGCCACGGCTCCACCCTGTATGCCGGCACGTTGCCCGGCGGCCTGTTCATGTCGACCGATGAGGCCCGGAGCTGGCAGCTCGACGAAGCACTCTGGGGCCGCCCGGAGCGGCTTGCCTGGAACGGTGGAGGCCATGACGTCCCCGGCATCCATTCGATCAGCCCACTCGCGGAGGGCACGATGCTGGTGGGCGTGAGCTGCGGCGGCGCGTGGATCACACGCGATGCTGGAATCTCCTGGGCACAGACCGCACACGGCATGCGCGCCGAGTACATGCCGCCCGACCAGGCGTTCGACCCCGAGATTCAGGATCCGCACGCCATCGTTCGCTGCGCGGCGCATCCGGACGTGATGTGGTGCCAGCATCACAACGGCATCTTCCGCTCCACCAACGGCGGCGCGCTCTGGAGCGAGCTGCACGCACCGCTGTCGTCGTTCGGCTTTGCGGTAGCCGCGCATCCCGTCGACCCGCTGACCGCTTGGTTCGTACCGGCCGTCAAGGATCAGTGCCGCGTCCCCGTCGACCGTGCGCTGGCGGTCAATCGCACGCGCGACGGCGGCGCAAGTTTCGAGACCTTGCGCGTCGGTCTGCCGCAGCACGACTGCTACGACCTCGTCTACCGGCACTCCCTGGCCGTAGCCGACGATGGCACGAACCTCATGATGGGCAGCACCACCGGCGGCGTGTGGGCCAGCGACGACGGTGGCGACCACTGGGCAACACTGCCTGCGCGGCTGCCGCCGATCTACGCGGTGCGTTTCGGTTGACTTGTAGCTTGACGTCTCGCGTGAGTGACTCACACCGGCCAGTTGCGGACGTCCACCGATGTCGGCTTTCTGGTATCCGGAGGAAAGGTGGTCGGCGAATGTCGGGTTTCAGACGGCGATTACGTTCTATCAATAGAGTCCCGCAGTCGGGAAAGCGGTTTTCGCGTAGGCCGGCTATCTGCCCGAGGTCTAAAGTCCCCGCCGGCTTCGCGCCGGGCCTATCCCTTTCACCTGCATCTCCTCGATCCCTGGAGTCACATTGCATGCAAATCAAATTACCAAGCCAGCAGCCTGGCGGCCAACCAGTCGTCTTTGACGGAACGCGGCGCATTGTTCTGATCGGTGCAAACGGTTCCGGAAAGACAAGGCTTGGCATTTGGGTCGAGGAGAACAATCACACCGCCGTTCCCGTTCACAGAATCAGCGCGCAGAAGGCTCTCGCGATCCCTGAATACGCCCCGCTATTGAACGCTGAGCAAGCGGAGAAGAACTTGATGCTTGGTCGTTCCGATCAGCACGCCTCAGTAGGCAACAAAAGGTTAACCCGATGGGGCAACGAACCTGCAACTTTCCTACTCTCCGACTTCGACAAGGTTCTGTCGTTGCTCTTTGCTCGTACAGCAGAGCGTGATCATCAGCACACGCAAGCGACGCGGACATCGCAGCAGTACGTTCCTGTCCCTGACTCTCCGATTGATTCGATCATGAGGGTGTGGGGAGATCTAATGCCACATCGCTCGGTGTCACTTCATGACGGAAAGGTTGTCGTGAATAAGGGAGTGCCGTCGGAGTATCACGGCAAAGATATGAGCGACGGCGAGCGAGTCACACTCTATTTGCTTGGGCAGTGCCTCTGCGCCCCCGTCAACTCAGTGCTGATCATTGATGAGCCAGAGCTGCACCTGCACAAGTCACTCATGGACAAGCTCTGGAACAAAGTCGAAGAACTCTGTCCAAACAAGACGCTCGTCTACATCACGCACGACCTGGACTTCGCCGCCAGTCGGGCCGGAGCGACAAAGATTTGGGTCCACGGCTACGATGCCGGAACCTGGTCATGGTCCGAGGTGCCATCTGACGACGTTCTCCCGGAGGCGCTTGTTCTTGAGCTCATTGGTAACCGCAAGCCCATTCTTTTCTGCGAAGGGGATCGTGGTGGCCTCGACCACACGATCTATCAGTTGTGCTATCCGAACCTGCATGTTGTACCTCGCGGTGGGTCTGAGAAGGTCATCGAAGCAACCAAAGCACTGAGGACAAACCCGGCGCTCCACACATTGGCAGCACATGGAATCGTGGATCGCGACGTCCGTACTGCACACGAATGCGCCGCTCTTGAGAGTGGTGGGCTGTCTATCCTCGATTTGGCCGAGGTCGAGAACCTTTTTTGTCTTGACGCCGTGGTTCGCTTGGCAGCTGCGAAGCTCTCGCTCGATCCCGACGCGACTTCTCTGGCGGTGTCGCAGTACGTCGCATCTGCGTTTGCGAGTGAACTTGAGGCGCAAATCGCGCTGCATGCCGAACGCCGCATCCGTTATCACCTTTCGAAGTTCTCCTCGGCGTCGTCAGACGAGCCAGGATTGGTCGCAGGTCTTGCGAGTCTTCTTGCGCAACTCGATATTCCAACGATAGTTGCGGATGCAAGAAGTACGCTGAGCGCAGCTCTCGCAAGCGGCGATCTCAATCGGATTCTTCGTGTTTACAACCGGAAGAGTCTTGCCGAACGCGTCTCCACTTGCTTCGGTCTCAAACACGGGGAATATCCGGAGCTCGTACTCCGCGCGATGAAGAGTAGTGATGGGGCGCCATTCATCCACGCCCTTCGCGCATCACTTCCGGCACTGTGAGTGCCGCGACGTCTGCCTTTGCGGATGACCGCTTCTCGGCGTTTAATCCGAGTGCCCGAAGGACTGCAACGGGTCGAGGCTGTGTGAGAACGTGGCAAATAGTGATCAACGCCACGATCACCCTGGTCGGACAGTGGTTCCGAGTTGCGCTGAGCCGATAGGTGCAGTGGCTTGGGCCTCAAGTGCCCATCGATCTCATCGCTTTCATCGTCCCCGCGAAGCCCAAGATCGCAATCAATCGCTTGAGGTTATATGCGAGCACATGCAAGCTGATCTCGGTGCGGACTTTGGGTAGTCGGCGAGTCAGGAAGTGCGTCGAACCCATCCAGTGCTTGAGCGTTCCGAAGACGTGTTCAACGGTTCGTCGTCGCACGATCATCGCGTCCGGCTGACGGTCCAGCCGATGTTGAACTGCATCGACGACGGCCTCATGCTCCCATCGTGAGATGCGCCTGAAGTCGCTCGGCGTGCACTTCGATTTCATCGGGCATTGGGGGCAAGCACTGCTCCAGTAGCGATGCACGATCTGACCGCGCTCATCGCTGCTCATTCGAAAGACGGCGTGCTGGCCGGCAGGACATCGATATTCGTCGCGCTTTGCGTCGTACACAAAGTCGCTCTTGTCGAAGCGGCCATCGGCCTTGGCATTCGAGGTCTTGGGCTTGGGCAACACCGCGGCAATGCCCTCGTCGCTGCACGCCTTGATCTGCGGGCCGCTGAAGTAGCCCCGATCGGCCAAAGCCTGGATCTTGTTCTTGCCCATTGCTTGGCGTGCGGCCTTGGCCATCGGCGCCAGTTGCGCGCGATCATGACCCTCGTTGCAGACTTCGTGCGCAACGATGAGATGGTGCTTCGTGTCGACCGCCACCTGCACGTTGTAGGCCACCATGCCCGAGCCGCGGCCGCTGGTGGCCATTGAGCGCGCATCCGGGTCGGTCATCGAGATCTGCCCGTCGGGTGCTGTCTCTAGTTGCTGTTCGATCTGCTTCAGATGTCGCATCTGATCGCGCATCGTTCTCAGCTTGTCCTGGAGATGCTCGGCTTTCGCGTGGAACTCGGCCGGCGGTGCCGTGCGGTCTGCTGTGTCGAGGGCGTCGAGGTAGCGCTTGATGCTGTCTTCGATCTGCTCTTGGCGCTTCTGCACTTTGGCCGGGGTGAAGTTGCGGTCGCGCGCGTTGACGGCCTTGAACTTGCTGCCGTCGATGGCCACGACGGCCTGCGAGAACAGCTTCAACTGACGACAGAGTTCAACGAATCGACGACACACATTGCGAACGCCGGCACCGTTGTCGCGTCTGAAATCGGCAATCGTCTTGAAGTCGGGGGCCAGGCGGCCCGTGAGCCACATGAGCTCCACATTGCGCTGGCACTCGCGCTCGAGCCGACGACTTGACTGAACCTTGTTGAGGTAGCCGTAGATGTAGATCTTGAGCAGGACGCCCGGGTGATATGAGGGGCGTCCTGTTGTCGCTGGTGCCGCACCTTCGAACCCGAGCGCTGCCAGATCCAGCTCATCGACGAATGCATCGACGACCCGCACCGCGTTGTCCTCGGCGATGAAATCGTCCAGCGACTCCGGCAATAGCGTCACCTGATGACGATCCTGGCCTTCGACAAACCTGGGCATACCGGCTCCTTCGCTCGATATGCCTGCAAACTCTACGCGCCGGCGATCAATCGCGGACCGGGGTTTTCACACAGCCTCGGTCGGAAGCAGACGTCCGGTCGCCGACGCGCTGAATGACCGGTTTCCGGCGACGGGTTCAGCCCTGCGCATGTTCGCAACGGGTCGGCCACAGCCGCTCGGTGCAGCGCGAACTGGCCCTTCATAGACGACTCGTGCATGGCCTCCGGCCACGAGAAATGGCCATCGTCACCGCGCGCAGTTGCCTCAGCCAACGGCAAATTGCCCCGCAGACAGGGAAATTTCCTGTTCCGGGGGGCATCGATGCCCTCCGCGAGGGGAAATTTGCCCCTCCGAGGGGGACATTTCCCGCTCGGAGCAGGAAATTTGCCCCTCCGAGCGGGAAATTTGCCGTTCCGAGCGGCATCGATGCCCCTCGGAGACCCAAGATTGCCCAAGCGAGGGGGAAATTTCCCGCTCGAAGACGC
>FTKT01001232.1_pt2 | contig 11348 bp, 11 predicted proteins | sample 1658271 | NCBI WGS metagenome assembly FTKT01 (sample SAMEA3914811, study PRJEB12502) | metagenome | biome: forest; material: soil | place: Canada | collected 2011-08-04 | depth 0.3 m | reverse complement strand
AGGCTGTCCTGATGTCAGGGCAACGAAATATCGGGTGGTTAGCTCAGCGGTAGAGCATTGCCTTCACACGGCAAGGGTCACAGGTTCAATCCCTGTACCACCCACCAGCAGACAAGCTGATGAACAAAGGGCCTGGCGGCGACGCCCGGCCCTTTTTTCTTGGCGAGTCGACGGACGCATGGCGTCCGCCTCATCAGCGGGCGCCACGGCTCGTCTCGCGAAGTCAGCGAAACAGCAACGACAGGCCGCTGGCGATTCCGGTGAGCAGCAGTCCCAGCACGCTCGCGGGCAGAACGAACAGCGCACATCCGAACTCCTCGTGGTGCGCTTCGATGTAGGACCAGATCTTCATGATGAATCTCCTTGCCTTGATGGCGCCGCTCGCGCCGGCATCGGCGGGAGCGGATGCCTCACTGTAGGAAGTGCGCGCGGCCGGATCAACGGGGTGGCGCGCAAGGCAGTGTTCGCGAAACAGCAAGAATCCGGTGTCCGCGACGGACGCTCGCCGCGGGGTTGCGCCGGCGCAGCCTCAGGCCGCGGCGACGTCGGCCGCGCGGCGGGCGCGCGCGGCGCGCTTGAGCGACTGCGGTGGTTCGCCGAACGTGCGCAGGAACGCGCGCCGCATGCGCTCGGGGTCGGCGAAGCCCGTCTTGCTCGCGATGCGCTCGATCGGCAGGCGCCGCCAATTCCGACATCGGCCGAAGGGGATGGACGCGAAGGCGGCGACGCGGCGCCGTTTATTGGATGATGAGTATCATATTAATCAGGAGCTCGCCATGAAAGCCGTCATTGCCGCCTATGCCCGTTCCCCGTTCCACTTCTCGCGCAAGGGCGCGCTCGCGGGCGTTCGCCCCGACACGCTGGCGGCCCAGGTCGTCGCCGGCCTGCTCCGGCGCATCGACCTCGACCCCGCGCTGCTCGAGGACGTCATCCTGGGTTGCGCCTATCCCGAGGGCGCCCAGGGCAACAACATCGCGCGCATCGTCGGGCTGCTCGCCGGCTTGCCGCACGCGGTCGGCGGCATGACGATCAACCGCTTCTGCGGCTCTTCGATGCAGGCCGTGCACATCGCCGCCGCGCAGATCGAGGCCGGCATGGGCGACGCGTTCCTGTGCGGCGGCGTCGAGTCGATGACGATGGTTCCGCAGGGCGGCTTGAGCTTCTCGCCGAACCTGCAGCTGCAGGCCACGACCGACGCCTACATCTCGATGGGCGAGACCGCCGAGAACGTCGCGCAGCGCTGGAATGTCAGCCGCGCCGACCAGGAGGCGCTGGCCGTCGACTCGCACCGCAAGGCCGCGCAGGCGCGCGCGCAAGGCCGGCTGCGTGACGAGATCGTGCTCATCGTCACCGACGACGGCAGCGTGGTGTCCGAGGACGGCTGCATCCGGCCGACCACCTCGCTCGAGGCGCTCGCGGCGCTGCGTCCGGCGTTCCGGCCCGACGGCGTCGTGACCGCGGGCACGTCCTCGCCGCTGACCGACGGCGCGGCGGCGGTGCTGGTCACCAGCGACGCCTTCGCGCAGGCGCACGGGCTGCAGCCGCTGGCGCGCGTCCGCTCGTTCGCCACGGTGGGCGTGGATCCGGCGATCATGGGCATCGGCCCGATCCCGGCGACGCGCAAGGCGCTCGCGCGCGCGGGCCTGGCGGTCGGGGATCTCGACGTGGTGGAGATCAACGAGGCCTTCGGATCGCAGGCGCTCGCCTGCATCCGCGACCTCGGGCTCGACATGTCCACGGTCAATCTGGACGGGGGCGGCCTGGCCATCGGCCATCCGCTCGGCGCCACGGGCGCGCGCATCACCGGCAAGGCGGCCGCGCTGCTCGCGCGCGAGAACCGACGCTACGCGCTCAGCACGCAATGCATCGGCGGCGGGCAGGGCATCGCGACCGTCCTCGAACGGCTGTAGGCCGGACGCGCGCACCCACCCGGCAGGAGCCGGGCTCCTGCCGCAGGCTCAGTTGCCGCCCTTCTTGTCCGGCATCGTTTCCGGATTCGTGGCCGATGCGGCGGGGTGGCGTGCCTTGGCGGCCTTGAGTTTCTGGGCCAGCTTGTGCTTGGCGGGCGCGGAAGCGCCGTCGGCGGCGGATGCCTGAGCGAACGCGGCGCCCGAGACGAGCGCCAGGGATGCCACGAGAACGATGCACTTGACCATGAAGACTCCTTTGCGAGAGTGGGTGACGTGATGAGACGCCGGGCATCGATTTGCCCGGGACGATCGAGCATAGACGCTTCGGGCAGCCAAATGAAGCCGGTGCCCTGCTTGGCGAACGGTCATGTGCGTATCGCGCAACGTTCAGCGCTCGCCTCCCACGTTGATCGTGATGTTGAGCGACACCGCCTCGCCGGCCCTGGCGGGGAGGGTCGCAGCGATCGCGGGCGGCGTGATCGTCGCCGCAGGCGCCACGACGTCCAGCGCATGCGCCGACGCCAGGCTGCACGCCGGTTCGACCGGCAGGCTTGGATCGATCAGGCTGAGATAGGTCGCCATCGAATGCCAGCACGCGACGCTCAACCGGGTCTTGCCGCTCGACGTCCGCTCGATCGCCGTGTCGACATGCCGGAACCCGAGCAGCTCGCCCGGCACCTTGGGAACGAGATCCTGCGTGTTCACGACGCGCCATGACGTGAGATCGAGCGCGTTGAAGGCGTCGACGAAGTCCTGGTCGCCGACGTAGGGCGAGGCGAAGGTGCACAGCAGCGGGTTGTCGACCTGGTTGGTCTTGGCGTTTTCCATCGTGAACAGCGTCGCCAGGGCCGACCCGAGGCTGTGCGCCGTCACGACGAGGCTGGCGCTGGCCGGAACGCCCGCGACGTGCGCCGCCATCGCCGCGTGGCTTCGCACCACGTTGGCGACCTGGCGCGCGAAGCCGCCGGGTTCGGGTGCGGCTGCGACTGCCGCCGCCGCCGCGAAGCCCGCTGGGGCCGTGGCGCCCGGCGGGCACTCGATGACCTGCATGGTGTCGTAGATCTTCGACCAGCCGCGACCGATCTCGCCGCAACCGGGCACCTTGAACGGCACCTTGAAGGCGGCGTTGAAGTCGTCCCACCATTCGATGCCGCCCTCGGTGCCGCGCAGGGCGAGCACGAACTGCGTGCCGCTGCGGGCGATGAAGCCGTAGAACTTGGGCGCGGTGCTGGCCAGGATGAAGTCCTGCATCACGACCCAGGCCGAAAGCGCCCAGCCCGCGGGGAAATCGGCGCTGGGCTGCGGCGTCGTCTTGGTCTCGTCCACCTTGAACATCGAATACGCCGCCTGCACGAAGCGTCCGTAGGTGACGGCGCTGACCGGGTCGAACGGGCTCGCGGCGCGCGGCGCGACGACGGGCGCCGACCCGGGCAGCGGCAGGTTGGCCAGGCCGACCGGATTGGCGGGCGCCGGCGCGGCCGCCGCCTGCCCGATCGGCCGCAGCAGCGCCAGCAGCTGCGTGCCGACGGGCGAGCCGAGCCCGGTGCAGGCGTCCCAGCCCGGCTTGGCCAAATAGCCCGTGATGCCGCCGATCGAGTTCGAGCCGGACACGATGTCGCGCGTCGCGCCGGAGGCCGGGTTGGCGTAGAGCAGGGGCAGGAAGAAGCCGGTCTTGGCCTGGAGGTTCTCGCTCAGGATCGCCGCCAGCGCGGCCCATTGCGGCGCGGCCGCGCTGGTGCCGCCGCTGACGATCTCGCCGCCGTCGACGATCACGCTGATGCCGGTCTGCGGGTCGGCGAGGCCCGCGACGTCCGGCACGCCGCGCATGATCGACGGCGTCGTGCCTTCGGCGACGACGCCTTGCTGCCAGGTCGGGATCGGGAAGCGCGTGCTGATGCCGCCGCCCGTCGCGCCGTCGGCGTTGTTCCACGCGGTCTCGCTCGCGATGGCGTCGTTGGCGTCCAGCAGCAGGCGGGTGCCGCCGCAGGAAATGAAGCCGTCCGGGCACGTGCCGGGGAAGTCCGCGTGGCGCAGGCCGTCGTAGTTCGAATCGCTGCTTTCCTGGTCGGAGCAGCCGTTGTCGCCCGACGCCACGAAGATGGGCACGTGGCTCAGCACGGCGGTCTGGCCCAGGCTTTGCCAGATCGAGATGTCCTGGTCCGTCCAGTCGATCTCGGGCGAGCCCCAGCTGATGGAGATCGCCGTCGTTGCCGGATCGTTCAGGGCCAGCGAGACGGCGTCGTAGAAGCCCTTGCCGGTGTTCGGGGCGAAGTAGACGACGATGGTCGCGGCCGGGGCCAGCGCGCCGATGACCTCGATGTCCAGCATCACCTCCCCGTCGCTCCTCGTGTCGCTGCCGTAGGGAACCGGCACGCTCGGATCGAGGCTGACCGGCTTGACCGTCGGGAAGCGCGCCAGCCCGGCCTTCGTGAAGTAAGCCTGCAGGTCCTGCGGCGAATAGTTGCCACCGAGCTCGATGACGGCGATGGTCTGGCCCGTGCCGTCGCCGGGCGGGAACTGGTAGGCCTTGGCGAGCTGTTGCGGGAAGTACTCGATGGAGGCGTCGCGCGGGCGGATGCGCGGGCGCGTGGCGGGGCGGTTGTCGAGCCCGATGACGGCCTCGACGTGGTCGACGATCTCCGCGGGCAGCAGCAGGGGCCCGCGACGGCCGCGATAGGTGCCGCGGTCGGAACTGAAGTCGCAGAGGGCGACGCCGAACGCTTGCTCCATGGCGGTCACTGTGCCGCTCAGCTCGACGACGCGGCGCGCCTGGTCGACGAGCCGCACCGACAGGCCGTGCGACGTCGCCAGCGCCTTGATGGCGTCGACGGCGTCGGCGCTTGCTCCAAGGCTTTGCGCGGGCCCGGCGGGATCGGCATGCGGGCGCTGGTGGGGCCGCAGCGCGTGCTGCTGCAAGGCGGCCGGCGGGACGGGCTGTTCGCGCTTGAGCACGACGGTGACGTTGACCGTCGCATTGCCGTTGGTGCTGCCCAGGAGCCTGGCGCCCGACGCGGCGCGCTTGGTGCTGGGGACGAAGGCGACCCTGTTCTGAACCATCGTTGTCCTCCTCATCGGCCCGACGTTGCCGTCGCGGCGACAGCCCGTTCGAATGGGCGATTCGTTCCCGACACGCTCGTTCGGACGCGGTGGCGGCTGCACCCTTCAAGGCTGGCGAGAACATAGTCCAGAACCAATGCCCTGTCGAGAAAATGCTCTGCACTTTCCTGAACCTGACATTGCAGCGGACAACGCCGGAAGAGGTCGAAAGAAGGCCCCGCGGTTGCAGCGAACGGCGGGGCTTGTCGGAGGGGCCCGTTGCGGGGCCGGGACGATCAGGCGGCGACGGCGGCGTCCTCGTCGGCGCTCGCGTCGGCCGTGGGCGAGGCGGCGCTCGACGTGCCGGACGCACCGTCGTCGCCGTCCGATTCCGTGGCCTTGGCCATCGAGTCGGGGGCATCGGCGCCCAGGTCGGCCAGTGTCGGCGCGCCCGACATCCTGCCGGACGCGTCGTAGGTCGAAGGCGAGGGCGACGTCGTGCCCTTGCTCAAGGTCACGACCACGTCAGGCCCGGAGTCCTGCGTCGCGTCGGCGGACGACGCGTCGCCCAGGTCGCTGCTGGATGCGCGCAGTTGGCGGTCGAGGGCGGCGGCCGCGGCGTACGGGTCGCTCGCGCCGGCCGGTGAAATCATCATGGGCAACTCCTGAAGAGAGGGGGTTGTCGGTGATCGGCCGTTGCGGCCCGGACCTTGAAGACTCGCGGCGTCGCGAAGCTGAAGCGTTCTTGAATCCCTGCACTTGAACTCATCCATGTGTGCAGATGTCACGCCGCGTGCTTCAACTCGTTACAGCTGTGCAGGGAGCTGACGATAACGGCTCATCGCGGTCTCGCCGCCCTCACGAATCGTCGCCACCATGAACAAGCATTCGACTTCTGCCTCCGCCCCCCGCGTCGAGTGGGAACTCCTGCCCTCGCTGCTGAACATGCTGGGCCACCGCCGCACGCGCGCGCAGCCCGCGTGGCTGGAGACCATGCCATCGGAGCTGGACGTGGTCGAGCCGTCGGGGCCGTTCGAGGAAGTGCTGCCGGGCCTGGTGATGCGCGAGGTGCGCGAGCCGGACATCTTCCAGATCTTCTTCGGCTGATCTCGTCCCACGCAAAGACTTGTTCGCTGCGGCGCTCCCGCTGGATCGCTGCGAGCGAGATCCAAGGGAGCGGCAGAGCCGGCTTTGCCGGGCTGCTCGCGGCCGGCCCCTCGGGGGCAGGGAGCGCCAGCGACCGTGGGGCTCACAATGTAGGCCCCGCCACTCCGGGGCTTCGTTTTTGGGAACGCGGCTCCTCGCGTCCATGTCGCCAGCCACGCACCACCATTTCGTCGATGCCAAGCTGCTCGACCTCCGCCCCACGCAGATGACCGCGGGCTTCGCGGAGGTGGCGCTCAAGCGGCGCGAATGGGGCGGGCTCTCGAAGAAGGATCGCAAGCAGCTGCTGGCCTCGCACTGGTTTCCCGCGGTGCTCGGGCCGCGCGGGCGCTTCTACATCGTCGACCACCACCACCTGGGCATCGCACTGCACGAGGAGGGCGTCGAGCGCGTCAAGCTGATGGTGCTGGACGACCTGTCCTACCTCACGTCGACGATCTTCTGGCGCGTGATGGAGCAGCGCAACTGGGTGCATCCGTTCGACGCCACCGGCAAGCGCCGTCCGTACAGCGACATCCCGGCGCGCATCACCGATCTCGCCGACGACCCGCACCGCAGCCTCGCGGGCATGCTGCGCAGCGCCGGCGGCTTCGCCAAGGACACCTCGCCGTTCGCCGAATTCCTCTGGGCCGACTACCTGCGGCCGCACATCCCGCGCGCGCAGATCCGCAAGACGCTGGACGTCGCCCTGCGCGAGGCACAGGGCCTGGCCAAGAGCCCGCTGGCGCGCTACCTGCCGGGATGGAGCGGCGTCACGATGCCCCTGCCTGACGCCCGCAAATGACGGCGGCCGACGACGCGCGCAGCGGGGTCGCGGCCGATCTCGTCGCGGGCATCTCGATGGCCGGCCTGCTGCTGCCGGAGGCCGTCGCCTACTCGGGCATCGCGGGGCTGCCGCCGCAGGCGGGCGTGCTGGGCCTGTTCGCTGGGCTGCTGGTCTACGGCTGGATCGGGCGCTCGCGCTTCGCCATCGTGTCGGCGACCTCGTCCTCCGCCGCGGTGCTGGGCGCGGCGACGCTGTCGCTCGCCGGGCACGACGCGGTGCTGCGCGCCGCGCTCGCCGCGGGCCTCGTGCTGGCGACCGGCCTCGCGTTCCTCGCCGCCGGCGCTGCGCGGCTCGGCTCGATCTGCAGCTTCATCTCCAAGCCGGTGCTGCGCGGATTCTCGTTCGGCCTCGCGCTGGTGATCATCCTCAAGCAACTGCCCAACCTCACGAGCACGCATCCGGACGCCGGCACCGCGCCCGGGCTCGCGTGGCAGTTGCTGGCCGGGTTGCCGCAGTGGAACTGGATCGCGATGGTGCTGGGCCTCGCATCGCTGGTCGCCCTGAAGCTGCTGGCGCGCCTGCCCAAGCTGCCCGGAGCGCTGCTGGTGATCGCGGCGGGCATCGCCGCGGCGCAGGCGTTGGGCCTGGGTGCGCGCGGCGTCGCGGTGGTCGGCCGGATCGATCTCGGCTTGTCGGCGCCGTCGTTGCCGGCGTTGTCGCAGGGCCAGTGGATCAGCATCCTGGAGCTCTCGCTCGCGCTGGTGCTGCTCGTGTTCGCCGAGAGCTACGGCGCGATCCGCACGATGGCGTTGAAGCACGGCGACGCGGTCGATCCGAACCGCGACCTGTTCGCGTTCGGCGTCTCGAACCTGTTGTCCGGCCTGATCCACGGGCTACCGGTGGGCGCAGGCTTCTCGGCGACGGCGGCCAACGAGGCGGCCGGCGCGAGCAGCCGCAAGTCGGCCTGGATCGCCGGCCTCGTCGTGCTCGCGCTGGTGCTGCTGTGCCTGCCGTGGATCGAGCTGACGCCCCAGCCGGTGCTGGCCGCCGTGGTGATCCACGCGGTGTCGCACACGCTGTCGCTGGCCGTCTTCAGGCCGTACTTCGCATGGCGGCGCGATCGCATCGTCGTGGTGGCGGCGGCCGTCGCGGTGGTCGCGCTCGGCGTGCTCAACGGACTGCTGGCCGGCATCGCGATCAGCCTGGCGATGACGCTGCGCGGGCTGTCGGAGCCGCGCCTGACGCAGCTGGGCCGCAAGGGCGACGGGCACGACTACCTCAACCTGGCGCACGACGGCGTCGTCGCCGTGCCCGGCGTGCTGATCCTGCGGCCCGAGGCGCCGCTGTTCTTCGCCAACGTCGAGCGCATGCTGTCCGAGATGCGCAGCCGCATCGCCGACAACGCGCCGCGTGCCTTCGTGCTGAGTCTGGAGGAGACGCCCGATCTCGATGGCACGACCATCGAGGCCCTGGCCGCCTTCACCGCGGAGCAGGGCGCCGCGGGCCGCACGACGGTGCTCGCGCGGCTGAAGGATCCGGTGCTCGCGCTGCTGCAGGGCGCGATGGCCGGGCAGGCGTCCACCCGGCTCGAGGCCGGCAGCGTCGACGACGCGGTGTCGTCCCTCGTGTAGGCCAATGCCGCATACGGGTGCTCCACGCAGCTGCCGAGGGCCGGCGGGACCCTCGATTGCTGACACCTGGGGGTCGTTTCACATGATTGGAGAACACCAAATGAACAAGTCTCTCGCCACCCTCCTGGCCACCGCGGCCGCCGCCACGCTCAGCATGGGCGCCTACGCCCAGACGACCGACACGCCGGCCCCGGGCACGCCCGGCACCACCACCACCACCGTGGTGACGACCGAAACCACCGAGACCAAGCTCGTGCCCGCCCCGGGCCTGACGCACTCGGAAGCCAAGGACGCGAAGATCCAGTCGACCGCCGACTACAAGGCGCGCAAGAACATCGCCGAGGCCAACCACGACCTGAACAAGGCCGACTGCAAGATCGCCGCGGAAGGCTCGGTCAAGCGCGCCTGCGAAGCCGATGCGCGCGCCCAGGAGAAGAAGGACAAGGCCGATGCCAAGCTGATCCACAAGACGGAAGATCAGGACATCAACGCCGTCACGAAGTAAGCCTGACGAGCCGGGCCGCCGCCTTCGGGCCGGCGGTTGCGGCAAGCAACAGCCCCGTCGGTCGATCGGCCCGCGGGGCTTTTGTTCGTCTTGTCGGCACGCAACGAAAAAGGCTCCCGCGGGAGCCTGTCGATCGGCGGCGAGAAGCGCCTACTTGTCGAGCCAGTCGCTCAGTTCCTCGGCGTGCTCCTGTTCCTGCGACAGGATGTGCTCGACGATGCGGCGCGTCGTCGAGTCCTTGTCGCCGATCAGCTTGGCCATCTGCGTGTAGGCCTCGATCGCGACGCGTTCGGCCACGAGGTTGGCGCGGATCATCGCCTTCAGATCCTTCGACTCGTCGTAGTCGGCATGGCTGCGCTGCAACAGCGACGCCGGGTTGAAGTCGGGCTCGCCGCCAAGCTGCACGATGCGCTCGGCGATCATGTCGGCGTGTTCCGTCTCCTCGTTGGCGTGCACGAGGAATTCGTCGGCGATCGCCGGCGAGGCCAGGCCCTTGGCGGTGAAGTGATGGCGCTTGTAGCGCATGATGCAGACGAGCTCGGTGGCCAGCGAGTCGTTGAGGAGCTTGATGATGTCCTGGCGCCACTCGCCGGAGTAGGCCGGCGTGATCGCGCCTTTCTCGAGGTTGTTCTTCGCGGCGTCGAGGGCGCCCTGATCGAGCTTGAGGGGGACGTGCTGAGCGCTGGCTTGTTCGGGCATGGCTGGCCTTGTTGGGTGAGGGGAGTTGATCTGCTCCGCCATGGCAAACGGGATGCCGAGCGCGCCCGCAGGCACGCGGCATGCGACGCGCAGGCCTTGCCGCAAGACCGTGGCCGCACGCGCCGCCGGGCTTGCGACTACAGTCGGCCGCATCACAGGCAGGAGAACGTCCATGGGTTCCAGCAACAAGCCCGTCACCGTCGCCGTGCTCGACGACTACCAGGGCGCGGCGCTGCGCCTGGCCGACTGGTCGGTGCTCGACGGCCGCGCCGCGGTCACCGTCTTCAACGACCACCTCGCCGACACCGACGCCGTCGTCGAGCGCCTGAAGGGCTTCGACGTGCTGTGCGTGATGCGCGAGCGCACGCCGCTGCCGCGCGCGACGCTGGAGCGGCTGCCCAAGTTGAAGCTGATCGTGTCGACCGGCGCACGCAACGCGTCCATCGACACGGCGGCGGCCGCCGAGCGCGGCGTCGCGGTCGCGTTCACGGGCTACACCTCCGCGCCGACCATCGAGATGACCTGGGCGCTGATCCTCGCGGCGAGCCGCCACGTCGTCGCCGAGAACCTCGCGTTCCGGCGCGGTGGCTGGCAGCAGGGCGTGGGCGTCGGGCTGGCCGGCAAGACGCTGGGCGTGCTGGGCCTGGGGCGCGTCGGCGGCGCCGTCGCGGAGGTGGGCCGGCTGTTCGGGATGAAGGTGCTCACGTGGAGTCCGAACATGACGCCCGAGCGCGCCGCCGAACGCGGGGCGACGGCGGTCAGCAAGGAAGACCTGCTGCGCAAGGCCGACATCCTGACGGTCCACATGGTGCTCAGCCCGAAGACACGCGGCCTGATCGGCGCCGACGAGCTCGCGCTGATGAAGACGAGCAGCCTCCTCGTCAACACCTCGCGCGGGCCGCTGGTCGACGAGGCGGCGCTCGTCTCGGCGCTGACCTCGCGCAAGATCGCGATGGCCGCGCTCGACGTCTTCGACACCGAGCCGCTGCCGGCCGACCACCCGTTCCGCTCGCTGGACAACGTGCTGGGCACGCCGCACATCGGCTACGTGGCCGACGACCTGTATCGCGTGTTCTACGGCGACACGGTCAAGGCCGTGGACACCTGGCTCGCTGAGCGCGCGAAGGCCGGTTGATGGGGCGGGGGCGTCGCGCCGCCGCGATCGTGCTGGCCGTGGCGGCGGCGCTGGCCGCGGCGATCGCGCTGGCGCTCGCGGGTTGCCAGTCCTTTGGCGAGCACGCCAGCGGCGAGCGCCTGGCGCGCATGCGGCAGTCGCCCGAGTGGCAGGGCGACCGGTTCCAGAACCCGCAGCCGATGTGGAGCGACATGCGCGACGCGCTGCTGCGCGCCTTCACGGGCGGCCCCGACGTCGAGCCGGGCGCGCCGGTGCCGGTCGCGCGCACCGATCCCGCCGCGTTGGCCGTCGCGCCCGCGAGCGGCCTGCGCGTCACGTGGTTCGGCCATTCGTCGATGCTCGTCGAGATCGACGGCGTGCGCCTGCTCACCGACCCGATCTGGAGCGAGCGCGCGTCGCCGGTCGAATGGATCGGGCCGCATCGCTGGTATCCGCCGACGATCGCGCTCGACCAGTTGCCGCCCGTCGACGCGGTTCTGATCTCGCACGACCACTACGACCA
>FTKT01000281.1_pt2 | contig 11352 bp, 6 predicted proteins | sample 1658271 | NCBI WGS metagenome assembly FTKT01 (sample SAMEA3914811, study PRJEB12502) | metagenome | biome: forest; material: soil | place: Canada | collected 2011-08-04 | depth 0.3 m | reverse complement strand
ATGGCGCCGAAGCCGAGCGCATTGAGGTTACGACCGGACAGCTGACGTTGGGGCATGGGAGCCTCCTAAAATTAGAAGTATTTGGCCTTGGTCTCGATATGCACGACGTGCGGCGGTTCGACGAAGAACGGGCCGGCCAGGCCGCGCCACTTCTGGAAATTGTCGGACTCACGGAAACCGACCGTGTGGTGCTCGACCGTCTCCCACAACACACGCAGGACGTAGGTTTCCGGCTCTTCGATGATCCGCTCCAGCGCCATGCCGTGACAGCCGGGCGTCGCCTTGAAATAGGGCACGGCCTCGGCCACGGCCGCTTCGAAGTCGGCGGCGCGCAAAGGGTCGATCTTGAGGGTGGCGATTTCCATGATCATGGCGTGGTCCGTGGTAAGATTTGCCCCGCCCCTGACTTAATCGCCGCCCTCGTAAAATCAACCTTTTTTACGGCGTTTATGCCCCGGCAATTGCCCCAGATCCGTCGCCGGCGCGTCGGCCGTGAACAGCGACAAGGGAACGCTGTCGCCCATCGCCTTGTAACCCGCCGCATTGGGATGCAGGTGATCGCCGCTGTCGTAGTCGGGGCGCAGGTGCGCGGGGTTCGCCGGATCGCGCATGACGGCGTCGAAATCGACCACGCCGTCATAGTGCGCCGGATCGCGTATCCAGGCATTGATCGCCTGGCGGTCGGCCTCATTGGCCTGGTCCGGATGGTAATAGTCCGAGCTGAAATAGGGCAGGATGGTCGCGCCGTAGATCTTCAGCCCATGGTCGTGGGCAGATTGGATCATCTGGCTATAGGCGACCTCCATGCGCGTCACGAAGGCGGCGTGGGCCGCCGCGTCGACCGGTGCGTCGCGCGTCAGGGTGCCCATGTCGTTGACGCCTTCGAAAACGATGACGTAGCGCGCATTGGTCTGGGCCAGGATATCGCGGTCGAAGCGCGCCGCCGCGTTCGGACCCAGCCCGTCCTGCAGCACCCGGCCACCACCGATGCCGACATTGAGCACGCCGATGCCCTGCACCGCCGCGCGCCGGCCCAGGACGTCGGGCCAGCGGTCATTGCCGTTGGTCGTGGCGCCATGACCGTCAGTGATCGAGTCGCCCAGGGTGATGATCGAGGTACGGGTTGCCGTCACATCGAGGCCCGACAGGTTGAACCAGTGATCGACCGTCTTGGCGCCGGGCATGTCCGCGTCGGCGCCGTGATCCCCCGACAGGATGTAGGACGTGGCGCGCGAGCCCGGGTGGCTGGTCTCCTGGGCCGGTGGCGTGGCGTAATAGAGGCTGACGGCGATATCGCTTTGCGCGGGCAAGGCCACGTCGACCGGATCGGACCAGTAGTCGGCGCCGGCCGGGATGGTCACCGAGGTCTGGCCGTTGAAGGTCAGGACATGGTCGCTGGACGGATCGATCCTTGCGGCCGCCGGCGCAAGGGCGCGCGCCACGTGGACGGCGTTGAAGGTCAGCGGCGTCTTGCCAAAGGCGTTGGACAGACGCACGCGAAACGCCGCGCCGCCGACCGAGGTATGCACGATCTGGCGCAGGGTGGTGTCGGTCAGGTCGGCCGGCGCCAGGGCGTTATTCGGCTCGGGGATCTGCTGCGCCGCGGCCCAGCTGCCTTGCCAATGGATCGGCGCCGCGGCCAGGGCAGCGGCCAGAACGAGAGCGGAAACGGTCATTTGCCTTGTCCGGGTGCGTAGGGGAAGGTCAGGTTTTCATAATAGCTTAGCGGCTTTTCCGGCGGCGCGACACCGGCCGGCAGCGGCCGGTTCGACTTGCTCTGGAAATAGGCGATCGAGGCGTCGCGCCACCACCGGGCCTCCCGGCCCTGCACGGCCAGGTTTTCCGAAACCATTTCGAAGCGTTGCCCATCGACATAGGGCTTCATCGCCGCCCAGGTCGTGGCCATGCTCGCGGCGTCACGCGCGCCACGGTCATAGCTGAGCACCAGGCCGTCCCACAGGGTGTGACCGTCCTTCAGGCGGAAATCCCACGGCTCGTGATGGAACCACAGCAGGAAGCGCTCGTCCATTGCATGCGGATCGGACCAGGCCCTGGCGACCGGCGGCGTATATTGCGCCAGGGCATTGCTGCCCGCCGCCGTCCGATCGAAACCGATGCCGCCGGCATCCGCCTTGGCGTAGTAGCACGGGTTCCACTCGGGCCGGGCCAGCGTGCAGACCCAGGGGCCCGGGCCATAGTGGCTGTCGGTCGCCATCTGGTGCCCCAGGCCCAGCGGCGTCATGTAATCGACCATGGTTTCGCGCGACGCCATCATCATGTCGACGACGGGTTTGACGAAGGCCGGGTCATTGGAAAAGGTCATGCGCGCCCAGTCGTCGGCGACGGTGCGCGATGTCGCATCCGGATCCCAGGCCATGCGGCCATAGGCGTACCAGTTGGCCTGGTTGAAGTCCGACCCGCTCCAGTCGCGGTCGGTGCCGATATTGGCGACGCCCGAAATGCCGGAAAGCGCGTGGTGGTCGAGCGAGCCGTCGACGACGCGGGCGACGGTCGAACCCGGCCCCTTGGCAAAGGTGTCGGTCTTCAGCACCTCTTCCCACATGGGTCCCAGATAGACGAGGTGCGTCGCCTGGCCGGTATATTCCTTGGTGACTTCCAGTTCGAGCACTTCCGGCGTCTTCGGCATGGCGCCGAACAGGGGCGAGAACGGCTCGCGCGGCTGGAAGTCGATCGGCCCGTTCTTGATCTGCACCAAAACGTTGCCGGCGAACTTGCCGTCCAGTGGATGGAACTCGTCATAGGCCTGCTTGAAGCGGTCCTCGGGATTTTCCGAGGCATAGACGAAGGCGCGCCAGATGACGATGCCGCCATGCGGCTTCAGCGCCGCCGCCAGCATATTGGCGCCTTCGGCATGGCTGCGGTGATAATCGGCCGGCCCCGGCTGGCCTTCCGAATTGGCCTTGACCATGAAGCCGCCGAAGTCGGGGATCTGGGCATAGATCTCGTCGGCCTTGGCTTTCCACCAGGCGGCCACGGCCGGATCGAGCGGATCAGCGGTCTTCAGCCCGCCGATTTCGATCGGCGCCGACCACTTGGCCGACAGATAGACCTTCATGCCGTAGGGCCTGAGGATATCGGCGATGGCCTTGGCCTTGAGGATGAACGGCGCGGTCAAGGCTTCGGGCTGGGCGTTGACATTGTTCAGCACGGCGCCGTTGATGCCGATGGAGGCATTGGCGCGGGCATAGTCGGTATAGCGCGGGTCCCTGACGCCCGGCAGCCGCCACCAGTCCCAGATCGAGTCGCCGGCATAACCGCGCTCGACGTGGCGGTTGAGATTGTCCCAGTGATTGAGCAGGCGCAGTTCGATCTTCGGCGCATCGCTGATATCGAGATGGTCGACCGGCTGGCGTGTCTGGATCTGGCGCAGCAGCCGGAAGCTGCCATAGAGGACGCCGATATCGCTGTTGGCGGCGATGACCGTGACGGCATGGCCGTCGATCGTCGCGCTCCGGATCAGATAGCCCTCGCCGCCCAGCTTGGCCAGGGGCAGGTTCAGGCTACGCACCAGGTCGGAAGACTGCGGCGTACCCAGCACGATGTCACCGTCGCCGATCGTCTGCGTCATCGCCACCGGATGATCGAGCAGGCCGCCCAGGCCGCGTTCGAGTTCGCTTTCGGCGGCGTGAAGCGTCGGGCTGTCGCCGCCTATGATGGCCGTCGCATGCGGCGCGTATTGGGCCACCGCCGGTGCCTCCATCGGCCGGTAGCGCAGCCAAAGGTCATAACCGTCTTCGTCAGGGAGAGGCGCCGCCAGGGCAGGCACGGCGATACACATGGCCAGCAGCGCGCCGGCGCCAATAAGAGTCCGCACCTTATCCTCCCGATTATCTCAGCTCGTTACGAGCTTGATCCGTATACGGATTACCAGTTGTACATCGTGCCGTCCTGCAGGCGATTGACCGGCAGATAGGCGCGTTTATAGGGGTATTGGGCCGCCTTGGCTTCGTCGATATCGACGCCCAGGCCCGGCACGTCGCCGAGATACATGGCGCCGTCGCGGAAGGTGTAGCTGTTCGGGAAGACCTCGTAGGTCGCGTCGGTGTGACGCATATATTCCTGGATGCCGAAGTTCGGGATCGACATGTCGAAATGCAGCGCCGCCGCCATGGTGACCGGCGACAGGTCGGTCGCGCCATGGCAGCCGGTGCGGACATTGTGGATGTCGGCGAAGCTGGCCAGCTTGCGCAAATGGGTGATCCCGCCGGCATGGACGACCGTGGCGCGGATATAGTCGATCAACTGGTTCTGGATCAGGTCCTTGCAGTCCCAGATCGAGTTGAAGATCTCGCCGACGGCCAAGGGCGTCGTCGTATGCTGGCGGATCAGGCGGAAATTCTCCTGGTTCTCCGCCGGCACCGCGTCCTCGATCCAGAACGGCCGGTAGGGTTCCAGGTCCTTGCCCAACCGGGCCGCTTCGATCGGCGTCAGGCGATGATGGACATCGTGCAGCAGGTGAACGTCGTCGCCCAGGGCGTCGCGCGCCGCGGCGAACAGCTTGGGCACCACGCGCAGATAGGCTTCGGTCGACCACAAATTCTCTTCGGGCAGGTCCGAATCGGCCGGCTCGTAGAACATCTTGTCCTTGGAGACACCATAGGTCGACGACAGGCCAGGCACGCCGCATTGCAGGCGGATCGCCTTGTACCCCATGGCCTTGTAGGTCTGGGCGACCTCGACCGTATCCTGGATCGACGTGCCGTTGGCATGACCGTAGACCATGGCGCCGGTGCGGCAGGCGCCGCCCAAAAGCTGGTACAGCGGCAGGCCGGCCGCCTTGGCCTTGATATCCCACAGCGCCATGTCGACCGCGGCGATCGCCGACATGGTCACCGGCCCGCGCCGCCAATAGGCGCCCCGATAGAGGTATTGCCAGATGTCCTCGATCTGGTGGGCGTCACGGCCGATCAGGCAGGGCACGACGTGCTCTTGCAGATAGCTCAGCACGGCCAGTTCGCGGCCGTTCAGGGTGGCGTCGCCGATGCCGTAAAGGCCCTGGTCGGTCTCGATCTTCAGCGTGACGAAGTTGCGCCCGGGGCACGTCAGGATGACGCGCGCACCGGTGATCTTCAACGTCCCTGCAGGGGTCGCGGCGGAACCGGACCGCCCGCCGCGGCCGTCCTCCCGGGCAGGATAGGTCGAATCCATCATACGCGCTCATAGCCTCAAGCTTGTGGTCTTGCGACCAGGTTGTCTTACCAATGCGTAATAATGATCTGATCTTTGGGGGTGACGCAAGCCCTTTTTGCCCCTTCGCCGGCGCGGGCTTGCCCATGGAGGCCGATTCCCTGTCCGGCAAAGGCTTACGGCAGTTGAATTTGTCAGACTTTTCCCGCCTGACACACGCAAACCGGTACGAGCATCACCGCAAATCGCGTCGCATAAAGAGCACATCAGACCAATATTACGTCCTGTTTCGCCTAGGCAAATATGGATTTCAGCTTTCATAATCGTGACTTCCGAAAACAAAAACCCTATGGAATATGGGATTTCCAGGCCATCTTCGCCGAATATCAAGGCACCGCGTGCGGCTTCGACGCAACGTGAAACATGAGCCAACCCATCAAAGCATTGGTCTGGCCTTATTGACAAAATGAGCCTAGCCAATTACGCCTTTGAAATGTGACCGCTATCACAGCGCTTTCCGCAAGCGCGATGACGGCCGCCAATAACGAACAGACGGCCAGTGCCAACCATTGGAGAGGAAATTCACATGTTTTCACACACCCCATCCCTGCGACGCCTCAAGGTCGCCCTGCTCGGCGCGACGATCCTGGGCGGACTGACCGCCGCGACCGCCTACGCCCAAAATACAGCCCCCGCGGCCCCGGCGGCCGCCCCGGCGAAACCCGCTGACGATTCGACCGTCGTCGTCGTCACCGGCTATCGCGGCTCGCTGCAGAACTCGACCCAGGCCAAGAAGCGCGCCATCGGCTTCCAGGACTCGATCTTCGCCGAAGACATCGGCAAGTTCCCCGACACCAATATCGCCGAATCGTTCAATCGCATTCCGGGCGTGATCATTTCGCGCGACATCAATGGCGACGGTGTCAACGTCTCGATCCGCGGCCTGGGCACCTCGTTCACCCGCGTGCTGCTGAACGGCGCCCCGGTGGCGGTCGCCTCGACCGGCTCGACCGATTCGCAGAACACCAACCGCGAAGTCGACCTCGACCTGTTCCCGACCGAACTGTTCACCCAGCTGACCGTCGACAAGAGCCCGCAGGCCTCGATGGTCGAAGGCGGCGCCGCCGGCACCGTCAATATGCGCCAGGCGCGCCCGTTCGATCACAAGGGCCCGCTGCTCAGCTATTCTTTCGGCGGCACCGACAACTCGAATGCCGACAAGTGGGGCGACAAGGCCTCGATCGTCGCCAGCGACACCTTCGGCCAATGGGGCGTCCTGGGCGGCATCTCGGTCACCGACCAGCAGGTCGCCAACAAGGGTTATGAAACCATCGGCTGGACCAATGCCGGCCTGACCTTCGCCCAGTGCGGCCAGACCCCGACCGGCAGCCTGACGGCCAATTCGGCCGACCCCGCCTGCAATACCACCGGCGGCGGCAACTGGACCATTCCCGCGACCGTGCCGGCGAATGCCGGCAACGGCCTGGTCACCGGCGCCGCCATCACGCCGGCCCTTTTGCAATCGCTGAATCCCGGCCTGACCCTGACCCAGATCAGCAATGCGATCATCCCGCGCCTGGGCCGCCAGATGAACGAAAACGGCACCCGCGATCGTATCAGCGGCATCTTCGGGCTGGAATGGCGCCCGACCGACGACTTCCACGCCTATCTCGACACGATGTACGCGTACAAGAAGAACAAGATGCAGCGGACCGACATGGACTGGGTCGGCCGCAACGGCGCGATGATCCCGATGAACATGAAGGTCGACGGCGGCGATTGCACCAATGGCTGCGTCGTCACCGACGGCACCTTCGCCAATTCGCAGTTCTTCCTGGAATATCGTCCGTACACGGAAACGACGCAGTTCACCGGTCTCAACCCCGGCTTCGACTGGAAGCTCAACGACGTCCTCGATTGGTCGGCATCGGCCAACTATACGCGCTCGACCTTCCACCGTGAGTCGCCGAGCGTCCTGGTGATCACCGCCCCCTCGTCGGGCCTGACCGTCGCCTACCATAATGACGGCGACATCCCGACGGCGACGTCGAGCGTCGACCTCAACAACCCGGCCAACTTCCAGTGGAACGGCGGACGCGTCAACATCCAGGACGAAAAGCGCGTCACGGACACCAAGGGTGCGCGTACCGACCTGAAATGGACGCTGGATTCGGCCTTCAATATCCAGGTCGGCGCCTCCTACGACGACACCTCGCGCTCGATCGTCGCCTATGACAACAGCCAAGCCTGGCAAAACGCCGTCTGCGGTGACAATCCCAGCGTCTTCGTGCCCTCGCCGAACAGCCAGCCCACCTGCGCCGGCGCCACCCTGACCACGGCGCAGGCGATCGCCGCCGGCTATCCCAGCTACCCGGGCCTGGGGACCGGCTACACGTCCGGCAACACGGCGCCGCTGACCTATGGCGGCTCGCTGATCCCGAATGCAAACCTGGCCAACTACCTGATGCCGGGCCCCAACGGCTACATCACCGTCAACTGGGCGAAGTTCGCGGCCGATTCGCAGTATCAGAAGTTCCATGACGCGGCGCCTCTGGCCACCGCGTCCAACACGGGCGCCTCGGGCGGCTTCGTCGACGAAAAGGTCAGCGCCGTCTACATCCAGCTCAATGGCGACAAGGACCTCTTCGGCGGTCACCGCCTGCGCTGGAACGGCGGCATCCGCCTGCTGTCGACCGACCAGACGATCGGCGGCTACGTCTCCGTGCCGGATCCGCGCGACGCCGCCGTTCCGGCGCCGCTGGACGGCGCCAAGTATCCGAACGTGGTCAACTTCGTCGAGACGCACGCGACCTACAAGGATTACCTGCCGTCCTTCAGCGCCGCCTACAACGTCACGGACCAGTTGCTGGCGCGCGCCTCGGCCTCGGTGACGATGACCCGCGCCAACCCCAACACCATGTTGCCAGGGCTGAACTTCTCTACCCCGTCGGCCGATGTCGGCACCGTCGGCAATCCCGAGTTGAAGCCGTACATCTCCAAGAACCTCGACCTGGGCGTGGAGTATTACACCGGCAAGGAAGGTTACCTGTCGGCCACCTACTTCACCAAGAGCATCAACGGCTTCACCGCCAACGGTAACAGCACGGTGGCCTTCAGTTCGTTGGCGCAGTACGGCGTGACCTTCGACAGCCTGACTCCGACCCAGCAAGCCGCCATCAATGCCCGCGGCGGCGCCAATAACGCCACCGTCGTGCTGACCGAGCAGGTCAATGCGTCCGGCCTGCTGCACATCCACGGCGTGGAGCTGAACTGGGTCCAGCCGCTCGACCAATGGTGGGCGCCGCTGAAGGGCTTCGGCTACAACGCCAACGCCACCTATATCAGCCAAAGGGGTTCGGGCGCCGCGCCGGCCATCGCCGTCGGCGTGCCGAAGATGACCTATAACGTCACGCTGTACTACGAAAACCATGGCCTCAGCGTCCACGTTTCGGACAACTACAACGGCGCTTCGGTCGCGTCTTCGGCAAACCAGAACGGGATTACCGCGGCGTCCCTGTACAACGACAGCCGCAGCCAGATCGACCTGTCGTCCAGCTACGACATCAGCAACCTGCTCCACTTCGGCAAGGCGACCGAAATCACGCTCGACGTCGCCAACCTGACGGACACCAAGATCCGCAGCTACTTCCAGTTCAAGGACGCCACATTCACCGAATATGACCCCGGTTCGACGGTCATGGTCGGCGTCCGCGGCAAGTTCTAGTCCTCTTCCCCGGGTGGGTTCGCTCACCCGGGCTTGGCTGGTTCATCCTCCCCCAGTCTCACCTCCCCCCGGCAGGCGCGTCCTGCCGGGATTTTTTATTTATACGCGCGCATTATACGTGCTCAGGCGCCGCGCGGGCTTACGCGCAAACGTGCGCGGCGGGCGGTCGCCCTTGCCGATGCCAAGCGGCATCGGAGGTGTATGTGTTCAGACTTGCCCGCCCAAGCTGGGGCGCCGCGCGGGCTTATGCGCAAACGTGCGCGGCGGGCGGTCGCCCTTGCCGGCCTTCGGCCGGAAATCTGTGTTTATGGCGGTATGCTCAAGTGTCGCTATGGCCCGCGCGCTCAGTGCACTATCGCCGCGGGTGGGTGCCTACCCTCACCGGCATTCGGTTGGGGATTGGCGGTTGCGCGGCGAAAAACGGCGTGTTCGGAGGCGCGGCTGCGTTTCGTGACCTACTTCCCGCAAAATGGGATGCCCCTTGACCTTGCGGGTTCATTCTATAGAAGGGAATTGAGCCATTGCCGACTCAGCTCTTTTGGCCGCGCGGGTTCGCGCCGCCACGTCTTGATCATGGATTCGAAAAGCAAACTTTACCAGAAACTGGCCGACGCCATCGCCACGACGATCCGTTCCGGCCAATATGCCGTCGGTGATCGGCTGCCGACCGAGCGCGAATTGGCCCAGCAATACGGCGTCAGCCGTCCGACCCTGCGCGAAGCCCTGATCGCGCTGGAAATCCTTGGCATGATCGAGGCCAAGCACGGCCACGGCATCGTCGTCACCCAACCGAAATCGAAGCCGGCGCCGTTCGACGATTCCGAAATCGGCGCCTTCGAGCTGATCGAAGCCCGCCGCCTGTTCGAAGGCGAGGTCGCGGCCATGGCGGCGACCCTGGTCCAGGACGAACATATCCAGGAACTGGAACGCCTGCTCCTGCTGATGGGCGGCGACGACCAGGAAAAGTGCGAACAGGCTGACCGCGAATTCCACATGCTGATCGCCGAGATCAGCGGCAACGGCGCCGTCGCGGCCACTGTCGAGAACCTGTGGGACTGGCGTTACCGTTCGCCCTTCGCCCGCAACATCCTGGCCCGCGCCGCCGACCTCGGCATGACCGACCGTATCGCCGAACATACCGGCATTCTCAATGCGCTGAAGCAACGCTCGCCGACCGCGGCGCGCCAGGCCATGCACGAACACCTGGAACGCGTCATCGAGCACCTGCTCAACGCCACCGAAATCGACGCGGTCGAAACCGCCAAGAAGGCCAGCCACGAACGCCGCAAGGCGCTGACCTCACGGTTCAAGGCCCTGGCCACCGACGGCAGTCCTATCCTGCCGTCCAGACGATCCAAAATCTGACAGCGCAAAGTCTGAAATAGAAAAAGGCCGGTCCTCCTCCCCTGCAAGCGAAGCGTAGCGGGGGAGGCGGCAGACAGCACGTAAGCGCTGGATGACGGAGGGGGCTTAGCGCCAGCGTTAGTCCGCGCCGAACAGGTCACGCGTATAGACCTTGGCTTCGACGTCCTTGATCTCGGTCGAGATACGATTGGCGATGATCACGTCCGAGATCGCCTTGAACTCTTCCAGGCTCTTGATGACGCGCGAATTGAAGAAGCTGTCGTCGTCCAGCGCCGGTTCGAAGATCACGACCTCGACGCCCTTGGCCTTGATGCGCTTCATGATGCCCTGGACCGACGAGTCGCGGAAATTGTCGGAATTGGTCTTCATGGTCAGGCGATAGATGCCGACGACCTTGGGCTCGCGCTTGAGGACCGAGTTGGCGATGAAGTCCTTGCGCGTCGTATTGGCTTCGACGATCGCCTGGATCATGTTCTGCGGCACGCTGGAATAGTTGGCCAGCAATTGCTTGGTGTCCTTGGGCAAGCAATAGCCGCCGTAACCGAAGGACGGATTGTTGTAGCCCTTGCCGATGCGCGGATCCAGCGACACGCCCTCGATGATCTGGCGCGTATCGAGCCCCAGGCTTTCGGCGTAGGAATCCAGCTCGTTGAAATAGGCGACGCGCATGGCCAGGTAGGTATTGGCGAACAGCTTTATCGCCTCGGCCTCGTCCGAATTGGTGAACAGGACTTCGATGTCCTTCTTTTCGGCGCCGTTTTTCAGCAGGTCGGCAAAGATGTGGCCGCGCTCGGACTGCTCGCCGACGACGATGCGCGACGGATGCAGGTTGTCGTACAGCGCCTTGCCTTCGCGCAGGAATTCCGGCGAGAAGATGATCTGGTCGCAGCCCAGCTCTTCACGGACGCGGCGCGTATAACCGACGGGAATGGTCGACTTGATAACGATGGTCGCCGTGGAATTGATCGGCGTGATCGTGCGGATCACCGCCTCGATCGACCGCGTGTCGAAACGGTTGGTCGCGGTGTCGTAATTGGTCGGGGTGGCGACGATGATATAGTCGGCGCCGGCAAAGGCTTCGTTGGCGTCCAGCGTCGCCTTGAAGTCCAGCTTTT
>FTKT01003737.1_pt1 | contig 11353 bp, 14 predicted proteins | sample 1658271 | NCBI WGS metagenome assembly FTKT01 (sample SAMEA3914811, study PRJEB12502) | metagenome | biome: forest; material: soil | place: Canada | collected 2011-08-04 | depth 0.3 m | reverse complement strand
CGGCGGCCTGCTCGGCGCCGCAGGCCGGCGCGGCGACGCGCATACCCGAGCAATCAGCTACAGCGCGTTTCAAAGCCGCGCTGTTGCCGCTGGTGGCCAGCACCTACGGAGGCTCGTGCGTAGCGATGGGCCCCAAAGGTCTCGGCTTGGCCGCGCCCGTGGCCGTCGACCGCGGCGGCCGAATTACCGCCGGACCCCGTTCAGACGACGTGGTACAGGAGGCGTCCGAGATAGTCCTGACGCTTGAGCGCGGCAAGCCACTGCTTAGCTTCATGGTGGAAATGCTGGGCCCGGAAGAGCACAACGACAATGGCTACAACGTCAGCTACACCGGAGGCGACACGCCGGGTGTCGTAGCGGGCGCTTCGGGCGGCAAGGTGGATGCGGCCGATGTGTGCACTGGCGGCCCCCACCCGCCTGGCGTGGGCGCCGACCTGTGGCGCATCGCGGCCACCTTCGTCAAAGTGACCGACAACGACGTTCTGTGCATCGACAGCCGCAAAGACCAGCGTGGCGGCCCTGTCATGTTCTCGGGCACGGCCTTCACGATTGGCGACTACACCCTACCGGCCACAGCACCGCGCCGCGCCGAGACCATCGTCGCCACCGACAAGTCCGGTGGCGGTTTCAGTTACTCGGTGACGGACAGTGCGGGCAATGTCGCGTCAGTCACGATCAGGGCCGACGACAGTTTCACCGGCGCCCTGCTACATCGTTCGGACGACTCGATGCTCTCCTGTGGTCCGCGATCGCGCTGACATTCGCGCGGACGATTTGATTGCCTCGTCGAGGAGAACAGCTGAAGCATATAGAGCGGCGAACAACCTGAAGGCGGACGACTGCGACTGTCCGCTGGCCGACAGGCGCCCCATTTGGTCATTCAACAGGGGGCCGTTGAAGCAGCGCAATGGTACCGATGGTCTGCGAGGTGTAGTGCACCAAGCCAGCGAAATCGGTGTCGACCATGATGCTCTCGCCGAGGTAAGCCCAGCCGTCGTGCTCGGGCAGATGCCGCGCGGTGTCGATCGACGCCACTACTCGTCCACGATTGATGCCATCAAGCAGCACCACGTCACCAGGTTCGATCAGAGCGCCGTCAAAATAGTTCACGATTCCGCCTCAAAGATCCGAAACCAGACGTCCACGATCGGCTGCACCTGGCCGCTCCGGCCGGTCAAGCAAAGCGCTCAGCGACGTCGGCGGCTCAGTCCGCCGATCAGCGTCAGGCCCACGAGCAGAAGCGACCACCCGGGTGCATCCGGGACGGGCGAGATAGGCGGGACGACCGGCGGGGTGCCGGGGCCGATCGGTCCAATCGGCCCGGAGTCGCAGCAGGCGATGCCGCTGCCGCCGCCAAGGGGTGAGCTTGGGAAGGTGCTGCCACTTCCGCCTGCGCCTTCGCCTCCGGGTGGCATCTCCGAGGTGGGTGCACTCGTCACCGGGGTGAAGTCGAGCGGGCCGCTGTCAGGGCCTTGCGCGATGACGGCGTCAGAAGACGGCGGTCTCGGGCCGGCCGCCGGGCTGATGTCGATCGGCTCGTCGGCACCGGATTGCAAGGGGTCTTCTTCTGCCTGGCGCGTGACCAGCGAGACGTTGTTGCAAATGGTCGGCACGACCACGCAGGTCACTCCCACGCAGTAAACCAGTCCTCGCTCCTCATGCGTGACGCTCCAGGCGGAGCGGTCGACGCTGCCGTGGCACACCTGACCGTGGCCACTGTGCATTTGGCGCAGGTTGTTGTACGCATGCTGTCCGGCGATGTGGTCGCGCGTGATGGTGACGACATCGGTGTAGCGGTGCTCGGTCATCAGCGCGCGCAGCTGCCGGCGCGTGTCATCCGACATCGCGAAATCGACGAGCACTGCTGGCGGTGCGCCTCTATAAGGATTTGCGCCGGGGTGGGCCCAGGAGCAGCCGCTTCCGGCCGCCGAGGCCACGACCGCGGCGATAATCAGGTTCGTTCCCATTGCATCCCTCCAGTCGCCGTGGCGCTGGGAAGGCCGAACCACCGAGCGACTCAATGCTGTTTTTTTGGCATACCAGGGGAGGTACCCCTGCTGCCTGCGTGCGCGACTCTAAGCCGCAATCCATCTTGGAAATCTTCGCTGACGCAGTTTTTCATCGAACTGTGACAATCGTCACGAAATGTAGCCATCGCGTCGCCAAACAGGTTTGCCCGAGGGCGATGACCCATCAATGCCTTCCAGCGGCGATGCCGTGTCGATCTGCGAAATGGCTTGCGCCCTATTGCACGCCGTCAGGCGCGACGACGAACGTCCAAGGAACGGGCTCGATCACGTTTGCGCCAATGGTGGCGTGCAAAAGCACCCGATAGCGACCCGGTGCCAGTGGCTTGCGTGGTACCAGCACGGCGAAGCCGCCATGCAACGCCACGTCGGACGTGATTCCAGGTCCGGTCATCGCAGCGTCCGCCAGGATGACGCAGGCAACTGGCGTGTCCGTGGCGTCGCGCAATTCGAAGTCCTGGATCTGGACACCGAGGGCGCCAGAGCCCGCGGCCGCGGAGCCTGCATTGCGCAGTCCGACCAGCACAGGAATGCCGACTCTCGCATCCGGCAGCAATTTTGGCGACGGGCGCGGACTCTCCGTGTCCAGTCGGAGCGAACCTGTGGGCACCACCATTCCCGGCCATGGGTAGCGCACGATCTGGCGCGGCGCGACCGCTTCGGTCGTCGGTGCAGTCAGCGGTACGCCGAGATCGATGATGCAGGCGCCGGCGCCTGCCCCGGTGCCATAGGCCATGCCCACCTCGGTCACGCGACTGAGCATCAAGGCGGCGTGGTAGACCGTCCTCATCAGATGGTCGACGCAGTCGGAGTCGGTCGCCAGAAAACCGATGTCGCCGACCACCTCGGTGGCATACGACGGGTGGTATCCCGCCGCACGCATTCGAATGAACGGATCGGCCCCGCTGAAGTCGCCCAGACCGGCGGTCTCGGCATGTACCGACGGCGCCGAGCGAAAACCATTGCTGCTGAGGTAGGCAGCATGATGCGAAGCGGACAGCGACAGCACCTGGGAACGTACCAAGGCATGCGTTCCCGATGCAGTGCGCACGGCGTTCAAGCGCGCAAGCGAACGATTCACGCGGCTGATGGCTTCGTCCGTCGTTGCGAGGCCGGCCGATGCCGCCGCCAGGATCGCGTTCGCGGCCGCGGGTCGCTCCGGACAGATCGAGTCGCATTGGGACTCGGCTTGCAGAGCCATGCGCGGCGTTCCGGCAAGTGCAGCGTCGGTGGCACTGCCGACGAATGCCAGAAGCAGCAAAGAGAGCATTTGGACGGGGCTGAGGTGGGCGGCTACCAATTCGGGGATCCATTGTCCACCGTCGCGCAATCGACACTGCGCGGCGTGACTTCCAGGCATAGACCCCGCCGCCGCCGTGTTCGGATCTCTGGTGCACCAGGCTGGCGCCCTTTCCATGGCGCCAGCTCCACGCGCTGCCGGGTCGCCAACACGCTACCGCTGAACGTGATCAACGGGCCCTGTCATCGCCTGCCATAGCGCGCCGTGAGGCCTTGGCGCTGCTAGGCCTGGGAAACGTGTCACTACCTGCCACGCATCCCTCATCTGAGGCGGCCGAACGTGTTCGGAGCCTGCCGACTCCGTCAGTCGCCGAACGTGCAGCCGCGCGACTTCCGCACCGCCTCGAGCTTGAACTCCAGCATGCAGCGCGCTCTCGCTGAATTCGTCACAGCATGGGGGCTGTGCCCCGGGTCAGGCACGTGCTTGGTACGTTTGCGAGCGATCGGTCAGATTCTGCCTTCCAGAAAGCGGACGACCGCGAGCGACTGCACTTGGCCGGTCTGCGACGCTGGGAAATCGTATCCAAAGGGCCCACACAGGCGTCCGGAATGGTCGCAGGGATGCGAAGCGTACGCCGTGTCCATCATGCAGGCGGAAGCCCGGCCGCGAAACGCTGAATCGAGCGAATGACCAGAACCAGGGGCGTCAGTGGGACGACCAGGACGACCGGGGACCACGCGCTCGTAGGCGGCGGCGCGATGTCTCTCAGTAGGTAGCTCACTACGAGCAGGAACATCCCGAACAGCGCCAAGCGGCGGCCTCCGAAAGAGTTGATCTTGCGCCAGTTGCCATCGGACGCGAGGGCCTCGGCGAGCCGAATTCCGAAGTAGCGGTTCCTGCCAACGAATCCAAACATCATGGGCACAGCGACGACGACGCAAACCAGGCCGATTGCCGCTTGGACGTACGGAATTGGAACTGGCATATGTTGATCACGTTGAAGCGCACGGCGCCTGCCGAACTCGGCGCCACATTGGATACGTTTGCCCAATCCCCGCACGACGGATTCCGCAGCGACGGGGAGGTGGCTGAACCGCGATCGTACGCTGCAGAGGGTCCCGCGTACAACGGACGCGCCCGGGTCAGATCCCTGGAAGCCGAAGTTCGCGATCGGCAGTTGGTGGCCGACCACTGACTTCCACCGGCGGTTCGTGACAAGGCCATGCTGACGAACTACATTGCTGACCATGGCCCCACCGCCCAGAGTCTATCCAGATCCGGAACTCGACTCGTTCACCAAGAACGTGCGAGCCGTCTGTGGGGCATTGCTGGGTGTTCTGGTGGTTGCGGGCTTCTGGCTCCGCTGGGGGCCACTCAGCGCGACTGAGGCAATCCTCGCCCTGCTGGTTTCGGTTCTCGTGTGTGTCGTAGGAGCGGTCCGCTATGGCGACTCGTTCTGGTACGCCTTCCTTGAGATCTTTCGTTACCGCTGAGGCTCGACTGGCCTGAGGGGGCCGACCCCTGAGCTGACCTTCGCGAACTTTCGCTGCTGGCCGACACACGACCAGCAGCGTCCCTGACAAGCTGGGAGCACCGGGGGTTCCGGTCGCAATGTCATGGAGCCGGATCGTCATCCGGAAACTTCAACACTAGCGCAACCCGCGCTGGCACCGACCCCTCCGCCGGCTTAGCCAGCGACTGAGGAGACGGCTGGCCCATCGCCAGCCACGCAACCATGCACGTTACCGGCGACATGAAGATGCCCCCAGCTCAAGTCCCCCGGGGCCAAAATCCAAGGAAGCAAACCAACGCCGTCACCCGCAACCATGGTCGGACTAACTAGGACGCCGAGGGCAAGTGCGAACGCGAAGCTCAAGCCCCAGGACTCGATACCGAAGAAACTCAGAAGCCAGAGCAAGCCTCGACCCAGCACTAATATGATCGCGGCAGGAACGGCATACAGGAATAGCAACGCAAGCGGCATGCACTGATCATACGGCTCAGCGAAAACTCCTCAAGGAAGGTGCCCCGAAGCCGCCCGTCGCGAGTGACTGCTTCTATGAGGACTGATCTGTCAAGGGCTAGCATTCAAGGCGGAACCTGAGGGCAGCATCCAATCGAGATGCCGATGCCGTTCAACTGCAACGTGGATCCGAGGTCGGGGACAGTCGAGAGCTCGAGCAAATGCCCGGGCAAGCTTCTATCCGTGCAGGACGCTGAGGTTCAACACCACATGCTGCATGCGCGCCAGGCGCCTTGGCAGTCCCCGGTTACCGACGCGCCCCTTCTTTGCGGACGGTCACGATGAGGTGACCCGCAGTCAGTTCGGGCGCGTTGACCTTTGATCATGATGCACTCAGTTGGAGTGAGGTGATGTTCAGAGCGTTGATGCTCAAACCACGGTCGGCTTCAGGGACGCACCAGCGGGGATCTCCCCGTCTTTCATGTAGCGCCACAACGCGATGGCCAGACGCCGGGCCAATGCAACGATGCCCACGCGCCGCATGCGTCCTCCCGAGCACGCGAAGCGCCGATTGAACCAATGCGTCAGTTCGCTGTCGGGCTGCAAGCGTAGCCAACTCCATGCCAGTTCGACAAGCAGCGATCGGACTCTTCGGTTGCCTGCCTTGCTGATGCCTTGCTCGCGTTCGATGCTGCCACTGGCGTGCGGCGTCGGTACCAGACCGAGGCTGCTCGCGAGCTCGCGTCTGTTGGCGAAGTGCCGCCAGCCGAAGACCTCCTTGACCAGTACCCAGGCGCCCTTGGGCCCGATGGCCCGCAGCCGCACCAGTTGGTCCACCAAGGGCTGCTTGCCCTCGGCCAGTTCCACGCGGTGCGCCGCTTCGATGGCCCGCACCTGATCTTTGACCAGCTTCAGGCGTTCGCATTCTCTCTGCAACTCGGCGCGCAGCAGCGTCGGCACCTGATCGCGATGAGCTTGCCACCACCTGGCCCAGTCCCGCCCCCCGATCACGATGCCGGGACGTAGGTTGTGCAGCACCAGCAGCGAGCCGATGCGGTTCGTGTGCGCGATGCGCTCGTGCGTCAGCCGCTGCAGCTCCCCTAAGAACCGGACGTGCGAGTTTCCCCGCATCCGGCTCAAGCAGCCTGAAGTCACCAGCCTGGATTGGCTGTGCGACCGCAGCATGTGTTGAGATTCCTGGATGACACGCCGAAGATTGCGCGCCACCCATCGGCCTTATTTTTGATTCTTATTTCTAAGAATCTCAAGCCATAGATTCCAGACTGAGGTACCGTCAGCCCTCGCCCAATGCCTAGCTCCGCTGTTCGAGGTCGATCTGAACCCAGCCTCCTGGAGAAGTTGAGTGGCAAGGGGACTCATTGAGTACATCTTGCCTCTGTGCTTCAACCCGGCGCCAGCGACAGTGGCCTTTCCGTTAGCTACGCGGTTTCCTTGATAGTCCATGAGGAACAACTCCTGACCTTCGGTCAGAATTCCCAGCCTTACGAGTTCCCTAAGATCAGCCTTAGGGGCCCTCTGCCGGCTTCCCTCGGTCGGAAAAGCTTCCAACTCAGCCAACAGTTCGTCTCCCGAAGGAAGACTGACCGCAGGTCGAGCCGGCCCTTTCGGGGCCTTCCCATCCTTGACATCAAGTACACGCCGAAGAGCATCACTGAAAGTCAGCTGCTCAAATGGCCTTGGCCTTGCCCGCTCCCATACGAGAGCGACCAGATCATCCTCTACAGGGAAGCTTTGCATTTCGAACTCCTTGGGTCGGTGACCAAGTTTAAGTCCAAACTTATTCTTATTGCAAGATAAGTTTTTAAGCGAAAGCTTAACCTGCACCACGGGACTCGTTGGCGTGGTGTTGCATATGACAGTTCGGATGAAGCAACTCGAGGTTGCTCGTTTGATCCGACCCGCCCGCCGATCGCTTGACGACGTGGTGGATGTGCCACCCCGTCTCCTTCGTGATCTTCTGGGCGCAGCGCGGACATAACCCGTCCTGCCAATGCCACAGCCATGCCAGCTTCCTACGGCCCTTCAAGTCGGACGCCATCGATCGAGCAAGACGCTCGTCGAAGTAGTCCTCGTCTTCTGGGCTGTACGGATTTCGACGACCATCAACCTTGATGTGATGTTTCTTGTGAAAGCTCCTCAGGGTCAACAGCGCCTTGTCCTTGTCAGCGAACCGCCAATCACGACCTGCGATGCGTCTGAAGTACCGAGCCTTGATCCACCGTTCACCCTTGTTGGGATGACGGCGGCGAGCCCAGCGCCACAGCGCCTGCCAGATCAGATGGTCGGCCTTTGCGAACGTACGCGACGCCATCTGGCTTCGGTGATAGTTCGCCCAACCACGTAGCACCGGGTTGAGCTTCGCAATCACGTCATCCTGACGAGCGGCACGCATGTCCCGCAGAGTCCCGCGAATCTTCTCCAAGAAGTTCTTGATGTTCTTCTTGGACGGCCTGGTCAACAGCGTCTTGCCTTGCCAACGTGCTGTCCACCCCAGGAAATCAAAGCCGTCCGCCACGTGAGTGACGAGCGTCTTAGCTTCCGAGAGTTCGAGCCCGCGCTCATGCAGCAAGTCCCGCACGAGCGGCATCACCTTCTCAACAAGGAGTTCTTTCGAACTGGCCGTGATGACGAAGTCGTCGGCATAGCGAACGAAGTTGACCTTGGCCGACCGTGCTTCGCGCACCGTGCGGAAAAGCTCCGCCAGTTTGCTCTGCAGACCGTCCAATGCCAGATTCGAGAGGACAGGCGAGATGATCCCGCCTTGCGGTGTCCCGCTTGCAGCCGGGAAGAGAGTTGCACCCTCAAAATACCCCGCTTTCAGCCACTTACGCAGTACGCCCTTGTCCATAGGGACGTGAGCGAGCAGCCAGTCGTGACTGATGTTGTCGAAGCAACCTTTGATATCGCCCTCGAGCACCCATTGCGGAGAATGTTTTCGTCCAAGTGCGTTACGCACCTGTTCGATCGCATCTGCCGTCGAGCGTCCACGGCGGAAGCCGTAGGAATGGATATCGCCGGTCGTTTCGGCGATGGGGTCGAGCGCCAACAGATGTAGCGCTTGCATAGCCCGATCGCGCATGGTTGGGATGCCCAATGGGCGTCGCCCTCCATTTGCTTTCGGGATATAGACCCGACGAAGCGGCCTTGGCTTGTAGCCCTTGTGTTGCAAGGAGCCGAGCGCCTGCTGCTTGTCGTCCGGGGTACTCCATGTCTGCCGATCGATCCCCGGAGTCTTGCGACCCCGGTTCTCGGTGACCCGTTTGATCGCCAGAGCTTTCGCACTGGTGGAGCGGGTCAGGAGTCTCTGCAGGCGTTTGACGTCACGCCATTCACCTGCTTTTGCTGCCTTCGCGATTCTTGCCTGCAGCCTACCAACCGTCTCGTGCACAGTCTGCCACGGGATCCCGTGCCAGTGTGTCCAAGCGGTGAAGGCGACATCGCAATCGCTTGCGTCCATATCAACCTCCGTTGAAGTGGAGCGGGCGATGGGAATCGAACCCACGCTATCTGCTTGGGAAGCAGAAGTTCTACCATTGAACTACGCCCGCCCAGTCCCCTCAGGGTCTGACGCATCCGCGAGGATACCTCATAGCCGAGGGCCGGTCGTTTGCAAGCCCGTCTCTCGACAGGCCACCAAGTGGAAGTCAGCACCCTTTCGGGTCGGGGCGATCGTTGCATCCCCTATCGGCGCCGTTACAGCACCGCATTCGCTTTTTCCACGATCCTTTACCCGCCAACGTTTCACCCACTCTTGCGAGAGGACTTGTCGCCACCGAAGTGACGACACGATGACGGGCTTACCCTGTTCCGCACACAGAGCAAGAACCAGGAGGGTTCCGCCTTTCTGCCGGTGGTCTGAAATCAGCGTGTCCGTACCAAGCAAACGGACAACCGACCACATACCTTTTGGTCAGAGCGATGCAGGGCAAGCCCTGCGCAGTCGATTTCGCTCTCTCAAGCTTGACGACATTTAGATGGCGGTTCGCTTTCGCTAACCCTTTGGTTCAGCCTAGCGCCTCATCCGGATTTCGACTTCCAGAATCACAGGGGATCCTCGCGGACTCCCTGCCCTGCAAAGGGGCTGCATTGTTAGTGCGCTCAGCACGAGGTCGTTACCAACCCCGCACCGCACCTAGGCTACTGACGGCTGAACGTCAGGTCGCATCCCGGCAAGCCGGTGCGACAACTCGATGTACGGCTTCTGCCGCGTCGTATGGATGTGCTCCCGAGGCAGCTGCCACGGGAGTCATCGTATTCATGAGAAAAGGAACACCGCGAAAGCGTTCTCCATCGGACGATGGAGCTGTGGCCACAGCTCAAACTTGCGAAGGCCCATTACAGGCGCTACCGGATAGGCAACGCCATTGGATTGAACCTCCGGATCAGCGCAAACTGATCGACGCTTGATAGGCCACGACTTGGCGCGGCAATCGGATGGTCCCTCGCGGGAATGGTCCGACTCCATGGACGGCCGAGGCCGTCGTCTCATGATAGGCCGCCAGCGAGGCGACGATGCCGCCGAGGGAGGCGACTCGAATTTAGCACGGTTGCGCCGTGCGTCGTTTCGAGGACGACGCGACCTTTTCAGGTCGCACGCTTGGGAAGCTGCCGTTCTACCATTGAACTACACCCGCAGCGTGGCGCGATTCTAGCCCGGACGACCGTGCGCTGGCGCAACGCCTGCCCGCGTGCGGCGCTGCACCGGGACGATCAGTTCGCGCCGAACTTCACGTCGAGGCCGGTGAACAGCCCGACGTCGTTGGACTTCGTGCCCTCCGGCGGCCGGTTGTTGTAGGCATCGGTCAGCCCCACGTTCAGGCTGAGCGTGCCGCTCATCGCCATCGACTGGCCCGCATTGAACTTGGCCAGGAACGCCTTGTCGCCGCTGAGGCCGGTGCGCAGGTTGAGGTCGACCAGCTTGTCGGCTTCGAAGCCCAGCTTGCCAAACACGAACACCTGCGTCGACACGTTGTAGTCGTATTCGCCGGACAGGTTCCAGAGCTGGCGCTCCTGGAATGGCGCCGGCCCTGCGGCGGCGGCCGTGAAGCACGCCGCCGGAGCCGGGTCACATCAGCTGCAGGACTTGCCGTGGTCCGCGTGGTTGCCGGCGGCCTTCGCGGCGTCTTCGGTCATGTAGGAGCCCTGCTTGGTCTTGCCGTAGTACTTGGTGCCCGAGCAGTGATAGACCTTGGAGCTGGAGTTGACCCAGACCATGCCGGGGCCGCCGCCTGCTGCAGGCGCCGCGGAGGCCGTCGTGGCCGTGGCGGTCTTGGCGGGCTTGGCCGCCGTCGCAGTGGCGGCCGTCGCGGTCGCGGCCGGCGCGGCGGTCGCGGTCGTCGCGGCTGCGGGCGTCGCGGCGGCGGCCGGGGCGGCAGCGTCGCCGCCCATCCAGGTCTTCACGCCCTTGTGGCCGGCGCAGGCGCCCTTCTTGGTCGCGTTCGTCGTGTACGTGCCGTCCTTGCACAGGCCGGTCGAACCCGCCGGAGCGGAAGCGGCGGCTGCCGGCGTGGCCGCGAAGACGCCGGATGTCGCCATCAGGCCGAGGGTCAGAGCGATGAGGGAGGCAGTTGCTTTCATGTGTGCTTTCTTGGAGTCGACGGTCCGGAGACCGGGGCATGGAAGGAACGCGCACGTTGGCGCGCGAACGGGCTCGTGTCGAAGCAGGATCGCACCCACCCTGGCATGTGCTCGCACCGCCACGGAGGAAGAGTCCCTCGAAAGTCGGCAACCCCGTGAAGAATTCGACGCGAGGCCGCCGCTGCAATCGTTGGATTGCTTGACAACGCCGCACATCGTGGGGCGACGAGGCGACTACGGGCGTGTCAGTTTGTGCGCTGGGTGCCATTTGTCGCAACTCGGGCACAAGACGTCGCCTGGCCGCGACAGTTGCGGCATTCAACGAAGGCTTGGCGCAAGCTTTCGCCCGGAATGCCGTGCCTTGCGGACGCCGCCACCCGCCGCTCCGAAGCACCCACGCAACGAACGGCGCAGCGACGCGCCCGCGCCGGTCCGCGCGCTGCCCTTCCGGCGCGCCGCGGCCGCTCAGGAGAACGCGGCGTGGCGCATGTCGGCCGTCTTGAACGCGGCGACCAGCGCCAGCAG
>FTKT01454163.1_pt1 | contig 11360 bp, 12 predicted proteins | sample 1658271 | NCBI WGS metagenome assembly FTKT01 (sample SAMEA3914811, study PRJEB12502) | metagenome | biome: forest; material: soil | place: Canada | collected 2011-08-04 | depth 0.3 m | reverse complement strand
GTATCGGCCTGGCTGCTGACCGAGACATATTCGCCAGCGGCCATCGACATGGCGCCGGCGACCAGGGCGGCCACCGCGGTCAGGATCAAGGCCGGCTTGCCCGCCGGGCTGGCGGCGACGCCGACGATCAGCGCCGCCGTCGAGACGATGCCGTCATTGGCGCCCAGAACGGCGGCGCGCAGCCAGCCGATACGGTCGATGAAGTGGGTGCTTTCGCTTTCGGCCATCAGGAACTCACGAAATCGCGGACAGCATCGGCATAGGCGCCGGGCTCTTCGACATGGATGAAGTGCGAGCTGTCGGTAAAATAGCGCGGTGGCGCGGCGCCGGGCGCCTTGACCATGGCGGCGATCTGTTCGCCCGGCGTGACGTGATCGAAGGTGCCCTTGAACAGGATGGACGGCATTTTCAGGCCGGCCAGCAGGGCGATGTGGTCCTCGAAAAGGACGGGGTCCTGGTTCAGCAGGCTTTGCTGATGCCCGCCACGCGCCCAGGTCTCGGCCGGCAGGCCGGAGGCGGCGACCATCTTGCCGAAAAAGTCGTGCGCCTCGGGCCGATGGGTATAGAGATCGTCGCGATGATCGCCGAGCGCGGTACCCAGGTCGCCGAACTGGCGCCACAGGTCCGGCGTGGTGGCGGCGGAAGCGGCCAGGCTTCGCGCCCGGGCGGCATCGGCCGGATTGCCGATCCGGTCCAGCACCTTGGCTGCGCCGGCGAACAAAGCCTTGACCGACGTGCGGATATCGACCGCCGGGTTTTCGAAGATGACCTTCGTCACCGCTGTCGGGTATTGGGTCGCATACAGCAAGGCCAGCATGCCGCCGAACGAATGGCCGATCACCGTCCAGCTGGAAATCCCTAGCGCCTGGCGCAGGCCCTCGCAATCCTCGACCAGGTCGGCGACGGTGCAGGTCTCGACCGGATCGGAGCGCAGCACGCCGCGCTGGTCCAGGATGACGGTGCGCAGCGTCGTGTTCAGCCGGTCGCGTTGATACAGCGAAAAATCGAACGATCCGGCGCCCGGGCCGCCGTGCAGATAGAGCAGGGCGGGCGCGTCACGCGGGCCGGTGTCCTCGACATAGAGCCGTGTGCCGCGAACGGGCAACAACCGGCCAGCCGCGATCTGTGCTTGTGCGCTCGATGCCAGCGCCATGCCCGCGGCCAGGGTCGTCATCGCGTTCCGTCTCGTCAGCGCCACCATGTCGGCATCCTGCGGCTGTACGGATAGGGCGTCAAGGTTCGAAGGCGGTCATCAAGGCCGCGACGTCATCTTTGCCGACGGCTTTAAGCCCTTCGACCACGCCCGAACGATCCGCCGCGTTGCGGTTCTGGCTCAGTTTCCACTTGCCGTCGAGGTGCGTAACCGGGATTTCCACGCCGCCGATGCCCTTGATCTGCGTGGTGATGAAATCGGCCGGCGCGTCGTCGACCGTCCACGGTTCGGTAAGACCGCGTTCCTGGTCCCCGGTAAGAGCCGCGATCTGGGCGCGCAACCACGCCGGATCATCGACGCGCCGGGCCCGGCCGCGCGCCTGGACGATGATATAGTTCCAGGTCGGTACGACCTTGCCGGTTTCCGCCTTTGTGGCATACCACGATGGCGAGACGTAGGCCTGCGCCCCCTGGAACACGACCAGGCACTCGGCGCCGTCGAGATCGGCCAGTTGCGAATTGCCCCGCGACAGGTGGGCGCGCAGGACGACGCCGGCCGGTTCGACAACCAATTGGAACGGCAGCGGATTGGCGATCAGGCCGCTGGCGCCCGCGGTTATCAGCAGACCCAGCGGGTGTGTCCGGATCAGATCGTGCAGAACCGCCGGCCGATCTTCCGCGAACGCCGGCGGCGTGTACATCAGACCACCTTGCGCGTGTCGATATTGGCATCGACGGTGCGCAGATCGACGATCGCCGGCAGCACCTCGGCGGGCGTATCGACCGTGACATAGGTGCGGCTGAACGTGTCGGGCGTAAAGCCGGCGGCTTGCGTATGTTCGATCAAGGTGACGAACGGTGCCCAGAAATCGTTGGTGTTCAGGAAGATGATCGGCTTCTTGTGCAGGTCCAGCCGGCGCCACGACAAAAGCTCGACCACTTCTTCCAGCGTGCCGACACCGCCCGGCAGCACGACGAAGGCGTCCGATTCCTCGAACATCATCATCTTGCGTTCGTGCATGTTCGACACCACGCGGGTTTCGACGTCGTCGAACAGGATTTCGCGCGTACGCAGGAATTGCGGCATGATACCCAGCACCTGGCCACCGGCCGAATGCACGGCGCGCGCCACTTCACCCATCAGGCCGACGCCACCGCCACCATAGACCAGACGCAGTCCGGCGCCGGCCAGGACCTGACCCAGGTCCCGGGCCGCGGTCCGGTAGGCGTCATCATTGCCGAAAGCCGACCCGCAATAAACACACACGGATTTGATATTCAGTTTGGACAAGGGCATTGTTGTTGTAAATCCTCTTGGCCAATGCCGGGGAGGGCATTGGACTCGTCACAAAAGCCTAATGCTTTTTGCAGGGCTTTGTAACCCCCAAAGCCCGCTTCCCGCTTGTCCATTGCCGCCGAAAACGGATACTCCTTGCGCATGGCTTTTTCGCTTGCCCGTCCTGTCTCATTTGCCGCGGTCCTTGCCGGTTTGTTTTTGCTGGGCGGCTGCCAGCCATCGCATACGGCCCCCAAGGATCCGGCGGCCCAGGAAGCGGCGGCGCTGGAGGCACAAGGCTATACGCATGCGCCGGTGATCACCGGGGTCGAGGCCGGCGAACGCGATTTCGACGTGGTCAACGGCCAGGCCCCGGCCGACAGCCGCGTGCGTCTCGCCTTCACCGCCCCGCTGAAGGGCGCCAGCCAGGCGGTCGGTGTAACCACGGACGGCCAGGGGCGTTTTCACGCCGAGGTGCCGGTCACCGGCAATGGCGGGCTCTACGATATCACCGTCGACGACGGCGGCCGGCCGCGCCCCGCCGAAGGCCGGCTGTTCGTGCCGCCGGGACGGCCCGACAAGGCGGTCCTGTTGCGGCCGGGGACGACCAGCCGGCTTCTGCAGCCGCAGCAGATGGGGGTGATGGTGGCCGACTATGACGCCGCGGGCGCCTTTGCCCTGTCCGGGCGCGTCTCACCCAATGCCGAGGTGACGGTCATCGTCAATGACGAGATCAGAGCCGAGGTCCACAGCGACGCGCAAGGCGTCTTCGACGCGGCGACCCAGGTGCCCCCGCCGGGACCGAACGCCCTGCCGGTCACGGTCATCGTCCAGGCCAACAAGGCGTCGTTCAAGCGCGAATTGCAGGTCGTCGCGGCTTCGGCCAAGACCCACGACCAGATATCGGCAACGGCGGAGGGATGGCGCATCGACTGGCAACTGCCCGGTGGCGGGCAACAGTCGACGGTGGTGTTCAGATAAGCGTGCGAGCGGTGCGCTTGCCGAACGGCAGGCAATCCGAAAGCCAAGCCTACATCATCTCGTGCTGGTTCTGCTTGGTCGACGAGAACAACTTCTTGAGGAATTCGGTCAGGCCGTGGCGCTTCGCCTTGCGGGCAATGGCGTCCTCGCTGACCAGCCAGGCGATCTGGACGACGCGGCGTTCGCCTTCGAACGGCTTGTGGCCGTGCCAGGAATTGTCGAGGCGCGGGAAGGCGATGAAGTGGCCATAGCCCGGATTGACTTCGTCGGTGCCCGGACCGTCCTGGTCGGGGCCGGCGAGGAAGCGCAGGTTGCCGCCGCTGGAGCCGTCCTTGTTGAGATAGATCAGGGCCGAGGCCAGCTTGTCGGTGCCGTCGGTATGGACACGGCCGTCCTTCAACGCCGACCATTTGCGCACCGTCACCCAGCTGGGTTTGCCGACCAGGTTGACGCCCAGCTTGTCGCCGATCGCCTTGGCGAACTCGGGCGAGCGCACGTCCTCAAGCAGTTGCTTGAAGGCGGGGCCCATCGGAAAATCCTCGGGACGCATGAAACCGGTCTTGTCGATCTGCGGGAAATCCTTGGCGATCGCGCTTTCCATTTCCAGGGGCAGGATGTCCGCGCCGATCAGGTTACGGAACGGGTAGTCGGCTGCCGGCGTGGCGGTGATGGAGTCATAACGCAGCATGGCGGGATCCTTGGAATGCAGAACCGTATCGGTCCTTTATATATGATCTCTTTGTGTTTGTTCAGGGGCAAAGCCACAGATTTTGCGAGGCAAAACGTCGCGTCGGTCGCTACCGGACGCTCTTTGATGAACGCGTTGTTCATCTGGCATTCATCGGTCGCTTCCTACCACGGTTAACGGGACGGGATCAGTGGTTAAGCGTAATCGGAAACATCTGAACAGGACGACCCCTTATGAATGACCTTTGGAATTTCTTTCTCGGCCTCGGCGACGGCATGTCCGATGCGCTCAGCGCCGCCCATACCCTGCCGGTGCTGATCATCGGCATCCTGATTGGCCTGTTCCAGCCCAAGGCGGAGCACCTGGGCACCAAGGCGCTGATCACGCTGGCGATCGCGTTGCTGGTTCCGGCCCTGTGGCCGACCCTGGACGGCCATCAACCGATCTGGCCGGACCTGCGCCACCTGTCGACCATCGTCCAGATCTTCATGCTCTATATCGTCGCTTTTGGCATCATCGGTGTCATCGGCGTGCTGAAGTCCGGCTTCAAGCCCAAGGCGGCTAAAGCCGCGCATTGATGTGGCTCAAGCGCCGCCGGGCTCGCGCAAACATGCGCGACGCCTGGTCGCGCTTGCCGATGCCTTGCATCGGAGATTTGAAACGGTTGACTGACTTTGGTGTCGGTCAGTGCACCTGGCCCGCCGCGTTCGCCAGCGTCACATGGCTGAGCACGGCGGTGTCGGCCTTGTCCGGCAGGTGCGAGCAGAACCCGATTCCGACGTAGACCGGCCCGTCCAGATGCAAGTGCATCGGCGGGCCGAAGGCGTGGAGCGGTTCGCTCGCCAGGCTGACATAGAGCTGGAAGTCGTCGCCGTGCCTTTCGATGCCGATGCGCCGTGGCGTGGCGGTGACCAGGCTGTCGGGCGATTTGCCGCCGGGCAGGTCGCCGCGCGAGCCGATGCGATATTCCATGTCGACGACGCGCGCGCTTTTTTCCGGGCGGCGGGCGATGTGGACCATGCCGCCACCATGCAGGGCGACCAGCGCTTCCGGCGAATCGTCGTCGAGACTTTGCCGGATCACCAGCACGGCCTTGCGATCGTCGTAGCCGGTCGGATCGGGGAAGGCGACATCGGCCGCCAGCGAGACATCGCCGGACATCCGCTTCCACACGTAGCGGAACTCGTCGCGTACGTACCAGACATTGTAGCCGGCCGAGCGGATCGTATAGGCGTCTTTGGTCGCGTCATAGCTCGATGCGCCCGGCACAACGGCGCTGCCGACATCGCTCTGGCCGTCGAACACACCGATCGGCGCCAGCTGGGTGGTCGCCGGGCGATGGAAATCGGCCGGCGGCGCGACCTGGACGTGGGTCGCCGTGCCCGGTTGCGCCCAGTCGGGAACGGGCGTCTGCGCCGCGGCCGGCAGGGCGGCCAGCGCCAGGCCGATGAGGGTGCGATAAAACATGAGCTTTTCCTCCGCCGCCTTTGTGGCTGGTCATGATAACGGTATCATAACCCGCGGAGAAGTCGACGGGGTTAGATAAAGGCCCCGTCCATCACCAGGTCGGTTTTTTCCACAACTGCGGTCTTCAGCGCGAAGTCGACCGCCGCCGCGGCGTGCAGGTGCGTCGAATCGAAGACGGGTAAGCACAAGTCCTCCGCCGCGACGCTGAGGCCCAGTTCGGTGCAGCCCAGGATGACGCAATCGGCGCCGGCGGCCTTGCCGCGCGCGGTCATGTCGATCAAGGCCTGGCGCGCGCTCTGGCTGACGACGCCCTGGCATAACTCGTCGAAAATGGCGTTGTGGCAGATCAGGCGGTCATCGGCCGCCGGCGTGATCAAATCCAGCGCGTGGTCGGCCATGTGCGCCGCATAGAAGCCGTGCTCCATGGTGTAGCGCGTCGCCAGCAGGAGCGGGCGGCGATGGCCGCGCGCGCGAATGGCGCGCGCCGTCTCGTCGATGATGTGGATCAGCGGAATGTCGACGGCATAGGCGACCTCGTCGGCAACCAGGTGCATGGTATTGGTGCAGATCAGGATGCAATCGGCGCCGGCGCGTTGCAGGCCTTGCGCCGCGCGAGCCAGGAGGGCCGCGGCCTCGTCCCATCGATCGGCCTTCTGCAAGGCGACGACCTGGCGAAAATCGAACGAGCGCAACAGGATATCGGCCGAAGCCAGGCCGCCCAGGTGCTGGCGAACCCCTTCATTGATGAGCTTGTAGTAGGTGGCAGTGCTTTCCCAGCTCATCCCGCCCAGCAGACCGATCTTGCGCATGGTGTTACTCCTCATGCGACTACTATACGGCGGCTTTCGAGCAAATGGCGCGCGTTGTCGGGATAAATTCTAACGACTTGTGCAATAATTTCGCGCATATTGACGGCATGGCGCAAATGGAGGCTCGTATGCTCGACGATCGCGACCGCAAGATTCTCGACCTGTTGCAACGCAACGCGGAAACGCCGCTCAGCGAATTGGCCGAGCGTGTCAATCTGTCGGCCTCGGCCTGTTCACGCCGCATACAACGCCTGAAGGACGAAGGGTACATCACCCGCTCGGTGGTGGTGCTCGATCGCGAGCGCATGCAGGTCGGCGCCACGGTGTTTTGCCTGGTCAAGACGGCGCACCATAATGCCGACTGGCTCGACCGGTTCCGCGCGGCGATCGGGGGCATCGGCGAGATCGTCGAATGCCATCGCCTGGCCGGCAATCTCGACTATATCGTGAAGATCGTGGTGACGGACGTGGCTCACTACGACGCCATCTACAAGCGCTTGGTCAGCCGCATCGACCTGTTCGACGTCTCCGCCTACATCTCGATGGAGACGCTGAAGAACGACATGGCCGTGCCGACCGGTTACGCCTGATTGACGGCTTCCGGCTTGGCGTCGGTGACCGGACCATCGGTCGCCTGCGGCACATAGGTGGTGTCTTCGGCGGCGGCCGGGGCGCCGCCCTCTAGGGCATTGGCGCGCGGGCGGTCGAGATAAACCCCGACGATAACGGCGCTGACCAGCAGCATCATGAAAACGTAGAAGAAGGCGCGGAGACGATAGGTCATTGTGCGGTATCCCTGAAACCTCGCCATGGTGAGATAGGACCGCTAAGGCCTAAATAGGAGTCCCGCAGTGCAAAAATAAAAAGGACGATGGTTCGGCAGGAAACCCCGGCTTGCGCTGCTCGCCTCATTGTGATCATCGTTTCGTCTGCAACGGAGGGACGCATGCGCAAATCGATCAGTCTCATGGCCATGGTGATGGCGCTTGGTTTCGGCGGGGCCCATGCGCAAACGGCAAGCCAGGACTTGGGAGGCTACGATTCGGTCGATCCGATGATCGGCACGGGCGGCGGCGGCCACACCTATCCCGGCGCTTCGGCGCCTTTCGGCATGGTGCAACTGAGCCCCGACACCGACATCCGTCCGTTCAAGCAAAGCTATGGCGTGGCGGCCGGCTACAGTTATGAAGACCCAACGATCATGGGGTTTTCGCATACCCATTTCTCCGGCGCCGGCCATTCCGATCTTGGCGATGTCCTGGTGATGCCGGTGGCCGGCGACACGGTCGCGACCGAGCCCGGCGATCCCAAGGTACCGCATTCCGGTTACCGCTCGGCTTTCGACCATAAGACCGAAACCGCCCAGGCCGGTTATTATGCCGTCACCTTGGCGGATTCCGGCGTGCGCGCCGAGCTGACCGCCGGCACGCGTATCGGCGTCCACCGCTATACCTTCCCAGTTGGGCAGGCGGCGCATCTGGTCGTCGACCTGCGTACCAGCATTTATAACTATCCGGGCAAGGTCCTGTGGTCGACCATCCGCCTGCTGCCCGATGGCACCATAGTCGGCTCACGCGAGACGCGTGGCTGGGCGCCGGATCGCAAGCTGTTCTTCGCCATGCGCTTTTCGGCGCCGCTGACTGGCCACGCCTTCAAGTCTACCGAAACCGACATTGTCTATCACGGCTTTCAGGGGCCGGGCCGCGGCAGCGATGACGTGCAGATGCGCGACGGCCGCGCCCTGGTGGCGCAACTCGACTTCGGGCATATCGATGGGCCGTTGACCGTCAAGGTCGCCATATCCAACGTCGACGAAGCCGGCGCGATCGCCGATCTCGACAGCGAAGGCGGGCAGGGGGCGCCGACCGCCGGGACCTTCGATACGGTGCGCGCCGACACCAGGGCCAAGTGGCAGCAAGCCTTGTCCAGCATCGACATGGACGCGCCGGCCGACATGAAAAAGAACCTGTATACGGCGCTATATCATGCCCTGTTGGCGCCATCGGTCGCCGGCGACATCGACGGCCGTTACCGCGGCACCGACAATGCGGTGCACAAGGTCGACTTTACCTTCCGCAGCACGTTGAGCCTGTGGGACACCTTCCGCGCCGAGCACCCGTTGCTGACCATCATCCGCCCGGAAAAGGACAATGCCGACATCATCAATTCGCTGATCGCCTCGCAGAAGGACAGCCCGTTCGGCATCCTGCCGGTATGGCAGTTCCAGGGGCGCGAGACCTGGTGCATGATCGGTTATCACGCCGTGCCGGTGATTGCCGACGCCTACCTGAAAGGGATCAAGGGGATCGATGCCGATGCCGCGCTCGACGCCATGGTCAAGTCGGCGACCTACGCCCCCTATGGCGGCCTCTCGTCGTACATGAAGCTGGGCTATGTCGCCATCGACAAGGAGCCGGAAGCCGCGTCCAAGACCGTCGAATACGCCTTCGACGACTGGACCATCGCCCAGATGGCGCGGAAGATGGGCAAGACGGCGATTGCCGAACAGTTCGAAAAGCGCGCCTCGAACTGGCGCAACAGCTTCGACGCCAAGACCGGCTGGGTGCGGGCACGTTTGTCGACGGGCGAATTCCGCACACCGTTCGACCCGACCGCCATCGACTACGGCAGCGACTATACCGAGGGGGATGCGTGGCAATATTCGTGGTTCATGCCCCAGGACGAGGGGGGACTGGTCAAACTGCTGGGCGGTGACAAGAAGACGGTCGCCAAGCTCGACGCCATGTTCAATTACGATGACTCAAAGCTCGACTATTCCAAGTCGGAGGACATTTCCGGCCTGATCGGCCAATACATCCATGGCAACGAGCCCAGCCACTCCGACGCCTACCTCTACGACTATGCCGGTGCGCCGTGGCGCACCCAGGAGCGGTTGAAGCAGATCGTCGATACGCAGTATGCGCCGACACCCGACGGCCTGGTCGGCAATGACGACTTGGGCCAGATGTCTGCCTGGTTGGTCTTCACCGGCCTTGGCTTTTATCCTGTGACGCCGGGATCGGGGCAATATGTCATCGGCCGGCCGTTTGTCTCACACGCCCGGTTGAACCTGCCATCAGGCAAGGTCTTCGAAGTTAGAACGGATGGTTTGGCAAAAGAAAACCCATATGTACAAAAGGTTTTACTAAACGGCAAATCGCTGTCGCGGCTCTATATAACACATGATGAAATCGAAGCCGGGGGCACGCTTGAATTCGTGATGGGCGCCAGGCCGAACACGCACTGGGCAACGAAACCGTCCGACCGGCCGTTCAGCATGAGCGGCTATTAGGGGTTTTGGTCATACCTCTTTATCAGCCGCAGCGTGACAATGGGCCGAACCGGTGTTAGCGATCTATCCCAAGGGATGAGACTCGGGCGTACGGTAGGACATTGGACGGACACGGAACAAAAGGCAGGACGAGGGCGTCGAGCTCGGGGCGGGTGACGCTCGATGACGTGGCCCGCCGCGCCGGCGTTTCGACCATTACCATATCGCGGGCCTTCCGCCGCCCCGACAAGGTCGCCGATGACCTTCGCGAACGCATCCATCGCATCGCCGATGAGATGGGCTATGTCAGCAACCGCGCCGCCAGTGCCCTGGCCTCCGCGCGGTCGATGAACATCGTCGTCCTGGTGCCGTCCTTGCGCAACATGGTGTTCGTCGAGACCCTGGACGGGATCGAACGCGCCCTGCGGCCCAAGGGATACCAGATGCTCCTGGGGGTCACCAACTATGCCTCCGACGAGGAGGAAAGCCTGGTCCGCGCCTATCTCGCCTTCGATCCCGACGGTATCCTGCTGACCGGCCTGAACTATCGGGAGACGACACGGCGGCTTCTGGAACGCACCCGGGTTCCCGTCGTCCACATGATGGAACTGTCGAACCGCGAGGGCGTTTACAGCGTCGGGTTCTCGCAGGAAGCGGCCGCCGAAGCCATGACGGAGCATCTGTTGGCGCGGGGCCGGACGCGTATCGCCTTCGTTGCCTCGCAACTCGATTCGCGCACCCTGGCGCGCAACCGGGGCTATCGCGACGCGCTTATCCGTGCCGGGCTGTATGACGGCCGCCGCGAACTTTTGGTCCCGGATCCGTCATCGGTGGCGCTGGGCGGCATATTGCTGGAACGCATCCTGCAGCAGGCGCCGGACACCGACGCCATCTTCTTCTGCAACGACGACCTGGCGCAGGGCGGGCTGTTCGAATGCCTGCGCCGCGGCATCGATGTGCCGGGGCAGTTGGCCATCGGTGGTTTCAACGACCTGCCGTCCTCGGCCTGCACCGTACCGGCCCTGACGTCGGTGGCGACGCCGCGCTTCGACGTCGGCGCCCAGGCGGCGCACATGGTGCTGGACCTGATCGATGGCCGCGCGGTGGCTCGTCAGCACCTGGATCTAGGGTTCGAACTAAAGCCGCGCGGTAGCACCTGACAAGTTTACGTTGACAAGGCGCCGGTGCAAAGGCAATCTGATTATGTTAGCGCTGTCATAAGCGCGACGGCAGGAAAATGACGTTGCGGCCGCCGGTGTGCGGCCATTTTCTGCTCTATGATTGTCAGCGCTGTCATCGCTTTTTCGAAAGGCAGCCGTGACCCTTTTCCGGTGCCGTCCGGGTAAGGGGAAGCCGGCTGCGGAGAAGCGAGACATTTAGTGTTAGCGCTGTCATTGGAGCGGAAAGACGAAACATCCCGGCTTGTCGCAGTTGGCGCCGGCTTTGGTTTCTGACCGCTTCTCTTCCGGTTCCCTTTCCGGAAGGGCGGCGGTCTGGTCTTTGTGTCCGCACGCGCATCATTCCCGCTCGTGCCATGACGCATGCGTTCCCGGGCATCGGTACTCTTCTCCCTCCACTTCCTGCCCGGGAACGTTTCTTCTCTCTGGATACCGTAATGACATCGCCCCGACGCCCCGACGACACAGCGCCACACCGTCTGCCTGCCGCGGGGCGGGCCATCATCGTCATGGGCGTCAGCGGCAGCGGCAAGACGAC
>FTKT01000425.1_pt1 | contig 11364 bp, 12 predicted proteins | sample 1658271 | NCBI WGS metagenome assembly FTKT01 (sample SAMEA3914811, study PRJEB12502) | metagenome | biome: forest; material: soil | place: Canada | collected 2011-08-04 | depth 0.3 m | reverse complement strand
TTGTCGGCGCGCATCACGAAGATGACGTACTTGACCGTCACCACCAGGAACAGGGCCCACAAAGCCAGCGAGACGACCCCGATGATCGAGTCGGCATTGACCGTGGGCGCCTTGGTCGCCTGGACCATGGCGGCCTGGAAGGCGTAGAGCGGCGAGGTGCCGATATCGCCGAAAACCACGCCGATGGCGCCGACGGCCAGACCCCAGAAGCCCGCATGGCCGTGGCCGTGGCTATGCACGGCTTCGGCTTCGGGCGGGCTGAGATGGGCGCTGGCGGGTGCGGTGTCGGCGGAGGTGGAACCAGGTTTAAGACTGTCCGGCGAGGCGCCGGACGAGGCCGAAACGGTCGTGGTGACCGTTGCGGCAGCAGGGGTTTCCCCGTTCATGCATACTCTCCTGAGGGTCGGCGGCGCATCGCCGCTTGACAATCGGCCCTCGCTTGAACGTGGCGCTATTACGCCTATTTATGGTCTTGTACAATCCTCCCGGCGCATTTCGCTAGGATGAGTAACAATTGTGTCGTACCATGTGTAATAGATATGTCCGATAGCCAGAGATTTCCAGTCGCGGCGCATACCCTTGCGTACCTCGCTCATCGCAACGCCTATTCCCGGGAACAGGCGGTGTCTTCGTCTGTCCTGGCCGCATCGATCCCGACAAATCCCGTCGTCATCCGTCGCATGACGACGCAACTGGCCAAGGCCGGCCTGCTGGCGACATGCTCGGGCGTGGCCGGGGGCGCCTGGTTGCTGCGCCGGCCGGAAACCATTACGCTCGAAGACGTTCTGCACGCCGTCAACGGCTGCGCGCACTTAGGCTCGGCCCCCGTCGGCGCCAAGGGCTGCCCGGTCAGCCAGGCCATTCCGCGCCAGATCAATGCGGCGATGAAGCTGGCCGATGCCGCCGCCTGCGAAAGCCTGTCGAAAATCACCGTCGCCGACCTGCTCAAGGAAGTGGTCGCCGCCGGCATGACCGACACGCCGGTCAGCGAACCGGCCTAAAATACCTTGCATAGGGACGGAAGTCGTGTGATTCCAGCACACTGATCTTCGCTGGGAATACAACGCTTTGGCCCGTCGTCTTGTCCTGATTACCGGCGCTTCGTCCGGCATCGGCCTGGGGTTCGCCCGCGTCTATGCGGCGAATGGCTGGGACGTGGCGGTTACGGCGCGTCGCGGCGATCGTCTGAATGCCCTGTGCGACGAGGTTCGCCTGCGCTTCGGAGTCGAAGCCCATGCCCTGCCGGCCGATCTCAGCGATCCCGCCACGCCGGAAAACCTGCAAAAAAGCATCCTGGCCTTGGGCCGTACCGTCGACGGCGTCGTCAACAATGCCGGTTATGGCCAGCCGGGCGGCTTCCTCGGCAATACGCTCGAGACACACCGCGCCTTCATGCAGGTGATGATGCAGGCCCCGACCGAACTGGTCCACCGGTTCCTGCCGGGCATGGTCGAACAGAAATTCGGCCGTATCGTCAATGTGGCGTCCTTGGCCGGTTACCTGCCGGCCTCGCCGGGCGACACGCTCTACGGGCCGATCAAGACCTACCTGACGCGCTTTTCGCAAAGCCTGAATTTGGAAGTGCGCGACCACGGCGTCCATGTGACGGCCCTGTGCCCCGGCTTTACGATTTCGGAATTCCACGACGTCACCGGCCAGCGTTCGAAGCTGGCCAAATCCATTCCGCACTGGGCGCAATTCGTGTGGATGGGCGCCGACGAGGTCGCCCGCGAAGGTTACCAGGCCGCCGAGGCCAACCGCGCCTGTTGCGTGACCGGCGCGCCGAACAAGCTGGCCGCCGCCTTGCTGAAGGTCCTGCCCGACGACTGGACCATGGAACTGGCGGCCCGCCACCTCAGGAATATCGATCGTTAAAAGAAAAACCCTCCGAAGCGCTCGTGCTTTGGCAAGGGCGCCATACTTTTTAAAGAAGACCGCCCGCCGCGCACGTTTGCGCGCGAGCCTGCGCGGCGCCTGGGCGCATTAACGATGATGTATCTCGGTCGGATAGGGGTGCGCCGCGGCCGGCAGGATCAGGTTGTGCGTGATCGCGCTGACCGACGAGATGATGATCTGAACCGACAGCGCGCACAGAATCAGGCCCAGCACGCGAATGACGACGACCATGCCGACGCGGCCGAACAGCTTGGAAATCGAGTTCGACAGCAAAAGCGTGATCAGGATGGCGAAGGCGGTCGTCAGGATGGCGGCGACGCCGACGACGGTGCCCAGCCAGCCCATGTCCTGGGCGACGCCGGCCTGAATGACGACGGTCGAGATCGTGCCCGGCCCGACCATCAGCGGGAAGGCGAACGGCACGACCAGCTTTTCGAAGCTCTTCTTGGCGTTTTCGCGGTGGTGCAGCGCGGTGACCCCGTCGGACGAGCCGCCCTCCTTGACTTCTTCGGCGTGGGTAAAGGTCTCGAGAAAATCGCCGCGCGCCATTTCCAGGCCCATCAGGAACAGCAGGATGCCGCCGGCGATGCGGAACGAATCCATGGAAATGCCGAAGAATTTCAGGATGCTGAGACCGGCGAAGAAGAAGATCGACAGGATCAGCGCCGTGAATATGGCGATGTACAGCGATAGCCAGCGCCGCGCCGTCGGCGACTGGGTCTGGGTTGCCGCGGCAAAGATCGGCACATTGCCGATCGGGTCGATCAGCGCGAACAACGTGATGAAGAAGTTGACGTAGAACGCGATGAGGGTCATGAGAGCGCTTCGGCGATATAAGGTGGGCCGAATAGCCTTAGGGCGCTTCGGTCCGCATTACAAATCAAGGACCGAACTGCATGACCACCACCCAACTCAAAGCCGATAACCGCCTGATCGTGGCGCTGGACGAGCCTGACCTGGCCTCGGCGCGCAAGCTGATCGCGGACCTCGGCGATACGGTATCTTTTTACAAAATCGGCCTGACCCTGTTGGCCCAGGGCGGCCTGGCCCTGTGCGAAGAGCTGACGGATGCCGGCAAGCTGGTTTTCCAGGACTGGAAACTGCACGATATCGGCGCCCAGGTCGAGGGTGCCGCCAAGGCCGTATCGGCCGGCGCCTGCGATCTTCTGACCGTACACGCCGAACCGCAGGTCATGCGCGCCGCGGTGGCCGGCCGCACCGGCACGCGCACCAAGATCATCGGTGTCACCGTCCTGACCTCGCTGAACCAGCACGATATCGACGAGATGGGCTACGGCATGGAACTGGCCGATCTCGTCATGCGCCGCGTCGACCAGGCGGTCGCGTGCGGCCTGGACGGCATCGTCTCGTCACCGCACGAAGCGGCGATGATCCGCGCCCGCGTGCCGGAAGGCTTCATGATCGTGACACCGGGCGTGCGGCCCGAGGGTTCGGACAAGGGTGACCAGCAACGCATCGCCACGCCGCAGGACGCCCTTCTGCACGGCGCCTCGCACGTCGTCGTCGGCCGCCCCATCACCCGCGCCCCCGATCCGGTGGCGGCCACGCAGTCAATCCTGGCAGCGATGCATAATGTCTAAAGTCTGCGTTTTGACTTCTTCGAACGTCGTTTCACAAGAAAGATAAACCACGGATAAGGCACGAATGCGCTTCGCGCACACGGATTTTATGGCAATTTGAGTAGATAAGGGATGATCCTGAAATCCGTGTCGCCGCGAAGCGGCGATCCGTGTCATCCGTGGTTAAATTCTGCGTAGATCGAGACAATCTCGGACGAAAGGGTGTTTCGCACAGGATTCAGAAATCCACCGCGATACCCTTGCGTTCCCAGTCGCCGTAGCGCGTGGGTTCGAGACCGGACGGACCGCCTTCCTCAATCGCCTTGGCGGCTTCGAGCCCGGCCAGGGCGCGGCGCTCGGCGGCTTCGGCCAGGGCGCGCTGGGCGGCGGGGCTCAACACCTTTTGCGGCTTGAGCTGGGACAGGTCGGATGGGGCTTCGTCGGACATGCTTTTAATTTAGTCCGTGACGCGCACGGCATCAAGGCGTATAGGCCCGCCTTTCCCAAGCATCTTCCAGAGTACTGCATATGGCCACCCCGCCGAAAAACCTCCGCAATGCCGTCAAGGGCCCCATTCACAAGGCCCCCACCAAGACGCCCTCGAAGTCTGGTCCCAAATCCGGACCAAAACCGGGCCGTCCGGAAACGCCGGCGGCGGAGGACGCGACCGACACCATCGGCATGGCCGCGCGTATCGCCGCCATGGACCTGATCGACGCGGCGCGCGAAAAGCGCTCCGGCTTCGACGAGGCCCTGACCAAGGCCGCTTACCTTTCCATGTCGGATATCGACCGCAGCTTCGCCCGCGCCCTGACCATGCTGGTCCTGCGCCGCTTCGGCCAGCTCGACACCATCATCGCCGCCAAGACCAAGAAGGCGCCGCCGGAACCGGTCATCGCCCTGCTGCGCATCGGCCTGGCCCAGATCGGCTTCATGCAGGTGCCGGACTTCGCCGCCGTCTCGACCACGGTCAAGCTGGCCGAACGTTATTCCCATACCCGCCCCTACAAGGGCCTGATCAACGCCATCCTGCGCGGCGTCATCCGCGAAGGCGGCATCAAGAAGCCCGATCCGAACCGCCTGGCGCCCGACTGGCTGTTCGCCCGCTGGAAGGCCAGCTACGGCGCCGACGACGCCAAGGCGACCGCCCTGGTATTGACCGAAGAACCGGCGACCGATCTCAGCTTCAAAACCCAAGCGTCGCTTGAGGCCCACACCGCCGCCCTGGAAGGCACGCCTTTGGGTGGGTTGTCCCTGCGCAGCGCCCTGCGCGGCGATATCCGCGAATGGGCCGGCTTTAACGACGGCGATTGGTGGGTTCAGGACGCCGCCGCCCAGATCCCGGTCGCCTTGCTGGGCGACCTGACCGGCAAGAGCGCGGTCGATCTGTGCGCCGCGCCGGGTGGCAAGACCCTGCAACTGCTGGCCGCCGGCGCCACGGCGGTCGCCGTCGACCGCTCCAAGGGCCGCCTGACCCGCATCGAAGAAAACTTGGCGCGGATCGGCTACACCGCCGAGGTCGCCATGGCCGACGCCGAAACCTGGGACGATACCCGCACCTTCGACGTCGTGCTGCTGGATGCACCGTGCACCTCGACCGGCACCTTCCGCCGCCAACCCGACGTGCTGTGGGCGACGCGCCCGGTCGACATCGCCAAGCTGGCCGACGTCCAGCATCGCTTGCTGGATGCCTCGGCGCCGCGCGTCGCGCCCGGCGGACGCCTGGTCTACTGCACCTGTTCGCTGGAGCGCGAAGAGGGCGAGACCCAGGTCGTGGCCTTCCTGCGCCGTCACCCCGAGTTCAGCCTGGTCAAGGTCGATCCGGAAACGGCGCACCAGGCGACCGGCGTGCCGGTGGCCAGCGTGCGCCCGGAAGGCTGGCTGCGCCTGTTGCCGCACCAGCGCCCCGGCAGCCAGGACGGCTTCTTCATCGCGGTTCTGGTTCGCCAGTAATCCGCCTTTTGGCGCGGTTATACACACAAGCTTTCGTTAATCATTACGGCAGCCAAAAACCGCGGCTGCCGCTTGACCTTGGCGCGTGCGCGCGCTTTATGCTCACACCTTCGTAGAAGCGCCAAAAAGGCGAAACTGTTCCATGCCGCACACCGCTCCGCTGATCTGCCCGTCGATCCTGGCTTCGGATTTTGCCAAGCTGGGTGAGGAAGTCAAAGCGATCACGGACGCCGGCGCCGACTTCATCCATATCGACGTCATGGACGGTCATTTCGTGCCGAACATCACCATCGGCCCGGACGTGGTCAAGGCGTTGCGGCCGCATACAGGGCTGACCTTCGACGTCCACCTGATGATCTCGCCGGTCGATCCCTTCCTCGAAGCCTTTCGCGCCGCCGGCGCCGACATCATGAGTGTCCATCCGGAAGCCGGGCCGCACCTGCACCGCACGCTGCGCCAGATCCGTCACCTGGGCGCCAAGGCCGGCGTCGTGCTCAATCCGGCGACACCCGTCGAGATCCTCGACTGGGTGCTGGACGATCTCGACCTGGTGCTGATCATGAGCGTCAATCCGGGCTTCGGCGGGCAAAGCTTTATCGATGGCCAGCTGCGCAAGATCGAAGCCGTGCGCCAGATCCTCGACCGCACCGGCCACGGCGCCATCCTCCAGGTCGACGGTGGCGTGACCGCCGCCAATGCCGGCGCCTGCGTTTCGGCCGGCGCCACGGCCCTGGTCGCCGGCACGGCCGCCTTCAAGGGTGGCCCGACGCAATACGCCGCCAACATCCGGGCTCTCAAGGGGCTCTAGATGCAGGCTTACGAGCAGTCGTCCACGCCCAGCGATTCCGGTATTGCCCATACGCCGTGGCTGCGCGTGATCACGGCTGTCCTGACCAAGCAGCTGGGCGCCGAACTCTACGGCATGCCGGGCTACGCCCTGACGCTGAAGGGCCGCGTGCCCGACGGTTTCATCGCCGCGCCCCACGACATGCGCCCCGCCGATCCGGTCCTGGGCCGCGCCATCCTGTCCGGCCGTTTCGCGCTGGGCGGTGGCCGGATGAGCGTCCAGGGCAGCGGTGATCCGTGGAACCGGCCGAGCCCGACGCGCTCGTTCGCCCTGGAACTGCACCGCTTCGCCTGGCTGTCGGCGGTCTTGAGCCAGGGCGACGCCGGCGCCAAGGAGGCCCTGCGCCTGTTTGGCCTGTGGCAGCAGACCTTTCGCAAATGGACACCGTTCGCCTGGGGTGAAGCGGTGGTGGCGCGCCGGCTGATCAACCTGTCGGTCGCCGCGCGGCGGCTGTCGGCCACCGGCACGCCGGCCGATGTCGCCGTGATGGCCCAGTCGATGGCCGAGCAGGGCCGTCACCTGCTGCGCCTGCATGAAGACGAATACGCCGCCGAAAAGGCCGTGGCGCTGATCGCCCTGGGTTGCGTGCTGGCCGGCTCGACCGGCGACGGTTTCCGCAACCGGGGTCTGAAGCTCCTGCCCAAGGCGCTGAAGAAGACCGTGCTGATCGACGGCTCGCACGCCTCGCGCTCGGCCGAGCAGGGGCTCAACCTGCTCTACGACCTGCTGATGATCGAGGACGGCCTGAACCAGCGTGGTTTCGCCGTGCCGGAAACGATCAGCCAGCATATCGACCGCCTGACCCGCTTCGTGCGCGTGCTGTCGCATCCCGACGGCAGCCTGTGCGGCTTCCAGGGCTCGGAGGGCCTGTCGGCGACGGTCGTCGCCGCGGCCCTGGTCCACGACGACAATCGTCCGCACGGTCAGACGACCGCGCCCAACCTGCTCGACCACGGCCGTTACCATCGCCTGATCGGCCGTTCGCTGCACGTCATCGTCGACAGCGGCGAACCGCGCCAGGGCGCGATGGGTTATGCCGCCTGCGACTATCCGATGGGGTTCGAGGTGTCGGGCGGCCGCGACAAGCTGATCGTCTCGCCCGGCTGGTCGCCCAACCAGTCCGACCGCCAGGACATGCGCGTGGTGCGTGAAGGCAATACGCTGAGCATCGGCGAAAAGCCGCTGCTGGCGCCGGTTGGCGGCAAGTTCGGCGAGTTGCTGAACTATACGCTGGAAGGCGACGGCTACAAGGTGCGCTCGCGCCGGGTCGATGCCGAGGAGTCCGGCACCCTGCTCGAGATGGAGCACGAGGGCTGGCGCGTGCAATACGGCGTCAAGCACGAACGCCGGCTGTATGTCGACACCCAGCGCGATGAACTGCGCGGCGAAGACCGGCTGACCCCGGTCGAGGCCAAGGTCGAGAAGCTGACGACCGGCCCCTTCGTCATCGCCTTTCGCCTGCATCCGGAAGTCCAGGCGTCGATGGCGCGCGACAAGAAGAGCGTGCTGTTGCGCGGTCCCGGTGGGCGCGGCTGGTGGTTCCGCCACGACGCCCGCGACGTGGTCCTGACCCACGGGGTGATTTTCGAGGCTGGCCTGACGCGCAAGACCACCGTGATCGAGTTGCGCGGCGTCAGCCGCCCGGACACGCCGTCGCGCGTCCGCTGGAAGCTGTCGCCGGCCGAGAGCTAAACCGTTTCCGCTATCCGGGCGAAGCGCTTGCGGTATTCGGCCGGGGTCACGCCGACATGCCGGGTAAAGGCCCGGCGCAGGGTGTCCGCATCGGCGAAGCCGCAGGCGGCCGCAACCTGTTTCGGCGCCGCGTTTCCCTGCTCCAGGTGTTGGCGTGCCGCGCTGACGCGTGCCGCCTCGACCCAGCTTGCCGGGGTGATGCCGACTTCGCTGCGGAACAGCCGGGAAAAATGCCGCGGGCTTAGGGCCATGCGCCGGGCCAGGTGCGTCACGCTATGGTCCTCGCCGGGATGGGCGGCGACCCAGCGCTGCAGTTCCTGCAACGCGCCACGGCCGGCCGGCGCGGCTTCGCCCTTGCGGCTGAACTGCATCTGCCCGCCCGGCCGCTTGAAGAACATGACCAGCTGTCCGGCCACTCGCATCGCGATGTCATGGCCGAAGTCTTCCTCGACCAGGGCCAGCGCCAGGTCCAGGCCCGCCGTGACGCCGGCGGCCGTGCGCACGGGGCCGTCGCTGACATGGATGGCGTCTTCGTCCACGATGACTTCGGGAAAGCCCTGGACGAGGGCGGCGGCGACCGCCCAATGGGTCGTCACGCGCCGTCCGTCGAGCAGTCCCGTCGCGGCCAGGTAAAAAGCGCCGCTGCAGACCGAACCGAACCGCCGTGCGGCCGGTGCGCGCCGGCGCAGCCAATCGACGATCTTGCCATCAGCCGGCGCCTCGGCGGCATTGGGGCAGCCGGCAACCAGCAAGGTGTCTATCGGCGTGTCGCGGTCCTGGCCGATGACATGGTCCGGCACCAGCCGCACACCCGACGAACTGCGGACCGGATCGGGCGCCGCGGCCGCGACCAAAAGGCGGTAGGCCGCCCGGCCCAGTTGCGCATTGGCTTCGGCGAAGACGTCCAGCGGACCGGAGACATCCAGCAACTGCACGCCGGGCAAGGCGACAACCATTATCGTTTTCATGTGTGCCGGCCTCCATGGCCGCCCCGGCCGGGATATGTCCTGATATGACGTATTACGTCGATTGCAGCCATATGACCGCATATCTATCCTGGCGGCAAGGTCTTTTCAGGAGATATGCTCATGACTCTCATAACCGGCACCGCTGCCATCCCCGATTCCGCCCTGGCCAAGGCCATCACGGCCTATATCCGCGACACCGAAACCGACCTGTTGTTCAACCATTCCAGCCGCGTCTATCATTTCGGCGCCTTGGCCGGCATGGACCGGGGCCTGACGTTCGACCGTGAACTGCTTTATGCCGGCGCCATGTTCCACGACATCGGCCTGATGCCCAGCCATGCGAGTGCCGACCGGCGCTTCGAAGTGGACGGCGCGTTTGCGGCGCGCGATTTCCTGCGCGCCCAGGGCATCGGGGAAGACGACGCCTTCACGGTGTGGACGGCGATCGCGCTGCACACCACGCCGGGCGTGCCCGAGCACATGCATCCGGTGGTCGCCCTGGTGACGGCGGGTGTCGAAATGGACGTGCTGGGACTGACCTATGACCAATATGCCGACGACACGCGTGAAGCCGTCGTCAACGCCTTTCCGCGGACGCCCAAATTCAAGGAAGACATTATCCAGGCCTTTTACGACGGCATCAGGCACAAGCCCGAAACGACCTTCGGCAACGTAAAGGCGGATGTGATCGCCGACAAGGAACCGCATTTTTGCCGCGGCAATTTTTGCGCCGTCATCCGCTGCTCCAAGTGGCCGGGCTGAGCCGGCCACAGACGGCGCGGGCTGGGAGGCAGGTAACCCTTGGCCACCTTGCCTTACAGGTTCTTTATAAATTTCTGATAAAAAACAAATGCTAAACATGAACGAACATGAATTTTCGACTCAAGTTACGTTCAGGTTCGGTGGTATATAACGGTCATTGTCTTCATCCGGGGAGCCGTCGGGCTCCATTAGAAGGAACCGTACCATGACCAAGATTTTCAAGCTCGCTTCGGCCGCTGTCCTGTCCACCGGCCTGATCGTTACCGCCGCCGCCGTGCCGCAAACCGCTTCGGCCTATACCCACTATGTCTGCAAGTACGAGCAAAAGCATGATGAGCATACCGGCACCATCCTGGGCGCCGTTGCCGGCGGTCTGATCGGCAACAGCCTGTCGGGTCACAACCGTGGCCTGGGCACTGTCGCCGGCGCCGTCGCCGGTGGCGCCATCGGCTCCAAGATGGGCCACGACCATGGCAAGTCGGTCTGTGAAAGCCGCGTCGCCTATCGCGAACGTACGGTTTATCGCAACCACGGTCACGACAAGGTGGTCTACCGCTACGTCCGCTAACCAGAATTATCTGATCACGGATCAAAGGCCCGGAGCGCCAAGCTTCGGGCCTTTTGTCGTTCGCGGGTAGGCAAAGCGGGTATGGTCGTGTAAAGCGCGCGGCATTCCCCCCAAGTCATTCACGGATCCGCCATGCCCGCCGCTCCCGATTTTCCGCCCGCGCCCGATCGCGTCACCCCGAAACGCGCCCTGATATCGCTGTCCGACAAGGCGGGTCTCGTCGAAGCGGCCCAGGCCCTGCACGCAGCCGGCGTCGATATCCTGTCGACCGGCGGCACCAAGGCGGCGATTGCGGCGGCCGGTATTCCGGTCACCGACGTCTCGGACGTCACCGGCTTCCCCGAAATGATGGATGGCCGCGTCAAGACGCTGCACCCGAAGGTGCACGGCGCGCTTTTGGCCTATCGCGACGCCCCCGAACACGCCGCGGCCCTGCGCGACCACGACATCGCGCCGATCGACATCGTCTGGATCGACCTCTATCCGTTCGAAAAGACCGTCGAGGCCGGTGGCGCCTTCGAAGCCGCCATAGAAAATATCGACATCGGCGGCCCGGCCATGATCCGCTCGTCGGCCAAGAACCATCCCTACGTCGCCGTGTGCGTCGACAAGGCCGCCATGGACGCCGTCCTGGCCGCGGTGTCGGCCGACGGTTCGACCACGCTTGCCCTGCGCAAGACCCTGGCCGCCAAGGCTTTCGCGCGGACGGCCTCTTATGACGCCGCCGTTTCGACGTGGTTCGCCGGGCAACTGGGCGACGACTATCCCGAACGCAAGACGGTCGGCGGCACCCGCCTGCAGACCATGCGCTACGGCGAAAACCCGCACCAGTCGGCGGCCTTCTACAAGACGAACGAAGCCCGCCCGGGCGTGGCCACCGCCAGGCAGATGCAGGGCAAGGAACTCAGCTATAACAACGTCGCCGACACCGATGCGGCGATCGAGCTGGTCGCCGAATTCGCCGCATCGGCGGCGCCGGCCTGCGTCATCGTCAAGCACGCCAATCCGTGCGGCGTGGCGACCGGCGGCAGCCTGATCGAAGCCTATCGCCGTGCCCTGGAATGCGATCCGGTCTCAGCCTTCGGCGGCATCGTCGCG
>FTKT01000720.1_pt2 | contig 11368 bp, 13 predicted proteins | sample 1658271 | NCBI WGS metagenome assembly FTKT01 (sample SAMEA3914811, study PRJEB12502) | metagenome | biome: forest; material: soil | place: Canada | collected 2011-08-04 | depth 0.3 m | reverse complement strand
GCCTTCGGCGGCGCCTACGACGTGATGGGCTCCAAGCACCTGGGCGCCGACCTCAACCTGGCCTGGCCGACCGCGCAGATCGCCGTGATGGGCGCGCAGGGCGCGGCCAACATCGTCTACCGGCGCGAGCTGAACGCGGCCGCGCAGGCCGGCGAGGACGTGGACGCCCGCCGCGCCGAGCTGGTCGCCGAGTACGAGGACACCCTGCTCAACCCGTACCTGGCCGCCGAACGCGGGTACGTGGACGCGGTGATCGCCCCGTCCGAGACCCGCCGGCACATCGTGCGCGGGCTGCGGGCACTGCGCGGCAAGCGCGAGGTGTTGCCGCCCAAGAAGCACGGAAACATCCCCCTGTAGGTCCCACACGGAGAGGACGCTTCATGCCCCCCATCCAGGTACTGCACGGGCAGCCGACCCCCGAGGAGCTGGCCACCGTCCTGGCGGTGGTCTCAGCCCGGGCCGCCGCCGCGCAGGCCGCCGCCACGGCGGCCCGAGGCGCGACGCGCGGCCCGGCCACCCCCTGGCGCGACCACGCCCGCCGCCTGCGCCCGATCCCCCGCCCCGGCCCCACCGCCTGGCGCACCTCGGGCTGGGCGGGGTAGCGGGCGCAACTGAGACCGACCGGCGATCGGGGGTCGGTCTGAGTACCCGTACTCAGGCATTTCGGGCCCGGTCCGGGCAGGCTGGGCGGATGCTCTGGTCGGATTCCCGTGAGGACGAGTCGCCGCAGGCCCGGCGGGCGCAGGAGATGTTGCGCCGGGCCGGGTGGCTGCTGGCGGTGGCGGCGGTGCTGGCGGGGTTGTTGCTGATGCTGTGACGGGCGCCCTTAGGGTGGTCGGCATGACCGATCGCCGCACCCTCGTGCTCGCCTCCGCCTCCCCCGCCCGGCTCGGGCTGCTCCGCCAGGCGGGGCTCGACCCGCAGGTGATCGTCAGCGGGGTGGACGAGGACGCGCTGACCGCGGACAGTCCCGGGGAGCTGGCGCTGGTGCTCGCGCGGGCCAAGGCGGCCGCGGTGGCGGGTCAGTTGACGGCGGGTGAGCTGGTGATCGGCTGCGACTCGGTGCTGGAGCTGGACGGGCTGGCGCTCGGCAAGCCCGCCGACGCCGCCGAGGCGCTGGAGCGGTGGCGGTCGATGCGCGGACGGTCCGGGGTGCTGCGGACCGGGCACTGCGTGATCGACACCGCGAACGGGCGCAGCTCCTCGGCCACCGCCTCGACCACCGTGCGCTTCGGCACCCCGGACGACGCGGAGGTGGCCGCGTACATCGCCTCGGGCGAACCCCTGCACGTGGCCGGGGCGTTCACCCTGGACGGCCGGTCGGCGCCGTTCGTCGAGGGCGTCAACGGCGACCCGGGCAACGTGATCGGCCTCTCGCTGCCGCTGCTGCGCCGGCTGCTGGCCGAGGTCGAGGTGCGGATCACGGATCTCTGGGTCTGACCACCGCCGCCCGCTAGGCTGCTCCCGCAACGGACTCGGGGGAGGGCTCGGTCATGACCGACATGGTGCTCAACGTGGTGCTCGGGCTGCTCACCAGCGCCATCGGTGCGGCACTCGGCTGGCTGGCGCAGTCGCTGCGCCGCAGGCGGCGGTTGGAGCGGACCCGGGCGTTCTTCGGACTGCCGCGCGACAGCGAGTGCCTGATCGTGGTGAACCGCAGCGTCGGGACCGGGTCCAGCGACAGCACCGTCACCCGCCGGGACGCCTTCGCCCTGATGGAACTGGCCGGCCTGGTCAAGGAGTGCGGCGCGCAGATCGCGCTGGTCGCGCACGACAGCGTCGAGCCGGGGCTCGGCCGCAAGACCGAACTGTGCGTGGGCGGCCCGGTCAGCAACGAGCGGATGGCCGTCCACCTGCCGCGGGCGCTGCCCGGCCTGACGATCACCTCCGGGCCGAAGCCCGAGGCGAACACCCTGACGGTCGGCGGTGAGACCTACGTGCACGGCGGTGCGAGCGAGACCTACGCGCTGGTCGCCAGGTTCGTCACGGCGACCGAGGCGCGGCACCCGGTCTTCCTGGTCTGCGGTCTGACCGGGGTCGCCAACCACGCCGGGGTGCGCTATCTGGCGAACCATCACCGCACCTGGGCCCGCAAGTACGGTACGGACAGCACCTTCGCCATCGTCCTACGGGTGGTCAACCCGAAGGACTACGGGCCCGACCAGGTGGAGTTCGTCGCCGACGTGACGGCGGCCGCGACCGCCCGACCCCCCGTCAGAACGGCCGTGGCGCCCTGATGTGGCGAAGGCCACCACCGCCCCGCGGCGGCCCCGGCGGCGCCGGACCGGCGATCACCGCGGCGGCGTACGGTTGCCACCTGCGGTTCTCCCGCTCCGTGCCCGACCGGTCACGAATCGGCGTCACGCTCCGTGTGGGCAACCTCACCACCTGGGGCTACTCGCCGGTACCACCCTCACATCCCTAGACTCGACGAGGTTCAAGAAGGGAGCCACTAGTGCGCAAGGTGCTCATCGCCAACCGCGGAGAAATCGCTGTCCGCGTCGCCAGGGCCTGCTCGGACGCCGGCATCGCCAGTGTCGCCGTCTACGCCGAGCCCGACCGGGACGCGCTGCACGTTCGCGCGGCCGACGAGGCCTACGCGCTCGGCGGCGACACCCCCGGCACCAGCTACCTGGACATCGCCAAGGTCCTCAAGGCCGCCGCCGACTCGGGCGCGGACGCCGTCCACCCCGGCTACGGCTTCCTGTCGGAGAACGCCGACTTCGCCCAGGCCGTCATCGACGCCGGACTGACCTGGATCGGCCCCCCGCCGCAGGCCATCCGCGACCTCGGTGACAAGGTCACCGCCCGGCACGTGGCGCAGCGCGCCGGCGCGCCGCTGGTCGCCGGTACCGCCGACCCGGTCGCGGGCCCCGACGAGGTCGTCGCGTTCGCCACCGAACACGGCCTGCCGGTCGCCATCAAGGCCGCCTTCGGCGGCGGCGGCCGCGGCCTGAAGGTCGCCCGCACGCTGGAGGAGATCCCGGAGCTCTTCGAGTCCGCGGTCCGCGAGGCCGTCGCCGCCTTCGGGCGCGGCGAGTGCTTCGTCGAGCGCTACCTCGACAACCCCCGCCACGTGGAGACCCAGTGCCTGGCCGACAGCCACGGCAACGTGGTGGTCGTCTCCACCCGTGACTGCTCGCTGCAGCGCCGCCACCAGAAGCTGGTCGAGGAGGCCCCCGCGCCGTTCCTGACCGAGGCGCAGAACGCGGAGCTGTACGCCGCGTCCAAGGCGATCCTGCGCGAGGCCGGCTACGTCGGCGCCGGGACCTGCGAGTTCCTCGTCGCCCAGGACGGACTCATCTCCTTCCTGGAGGTCAACACCCGCCTCCAGGTCGAACACCCGGTCTCCGAAGAGGTCACCGGCATCGACCTGGTCCGCGAGATGTTCCGGATCGCCGACGGCGAGGCACTCGGCTACGACGACCCGCCCGTGCGCGGCCACTCGATCGAGTTCCGGATCAACGGCGAGGACCCGGGCCGCGGCTTCCTGCCCGCCCCTGGCACCGTCACCCTCTTCGCCCCGCCGACCGGCCCCGGCGTCCGCCTGGACGCCGGCGTCGAGACCGGCTCCGTGATCGGCCCGGCCTGGGACTCGCTGCTCGCCAAGCTGATCGTCACCGGCCGCGACCGCGAACAGGCGCTGCAGCGCGCCCGCCGCGCCCTGGCCGAGTTCACCGTCGAGGGCATGGCCACCGCCATCCCCTTCCACCGGGCCGTCGTCACCGACCCGGCCTTCGCCCCCGAGATCCACGGCTCCGCCGCCCCGTTCACGGTCTACACCCGCTGGATCGAGACGGAGTTCGACAACACGATCCCCGCCTTCACCGGCGCGGCCGTGGACGGCGAGGAGTCGGACACCCGGGAGACCGTGGTGGTCGAGGTCGGCGGCAAGCGGATCGAGGTCTCGCTGCCGTCCTCGCTCGGCGTCTCGACCGCCCCGGCGGCGAGCGCCTCGGCGACCGGCAAGGCCAAGCGCCGGGTCGGCGTCAAGAAGGCCGGCGCCGCCGTCTCCGGTGACACCCTCGCCTCGCCGATGCAGGGCACCATCGTCAAGGTCGCCGTCGAGGAGGGCCAGGTCGTCGCCGAGGGCGAACTGATCGTCGTCCTGGAGGCGATGAAGATGGAGCAGCCGCTCAACGCCCACAAGGCCGGCACCGTCGTCGGCCTCAAGGCCGAGATCGGCGCGAGCGTCAGCAGCGGCGCCGCGCTCTGCGAGATCAAGGACTGAACGAGATCAAGGACTGAGCGAGTTCTGGAGCTGGGCGAGTTCTGGAACTGGGCGAGGTCAAGGACTGACCTCGCGCCGGTGACGGCACGTCAGCCCGGGTGGCCCGCTGGTCCTGTGACCAGTGGGCCACCGTGCTGTGCGCTCACGGATCCCGGGGACACCCCGAGCCGCTCAGGGCCGCACGCCCGCCAGCCGGTTCGGCAGGTGGCCCGGGGGGCCGCCGTGGGCACCCGGACGACGCTGGCCGGGGAGCGGGGCGGGGACGGGGGCGCCGGTCGGACGGCGGGGTGCTCCGGCGGCCTGCGGGTGCCGGTCCAGGGCCCCGCCGTGGCCCGGGGGCTCGGCGGCCAGGCCCAGCGGGGCGATGGCGATCTGCACCCCGCAGTCGGCCAGCGCGTCCAACTCGCGGGCGGTCGGGTCGTGGCCGGCGGTGTGCTCGTCGGTCACCAGGCGGGTGATGGCGTCGGTGGGCACGGTCTGGAACATGGTGTCCGCGCCGAGCTTGGTGTGGTCGGCGAGGACGATGACCTCGGCGGCCGACTGCACCAGAGCCCGGTCCACGCTCGCGGAGAGCATGTTCGTGGTGGACAGACCGCGCTCGGCGGTCAGTCCACTGCCGGAGATGAAGGCCTTGGAGACCCGCAGCCCGTGCAACGACTGTTCGGCGCCGCTGCCGACCAGGGCGTAGTTGGTACCGCGCAGGGTGCCGCCGGTCATCACCACCTCGACCCGGTTGGCGTGCGCGAGCGCCTGGGCGACCAGGAGGGAGTTGGTGACCACCGTCAGACCCGGGACCCGGGCCAGGCGGCGGGCCAGCTCTTGGGTGGTGGTGCCGGCCCCGATGACGACCGCGTCGCCCTCCTCGACGAGCCCGGCCGCCAGATCGGCGATCGCGCTCTTCTCGGCGGCGGCGAGGTGGGTCTTCTGCGGGTAACCGGGCTCCCTGCTGAAGCCTCCGGGCAGCACCGCGCCGCCGTGACGGCGGTCGAGCAGCCCTTCGGCCTCCAGAGCCCGGACGTCTCGGCGTACGGTCACTTCGGAGGTCTGGACGACGCGGGCCAACTCCCGGAGCGAGACCGCTCCGTTGGCGCGCACCATTTCGAGGATCAACTGACGACGTTCTGCTGCAAACACAGAACCGACGGTAACCCCATGACCGTCCGCTTTCAGGCGTTTGCCGCTAGTAACAGGAACTGCTCACCCCGGAACGGCGCGCGGCCGTACAATGCGCGCCGTCATGCGCCACCACGCCCCCACCGGATGGCGGAACAGCCCCCGGCGGGCGGGTGAAACAGTCAGGATTCGTTCTCGTCCCGCCTACGAATGTGCAGCTGGCGGGCGGCTTCGGCGGTCGAACCGGACAGCGACGGATACACCGTGAACGCGCCCGCCACCTGCTCGACCGTCAAGTTGTTGTCCACCGCGAGCGAGATCGAGTGAATCAGCTCGCTGGCGCGCGGCGCGACCACCACACCGCCGACCACGATGCCGGTACCCGGACGGCAGAACAGCTTCACGAAGCCGTCCCGGATGCCCTGCATCTTGGCCCGCGGGTTGCCCCGCAGCGGGAGCTTGACCGCGACCGCGTCCATCTTCCCGCAGGAGACATCCGCCGCCGTGTAGCCCACGGTGGCGATCTCCGGGTCGGTGAAGACGTTGGAGGAGACGGTCTTCAGGTTGAGCGGCTGCACCGCGTCGCCGAGCGCGTGGTACATCGCGATCCGGCCCTGCATGGCGGCCACCGAGGCGAGCATGAAGACGCCGGTGCAGTCGCCGGCCGCGTAGATGCCGGGGGCGGAGGTGCGCGAGACCCGGTCGACCGTGACCTGGCCCCAGTCGTTCAGCCGGACGCCGGCCTCCTCCAGGCCCATGTCGGCGGTGTTGGGGATCGAGCCGATCGCCATCAGGCAGTGCGTACCGCTGATCACCGTGCCGTCCGAGAGGGTGGCCTCCACCCGGTCGCCGACCCGCTTCACCGATTCGGCGCGCAGGCGGCTCATCACGTTCATGCCGCGGCGGCGGAAGACCTCCTCCAGCACCTCGGCGGCGTCCGGGTCCTCGCCGGGCAGCACCCGGTCGCGGCTGGAGACCAGGGTGACCTTGGAGCCGAGCGCCTGGTAGGCGCCGGCGAACTCGGCGCCGGTGACGCCGGAGCCGACCACGATCAGCTCGCGGGGCAGCTCCTCCAGGTCGTACACCTGGGTCCAGGTCAGGATCCGCTCGCCGTCCGGCTCGGCGTCCGGCGCCTCGCGCGGGTGGGCGCCGGTGGAGATCAGCACGGCGTCGGCGCGCAGCGACTGGCTGCTGCCGTCAGGGGCCTCCACCAGGACCTCGCGGGAACCGTCCACGGCCTGGCCGCCGGAGCCGAGCCGGCCCTTGCCGCGCAGCACGGTGACGCCGGCGCGGGTGACCGACTGGGTGATGTCGTGCGACTGGGCGATCGCCAGGCGCTTCACCCGGCGGTTGACCTTGCCCAGGTCCACGCTGATCGCGCGCTCCGCGTCGCAGGCCAGGGTGATCCCGAGCTCCTGGTAGGAGGTGTCGAAACCGGTCATCACCTCGGCGGTGGCGATCAGCGTCTTGGAGGGGACGCAGTCGGTCAGCACCGCCGATCCGCCCAGGCCGTCGCGGTCGACGACGGTCACCTCCGCGCCGAGCTGGGCCGCCACCAGGGCTGCCTCATATCCGCCGGGTCCGCCACCGATGATCACGATCCGAGTCACATGCACCATTGTCCCGCACGCCCAGGAGCGTGCCACCACTGGGCCGCGTATTGGCGCACCGCACTTGTCGGATGTGACGGTGAGCACACCGGGGCCTGTGACCGCGCACACACCCGCGCCCGAAACGCGGCCCCGGCTCCCGTAGGCTGACGCCCATGTCGCTCTACGCCGCCTACGCCACGAACCTCGACGCCCGGCAGATGAGCCGGCGCGCCCCGCACTCCCCGCTGCGCACCACCGGCTGGCTGGACGGCTGGCGGCTGACCTTCGGCGGCGAGCAGCTCGGCTGGGAGGGCTCGCTGGCCACCGTGGTGGAGGACGAGAAGGAGCAGGTCTTCGTCTCGCTCTACGACGTGGCGCCGATGGACGAGGACGGCCTGGACCGCTGGGAGGGCCTGCAGCTGGGCATCTACCGCAAGGTGAAGCTGCGCGCGCACACCCTGGACGGGGACGTGGCGGTCTGGACCTACGTGCTGAACGACTACGAGGGCGGCCTGCCCGCCGCCCGCTACCTGGGCCTGATCGCGGACGCGGCGGAGAGCGCGGGCGCTCCTCACGACTACGTGCTTGACCTGCGGCGACGTCCCTGCTGAACCGTCCCCGTCCCGCCTGGATCCCGCCTCGGCCCCGTCTCGACCCCGTCTCGGTCCGTGGACGGACGGGCGGGTGGACCGGGCGGTCAGAACGGGTGATTCCGGGCCATCCGGGTAACGATCCGGCATGGCCGACCGGGAGCATCTACGCGCGTAGGCAAATCTTGTCTATCCTCGACTCGTGAACGCATCTCCTCAGTCCGCCCTGTCCGCCGACCCCTACGCCGCCGCGCAGGCCGCCGCCGCCCGCCTGCGCGAGCTCACCGGCGCCGAGCGCCACGACGTCGCCCTGGTGATGGGGTCCGGCTGGGTGCCGGCCGCCGACGCCCTGGGTGAGACGGTGGCGGAGTTCCCGGCCACCGACCTCCCGGGCTTCCCCGCCCCCGCCGTCGCCGGCCACTCCGGCAAGATCCGCTCGGTCCTGATCGGCGAGAAGCGCGCGCTGATCTTCCTGGGCCGCAACCACTACTACGAGGGCCACGGTGTGGCGACCGTCGTGCACGGGGTGCGCACCGCCGCCGCCGCCGGCTGCGAGACCATCGTGCTGACCAACGGGTGCGGCGGCCTGCGCGAGGGCTGGGTGCCCGGCCAGCCGGTGCTGATCAGCGACCACATCAACCTCACCGCGGACTCCCCGATCGTCGGCGCCAACTTCGTCGACCTCACCGACCTGTACTCCAGGCGGCTGCGCGAGCTCTGCCGCGAGGTCGACCCGACGCTGGACGAGGCCGTCTACGTCCAGTTCCGCGGGCCGCACTACGAGACCCCGGCCGAGGTGCAGATGGCCCGGGTGATCGGCGGCGAGCTGGTCGGCATGTCCACCACGCTGGAGGCCATCGCGGCGCGCGAGGCCGGCGCCGAGGTGCTGGGCATCTCGCTGGTCACCAACCTGGCCGCCGGGATCACCGGCGAGCCGCTCAACCACGCCGAGGTGCTGGAGGCCGGCAAGGCCTCGGCCGAGCGGATGGGCGCGCTGCTGGCGAAGGTCCTGGAGCGGATCTGACGGTCGCGCCCGGCGGCTGCCGGGCGGTGGTGGTCGTCGCGATGTCGGATACCGGATGACAGATGACAGATATTGAAATCTGTCATCTGTCATCCGGTATCGCGATGACCACTGCGCGACTCACCATCACCACAACTCACCACCCCCACGACCCACCGCACCTCCCCCGGCACGGGTACAGGACAGGTACAGCACTCTTCACCACCACCCGACCTCAGATGACGGAGCAGGCCGCCATGGCTCAGGCAAGCACCACCGACCTCTTCACCCGGGCAAGCCAGTGGCTGGCCGAGGACCCCGACCCCGAGACCCGCGAGGAGCTGGCCGCGCTGCTCGCCGCCGCCGAAGGCCCGCAGGCCGGGTCGGGCGAGGGGCCCGCCTGGTCCCGGCTGGCCGAGCGGTTCGCCGGCCGCCTCCAGTTCGGCACCGCCGGACTGCGCGGCGAGCTGGGCGCGGGCCCGATGCGGATGAACCGCGCCGTCGTCATCCGCGCCGCCGCGGGACTCGCCGCGTACGTCCGCACCGCCGCCGAGCGCGAGGCCGGCAACGGGGACGCGGCCGGTGCGACCGGCGCCGCCGCTCCGCTGGTGGTGATCGGCTACGACGCCCGGCACAAGTCGTACGAGTTCGCCGTGGACACCGCCGCCGTGATGACCGGCGCCGGCCTGCGCGCCGCCCTGCTGCCCCACCCGCTGCCCACCCCCGTGCTGGCCTACGCGATCCGCCTGCTCGGAGCCGCGGCCGGCGTGATGGTGACGGCCAGTCACAACCCGCCCCAGGACAACGGCTACAAGGTCTACCTGGGCGACGGCTCGCAGATCGTGCCCCCCGCCGACGCGGAGATCGCGGCCGAGATCGACGCCGTCGCCGCACTGGCCGACGTCCCGCTGGCCGCCGAGGGCTGGCAGGTGCTGGGCCGCGAGGTGGTGGACGCCTACCTGGCCCGCGCCGTCACCGTGGTCGCCGACGGCGGCCCGCGCGACCTCGACGTGGTCTACACCCCGCTGCACGGGGTGGGCCGGGACGTCCTGGTCGCCGCGTTCAAGCAGGCCGGCTTCCCGGCGCCGACCGTGGTGGCCGAACAGGCCGAGCCGGACCCGGACTTCCCCACCGTGGCCTTCCCCAACCCGGAGGAGCCGGGGGCGATGGACCTGGCCTTCCGCACCGCCGCCGCGGTCGGCCCCGACCTGGTGATCGCCAACGACCCGGACGCCGACCGCTGCGCGGTGGCCGTCCCGGACGGCGCGGCCGTGGGCGGCTGGCGGATGCTGCGCGGCGACGAGGTGGGCGCGCTGCTGGGCGCCGCGCTGGTCGCCAAGCGGGCCGAGGGCACCTTCGCCACCACCATCGTCTCCTCCACCCTGCTCGGCCGGATCGCCGCCGCGGCCGGGCTGCCGTACGGCGAGACGCTGACCGGCTTCAAGTGGATCGCCCGCGCCGAGGGCCTGCGCTACGGCTACGAGGAGGCGCTCGGCTACTGCGTGGACCCCGAGGGCGTGCGCGACAAGGACGGGGTGACCGCCGCCCTGCTGATCGCCGAACTCGCCGCCACCCTCAAGCAGTCCGGCCGCACGCTGACCGACCTGCTGGACGACCTCGCACTGGCGCACGGCCTGCACGCCACCGACCAGCTCTCCGCCCGGGTCGAGGACCTCACGCTGATCGCGGAGGCCATGCGGCGCCTGCGCGAGCAGCCGCCGACCGCGCTGGCGGGCCTGACCGTCACCCGGGCCGACGACCTGGCGGCCGGTTCGGCCGAGCTGCCGCCCACCGACGGCCTGCGGTACTACCTGGACGGCGAGGCCGTGCGCGCCGCGCGGATCGTGGTCCGCCCCTCGGGGACGGAGCCGAAGATCAAGTGCTACCTGGAGGTCGTCCTCCCGGTGGCCTCGGCGGCCGAACTCGCCCCGGCGCGGGACCGGGCCCAGGCCCTGCTGGCCGAGCTGAAGCGGGAGCTGGCGGCGGCCGCCGGGATCTGACGGCCGGTCGGCCGTCCCGGCGGGCATCGCGCCCGTTCCCTCGTTCGGGGGAGCGGGCGTGACTTCCGCGCGGCGGGGCAACGGTCCTTCGTCTCCCTACGGTTGAGTTCTCCCTCGGGGGAACACCCGTGGAGGAGAACTCGCATGAAGACCCGTCAGCTGATCTCCGGCCTGCTGGCCGCCGCGATCATGTCCATCGGCATCCCGACGCTCGCCACCGCCGCCGCGGCTCCCGAGCCCGCTCCCGCCGCGCAGAGTGCCGCGCCGGCCATCGCCCCCGGCCCGTACGTGTCGCCGTGGGGTGACGCGCAGGTGGTCTGGGATCCGGCCTTCAAGGCGCTGCTGGACCAGCGCGGGATCACCACCACGCCGATCGCCCCCGTCAAGAAGCTGCCCGGCGACTCCGGGGTGATCAGCGACATCGGCTGGACCTCCGGCGACTACATCGACCTGCAGAACTTCGGCCGGGTCTACTACCCGGGCGGCTGGACCTTCACCGACCCGGCCTCCGGCGGCACCTGGACGCTCAACGAGTTCTGGCTGCGGTTCTTCCCCACCCAGGGGCTCTCCGGCTACCCCGTGATCAACGGCACCCGGACCCCGGGCGAGCAGCTCTTCACCACCTACACGCTCGGCAACGCCCTCACCGGCGGCGGCGGTTGGGGCTTCGACCCGAGCCGGGTCGGCGTGAAGACCGCCAAGGTGCCGCTCTCGCTCACCCAGCAGGGCGCCGACGGGCTCAACCAGGCGCTGAACACCTCGCTGCGAGCCGGTGACACCCTCGGGGTCCTCTCCGGCACCTTCCGCTACCTGCCCTGACCCGAAGACGGCGGCGGCCC
>FTKT01415877.1_pt1 | contig 11399 bp, 14 predicted proteins | sample 1658271 | NCBI WGS metagenome assembly FTKT01 (sample SAMEA3914811, study PRJEB12502) | metagenome | biome: forest; material: soil | place: Canada | collected 2011-08-04 | depth 0.3 m | reverse complement strand
CGTGACCTGGTGCCGATCCTGTCCTTCGATGAACCTGGGCATACCGATCCCTTCTCGATATGCTTCGGAACTCTACGCGGCCAGCCTCATTGGCGGACCGGGGTTTTCACACAGGCTCGGCCAGTTGCGGACGTTGGTGAACGACCGGTTTCGGGAGAGCAAGAGTCTCAGGGATAGCGCGCATGCATCTCGCTGATCCATCGCAATCCACGGCCGGCTGCCTCTTCCAAGTCGAGGCCCCTCGATCTCAAGAAGTCGATTGCTTGATCAGTGGAAGCGTCGAAACTCCGAAACGAGTAAGACGCCTGAAGCGGAAACTTGAGCCAACTCGGTCGGACGAAATCGTCCCAGTCGAGGCCGTCGACTCCTGTTGGCATATTCAGGCGCGCCATCGCGACGCCTCGAATGATGGCGACGTAGTTGCTGGACGGGCCCACGATCTCGCGCCATGCGAGGTACGGATACTCCTGGGTCTTGCTAAAGACTTTCACCAATTCGTTCTCGACTTGCTCCTGCTGGAGTTTGCCAAGCCTCGGGAACAGATGCAGCGCGAGAAGCAGGACTAGCGCACTGTCGAATCGGCGTCGACGAATCGGATGCCAGAACGAATCCGGACGAAGCGATGTCTCGATCATGCTCGATTGTGAGGCATCGACTCGGCGGAACGCAAGGTCGCTGATGGTTCGGAGGCGGCCGCTACACTTGGATCACTGCTCTCGGGCAATCGCGACCTTCGGCTGACGGCCCACAACCGGTCGTTGACGTACGTCTGGTTTCGGGAAGCCGCCGCCATGCATCTAGGATGCGAACCTTGCGTCCGGTTGTTCATGCTTTTTGGAGGCTTCTGTTGATGGACGAGTCCAGTCACTGGAAACTGATGAACATCATGGCGCGTCTCCTTGGCCTGATGGCACTCGTTGTAGGTCTTGCGTTCCTGGTGTCAGCGGCACTCTACTGGCACGATCCGCAGCAGGCAGCCAGTGTTCCGTCGGCATCCGGAAGTTCGTTCGGCGACAGCATCGGTGTATCTATCTTCTGCCTTGTAGTCGGAACTCTGTTCGTTCTGGTGGACCCTTGCAGGCCGGACCTCAAGGCGAGGACGTCAGCGTCGCCCCGACAAAGAAGAAGTTGGTGGACGGGAACGGGTGCGGAAGGTCACGCGGCAGACGACGATCAATCAGGTCGCGGAACCTTCGCCAGCGAAACGCCGATCATCGATTCCCGAGTAACCAGGGCCGCAAGTTGCGCTTCTGAAAATTCCTCGGTGCCAGCCGGGCGAGCAGGCAAAACGATATAGCGGGTCTCTCCGCTCGTGTCCCACACTCGAATCGCGACCGCGACGGGCACTTGGAGTCCAATTTCGGCAAGCAGGCCTCGGGCCTCGCGAACGACGCGTGCTCGGTACGGTGGACTCTTGTACCAGTCTGGCGGCAAACCGAGCAACGGCCACGCGGTGCAGGAACATTGAGTGCAGACGATCACGTTGTGCACAGATTCGGTGTTCTCCACCGCAACCATCTGGTGTCCCTCGATGCCCTCGATGCCCAGTTCCTTGGCGGCTGCCGTCGCGTCGGCGAGCAGACGTTCCTTGAACGTCGCATCACTCCAGGCCCGAGCCACTACCCTGGCGCCATTGGCCGCGGTGAGTGCACTGCCAACTAGATCTTTCCTCGCCTCGACTTGCCGCTCATCGATCAATCCTTGCTCGATGAGCATGTCGCGCAGCGCCGCCGCGCGCGCGTCAAGAGAGGCATGCATCAGATCGCCTGTCGGTTGCAGTTGCTCGTGTTGCTTCATCAACGGTCCAGGTAGCTTTCAAACAGCTCGACCAACACGCTCTGAAGCCGGTCACCATTGACCCATAGTTCGTGCGCCGCAAATTCGACCGCATAACTATGCTCACGCCGCTTGACAGTTGCGTGTGCTCGCAGCTCAGGGTAGTACGCCAATGGGTAGACGCGCCGAACCACGCCGTGCCGACCGCGAACATAGGCAGGACACCGGGTGTGTCCTGGCGTCGGGTTAGCCGTCACGATCACCGCGTCACCCGGCTCGTAGCGTGCTTGCGTCGCAACCGTATCGTCCGTCTGGAGTAGAGGAAGCGCGGCCTCTGGCTCTGACAGGGGGATACGACCGCCTGCGCGTTCCTCAAGACCGTTCAGCGTCGCGATACCTCGTTCGACCAGCAATGTGGTTACAGCGGTCAGCGCCCGCTCGTAATAGCGGGCGCGCAGGTACCAAGTCGGCTCCATTCGTTCGACTGCGTGCCGATACGCATCGGCTTTGTAGGCCCGCAATGTGCCGATCGCCAAAACGTTCAACGCCCAGACGATGCCCTCCCACGGCTCATGAAACGCAGGCTCGTCCGGCGTGATCGTCACATGGCCGAAGCCGGTTTTTCCGCCGAGATCGTGGGCGCCATCCATGAAGCCTAGTCCATTGTGCAAGTTGAGCTACGGAAATCGGGAAGGATACTCGTGAAGGCCGTTGCGGGCCACTGTGACAGGCAACGAAGAGTTGGAAGCTGAGTTCCGTTTGCCGACGACATGAACAACAGGGCTCGGGCGCCCAATCTGACTCGGTGGAGTTCAGCGTCTAGTCGGCGCCCGCCGGCTTGGCGATCGACCTCGAGCGGCTGGTATGTTGGGTACACCGGTCAGTCGCCTGGATAGACTGCCGATGGGCTGGCCGTCGGCCTCCTGAGGCGCTTGCCGGCCAGGAACTGCCCCCCGCGTCGGGCGGCTTTCGAGCATCACGGCAGGGATCGAGGCCAGCAGTCGCCATCGCCTTGGGCAGGGCTCTCTGATAGGCTGGCGCCTTGGTCACGCCATGGGATTCCGTCATGCCGCATTCAGCCGCACGCCCCGTCGAACACGGCAAAAACGCTTGCAGGCATCGCCTTCGACGGTGCCTGCTGGTCATGTTGTTGCCGGCGGCGCTGGCGCACGCGCAGCCGGATGGCCGCCAGGAACTGAAGTTGACTGCCGCCGAGGCGGACTATGTGCGTGCCGGGATGCGTGAGCACGTGGTCGACATTCAGGCGCTGCTGGCTGGCTTGGCGAACCACGACCTCGACGGCGCTGCGCGCGCCGCGCACAGCGCGGGCACACGGGCGCTCGATGGCGACCCGACTCGGCCGCCCACGCTAGGCCCGAAGCTGCCAGCGGCCTGGAAGACGCTGCTGCAGGCGCGCATGCGTGGATTCGACCAGGTCGCCCAAGACATCGCCAGCACGGCCGAGACAGCTCGTACTTTGAGCGACCTCAGCACCGCCATGGCAACATGTGTCGCATGCCACGCATCGTTCAAGCTGGTCATTGTCGGCCCCTAACCGCAGCTACCGGCCGAGGCCGTGTGAGAACTCCAGAATAGCCGACGAAGCGTGATGTGCGTCGCCGTCATCTTTTGACGCACGGCGCGATCTACAGTGTTTGCGTATCGCTGCAGGCGCTGGCGACATGCGGGCAGCGGTGCCGGCGCTGCTGCAAGCGCCTTATGCGCCCATTGAAGTGACCGCCTTCATCGTTTTGGCGATGCCCAAGATGTTGATCACCCGCTTGAAGTTATAAGCGAGCACCTGCAAGTTCATTTCGGTGGCGACGTTGGGCAGCCGGCGCGTCAGGAAGTGCGTCGAGTCCATCCAGTGCTTCAGTGTTCCGAAGATGTGTTCGACGGTTCGCCGTCGCAGCGTCATGGCCTCTGGCTGTTGGTCGAGTCGGCGCTGCATCGCGTCGAGCACGGCCTCATGCTCCCAACGGGCGATCCGCCGGTAGTCGCTCGGCATGCACTGTGGCTTCATTGGGCACTGCGAGCACGCGCTGGTCCAGTAGCGTCGGATCTGCAGGCCGTTCTCTTCTCGCATGTGTCTGAAGATCGAAGTTCCGCGCGGGTCTCGCCAGGCGCTTGCAGCAACGTGAAGGACGTTTGACGGCCAATACCTGCCACTCACGAATGACCGCTTCTGAGCGGGCTATTCGGATGCAGGAAATTGCATCGACAACAGCAGAAGCCCCGGCGGTTCCTCAAACCGCATCTTGAGTTTCCGAAAGCGCGCCGACGTCGCGGATCCGTGCCATGACGCCAGTTTCTGGCAGGATGCGAGTTCTGTGCGAACGCGCGGCACGAAGATCGCGCGTCGGAATCGATCCGTCTTGTTAGGGAATCATGAGAATTGGAAGCATGAGGGTCTGGGAGGCATGTTTGCTGGTCGCGCTGTCGGTCGCGGGCTGCGCGTTGCGGCCCGGCGATGTGGATCCGGCGCACCCGGACCTCGGCCCGTTGGCCGGAACGATCAAAAACAGCGCGATGAATGCCGATGAAGTGCGGGAACTGCAGGCTCAGCCTGCGACCGAACAGCGGCGCCGACTCGACGCCGTGCTCATTTCGTATCCTGACGATCTTCTCGCGCGCTTCCTTCGCACGCAGGCCGAGGTCAAGCTGAGGGACGAGGCCGCGGTGGACGTGGACAGCCAGCTTGTCTTGGCTAATCCGTCCCTGGATCGCACTCTTCGACTGTGGGTGATGGACTGGCGTGCCGAGGCTTTGGTTGACCTCCGGCGATTCGACGAATCCATTGCCGTGGCGGATCAAGCGCTCGAAATCGATGCCTCGAGCGCCGGAGCGTTGGGCGCGCGCGGCTGGGCACGATTCTTCATTGACCAGCCCGACGGCGCACTTGCGGACCTTGACCGCGCGCTCCAGGCAGAGCCGAACGAAGGCCTCTTGTACTACCGGCGTGCGCGAGTCCTCGATGAACAAGGGAAGGTCGATCTCGCCGCCAAGGATTTTGAGCGCGCCATCGAGCTTGCACCGGACGACGGGCCCAGTCACCGGGAATATGGCGTCCTGCTGTATCAAACCCATGATCTTGAACGGGCGCTGGCCCAGTTCGATGCTGGCGCACGGTTGATGCCGGGCGACCCACTTGTCCTGGCGTGGCATGAGCAGGCCAACTTTGCACTCGAACGGTTCGACGCAGCGGCAGCAGACGACCATCGCGTCGACCACCTTGGCGTTGCGAAACAGGTTCTCGCCAATGCGTTCGTCAACGTCGGCGTCAATCTCCAAGACCAGCACGACTTTGCAGGCGCCGCTCGCGAGTTCGGGCGCTCGCTGGCGCTGCAATTCGATCAACGAGTCGCGAACAGTCTGGCACGTATGCAGTGGTATTCTGGCCAGTTCGGCCAAGCGGTCGAATCGTTTAGCGGACACGGCGAATCCCCCGTGTGGGACGACTACAAATCGATTGGGTTATTCGTTGTGCGCGGGCGGGCAAATCCGGCTAATGAACCGGCAGCGAAAGTTGAACTGGCGTCACGCGTGCAGCCACATCAACCGCACGCCTGGACTGACACACTTGTGAGCGTGCTTCTGGGCAAGACGACGCTTGAGGCAGCGCTGGCCGAGGCGGACGCAGCCGGCACGCAGGAACTGAAAGCCGGGCGTCGATGCGAGGCCGACTACTACGCGGCCGAGCAGTTACTTATGCATGAACAGGTGGCCTCGGCGAGTCGCCTGCTCGAAGAAGCGTACTGGGTCTGTCCTTCGACTTACACGGAGGCTATTGGCGTCATCGCGGAGCGTGGTCTGATCGCAGCGAAATCTCCAGCGCATTGAACAGGGATACCCTCCGACGAGTTCGGCAGATTCGTCCCTGAAGGGCGACCTCTGTCCCGGAACGGTGCGACCTCTCATGACGCGCAGGGAGCGCGGAGCGCGGCACAGCATCGCTCTGAACGGCTGCTTTTCGGTCTCAAAATCGCCAACGCGAAAGGCGGCAATGGGTCGAGGCTGTGTGAAAACCAGAGATTGAGATTTCTCGAACAGTAGTTGATCGTTGCGAGAACCCGCTGCGAAGCCGGACATGGGCTTCAAGTGCCCATCGAACTCACCGCTTTCATCGTCTTCGCGAAGCCAAGAATGCCGATCAATCGCTTGAGGTTATATGCAAGCACGTGAAGGTTGATTTCGGTGCGCACATTGGGCAAGCGGCGAGTCAGGAAGTGCGCCGAACCCATCCAGTACTTCAATGTTCCGAAGACGTGCTCAACCGTCCGTCGTCGCACAATCATCGCGTCCGGCTGTCGGTCAAGCCGGCGTTGTACCTCGTCGACGACTGCTTCGTGTTCCCAGCGTGAAATGCGCCTGAAGTCGCTTGGCGTGCATTGCGACTTCATGGGGCAACCAGGACACGCGCTGGTCCAGTAGCGGCGCACAATCTGGCCGCGCTCTTCGCGTTCCATTCTGAAGATCGCTCGCTCGCCGGCAGGACATCGATATTCGTCGCGCTTGCCGTCATAGACGAAGTCGCTCTTGTCAAAGCGGCCATCAGCCTTGGCGTTCGATGTCTTCGGCTTGGGCAAGACTGCGGCGATGCCTTCATCCGAGCAAGCCTTGATCTGTGGGCCGCTGAAGTAGCCGCGGTCGGCCAGTGCCTGAAGCTTGGTCTTTCCCATCGCTTCGCGCGCGGCCGTGGCCATCGGTGCGAGCTGCGCTCGGTCGTGCCCCTCGTTGCAGACCTCGTGAACAACGATGAGATGGTGCTTCGTGTCGACAGCGACCTGCACGTTGTAGGCCACCATCCCGGAGCCGCGGCCACTGGTTGCCATTGAACGCGCGTCGGGGTCAGTCAATGAGATCTGGCCATCGGCAGTCGCTTCGAGCTCTCCCTCGATCTGCTTCAGGCGTCGCATCTGAGCGCGCATCGTTTTCAGCTTGTCTTGGAGGTGCTCGGCTTTCGCTTGGAATTCTGCCGGCGACGCGGTGCGATCCGCGGTGTCCAGAGCATCGAGATAGCGCTTCATGCTTTCTTCGATCTGCTCCTGGCGCTTCTGCACCTTGGCGAGCGTGAAGTTGCGATCCCTCGCATTGACAGCCTTGAACTTGCTGCCGTCAATCGCCACGACGGCTTGCGAGAACAGCTTCAGATCGCGGCACAGCTCGATGAATCGGCGGCCAGCGCCGCGAATGCCGGCGCCGTTGTCACGCCGAAAGTCAGCAATGGTCTTGAAGTCAGGAGCCAGCCGCCCGGTCAGCCACATCAGTTCCAAGTTGCGCTGGCACTCACGCTCGAGTCGTCGGCTGGACTGAACCTTGTTGAGGTAGCCGTAGATATAGATCTTCACCAACACAGCCAGGTGATACGAGGGACGCCCTGTCGCTGCGGGAGCTACACCTTCGAAGCCAAGCGCTTCGAGATCCAGCTCATCGACGAATGCATCGATGACGCGGACCGCGTTGTCTTCCGCAATCAACTCGTCCAGCGACTCGGGCAGCAACGTGACCTGGTGACGATCCTGGCCTTCGATGAATCTTGGCATATCGACTCCTAAACTCGATATGTCTCGAAACTCTACGCCGTCACCTCAAATTGCGGACCCGGGTTTTCACACAGCCTCGGTCGTAAGCCGAAGTCCAGGCTCTGACGCGGCGCGTGTCCGCTTTGAGGCGACGAATTGCGCCAGATCGACTTCCGCTTTGGGTCGACAGCTGCCGGCCGCGCTGCCCGGGAGCGGTCGTTGGATGGGGACACCGGGCGGCGTGTGGCGTGCAAACATCTTCAACCGAAGCCTCGAAGGCCGGATTCTGGCCGCCAAACGCCGCCAAACGCCGCGAACGATCGGAGCGCTCTGAGAGCCGACGTCGCCGGCGCTCTTCGCCCCGCGCTTGGCCGGCCCTCGTGGAACTCCAGGCCAGACACGGCGTCCGCAGACCGGAAGGACTCCAACCGCTGCAAAGCCGAAGTCGGAGTCCTCTCAGAACGGAGGTGACAGTCCTGGGTTCGAGTCAGCTCTACAGCGGGATAAATCGCCGGTACTTTTGACGGTGCTTTCATAGGTGACCGCCCTCAAAATCGAGCATTGGCGCGCCTCGCAGCACCGCTTCCCAGTCAGATGGTCGCACCATCCAGCAAGGTTCTGGCGACGCCCCCATGCCTGCTCGACCGCGGGACTGATGAGGCTGTGACGATGGTGTCGGAATGGTTTGACAATCACTCAGCGGGGCGCGGCGTTGAACATACGACGCTTCATGTGTTCGACAGGCCCCTGCGTGGGAGATGTGGATGCGGAGCGGCCGATCCTGCGTTGCAGCAAGTGGCCGACGAGGAAAGTACGCGCATGTCGCGCATGAGCTGCAGGACGTCTTGCAGGCTGCGATCGGCGGCTCCAGCCTGGACGCGATCAGCGCGTCGGCGCTGTCGCTGCGAAGCGGGCTGTCGCCGGAAGAAATCTACGGGCTTGCCCACGCAGATCGCAGAGTGCCCTTCCTGGTGACGAGCGTGCGGCGCATCGTGGAGGCGGCAGGCTTCAACTTCCAGGTTGCCAGGCCGTTCGCGGCATAGCGGGTCGTGGCCCTGTCGATTGGCCTGCGCAAGAAGCTGATCGCATACGGCTCGTGGGCCGTCGTCCTGGGCGCCGGCGCGTATCTGGCCTATCTCTACTGCGACGCTGCCACCACCCACAAGCGCGGTCTGATCCTCGGGTGCGCCGGTGCATTGCTGCTGGCGATCGAGCCGCTGCACAAGCGCTCGGCGAACATGAAGTACCGCAACCTGACGGATGCCCAGGGTCCGCTCACGCCTGAAACCCTGGCAGAGCTTCGACGATTGCAGCTCGAAGAGTACGTCGAGCATTCCTGGCCGGTGTTCCTGAGTGTTCTTGCCGGCGCTGCGCTGCTTGCGTGCGGGTTCTACATGGACTACCTCAGCGAGTGATGCCGATGGCCCGGTCTGCCGGCAGCGGCTGCCGGCGGCGCTCGAATGCCTGCGGCAGGGCTATCCGGTCAAGTCGGCAGCGGCCACGGGCACCTGAGCCGGGCGTGCGCCGAAACCGTCAGCCCACCAGGACGTAGAGCACGCACTTCGGCGTGACGCCCTGCTTGCCGTTCATGCACTTGAGCAGCTTCTTCGTCTCGGTGTTCAGCACGCCCGGGTTGAAGCGCGCGATGGCCGCGAGCTCGAGTCCGTCGAAGGCGCTGCCGAGCGCCTGGGGCGATTCTTCCTCGACGATGGGGCACATCAATCGGAAGTCCTTCTTGGTCGCATCACCGCGGTGGTCGGCGAGGCGGCGGTCGAGGTCGTTCGTGATGCCGATGTAGAAGCGCGAATATTCGGCCTTGGCGGCGAACGACTTGAGCACCAGGTCCAGGTGGCCCAGCACCACCTCGTTGGACACGAAGCCCTGCTTGAGCTTGAACTTGTCACGCGGACTCACGAGTTCCAGGGTCACGAAGCGTCTCCCGATTGGATGATCTGCCGGGATTGTGCGGGCCGCCGATCGGGTTGGCCAATCCCGCCGATGCGGGATGGCGCAGGCGCAACTCATCTGCAGAAGGACTCCTGAATGTGCGCCCGCGATGAACGGCGCCCGCTCGCCAAGTGCGCGCCTGCATGAGAGCATCGCTTCTTCGCAATGACTCTCGCCGCGCGCCATGGCCCACCCTCTCGCCGAGCTCCTCGAAAAGCAGCGCATCGAAAATGCGCGCCTGTCCGGCCAGATCGTGGCGCTGGAAATGGCCGTGAAGGTGCTGTTCATGCAGCACCCCGATCCGGCCGGCCTGGGCCGGTTCTATGCGCGGGCGATCGACGGGCTGCTGGACATCACGCTGGCCACGCGGATGCCCGAGGAGATGCGCGACGCGCTGGAACTCGCGCGCAACGGCATGCTGCAAGCGCTGAAGGCGCAACCTGACGGCGCCTCTGCTTGACGCTCAGCGCTCGCGCGCGGCCTGCAGGTCGCTGCGTGTCGCCACGAACAGGTTGCCCAGCACGGCCCGCTGGCGCTCGTCGAACTGTCCGTCGAGCTTGTCATAGGCCACCTTCAGCTCGGCCAGGGCCTCCTGCCGGCCTTCGCCTTCGTCGACCTCGGCGGCGATGTAGGTCTTCAACGGCGCGACCGCGCTGACGGTGCTGGCGCTGCGCCACAGGATGCGCTGCAACCGGCGTTCGTTGTGCTGTCCGACCTCGGTGACGCTGGCGACGAAATCGCGGAAGGTCGGTTGCTGTGGCGGCGTGAGCGCCAGTTCGGGCACGCCTTCGTGCAGGCGCATCGCGAATGCGGCGACGAGGTCGCGCGGCGGTGACGCGTCGGGCGTGTGCGCGTCCTTCGCATCCTTGTCGGGCCGGGGGGCGTCCTGTTGCTGACGCATGCCGTGCCCACCACCGCCACCACCGCCGCCGCCCATCTGTGCCATCGCGGGCCCACCGACGGCGGCGAGTCCGAACAGGGCGGCGAGTGTCGCGCGGCGGCGGGCGGCGATGGCCGGTTCAGGCGTCGAAGGAGCGTGCAGGTCGGCAGGGTTCACGGCGAGGCGCGCGGAGTGCGCATGACGGCTGAAACATGTCATCTTCCGCTGCGATCGTTGCCCGCATGTGTGGCAACGCATCGCCCGCGACATATCTCGCGGGCACGCTATTGGTGTGAGCAGGCCTAGTGCAGCTTGACCAGCGGCCGTGCCCGCTTGACCAGGAACCGCGCCATCGCCAGCACCGCCGTCCGCATCGAGCCCATTACCGCGCGGTGGTGCATCAGGTGCAGGCTCACGTAGACCATGCGGGCGAACAGGCCCTCGACGAACCAGGTCGTGGACTTGAACAGGTTGCCCATCAGGCTGCCGACCGTCGCACTGGAGCCGATCGAGACGAGCGAGCCATGGTCCGTGAAGACATACGGCGGCCGCGCGCCGAGATCGGAGCCGGGCGGCGACTGCAGCAGCGCGTAGAGGTAGTCCGCCTGCTGGTGCGCCGACTGGGCCCGTGGCGGCACCGACTTGCCGCCCGGCTGCGGACACCACGCGCAGTCGCCGAACGCGAACAGCCCAGGCACGCCCTCGACGCGCAACTGGCCGTCCACCTTCACCTGGCCGCCCCTGGTCACCGGCAGGCCCACGTCGGTCAGCAGCGGCGGTGCCTTGATGCCCGCGGCCCACACGCAGAGGTCGGCGGGATAGACGTTGCCGTCGGCGTCGGTGACCTGGTTCGAATCGATGCGCACCACGCGGCAGGACGTGTTGACGTCCACATGGCGCTGTCCCAGCAGCCGCGTGGCGGCGGCCGACACGTTCTCGGCCAGCGGCGCCAGCAGGCGCGGCGCGCCCTCGAGGATGCGGATGCGCACGTCGCGCGCGGCGTCGATGTGGCGCAGCCCGTACTGGGCATGCAGCGCGCTCGCCTCGCGCAATTCCGCGGCCAGTTCCACGCCGGTGGCGCCGCCGCCGATGATCACGATGTCCAGGCCGGCCTGCGGGTCGTGGCTCTTGCGCACGTCGGCCAGCGACAGCAGCTGCAGCATGCGCAGGCGGAAACGCTCCGCGTCGTGCGGGCCGTCGAGCGAGAACGCGTGGTCGACGACGCCCGGCACGCCGAAGTCGTTGGACACACTGCCGATCGCCAGCACCAGTGC
>FTKT01002845.1_pt4 | contig 11406 bp, 8 predicted proteins | sample 1658271 | NCBI WGS metagenome assembly FTKT01 (sample SAMEA3914811, study PRJEB12502) | metagenome | biome: forest; material: soil | place: Canada | collected 2011-08-04 | depth 0.3 m | reverse complement strand
CGGCGTGCAGCTGCACGACGTGCGCCACGGCGCCTGGCCGCGCGTGACCGGCACCGGCCGCAAGCGCAGCGGCCAGCGCGTGCTGACCGTCGGCACCGACTGCGCGCTCGGCAAGAAGTACACCGCGCTGGCGCTGACACGCGCGCTGCAGGCCCGCGGCGTGCCGGCCAGCTTTCGCGCCACCGGCCAGACCGGCATCATGATCTCGGGCAGCGGCGTGGCCATCGACGCGGTCGTGTCGGACTTCATCGCCGGCGTGGCCGAGCAGCTGTCGCCCGACAACGAGGCCGGCCACTGGGACGTGATCGAGGGCCAGGGCTCGCTGTTCCATCCGGCCTATGCCGGCGTCAGCCTCGGCCTGCTGCACGGCTCGCAGCCCGATGCGCTGGTGCTGTGCCACGACGCCGGCCGCCGCCACCTCGACGGCTTTCCCGACTTCCCGACACCGCCGCTGGCCGACGCCATCGAGGCCTATCTGCAGGCCGGGCGGCTGACCAATGCGGCGGTGCGCTGCGTCGGCATCAGCATCAACTCGTCCTCGCTGAGCGAGGCGCAATGGCCGGCCTACCGCGAGCGCGTCGAGGCCGAGCTGGGCCTGCCTGTCGTCGATCCGCTGCGCGGCGGCGTGGCCCGCCTGGCCGAAGCCCTTCACCAACCCAAGGAGTATCACCATGTCGTTTGAATGCACGGTCGTCGGCGAGAGCTGGGCGCTGCAGGAACCCTTCGAAATCTCGCGCGGCGTCATGACCGCGATCAACGTCCTCGTCGTGTGCCTGAACGACGGCAACGGCCGCACCGGCTACGGCGAGGCCACCGGCGTGCCCTACAAGGGCGAGACCCAGCAGTCGATGGCGGCACAGGTCGAGGCGCTGCGGCCGCAACTGCATGCCGACCTGACCAGCGAGGAACTGATGCACTGGCTGCCGCCCGGCGGCGCGCGCAACGCGCTCGACTGCGCGCTGTGGCACCTGCGCGCCAAGCAGGCCGGCCGTCGCGCCTGGCAGCTGGCGGGGCTGGCGCGCGTCGCACCGGTGCTGACGGCCTACACGATCGGCCTCGGCAGCGAGGCCGATGTGCGGCGCAAGATCCGAGCGGCGCGGCACCTGCCGCTGCTCAAGCTGAAGTCCGATGCGAACCGGCATGTCGACATGGTGCGCTTCGCGCGCGAGGAGCATCCGACGGCGCGGCTGGTCATCGATGCCAACCAGGCCTGGAGCCGCGAACTGCTCGAGCGCATCCTGCCCGAGCTGCAGGCGCAGGGCGTGGAGCTCATCGAGCAGCCGGTCGAGCGCGGCAGCGACGCGCAGCTGGACGGGCTCGTCTCGCCGATCCCGCTGGCGGCCGACGAGTCCTGCATCGACCGCACGTCGCTGCCGGCGCTGGTGGGCCGGTACCAGTACATCAACATCAAGCTCGACAAGACCGGCGGCCTGACCGAGGCGCTGGCGCTGGCGCACAGCGCCAAGGAACTCGGCTTCGGGCTGATGGTCGGCAACATGGGCGGCACTTCGCTGGCGATGGCTCCGGCGCACCTGATCGCGCAGGACTGCAGCTATGTGGACCTCGACGGCCCGATGCTGATGCAGGCGGACCGCGCCCACGCGATGCGCTATGACGGCGCCCTGCTGGACCCGGCGGAGGCGGTGCTCTGGGGTTGAGGAGCCTGACGCACATTCAGATTGCGTCTTGCCTGCGGCGCCTTTTTTGCCAGGCGCTGCGCGCCTGGCTTCCCGGGGTGCGTCGTCGCGAGCGGCAGGCCGGGAACGCCAGGCGCGCAGCGCCTGGCCACAGCGCCGCAGGCTGCGAAAAAAAGCTGCCCTGCCACGTGTGGTCCCGCGGCTAAGGCGCTCAGGCCGAGCCGCGCACCAGCCGCGCCGGCGACAGCATCGCCGCGCTGAGCCCGAACTCGGCCAGCCGGTCGGGCAGCGGCAGGCCTTGCGCCAGCGCCGCGCAGGCCTCGCCCATCGCGGCACAGGTCTGGATCCCGTAGCCGCCCTGGCCGGCGAGCCAGAAGAAACCCGGTGCCGCGTCGTCGAAGCCGCCGACGAGGCCGCCGTCGGCCACGAACGAACGCAGCCCGGCCCAGGTGTGGCTGGGCCGGCGGATCGTCAGGGTCGTCGCCTCCTCGATCCGGTGGATCGCCAGCGCGATGTCGAACTCCTCCGCCTGCACGTCGTGCGGCGGCACCGGATCGGCATTGGCCGGCGAGCCGAGCAGCAGGCCGGCGTCGGGCTTGAGGTACCAGTCCTCGTCGGCGCCGAACACCAGCGGCCACGCATGGGTGTCCAGCCCCGCTGGCGGCGCGAACATGAAGGCCGACCGCCGCCGCGGCTCGAGGCCGATGGTGCGCACGCCGGCCAGCCGCGCGATCGCGTCGGCCCAGGCGCCGGCCGCGTTGATCACGACCGGCGCCTGGTAGACGGCCGCGCCCGCATGCACGCGCCAGTCGGCGCCGTGGCGCTCGATCGCCTGCACCTCGGCATCGCAGACCAGCGTGCCGCCGGCGCGGCGCATGTCGCGCAGAAAGCCCTGGTGGATCGCATGCACGTCCATGTCGACCGCCTCGGGCTCGTGGATCGCGCCGAACAGCCGCTCGCCGCGCAGCACCGGCACCATCGCGCAAGCCGCGTCGGCCGAGAGCCGATGCGCGTTCGGGGTGATCGAGCGCAGGACGTCCCAGTGCCGCTCGTACGGTTCGCGCTGCGCCTCGGTGGCCACGAACAGCGCGCCGCGCGGCGTCAGCAGCGGATGGTCCGAGTAGCCCGCGGGCGGCTGCTTGAAGAAGCCGCGGCTGGCGCGCGTCAGTGCGCGCACCTGCGGGTTGCCGTAGCTCTCCATGAACAGCGCGGCCGAGCGGCCAGTCGTGTGATAACCGGGCTGGCTTTCGCGTTCGAGCACGACGGTGCGCGCATGCGGCGCCAGCCAGCGTGCGACCGAGGCGCCGGCAATGCCGCCGCCGATGACGAGGCAGTCGGCCGAGGTGACGCAAGCCAGGCTCATGCTGCGTCGCTCGTGTCGAAGCGGTGCGGATCGGCCACGCGCGGCCAGTAGTCGAGATCGCGCACCCGGTAGGGCAGGGCGGCGAAGTCCATGCTGATCGCCCCGGGCGTCGTCACGTAGAGGATCTCCCGGGCAAGCGGCGCGAACTGGGCATGGAAGTGCTGGGTGGATTTCACGACGATCAGCCGCTTGGACTCGAGCTCGATGCCCAGGCCGCTGAACACGCCCGGCGAGAAGGTCTGGCTGCGCACGCTGACCAGCACGATGTCGAGCCCGCCGGCCGCCTGCACCCAGACGCTGGGGCCGAGCGGTGCGCGCTCGTCGTTCGAGTTCAAGCCGAGCTGAAAGTGGTTGTCGACGATGCCCTTGACGACGACCTCGAGATCCACCGGCTCGCCCGAGGCCGGGCCGCACTTGCCGCCGATGCGCAGCGCGATGCGGGCGCCGACGCCGGCATCGCGGCAGATCTGGATCGCGCCCAGATCCCAGAACGCGCCGATCGCCACGTCGCGAGTGCCGCGCGCGAGCAAGGCCTGCAGGATGAAGCTGCTGTCGCTCATCGCACCGCCGCCGGCGTTGTCGGCGATGTCGGCGATGACGACCGGGCCGGCGTCGGCTTGCGCGGCCTGGTCCAGCGCCTCTGCGATCGTCAGCATCGGCGTGACGGTCTCGTGGCGCAGCGCCCAGAATTCGCGGCCGAGTTGCTCGGCCAGCGCGGCGGCCAGGCCCGGATCGTTGTCGGTGACGACCCACAGCCGCGCGCCCGACTCGGGCACGTCGCCCCAGGGGAAGCCGTGGCCCAGCGAGACCGAGAGCACGCACTGCGCCTGCTCGACCGCCTGCATGCGCCGCACGAAGCCGGCCATCGGCTCGCGGGTCGTGTGCCACAGGCCGACCATCTTGCAGTCGAACATCGCCGTGGTCGGGCGCAGCCGGCCGCGGGCGGTGTCGAGCACGATCCGCAGCAGCTCCTCGAGCCGCTGCAGCGCGTCGACGTGCGGATACTCCTTGTACGCGATGATCGCGTCGGCCGAGCGCTGCATCAGCGCCGTGCAGTGGCAGTGCAGGTCCAGCTCGACGCCGATAGTCACGTCCGGCCCGACGAGTTCGCGCACGCGGGCGATCAGGTCGCCCTCGCAGTCGTCATGGCCGTCGGCGACCATCGCACCGTGCAGCACCAGGATCACGCCGTCGACGGGTCCCGCGGCCTGCAGGTCGCCCAGGATGTCGTCGCGCAGGCGCTCGTAGACGGCGCGCACCGTGCGCCCGAGCGGCTGCGCGAAGGCGCTCACGCTCTCGACCAGCTCGTGCTGCCCGGCGGCCAGCAGGCGGCGCAGTTCGACCATCGAGCCGCCGATGCCCTGCGGGTCGCGCGTGCTCGCGTCGCCGTGGAAGATGCCGTATTCGAGGAAGCCGCCCCAGCCGGTCGGCGCGGCGGCGTAGGTATTGGTCTCGGTGGCCAGGAAGGCGGAGAAGATTTTCATGCGGGGCTCCGTTCGATCAGTGGGCGGTGGATTCGCGCGTGAAGCGCAGGCGGCGCAGCCGCGGGGCGTCCAGGCGCAGGCCGATGACCCGGTCGCCCTCGCGTTCGACATTGACGACGCCACCGCCGCCGAGCGCCGCGAACAGCGCATCGAGCGGCGCGGCCAGCAGCACGTCGGCCGACAGCGGCTGCAGGCGGTAGGCGGCGCGGCCGTGCGCGCCCTGCAGGCGCATGACGAGCTGCGCGCCGTCGTCGTCGCCTTCGAGTTCGATGTGCGCATCGGTCTCGAGATCGGGCACGCGGTAGCGGCCGGCCAGCGCCGGTGCCAGCGCGGCACTCGTCGGTGGCGTGTCGGGCAGGCGCACGCAGCGCAGCGGGTGGCCGCCGTCGCTGAGCGTGATCGTGTCCGGCGCGCTGGCGCCGGCGATCTGGGCCAGCGCGAGGTCGACCGGATTGAGCGCGACGTCCTCGCAGGCCAGCTGCGCATGGTCGCCGGCGCGGCGCAGCGGCACGCCGCGGCTGCCGATCCAGCCGAGCGCGAGCTTGCCGCCGACGTCCTCGAAGCCGACGACCGCACCGGTTTCCGCCGCGTGATAGCGCAGGCCCAGAACGGCCGCATGGTCGGCGGCCGGCACATGCTCGGCCGGCGCGCCGAGTGCGTCGCCGATCAGCGCATCGATGATCTGGAAGCCGAGCGATACCGGCGAGATGGCGGCGCCATTGACCATGATCATGATGTCGAGCTCGTGGCCGGGCACGGTGATCATCTGCGCGGTGGCGCCGAGCACCGCGCCCGCATGGTGGATCACCTCGACGCCGCGGTAGGCGTGGCGGATCAGGCCCAGCGCGTAGGGCAGGCGGGTGCCGGTCGACAGGGTCGGCAGCTCGATCATCTGCGCCCAGCTCGCCGCGCTGCCGACCGTCTTCACCGGGCTGCGCAGGTGCGCGAGCCAGCGCAGCATGTCGTCGATGGTCGAGACCAGCGAGCCGCTGCCGCGCAGTTCGCCCGGATACAGGCCGCGCTGCAGGCCGCCGCCGGCCGCGGGCGGCAGCGCCTGGTATTGCATCGCGATGCCGGGTCGGATCTCGAAGTCGCTGGCGAGCGATTCGGTGTCGTGCATGCCCAGCGGGTTGAAGATGCGCTCGCGCATGAAGTCCTCGAGGCGCTGGCCGCCGAGCCGCTCGATCACCCGCGCGAGCAGCTGGTAGCCGGCGTTCGAATAGATCATGCGGCTGCCGGGCTCGAAGTTGAGCTCGCGGTTGGCCTCGCTCAGCGGCTGCGTCCAGTCGGCCTTGGGCATGAGGGCCAGGCCTTGCGCGACGCTGGCCAGGTCGGTGCGCCAGCCGCCCGTGTGCCGCATCAGCTGGCGCAGGGTCGGCCCGGTCGCGTGCAGCACCGGCAGCTCGGGCAAGTGCCGGTAGATCGGGTCGTCGATGGCCAGCTTGCCGTCCTCGGCCAGCAGCAGCACGGCCAGCGCGGTGAAATGCTTGCTCGTGGACGCGATGCGCACGCGCGTGCGCGGCGACATGGCCACGCCCTGCTCGATGCTGGCCAGGCCGACACCGCGGCGGTAGAGGGTCTTGCCCGCGCGCGCGATGCCCACGACCAGGCCCGGCGCATCGCTGCGGTTGAAGGGCAGCAGCAGCGCGTCGACGGCCGCCAGGCCGGTCGGGTTCGAGGAGTCGGTGGAGGTCATGGGCGATCGGAGTGGTGAGCGGAAAGGGAGGCGCGTCGGGAATGCACACTCGACCTGCCGCGCCGTGGGGGCGAGGGTTCCGCCTGGCGCGCATGAAAGCCGTTCGAGCTGCTTTCTGTTCAGACGAACGAGCCGGCCGTTTCCGGCATGTCGCCCGGCGCGGCGTAGGTGTTTACGCCAGGAATCGATGGGATTGCTACCGGAATATGACGGCCGGCCCGTCTTGAGTGGATAGCAGTTCATCGTTTCCAACCAAGGATTCCCAATGAAGAAAAGCGTGCGCGGTCAGACCCTCCGTTGCCTGGCTCTGGCGTGTACTCTGGCCATCGGCGCGTCGGCCTACGCCCAGAACCGCGAGTTCAACGTCGCCGCAGGTGATCTGAAGACCGCACTCGATGCCTACATCGCGCAGGCCGGTGTCCAGCTGCTCTATCGCGTCGACGACATCAAGGACCTCTCGACCAAGGGTCTCAAGGGCAATCTGTCGCCCGAGGACGCGCTGGCGCGCCTGCTCGAAGGCACGCGGCTGAAGGTGCGGCGCGACGAGAGCGGCGCGATGGTGCTCTACACCGCGCCGCCCGACGAGCCCAAGCCGCGCGCCGACGCGCCCGCGATCGATTCCGTCATCGTCACCGCCGCGCGTCGCCGCGAGCCGGTTCGCGAGGTGCCGTTGAGGGTCGACGTGCTGCAGACCGATTCGCTGGAGCGCAACGGCGACAGGGAACTGGGCGACTACGTGGCCGACCAGCCCGGCGTCACCCTGTCGCACGGGGGCTCTTTTTCCGGCGCGCTGAGCATCCGTGGCCTGGCCACGGCCTCCCTGGGCGCCGCCTCGGTCGGGGTCTATGTCGACGATGTCGCCACCGGGTCCAGCGCGCCCTATGGCCTGGGTGCAATCACCCCGCTGGACATGGGGCTGCTGGATCTCCACCACATCGAGATCCTGCGCGGTCCGCAAGGCACCCTGTACGGCGCCGGTGCGATGGGCGGCCTGGTCAAGTACGTGACCAACGAACCCGACTCCAGCGAGCTCTCCGGCAGCGTGCGGGTCGGCGCATCGTCGACGGAGGACGGCGGCGTGGGCAGCACGGTCAGCGGCGTGGTCAACGTGCCGATCAAGACCGATGTGGCGGCGGTGCGCTTCGCGGGCTACCGCACGCGTTTCGGGGGCTACGACGATACCGTCGGACTGGCGGCCGACAAGAACGTCAACCGCGGCATCACCGAGGGCGCGCGCATCTCGGCCCTGCTGACGCCGAGCAGGAACCTTTCCGTGCGCCTGACGGCCACCACGCAGGACGCGAAGCGCAACGGCAACAACTACGAGGATCTGAATCCCGTCACCCGGCAATTCACGCAGGGCGAGCGCATGCGCCGCCTCGACACCGCCGAGCCCAGCAGCGTGAGCACCAACCTGCTCGGACTGGACATCGAATACGACATGGGCTGGGCGCGCCTGAATGCCATCACGTCCGCGCAGGACGTGACGCTGCACGCCATCGTCGACGCCAGCGCGGCCCTCGTGCCCACGCTGAACTTGTACGGACTCGGGGCCGAGTCGGCCTGGCAGACGGCGGCGGGCGAGCAGCACCGTGTCAGCCAGGAGTTCAGGCTGACCTCGCGAGCGTCCCATGACGTCGAATGGCTGGCCGGCCTCTACATCAATCACGAACGCTCCGGCCTCGCCGGCGGCTATCGGTTCTCGACCGCCAGCGGCCCGAGCGACCTCGATCTCTACACGACGAACAAGCCCGCCACCTACCGCGACCTCGCCGGCTATGGCGACGTGACCTGGCATGCCACGACCGACCTGGCCTTGACCGGCGGCGTGCGCGTGGGCCACATGACGCAGACCTATACCAACACCTCCTCGGGCCTGCTCGCCGGCGGGACCTTGGCCAACGGTGGCTCTTCGAAGGAGACGGCCACCACCTGGCTGGCCACCGCCGGCTACAAGCTCGACTCGGAGAGCTCGGTCTATGCCCGCGCGGCCAGCGGATACCGGCCCGGCGGCCCGAACGGCCTGCTGCCCAATACGTCGCCGGCGGTCAGTCCGACGTTCAAATCCGACTCGCTGTGGAGCTACGAGGCAGGCTACAAGGGCGCGCTGCTGGATCGCACGTTGGTGGTCGAGGCCGCCGTCTATGACATCGAATGGCGCGACATCCTGCAGCCCATCGTCGACCACGGTTTCGCCTTCTTCACCAATGCCGGCAAGGCGCGCATCACCGGCACCGAACTGAGCCTGAGCTGGCTGCCGAGCGCGGCCTGGCGCGTCGACGGCGCGCTCTCCCTCATCGATGCCAAGCTGCGCACCGATGCCAACGGCCTCGGCGGCCATGCAGGCGACGCCATTCCCAGCACCGCCCGTTTCTCCGCCTCGCTGTCGGCCGCGCGCAACTTCGAGCTGGGCGGCCACGCGGCCTACGTGGGCGCGAACGTGCGCCACATGGGCGAGCGCAATGCGGGCTTCCCGGGCAGCACGGTCCTGCCGGCGTACTCGATGCCGTCCTACAACTTGTTCGGTCTTCAGGCAGGCGTCGATCTCGACCGCTACAAGCTCTCCTTCTACGTGCGCAACCTGACCAACACCCGGGGCCTGCAAGGAGTCGCCTTCAGCTCGCTGACCGCGGCGCAGGCCGTCATGACCGAGCCGCGCACCATCGGCCTGGCCGCCAGCGCGTCGTTCTGAGCATGGCTGCCGTCACGCCGCTCGCCGCCGCAGCGGCGGCTTCCCCTGCGCACGTCCTTGCACCCGCCCGGCCGGCCCGACGCGCCGGGCCGGCGTCCTGGTACACGCTGGCGGTGCTGCTGATCGCGACCATCTTCGGCTCGGTCGATTCCATGCTCGTGACCTTGTTGACCGAGCCGATGCGCGCGACCTTGTCGCTGTCCGACACCCAGATCGGCCTGCTCAAGGGCGGCGGCCTGGTGTTGTTCACCGGCCTGGCGACGCTGCCGCTGGGATGGCTGGGCGACCGTTTCGACCGCCGCTTCGTGCTGGCCGCCTGCGTGCTCGTGTGGAGCGCGGCGACGGGCCTGCGCGGCACGGCGATGGGCTACGGCATGCTGTTCGTCGCCTCGATCGGCCTGGGCGTCGGCGAGGCCGGACTCTCGCCGATCACCAACAGCCTGATCCCCGATCTGTTCCCGCGCGCCCAGCGCGTGCTGGCGAACGCGATCTTCGGCATCGCGGCGATCTTCGGCGGCGCGCTCGGCGCGGTGCTCGGCGGCAGCGTCGTGCCGGCGATCGAGAAGTCGCGCCACCTGTTGCCGATGGCGCTGCAGGCGTACGAGACCTGGCGCCTGACCTTTTTTGCCGTGGGGCTGATGGGTGTGCCGCTGATCCTGCTGGTGCTGACGATACGCAGCGCGCGCGGCGCGGCCGCGGCCGGCCATGAATCCGCCCCGGTGCAGGTCGAGGGCAGCGCCAGCGCGCCCGGCATCGGCTTCGGCGACTACCTGCGCACCCACTGGCGCACGCTGGCCCGCCTGGTGTCCGGCGCCGGCCTGGCCTCGGTCGGCCTGAGCTCGATCGGCAGCTGGATCCCGATCCTCGCGGCGCGCCAGTTCGGCGTGCAGCCGGCGCAGCTGGGCCAGGGCATCGGCTTGGCGGTGATGGCCGGCACGCTCGTCGGCGGCGTGCTCGGCGTCAACGCCATGCGCGTGGCGCGGCGCCGCGTCGGCCTGGCCGCGCCGGTGCGCGTGCTGACGCTTGGCTACAGTGCCGCCGCGCTGATCTCGATCGCGCTGCTGTTCGTGCGCTCGGCCACCGACGTGTTCGTGCTGCTGGGCATGCTGCTGGTGCCGCTGATCTGCGGCGCGGTCGTGCAGCCGAACGTGCTGCAGGAGGTCGCGCCACCGCATCTGCGCGCGCGCGTGATCGGCGTCCTGGCCATGGGCAGCCTGCCGTTCGCGGTGCTGGGGCCGCTGGCCATCGGCGTGATCTCGGATGCCGTCAAGTCAGTGCCCAACGGCCTGGCCGTCGCCATCGTGATCGCCACCATGACCGGCTGCCTGCTCGGCGCCGCCTTGCTGCGCGCCACCGAGCCCGCGTTCGTGCGCCTGATCAAGGCCGTGAACCCCGTCGCTTGACCGACTGCTTCGCTGGATTCCCCTGCTCATGTCCGACCCGACCCCTGCCTCCGCCGCCGTCGATCCGCTCGCCGCGATCGATGCCCTGCTCCAGCCGCTGAACCGCAGCGACGCGCCCGGCCTCGTCGTCGGCATCAACCGGCACGGCCGCCCGCTGGTCCGCCGCGGCCTGGGGCTGGCCAGCCTCGAGCACGGCGTGGCGAACACGCCGCGCACCCGCATGCGCATCGCCTCGACCAGCAAGCACTTCACCGCGCTGGCCATCCTGCTGCTGGCCGAAGAGGGGCGGCTCGGGCTCGACGACCCGGTGCAGCGCCATCTGCCCGAGCTGCCGTCGCTGGTCGCCGACGGCCCGACCGTGCGCCAGCTGTTGAATCACACGAGCGGCTGGCGCGGCCACGACGAGCTGTGGGTGCTGGCGCAAGGGCTGGCGCTGCAGCCGCAAGGCATCGCCCTGGCGGCGATGGCGCGGCAAGGCGAGCTCAATGCGGAGCCCGGCACGCGGCTGATCTACAGCAACGGCGCGTACCACCTGCTGGCGCTGATCGTCGCGCGACTCGGCGGGCTCGGCTTCGCCGAGTTCCTGCGCGCGCGCATCTTCGAGCCGCTGGGCATGGGGGACACCGAATCGGTGGCCAGCGATCTCGACGTGCGGCCGGGCCTGGCCACGCTGTACGTGCCGGCGCTAGTCGCGGCCGGGCCGACCGGCGGCTGGCGGCGCGGTCTCTATCCCTGCGAGTTCGAGGGCAGCGGCTCGATCGTCTCGACGCTGGACGACATGCTGCGGTGGCTCGCCCACATGCGCAGCGCGGCGAAGACCGTCGGCAGCGACAGCACCTGGGCGCAGATGCTGGCGCCCACGACCTTGCGCTCGGGCGAGCTCGTCCCCTACGGCTTCGGGCTGGCGCACCATCTGCACCGCGGCGTCGACGTGATCCATCACAACGGCGCGGTGTTCGGCGGCAGCTCGCAGATGATCACCGTGCCCGCGCACGGCCTGGACATCATGATCATGGCCAACGGGGCGGCGGTCTCGCCGTCTCAACTGGCCTTCAAGCTCATCGATCTGCTGCTCGGCGAACAACTGTCCGAGCCGCCCGAGCCACGCGCCGCCGCCAGCGCCCATCCGGG
>FTKT01001664.1_pt2 | contig 11409 bp, 17 predicted proteins | sample 1658271 | NCBI WGS metagenome assembly FTKT01 (sample SAMEA3914811, study PRJEB12502) | metagenome | biome: forest; material: soil | place: Canada | collected 2011-08-04 | depth 0.3 m | reverse complement strand
CGCCCGGCCTCGGCCCGGGCCTCGGCCACCCGGTCCGCAGTCTTCTGCTGCTCGGTCACCGTCGCCTGCAGCTTCCCCTCCAGGCCCGCGAGCCGGTCGGCGGCCGCGCGGATCTGTCCGTCCAGCTCGTCCTTCTGCTCGGCCGCGGTGAGGCCGGCGGCCTCCAGCTCCTCGCGCTTCTTCTCGGCCTTGGTGACCGACTCGGCGGCCTCCGCGACCTGCTGACGGAGCGTGTCCGCCTCACCGGACAAACGGGCCATTTCGGTCTCGGCGTCCTGCCGAGCGGTCTCCGCCTCCTGCCGAGCGTCCTCCGCCTCCTGCCGAGCGCGGCGCGTTTCGACCGCCGCCGCCGCCAGCTCCTCGCCCTTCTTCACCGCCTCGGCCTTGGCAGCCTCGGCCTCGGCCGTGGCCTTCTCGGCGTCCTTGCGTGCCGCCTCCGCCTCGGCCTTGGCGTCCTCGGCCTCCTGCCGAGCGCGCTCCGCGTCCCGCCGAGCGTCCTCTGCTGCGGCCGCGTGGCCGTCCGCCTCGATCTTCCGCGCGGCGGGCATGATGGCCACCTCCTCCAGCAGCTTGGTGACTTCGTCCGCCTTCTCGGTCTTCGCCATCGCGGCGTCGTCCACGCGGGTCCAGCCCGCCAGACCGCGCATCACGGCCAGGCCCTGGCTGGAGTCGGTCCCGAAGTCGGCCCGGTCGAGCAGCTTGCGCGTCTCCGAGCGCTGGGCCTCCAGCTCCGCGAGCACCTTCACCGCGTTGCGCCGGCGGGCCCGACCCTGCCCGGCCGCCCCGGTGGCCACCTTCGCCGACTCCTCCAGCAGCTGGCGGAGCTTGTAGAGGTGACGGGCCGCCCGCTTGGCCGCCGCCGCCTTCACCAGGTCGGCGCCCGCGCCGTTGGGGTCCACCCCGAGCGCGGCGTACATGTTCGCCCACCGCAGCTTCCAGAGCGCCAGCAGCAGCTTCACCGGCCCGGTGGTCGATTCCGCCACGGCTTCCTTGCCGCCCATGCGCTCGCGCAGCTCCAGCTCCACCACCCAGGCCGCCGCCGCCGGCATCATGGCCATGAACGGGGCCGCCGCGGCGTTCGGCGCGTGCACGATGTTGGCCCAGGCCGAGAAAACGACGAGGCCCCATGCGGTGTAGTGCATGGCCTTGAGGTTCCGGGTCCACACCGGCTTCTTCTCGCCCGGCTTGGTGGCCGTCTTCTTGTAGAGCATCCCGAACAGGGTCAGCTCCACGATGTCGAACATCGTGACGAACCCGATCCGGATGGGCCACGGCAGGTGACCGGTGTCGCGGCCGAAGCCCCACAGGCCGTACAGGCTGACCATGACGCCCGCCAGCGCCACCTTGCCCTGCGGCCCCATCTCGGACAGGAACGACAGGATGCCGCTCTTCTCGCCGTTCTTCGAGCCGAACAGGACCCGGACGAAGACGACCAGGGCGGCAATGAACAGCACCCCGGCCACGGGGTACACCGCCCACCAGGGGAGGGTTTCCAGGCGGTGCTGCAGCGTCGGAAGAACGCTGTCCATCTGGCTTGAACCTGCTGCTGACCTGCGGATATCTGCTGCCATACTCTGGGAGTGGCGCACGGTGTACTCCGATTCTGCGTCTGGCCTCGGCGGCGACTTGAGACCCCCGCCGAGGTCTTTTCGTATCGTGATCTCTTGAACTACGAGACTTGCGGAGTCAGCGACTCCCGGTCTCTCGGACTACCGGTCTCCCGGTTCCTCGGTCTCCTGCAGTCGGGCCCTCTCGGCCTCTTCGAGTTCCCGAAGCTTGGTCTGTGCGGCTTCCAGGTTCCCGATGTACGAGAGGACGGAGGCCAGCAGCTCCTCCTCCGTGTCGCCCACCAGCACGCTGCGGCGGGCCAGCACGGCGTCCACGGCCACCCGGATGACCGTGTTCGACGTGATCCGCTCGGTCTTCGCGGAACGGCTGGCCTGCAGCTCGCGGGCCAGGACGTCGAGTTCGATCTGTTGGTCTCCCCTCAGCTGGACGTACTTCGGGCTGGTGGTGCGCTTCGCGGCGGCCGCGGCCTGACTGAGCGTCGTGGACCGCCGGCCGACAGGCCGGGCCGCCGTACTGGTGCTGGACGTGGTGTCCCCCTTAGGTGCGCTATCCCGGATGAGTTCGCTGATGTCCTTGGGCTTCTTCTGTGCCATCAGGAAGAGACCTTCTTACTCGGGAGCGCCGACGTTGCCTTGCGAGGGCCCGCCACCTTGGGGCGGGGAACCCGGTCCTGCTGGCCGAGCACGGCCAGCAGTTCGTCCACCAGGTCCCGCGCGTCCTCGGCCGGCCTCTCCCAGTTCCTGTTGGTGCCCTCGGTCACCGGGACGCCGAGCTGTCCAGCGTCCTGGTGGGCGGTCAGTTCGCGCATGTGAGTTTTGAAGACCGGGATGCCCACCAGGTCGAGGCTGTCGTGCGTGCGCCGGGCTTTGCCCTTGCGGTTGCTCTCCACCCGCGAGATCACCACCTGGTAGGGGCGGCCGGAGGGGATCACGATCTCCCGCAGCGACGACATGATGGCCCGGGCCTCCAGGAAGTCGAGCGTCAGCGGAACGACGATCAGATCCCCGTCGCAGCTGGCCTCCAACTTCTTCTTGTCGCGGTGCGGGGCGTTGTCGATCACGATGAAGCGATAGCCCCGGATCTTGCGGAGGCCGGCCAGCTTCTTCGGGTCCTCTTCCGTGGCGATGTCGAACGAGGGGTCCACCTCCAGCTGGTCGTACAGCTCCTTGGTGCCGCCCTCCTTCTGCAGCTCGTCCGCGTCCACCAGCAGCGTGCGGCCGACCAGGCCGAGCAGCCACGCGATCAGGAACGCCAGCGTGCTCTTGCCGATGCCGCCCTTACCGCCGAAGACGCTGACCACGATCGGCTCACCCTCCCAAGGGGGGTGCTCCACCCGTTCTACCTGCGACATTGCCGACTCCTCTCGTATCCCGTACTGCGTGCGTCCAAGAGCTTAGGACTCTGTGGGTCAGCTACCCCGAGACTCACGAAGACGAGACGGTTGGGAGTCTGCTTCTCCCGTTCTCTCGATCTCAAAAACAATCATACCCCCAGAGTCTTGAAGTTCAAGAGTCCAAGGGTCTAGAGTTGTGGTTACAGCGAGAGGGCCGGGGGTTCCCGCCCCCGACCCTCTCCACCTGCAGCCGAGCGTGTCACCGCTCCGCAGGCACGGACCGATCCCCTCGGAGGGAACCGTCATGTCGAAGTCTCTCAGGCCGCCCATCCGCCACCTGATGGTGGTCAACCGCAAGCCCAACCAGGTCGGCCAGCGCGTGCTCGCGCTCGGCCGCATCCGCCCCACCAGCTGCTCGAACTGCCTCGGCGAGCGCCGGGTGACCGTCGAGCAGGACGGCCTCCCGGTCAGCGTGACGTGCCCGGTGTGCAGCCTGCGCGCCCTGGACACCGTGGCGGTGGCGCGATGAGCGAGGGCCAGAGCCTCCTGCAGCAGTGCCAGCAGGACTACCGCAGCCACCAGGACAGCGCGAGCGAGCGCAAGGTGGCGTGCTCCGAGCAGCGGGCCACCGGCCAGGCGCACGGCAACGAGAGCGCCGGCGCGTGGTCCAGCCCCGCCCCCGGCGTCCCCCAGCGGTACTGACCGCCCGTCCGTTCACCAGCCCGCCGAGCGGCGACGACCGCCCGGCGGGCAGCCCAGGAGGCTGCAGTGCCGAACGACATCGAGTTCATCCACTTCCCCGAGCTGGGGCTGACCGGCCCGGTCGAGGTCCGGCGGTGGGCCGCCGTCGCCTTGTTCAGCTCCGACCTGACGACCAGCCAGATCGAGGCCGAGCCCCGGGCCCTGATCCGGCCGCTGGTGCGGGCCATCGTGATGACCGTCACCGAGCAGGAGCGCGCGGACCAGGTGGCGCACGAGTACCAGGCCGACCCCGAGACGGCCGAGGCCCGGATGGCCGCGTGCTCGGCCGCCGTCCCCGACGCCGACCGCTGGCCGCTGATGGCTGATTGGAAGGTGGCCCGGTGAGCACCGTTCACGTGGCGCACGAGCCGCGCCAGCAGGTCATCGCCATGGCCGCGATGCTCGCCGCCGCGCTCGCGGTGGTCGCCGCCCTCACCCACGGACTGACCGCCGCGGAAGCCGCCCGCGCGGCCGGGGCCGGCTACCTCGCGGTGCTGGTGCCCGCCGTCCTGTGGCTGCGGGCCCACCTGCTGGCCGTGCTGGTCGGCACGGTGCTGATCAGCGCCGAGATCGCCAAGGTTCCGGCCCACCTGTACCGCCGGCGCCGGTCCGGATCGGGGGTGTGGGCATGAGGAACGTCCGAGCCCGCACCAGCGGGGAGCGGGTGACCGCCCGCCAGGCCGTGCTTGACCGCCACGGGAAGCGCTGCCTGTGCGCTCTCGACTGCGGGTCCGAGCAGCACCCCGAGCACCCGGTGACCACTGACGACGGCCGCCGGACCTGCGGCCGACCGGACGGCGGCGACGTGTGGCTGATCGCGGCCCCGGTCCGGTGGATGGCCGAGAGCCAGGCCGCCCGGACGCCGGTCGAGCTGCTGGTGCCCTGGTGCGGCCCCTGCTGGGAGGCCGCCGGCGCCAAGGCGAAGGCCGCCCGCCGCGCTGAGCTGGCCGAGCAGCTGGCCGCCGACCAGCTCAGCCTGTTCGAGCCCTTGGAGCAGGCGTGAGCACGAAGGAACCGCAGCAGGCCGACCAGTCGAAGCAGGCCCCGCCCCCGCCGAGCCCCGCCGAGCTGCAGGCCAGCGTGGACGAACTGCAGGCCATCACCGACCGGCTGGCCCGCCAGGAGCGCGAAGAGCACGACGTACGGGCCCGGACCGAGGAGCCCGGGCAGCAACCCCCCAGCCGAGCACACGAGATGGAGATGGCCCGATGATCCCGACCGAGCCGACCAAGGGCGTCCCCGCGTGGCTGCTGGCGCACGCCCAGCGGCCCCTCCCGCTGCCGCCCGCCGAGCCCGAGGTCCCGCCGCAGATCATGAGCGCCACCCGGTGGGTGGTCACCCGCTACAGTGCCCGCATCCTGCCCGGGCTGACCACCACCACCGTGCTGATCCTGGCCAGGATCTGGAACGAGCAGGGGGCGGCCCAGAACGTCGGCGACGCCGTGCTGATGGGGTCGCTGGCCGCCCTCAGCGCGGCCGCCGGCACCGTCTCGGCGCTCGGCCAGAACGGGCACGGCGAGATCACCGCCACTGCCTACGGGGCGTCAGCGTCGCTGGCGCTGACCGCCGTCGCCGCCTACACCCCGCAGTGGCCGCTGGCCCTGCTGATGTGGCTGCTGTCCACCTCTGCGGTGTACGCGCTGGCCGCCCCTCACTGGCGCGAGGCCAACGCCCGCAAGGCCGAGCACCAGGCCGAGTACCGGCTGCAGGCGTTGAAGTCGCAGACCGAGGTGACCACCACCGCGATGCGCGTCACCGGGGCGGTGGAGGTGGCGGACCGCCTCGGCCAGCTGGAGCAGGCGTGGATCGCCCGCCGTGCGCTGGACGTGATGGACAGCCAGGCCGCCGACGACATCCAGCTGTTGGAGGCGGTGGAGGAGCCGAAAGCCCTCGGGCCCAGCCGCCCGGCGGCGAAGATGACGTGGGCGGACCGGACCGGCGCGGGAAGGAAGCAGGCGTGAGCGTGTGGGGGGCGTCGATCCTCGCGGTGGTGGCCGCGGCCGGCCTTGCCCGGCTGTGGCAGCACCGCGAGGCCCGACGGGCCGACGCCCGGCCCGCACCGGCCCCCGACCCGTGGCCGGAGTACCCGTTCGACGCGCCGCCGCCCGAAGTCGCGTACGGCGACGCCCCCGAGGTCGGGGACGAGCTGGAGGCGCTGATCCGGGTGCAGGTCGAGCAGGCCCAGGGCGTCGCGTACGGCCAGCCCGAGCACCGCGAGCACCTGCTGCGGTGGGCCGCCGTGCGCGACCGGATCGCCCTGCAGGCCGAGCTGGACGAGCAGGACAGGGAGCCCGCCGCCCGCTCGGCCGCCCAGGCCGCCGAGGAGCTGCAGGCCCATGACCACATCTGGGAGGACGGGCAGGCCGGGCAGCACGGGCCGCGCTCGCCCGAGTGGGATCTGGCCGCCGGCGGCCGGGCCTACGTCCGTCAGGAGTACGCCGCGTGGCGTGCCGCAACGAGGAGGACGACACCGTGACGACCTACACCGAAGAGCACTACCAGCGGGATTTCGCCTACCAGGCGTTCACCGGGGACAAGGAGATGGCCCGGGCCATCGCCGAGGGCACCGTGCTGGCCGAGCTGCCGTACCGGGGCGAGACCACCCAGGTGCTGTCCACCCGCCTCGGCGTGGTCGGCCGGGTGTCCGTGCTCGGCATTCTCCGCGAGCCCTGGCACGGCGAGCAGGCCAGCCGGTGGACGCCGTTCGGCAGCGTCGAGGCCGCCAGGGCGTGGCAGCAGGGGCTGGTGGCCGAGCTGCTGCGGGGCGAGGTGTACCGGTACAACGGCCGGCACTTCACCAGTTGGGCGGGAACGGGTTGGGCGGTGGAGATCGACCACTTCCGCCAGCGGTACACCGCCGTGGTGGGGCTGGCCCCCGGGGTCACCGCCGAGTGCTTCACGGCCCGGCTCCACCCGGAGGAGTCGATGTGGCCCGCCGAGGAGCGCGGGTGGGCGTGGCTGGCGAAGGTGCTGCCCGTCGGCCCGGAGCAGTGGCCCTACGACATGGCTGGCGCGTACGCACGGGTGCAGGCCGATGCCGAGCGCCGCGCCGACGAAGCCGAGCGCAAGGCCGGGCTGGCCGAGCTGGCGGACGAGCGGGACCGAGCGGCCGACGTCGCCGCGCTGGCGCAGGCGAGCGCCGAGGAGGAGCTGCCGAGCGCCGAGGAGGAGCTGGCCACCGCCGGGGCGAGCACCGGCTGGTGGGGTCGGCTGGTCGGGTGGCTGGCCTCCCTGCTGCGGATCGGCGGCGCCCGGTGAGCGAGGAGACCGGGCACCGCTGGTGGTGCCAGCACCACGGCGACCAGAGCGTGCCGAGCACGAACTGCACCGGCTGCCGGAGCACCGCGGACCCCGCCGACCGCTTCCCCCCGCTCGAACTCCCGGAGGGCTGGTGGATGTGCCCGCACCACGGCGAGGAGGGCGCCCTGGGCGAGGACTGCAGCGGCTGCCGGGAGCACTGGGGACTGGACCCCAACCCGCCGCAGCAGCACAGCGAGGACGTGCTGGAGTGGCCGGCCGACGGCGAGCGCACCGGGCTGCAGGAGTTCGCCGAGGGGCTGGAGCCCGGCGGCCGAGAGCGCTGACCTGCACACCAACCAACCAGAGAGGCAAGAGCATGACCGAGCAGACCCCCGCCCAGGCGGACCGCACCCTGGCCGGAACCCTGATCAACCAGACGATGACCTACCTGCACGAGAGCCCGGCCCCCGACGAGGCGTTCGCCAAGGTGGTGCTGGACGCCTCGGTGGCCGCCCGCGAGGCCGGACGGGAGTACCCGCCCCCCGGCCACGGCTACCCCAGCATGGAGATGGAGATCTGACCGCCGCCGAGGCCCAGCAGGGCTGACCAGCACAGCAACAGCGAGAGGGGCCCCCAACCTTGGGGGCCCCTCTCGCTGTGCCGGGAGTGCCGGCCCCGGGCTGGGCCTGACGCAGGTTAGGGCTCGCAGCCGCGCTGACTGCCCGTGCCGAGGAGTTCAGCGCCGTAGAACAACAACTACCCGGCGGGGCAGGCGTGGGGGTGACCCGCCGTGACGCAGTGGGGGAGGTGTGGCTGGTCGAGCAGGGTGGACCGCCGTCCGGCGCGGGGCGCCGGTCGGCTCGGTGCTCTCCGGCACCGTGCTGCCGAGCGTGCCGCACCACAGGGGTGACCATTCCCTGGTGACTGTCGATTTATCAGCTTTGTTGACCAGTTCCGGCAGCAGGAACGGCGAAGGGGCCCCAGTCAGTGGACTGGGGCCCCTTCTCGCTGACCGGGGTCAGCTGCTGTGCGGAGGCAGCACCCGCTCGGCGTGGGCCACCAGCTGCTGCACCCGGGCCGGGTCGAACCCGGGCACCGGGCCGAGATTGCGGACGAGGTGGACGGCCCGCTTGACCGGCACCACGGTGACGCCCTCCAGCATCACCACCCCGCCGGGCACGGCCGCCCCGTGCACGGCGACGATCGCCGACACCGGCACCCCGAGCACCCGGGCCGCCTGCTGAGCCTCCCAGGCCGCCGTCCGCAGAGTCTTCGTCTGGTCGTACCGTCCGTACCACAGAGCCCCGTTCTGCACCCGCAGCGCGGACTTCTTGCTGGCCCAGTTCTTGCTGTCCACCATCAGCACGCCGGCCGGGCCGATCAGCAGGTGATCGACGTTCGCCCGGCTGCCGGGCACCGCCCGGTCGTGGAGCGCGGTCCAGCCGTCGCGCTGCAGGGGGATCAGCAGCTGGGCCGTCTTCTTCTCGCCCGCCGCCCCCTTCGTCCAGGAGTTGCCCACCGGCCGGTACACCCGGCGGGCCACCGCGCCGACGAGCACGAGCACCAGGACCAGGCCGAGCCACCACGGCACACCGACGACCACGACCAGGACCAGGCCGACGACCGCGGCCGCCGGCAGAGCCCAGCGGGCCCGCGCGTGCTGGCGGGCCCGCTCGGCGTCGAGCTGCTGCTGGCCCATCCGGGCTGCTGACGCCCCGGCGCCGCGCTGCTGGTCAGGAATCCCTGCCATCCGTTCCCCTCCCCATCGTTGGTGCCCGGCGGGACGCTGCCCGCCGGGCACGGCATCTACTCCGGTCAGTTGGCGCTGCGGCGCGGAGCCCGCCGCAGGTCGTACTGGGCAACCCCGATCTCCGGGTGCCCGTGGACCTCCCACAGCACCACGTACGGGTACGGGTTCGGGTAGTCCCGCACCATGACGACGCGGCCGCGGGTACCCGGGGCCAGGTCGTAGAACATCCGGGCGTCCTCCCCTTCGTCCTCCAGGCCCTCATGCACCCAGTAGCCGCTCTGGCGGATCTCCAGCTCCACCTCGTCCCCGACCTTGAACAGCAGGCCGCCCAGGTGGCGCTCGCGCTGCAGCCGTACGGCCGTCAGCAGCTGCTCGTCCGAGCTGGCCGGCCGCAGGTCGAGCACCGCCCGGAAACCACCGCTCCGGTGGGTGAGCCGGGTGGGCTCGCCCGCCTGCAGGTCCACCGCGTCCTCCAGCACCTCCTGCAGCAGCTCCAGCACCTGCTCGCCGAGCGCCTTGTCATCGGTCATCAGCCGCAGCTGCACCATCAGGCCGTCACCCTCTCCGCGTCGTGGTCGAACTCCCCGCCGGGGGCCGGGACCAGGCCATGGCCGCGGCTCATCTCCCCCAACACACCGATCACCGCGCGGCAGTCGCCGGCCGCCCGGTGCCCGCCGTCGAGCGGCTGCCACCTGTTGTTGCCCCAGTAGTCCGACCAGTCCCCCACGAAATCGCTGTAGGGGATCATCACGTCCTCGAACGTCATGCAGTTCAGCCAGGCCGCCGCACTCGCCTCCGGGTCCGGGTGCCCCTCCGCCCGGTAGTGCCGGGTCAACTCCCAACGCAGCCTGGCCACGTCATACGACCGGTTGTAGATCAGCACCCGGCGGTTCATCAGCGCCCCGGTGAGCTTCACCAGCACGTCCTTGAAGGCCGGTTGCCCCTCCACCGTCGAGCTGTCGATGCCGTGGATCGAGCTGGCCTCATACGGGATCGGCACCCCCGGGTCCAGCAGCGTGTCCACCAGGATGTCCCCGCCGGTCGTGATGACGGCCAGCTCCACGATGCACGAGTCCGACTCCAGCCCCGTCGTCTCGGTGTCCAGGATCGCCACGGTCGGGTCCGCCAGCGCCTCCGCCGCCCAGGCGACCAGGGCCCGGACCTCCTCCCGCCGGGCCTGCCGGGCGTCCTCCGCCCGCTTCTGCTCGGCCAGTTCGCGCTCGGCCCGCTCCCGCTCCAGCCGCTCGGTGCACGGCTCGCAGGTCCGCGCCTCCCAGTACCGGTACGGGTTCGCCGAGTTCCAGGCCGCCACCTCCTCCTCCGTCGCCAGCTGCTGGCCGCAGCCGCCCCGGCAGCTGACCGCCCGCAGCATCGCGCGGGCCGCCGCCTCCGCCTGCTCGCGCGCGTGGGTCCGCTTGCACGGCTGGCACCACTGCGGACCCGAGGCGTTGGTGTACGGGGTCTTGCGGACCGTGCTGCAGCGGAAGCAGGTCCGGCGCAGTTCGCGCTGCCGCTCGGCCGACGCCTTGTCCCGGCAGACCTGGCAGTCCCCGACCACCACGTACTCCCGCACCTTGCCGCACTTCTTGCAGGTCCGCCGGGCCTCCCGCGCCAGCTTCTGCTTGCCCGTCAAGGGCTTCATCTTCACCGCGGCCGCCGGGTCGTAGAGCGAGAGCCGGCCGAACTTGCGGCTGTCCACGTAGGCCAGCGGCTGCTGGCCGTCCGCCAGCTTCAACCGCTTCTCCCCGAGCTGAGTCACCGTCCGCAGGTACGCGGGGGCGCCACCCCAGCCGTAGACCGGCACCCCGTCCACCTCCCCGGTGGGCGTGCCCCGGGCGGCCCTGTCCGGGTCGGTCGGAGTTTCGATTTCTGACACCGCGCACTCTCCTTTCCGATGGGAATTGCAGCGTACCAGGAATAGCCCATCATCGGGCGAAAAGCAAGCATTTACTGGGATTCGAACAACGGCGCGCAAGGAAAGGGAGCCGAGCCGGATACCAACAATCAAGGTTGATATTCCCCGCCGATGTTCCCACCATGTCCACGGTGGGATTTCGCCTCGGCCGTCCCTCAGCCCTCTTCGGTCCGCGCGTACCGCTCCAGTCCCTGCCGCACGATCCGGGAGGGGGAATGGATCAGGTCGGCCAGGCGCTCGCGCTCGGCGAGCTGGCTGTCAGACCAGTGCCCGTCGTAGACCAGGCCCTGACTGTCCAGCGCCGCGAGCGGGGCCGAGCTCACCCGCCAGGCAGCCGTCCGCAACTCGGTGATCAGCGAGGACGGGATGAGGTAGGAGCAACGGACCGGGGTGTGCGGAGCCGGGCCCGGCCACCGCCCGCTCAGCGTCATGCCCAGTTCCTCCTCCTCCGTCAGCGGCTCCCACGGCCCGGCCAGGTCGGGCTCGGCCAGGCGCCGGCGCAGGCAGCCGGCCACCAGGGCGTCCACCGTCGGCCACCAGTCGGAGCGCACCCGGGCCAGCTCCAGCCGGGCCTCACGAACGGATTTCCCCTCCGCCCGAAGGCTCCTTAGGAATTCCTCCCTTTCCAGTTTCTGCCGCTTCTTTCTCAGCCCAAGCTGTCCGGCCGTCTGAACCGAAATGCTGACGGAGAGCTTGCCAGTTTCCATTTCATTTCCTGACTATCAAGGTTGATTGTTGTGACCCGGCTGCGCGGGCCGAAGCCCAGGTCAGTCCGTCCGGACGGCCAGCGGACGGCGCCCGGCGGTCGGGCGCGGTGGCGCCGGGGGAGGAGGCACCAGGCCCTCCCAGGGGTCCGGCCGG
>FTKT01003574.1_pt1 | contig 11435 bp, 14 predicted proteins | sample 1658271 | NCBI WGS metagenome assembly FTKT01 (sample SAMEA3914811, study PRJEB12502) | metagenome | biome: forest; material: soil | place: Canada | collected 2011-08-04 | depth 0.3 m | reverse complement strand
GGCTGTGGGGGAGTGGGCGGGGTGCTCGGCTGGGCGGCGGGCGGGGCCGGCCGCTCCTCGGGCGTGGCGGGGCGCAGGATCGTTCGTCCCAGGCGGTGGGTGACGGCGTCGCGGTAGTGCTCTTCTCGGGGCATCAGCGGGGTTCCTTCGGCAGCCGCCGCGTTCCGCGGCATGGGGGTGTTCCCAGTGTGTTTCGTAGCACCCGCGCCGACCGGCTGCCGCGCGGATGCCGGCAGGGCGTACAGGTGTTCCCCGTTTGTATGACCAAATGTCAGATGGGGTGCGGGCGCTCGTGGTTGGCGTCCCGCACCCGGCGCAGGACGGACGCCCACTGCGCGCGCTCGGGGCCCGTCAGGGGGCGCTCCAGGTACTGCTCGGGGCTGAGTGGAGGCCGCTTCTTCGCCGGTGGCGGCTCGGCCGGTACGTGCTGGTGGGGCTGTTGCTCGTGTCGGGTCACGGCTGTCGCGCCTTCCGCTCACGGCGGCGGGCCGCCCGCCGTATCCACGGCTCGGCGGCGTGCACGCCGGCCAGCGCGCAGGCGGCGAAACTGAGGAGGAAGACGAGCACGGTGGTGCTGACGGGACCGTGCCGGACGGGCCAGGCGAGGGCGGTCGCGGCCCCGAGGCTGAGCGTGGTGACGGCGCCGATGGCCGTCAAGAGGTCGGCAGAGCGGCCGAGTTGGTGGTTCACGGGACGGCTCTGGTGTGCGGGTGGTGGTCGACCGGGGCCAAGTCGTCGGCGGGGGTAACGGGTTCGACCTTGGTGGGGTGGGTGGTCCACTCGCAGCCGCCGCCGGGCGGACGGATGAAGACCTCCTTGTCGAGGGTGGCCTGGTACTCGCCGACCTGACCGGTGGCGAGGTCGCGGACGAGGTCGCCGGGTTGGGGGGAGTAGATCGTTCGGGGGGTTTCTCCGGGATCGGGCATTGCCGTTCCTCTCCGTAGCGCTTCCACTACCGGGCGCTTCAACTGTCCCCTAGCCTGAATAGATCCTCAACTTGTCATTTCCCGATGGGGAATAGGAGTCGGCCATGAACCGCAAGAACCTTGACCCTCAGTCATCTCCCCGCGCTGCCTTCGGATCCCAACTTCGCAGTTCACGTGAGGCGCGCGGCTGGTCGCAGGGCGAACTGGGCGAACGCATGGGCTATTCGGACACCCACATCTCGGCTGTGGAAACAACCCTCAAATCCCCAACCCTGCGTTTCGCACAGTCGGCTGACGCCGCACTCGGGACTGGTGCGACCCTGGAGGTGATGTGGTGGGGGATCAGGCGCAACGCTCTTCTCGAAGGCTTCCCGGAGCACGCGGCTCAGGAGGCGCGGGCTACAGAGATCCGCGTCTTCGAGCCGAGCATCATCCCCGGATTGCTCCAGACGCCGGACTACGCCGCAGCGCTCGCGACGGCTGCCGTGCAACGAGGCAGTATCAGCCGGGACCAGGCTGACGATCGGCTTCGGTTCCTGGCGACCCGTCAGCGGCTCTTTCGGCGAGCAGTCCCGCCCCTCGTGCACGCCACCCTTGACGAGTCGGCGATCCGCCGACCGGTAGGGGGACGGCAGGTGATGCACGACCAGCTCAAGCATCTCGAACTCATGGCTGAGCGACCGAGAGTGCTCCTTCAGGTATCGCCGTTCGACCTCGCGGAGCGCGTGCCTTTCCGCGTGTTCGTCACGTTGCTCGCGTTCTCCGACAGATCTGTCGTGGGCTACTCGGAGTCACTGGAGCGCGGCTACGTGGTGCGCGATGTTGAAACGGTCGCGACCTGGGAGACCGACTACGATCGGCTCCAGGTGGAGGCCCTGTCAAAGGCTGCATCCCTGGCGATGATCCGTGCGGTACGAGAGGAAATGTACTCATGACCGACCCTGTAGACCTGTCGGGCGCTTCCTGGTTCAAGTCGTCCTACAGCGACAACGGCGGCTCGTGCGTCGAGGTGGCCCCCGGCTTCCCTGCTCTCGTCCCGGTCCGTGATTCCAAGGACCCCGAGGGCCCCGCCCTCCTCTTCCCCGCCACCGCCTTCGCCGCGTTCGTCGCCGGTGTCAAGGACGGCGAGTTCGGCGCCGTCTGACCCCCTCCCGCCGAGCCTCCGCGAGCGTCGTCACCAGCTCACGGGGGCTCAGGCTTTGATCTGCGCGTGCCGATCGTCCCTCTGTCCCGCTCGACTCTTCTCCCGTGCCGGGGTTTGGCGCGGCCAGGGCGTGGGACACGGACTATCGTCGGCCGCACGGCTCTTCGGGCTGCCGGTGGCCGCCGTCCCTGGCACTGATCCGCCCCGCGCGAGAGGACTCCCCGCATGGCCGACCTCGTAGACCTGTCCGGCGCTTCCTGGCTCAAGTCGTCCTACAGCAACAATGGCGGCAACTGCATCGAGGTAGCCCCCGGCTACCCCGCGCTCGTCCCGGTCCGCGACTCCAAGGACCCCGAGGGCCCCGCGCTGGTCTTCCCTCTCGCCGCCTTCGCCGCGTTCCTCGCCGCCGTCCAGGACGGCGAGTTCGGCACCGTCTGAGCCCCCGGCCTGAGCCTCCTCGCCAGCTCACGGAGGCTCAGGCCGGGCGCTGCCCCTCGGCGTCGACGAAGCGGTTGACCAGCAGGGCGAGCCGGCTGGGGATCCGGTCGGCGGGGAGTCGGCCGGCGCGGCTGAGGGTGATCAGGCCGTGCAGCGCCGCCCAGAAGGTCTCGACGAAGAGGCCGGGCTCCTCGTCCGGGCCCGCGTGCGCCGCCAGCGTGTCCAGCAGCGCCTGGAACCCCTCGTGCAGGGGCGCCGGAGTGTCCTCGGCGGCGAAGGGGAGGCCGTTGTCGAGGCTGAACATCGCGTCGTACAGAGCCGGGCTGCCGGTGGCGAAGTCGGTGTAGGCGCGGGCCAGCGCGGCCACGGCCGGCCGTCCGGCGGGCTGCCCGGCCACCGCCGCGCGCAGGGCGGCGGCCAGTTCGGTGAAGCCCTCAAGCGCGACCGCCCCGAGGATCTCGCGCTTGCCCTTGAAGTGGCCGTAGAGGACGGGCTGGCTGTACTCGATCCGCTCGGCGAGCTTGCGTGTGGTGACCGCCTCCCAGCCCTGGGCCTCGGCGAGTTCCCGGGCCGTGGAGACGATCAGCTGATGGCGGTTGGCCCGCTCGCGTTCCTTGCGCTCCTGTGCAGACATGGCCAGATTCTAGCACCGCTAGACAATCGAGCAATGGAAGGGCTAGCATTGCCCCAGAAGCTAGCGCTGCTAGAACGAGCCCTGGGGAGGGATCATGCAGAACGCATTGGCAGTCATCACGGTCGTCGTGGTCGGACTGATGGTGGGTGTGGAGTTCGCGGTGGCGGTGTTCGTCAACCCGATCCTGAGCCGGCTCCCCGACGACCACTGCCTCGCCGCCCGCGCCGACGGCGGCCGGATACTCGGCCGGGTCATGCCCGTCTGGTACATCGGCTCGATGCTGCTCGGCGCGGCCTGGGCCGCCATGGCCTGGGGAGGCGCGGGCGCCTCGCTCGCCACGGCGGCCACCGCGCTGCTGGCGGTGAGCGTGGTGATGTCGGTCCTGCTGCTGGTGCCGATCAACAACCAGGTCAAGACCTGGACCGCGGCGGGCAGGCCCGCCGACTGGAAGCAGCAGGCGGCCCGTTGGGACCGCTACCACTACGTCCGGGTGGGCGTGATCGTGCTCGCCTTCGCCCTGTTCGCGGTCGCCCTCAGCCGGTGACGACGGCCCACGCGGCCCACTCCGCACCGCCCGGATCATCGACCGGGCGGTGCGGAGTGCCGTGCCGTCAGTGGTACTTGAGCGCCTCGATGGCCTCCCGCTCCGCCTCCTGCATGGTGAGGCTGGCGGCGTGGCCGGAGTCCTCGACGATGTGCAGCCGCGCGTCCGGCCAGGCCTTCGCCAGCAACCAGGCCGTCTGGACCGGGCCGCCCATGTCGTGCCGGCCGTGGAACAGCACGCCCGGGATGCCGGCCAGCTTGTGGGCGTTGCGCAGCAGTTGATCCTCCTCCAGCCATGCACCGTTGCTGAAGAAGTGGGCGCAGATCCGCACGAACGCGATCTGCGCGTCGACCTCGCGATCGCTGTACATCCCGGGCCGGCCGTTGGGCTCGTTCGAGACGACCGCGTCCTCCCAGGCCAGCCACTCGGTGGCGGCCTTCTTCCGGACCTCCCGGTCGGGGTTCTCCATCAGGCGCGCGTAGGCGGCCAGCAGATCGCCGTCCCGCTCCGCTTCCGGCACGCCCTCGCGGAACCGGTCCCACGCCTCGGGCTGGAACCGCCCGGCGCCCCGGTAGAGCCACTCGGTCTCGGCCGGCCGGGTCGTCGTCACCGCCGAGATCTGCAACTCGCTGACCCGATCCGGGTGTTGCTGCGCATAGGCCAGGGCGAGCGTCGAGCCCCAGGAGGCGCCGGTCAGCATCCACTTCTCGATGCCGAGCCGCTCACGCAGCCGCTCCATGTCGTCGATCAGGTGCTGTGTGGTGTTCAGTGCCATGTCCGCCGCCGGATCGCTGGCGTGCGGGGTGCTGCGACCGCAGTTGCGCTGATCGAAGCGGACCAGCCGGAAGTACGAAGGGTCCCAGACCCTCGTCGGCCGCTGCGGCGCCCCCGAACCCGGGCCGCCGTGAACGCTCAGGACGGGCTTGCCCTCGGGGTTGCCGAGCTGCTCGTAGTAGACGCGGTTGCCGTCTCCGGTGTCGAGGAATCCGCTGTCGTAGGGATGAGTCGGAGGGTAGAGATCAACCATGACGATCGATCCTACGCGACCGATCGCCGCAATTGGCCGAGTCCGTACGATCACTGACGCACCGTCCACTGCTGAGTGAGGAGGGGTCAGCTCCAGTCGAAGGTCAGCAGGGCCAGCCGCTCGACCGGCTCGAAGAAGAGCAGGATCCAGTCGGCGCCGGAGCCGCGGTAGTGGTAGCCCGGCACCGCCGCCACGAAGCGGAACGGGTGCCCGGCCGGGCTGATCGGCCGCGCCTCGTCGTCGGCGTACTCCAGCGGGAAGAACCCGTTCTCGGACCAGTTCCCACCCTCGTCGCTGCCGCCGAGCTGTTCGAGCAGTGCCACCGCCTCGGCCGGTTCGTAGTGCGGGGTGCCGTCGGGGCCGAGCATGAGCAGCCTGCCCTCACGGCGGAACGACTCCCGGTACTGCCGGTAGCTCTCCTCCTGGCCGAGGCAGTGCTCCTCCAGCTGGGCGCGGAACCCCTCGTACGGCTCCGCCAGCTCGCCGGGAGCCGTCGCCCGCGCGAAGTACCGCACGTCGCCGAGCAGGCGGTAGCGGTCGCCCTCCATCGCGAAGCCGATCCAGTTGGTGGTCTGCAACGGCGCGTGGAAGGCCCCGGTGTACTCACCGAGAAAGCCCCCCGCCGGCTCCAGCGGGCTCAGCAGATGGATCCACCCGTGCCAGGCCGGGTCCACCCCGGCGAGGTCGATCGAGACCAACGGGTGCAGATGCCCGGCCAGTTCGACCTGATCCCCGACGAACACCGCCGCGGCCTCGGGATACACCCGCAGACCCGGCCCGGCTGCCATCACGTTTTCCAGCATCCCCGCAGTCTGCCACGCGCGACCCCGGGGCCTTGAGACCACTCGTCCTCATGGCGCTGACCAGCACCGGCCGGCTCATAGGCTGTTCGTGACCGTCTTATCGCACTCACCGCATTCACCGCCTTCACCGCACTCACCGCAGGAGCAACCTGTGCACCAGCTCACGTACGGCGACATCAAGGCCGCCACCGAACGGATCGCCGGACGGATCCGCCCCGTCGCCCTCGCCCCGGTCGACCCCGGGGCGATCCGCACCGCCCGCCGCGACTCGCCGGACGACCGCCCGGAAGGGCCCTGCGAAGTCTGGCTGGCGCTGGAGTACATGCAGCACACCGGCTCGTTCAAGGCCCGTGGCGCCCAGAACTTCGTCCAGGCCCACCGCGACGCGGGCACCCTGCCCGACGTCGGGGTGACGATCGCGTCGGGCGGCAACGCTGGCCTGGCGTGCGCCTGGGCGGCCCAGCAGCAGGGCGTGACCGCCACGGTGTTCCTGCCGACCACCGCCCCGGCGGTGAAGGTCGCCAAGCTCCGCTCGTACGGCGCCGATGTCCGCCTGGTCGGCGCGGAGTACGCCGAGGCCCTGGCCGCCTGCGAAGAGTTCGCCGCCGCCACCGGCGCCCTCGCCTCGCACGCCTACGACCACCCGCTGATCGCCGCCGGGGCCGGCACCCTGCTGGAGGAGATCCGGACCCGGATCCCCGGCCTGGACACCGTGGTGGTCGCGGTCGGCGGCGGCGGCCTGTTCGCCGGTATCGCCACCGCCGCCCAGCACCACGGCATCCGCACGGTGGCCGTCGAGCCGGAGAACAGCCGCGCGCTGAACGCCGCGATCGAGGCCGGCCGCCCGGTCGACGTCACCGTGGACTCGATCGCCGCGGACTCCCTCGGCGCCCGCCGCACCTCCGCCATGGCCCTGCACGCCGCCCGGCAGAGCGGCGTGCACTCGGTCCTGGTGTCGGACGGCGAGATCGTTCGGGCTCGTCAAACACTGTGGGACCACCGCAAGGTGGCCGTGGAACACGGCGCCGCAACCGCCCTGGCCGCCCTGACCCCTCCGACCAGCCACCTCCCCGACCACGACCTCCCGCCCCGCCCCGCCGACCCGAACCGCGCCTACCGTCCCGGCCCCGGCGAGAAGGTCGCCGTGGTCCTCTGCGGAGCCAACACCGACCCCGGCGACCTGGTCCACCGGTCCGAGGAGAACTGACCGCACAACCCGAGCGGGTGCGTCCGGGTGAACCGCACCCGGCCGCCCTGTGCGGTCAGGCCGTCAAGGACCGTCGCACCGTCAGAGCCAGCCTCGCTGGGCGGCTTTGATGCCGGCTTCGAAGCGGCTGCTGGCGTTGAGGCGTTCCAGGATGGCGGCCATGTGGCGGCGGACGGTGCGGGTGGACATGCCGAGGCGCTGGCCGGCGGTCTCGTCGGTGAGACCGCTGCCGAGGAGGCGCAGGAGTTCTCGTTCGGTGTCGCTCAGGCCGGTGGCCGGGTCCTCGGTGCGGATGGCGCCCAGGGGGACGGCGGTGGCCCAGGCCTGTTCGTAGAGCCCGACCAGGGCGGCGAGGAGGCCGGGTTCGGTGACGTACAGGGCGCCTTTGCGGGTGTCGGCGGGGTCGATGGGGACCAGGGCCTGGCTGCGGTCGACGATGACGAGGCGCTGGGGCAGGACGGGGGCGGTGCGGACCTCGCTGCCCTGGCTGACGAGCCAGTGGGCGTAGGCGGTGGTGTGCGGGTCGTTGCGGGTGGTGTCCTGGTAGAGGGACTTGATGGTGACGCCGCGCGCGAGGGCGTCGATGTTTCCTCGGCGGCCGGCGGCGAGGTCCTCGGGGCGCTGGCTGGCTCCGGGGTGGACGCCGAGGACCTCGGTGGTCGCGGCGCGTCCCATCCGCTCCAGGCGGTCCTGGACGGCGTCCATGCCCCACAGGCGCTCGCCCTGTGCGCCGGTGGGGCGGGCGTCGGCGCGTTCGGTGACCAGCCGGGTGACGGCGGCCCGTGAGACGGCCAACTGGGCCTGACGAGCAGCCAGTTCGGCTTCCTCGCGGGCCAGCATGTCGGCCAGGCCGATCTCGGGAGTGACCGCCCGCATCTGCCCGGGGTGCTCGCTGGAGGCGCGCACCAGCATGAGTCCTGCCAACTCGTCCAGACAGTCGCGGATCTGACCCGGTCTCAGGCCGCAGTCGGCGGCGAGCCCGTCCACGCCGTGGCCGGGCCGGTCGAGCATCGCCAGGTAGACCGCGTCGGCCTCAGCGGTCAGCCCCAGTGTCTGCAGCATAGGTGTGTCTCCCCGTTGCGCTGCCGCCTCCTGGCGGCATCCGGCGCCCATGGTCGCAGCCGCCCGAACCCCCTTCAAGATTCACTATGCGGTGCTTTGACGCAGGTCAAGGCATATGGACGGGGATTTCGTTTGGGTCACCACGGGCCGGCTGGGCCGGTGGCCGGCGGCGGAACCGGACAGCGGATGACACTCCGGACATGGCATGGACGTGACACCGCGTCCGGCAGGGGACGGGGCCGCTTGGTGACGCCCGCACCTCCTTCCCGGAGCTGTGACCAGCGGCGAAGCTATAGCCATCGCCACCGGGGAGCACCCGGAGCGGTAACCGGAGCGGACGCCACCGCGGGGCGCCAGGCCGGAACAGGACACTCGCACACCTTCCCCAGCAAAGGACCACTGCCATGATCCGCACCCGTATCGCCAAGGCCGCCGCGGTCGCCGCCCTCGCCCTCGGTGCCGTCGTCCTGATCCCCGCCGCCGCCCAGGCCGCCCCCGTGGTGGCCGCCTCCGCCACCGTCACCGTCACCGTCAACCCGGACAACCTCACCTGGGGCTGAGCCCGATGGACGTCGTCTACACCAGCCTGGAGCGCCGCCCCGCGGTGGGCCCGGCCCCGGTGGGCGAGGTCGCCGAAGCCGTCGACGCCCTGTGGGCACACACCACCCCTGACGACGGCCTCGAACACGCCAGCGGCCGCGTCGAACCCGACCGGATCGACCTCCTGCTCTACCTGCTCTCGGCAACTCCACCCGCCGCATCCGACGCCGTCCGACGCGCCGCCGAGCTGCTGGCCCGCAGCCACCGCAACTCACCTCTGCTGCACCACCGTTACCTGCCGCCACCGCCTGGCCCGGCGCGGCCCGCCGCGTGACGCGGGTTACCGGCCGGCGGGGATGAAGACACCCCCCAGTGGTCACCACCCGGAGCGCCGCCTCCCGGGTCCCACCGCCCGTACGGGCACCCCGTCCGAAACAGCGCACCCCCGGGTGCCGAATCCCGAAGGAACACCTGTCATGTCCATCGCAGTATCGCGTCTCAAGAAGTCCGCCGTCGCCGTCCTGGTCGCCGCCGCTGCCGTCAGCGGCCTGACCGCCCTGCCCGCCCACGCCGACTCGGTCTCCTCCAACTACATGTCGGTAACGGGCCTGGGAAGCCTGAGCCAGGGAGGGCCGGGCAGCCAGATCAGCCAGTCCACCGTGATCAACCGGGCCCAGGACTGGTACGCCGCCGGCGTCCCCTACAGCACCAACGGGCTGAACAGCCCCTACAACTGGTGGTACGACAGCCAGGTCGGCGGCCGCTACCGGGAGGACTGCTCGGGCTTCGTCTCGATGGCCTGGGGACTGACGTCGAGCCTGACCACCGACAGCTTGGACAACCGCTCCATCACCACGCGTGTCAGCACCTCCGACCTGCAGCCCGGGGACGCGTTGGACGACACCACCCAGGGTCACGTCATCCTGTTCGACCACTGGGTCGACCAGGCGGCGGGCGAGTTCATGTTCTACCAGGAGTCGGAGCGGGGCACGAACATGCTCCACGAGACCGACTACATCGACGGTGGATCGGACGGCCTGATCGCGGGTCACCCGGCCGGCTCGTACTTCGGACTGCGCTACAACAACATCACCGCCGCCGCCGTCCCCCCGAAGGCGTCCCTCACGGCGCCGGCGGCCGGTGCGGTGGTGCGTGGCACGGTGACGCTCTCGGCCTCGGCGTCGGACAGCGCGGGCACGGTGGAGTCAGTGCAGTTCCAGGTGGACGGCGTGGACGTGGGCACGGTGACGTCGGCGCCGTACAACCTGCCGTGGAACACGGCCACCGTGACGCCCGGCCCCCACCAGATCACCGCGATCCCGCACAACACGGCGGGCCAGTGGGGCCAGGCGTCTCCCGCTCAGACCGTGAACGTCGCCCACAACTCCCACGACGTGAACGGCGACGGCAAGGACGACGTCCTCGCGGTCAGCGCCGCCACCGGGGACCTGTACCTGTACACCGGCACCGGTACCGGTGTGTCCGGTGGCACGGTGATCAACACCGGCTGGGGCGGCATGTCGCAGGTCACCCAGGGCGACTTCACCGGTGACGGCATCCCCGACATCGTCGCGGTCAACGCCTCCAACGGCAACCTGTACCTCTACGTCGGCAACGGCAACGGCACCTACCAGGCTCCCACGGTCATCGGGACGGGTTGGGGCGGCATGACCCACATCGCCGCCGGTGACTTCACCGGTGACGGCAAGGCCGACATCCTGGCGATCAACGGCAGCAACAACAACCTCTACCTCTACAAGGGCACCGGCACCGGCATCGACGGCGGCACGGTGATCAGCACCGGCTGGGGTCAGATGCGCGAACTGGCCGTCGGTGACTTCAACGGCGACGGCAAGGCCGACGTGATGGCCATCAACGCCAGCAACAACGACCTCTACCTCTACAAGAGCAACGGCAGCGGAGTCGACGCCGGCACGGTCATCGGTACCGGCTTCGGCCAGATCACCAAGCTCGTCTCCGCCGACATCAACGGCGACGGCAAGGCCGACCTCCTGGGCGTCAACACCAGCGACACCAACCTCTACCTCTTCACCAGCAACGGCAGCAACGGCATCAGCTCCACCACCAGCATCAACAACGGCTGGACCGGCATGAGCCACCTCCTCTGACACCGCACCACCCCACTCGCCCAGCTCACCCGCAGGACGCTGATCGCGTCCTGCGGGTGACCTGGGCGTTCCGGCCGTTCCCGGCCGGCGAGCTGATCCGCCTGCCGGATCTCGGCCGTCTGCGGGGAGTCGGTGAGGGCCAGGGAACGGGGAGGCAGCTGGGCGGCGGTGTCTCGCGATCGCCGCTGCCTCTGATCCTGCGCCCTGCGCAGTACCCCTTGCGGCCGGAGGAGTGGCGGAAAGGGTGATGGGCCCGCCGCTGAGCGGCGGGCCCATCTGTGTCAACGGACCGTCAGTTCAGTGTCCACTGCTGGGTCCAGTCGCTCTTGCAGGTCCATATGCCCAGGGTCTTGAAGTCCTCGTCGTAGGTCAGGCAGTCGTCGGAGCTGATCCGGATCTGGTAGGTGCCGTTGCCCGCGGCGGCGAGTTCCCACTTCTGTTCGTCGGCGCCGGTCCAGGGCTGGGTCTCGGCGAGGTAGCTGCTGGTGTTCTCGGTGAGGGCCAGGCCGGAGGAGATGCTGGTGATCCGGTAGCGGCCGCCGCCCACCGAGGTGAACTGCCACTGCGAGTCGCTGCCGCCGCGGATCCCGGCGACGACCGACGCGCCGGCGTTGGAGCCGGTGACGACGGCGCCCAGGCCGTCCGCCAGGTGCGGGTAGCGCGCGCCGTCAGCCGTTCCGCCGCCACCGCCGCCCGTTCCGCCACCACCCGTTCCCCCGCCGCCGCTCGCGATCACGCCGCCCCAGTGCCAGCTCTGGTGGCCGAGGTTGCCGGCGGCCGCCGATCCGCAGCCCCAGACCTGGAGCCGGGTGCCGTTGCCGACCGCGCCGTTGGGGACGTCGATGCAGACGTCCTTGCTGCGGTCGGTGGCGTCCTCCATGTGCCGGAAGGTGCCGTCGGGCGTCTGGTACCAGCGCTGACTGGCGACCTCCACGCAGTCCCAGAGCTGGAGCTTGGTCCCCTGCGCCGTGTTGTCACCGG
>FTKT01457672.1_pt1 | contig 11446 bp, 8 predicted proteins | sample 1658271 | NCBI WGS metagenome assembly FTKT01 (sample SAMEA3914811, study PRJEB12502) | metagenome | biome: forest; material: soil | place: Canada | collected 2011-08-04 | depth 0.3 m | reverse complement strand
GCGGTGGCCGAGGAGGCCCGCCGGCAGTTGCGGATGGCCTGGCTGATGAGCCTCTTCGAGGGCAACATGGAGGTGCTGGGGGACCCGGCGGCCGCCGAGCTGTCCCGGCGGATCGTCCACAGCTACCGGGCGGACCTGCCGCAGTCGTTCCGACTGCCCGCGCTGATGCGGGTCTTCGCGGTCTTCCTCGCCGGTGAGATGGACAGCGTCCGCCCGATGCTGGACACGATGGTGGAGGGCTGCCGGCGCCACGGCCGGCCGGTGGACCTGGCGTTCGCCCTGCAGATCCGGGCCAAGATGCTCAACGACTGGGCGGGCGGCGGGGACCAGGCGATCAAGGACGGCGAGGAGGCGCTGGAGATCTTCACCCGGCTCGGCGACCGCTGGGGCATGTCCGAGGCGTACTCCGCGCTGGGCGAGACGGCCGGCACCCGGGGCGACTCCGAGGCCGCGGTGGTGGCCTACCGGCGCTCGATCGAGCTGGCGCTGGAGCTGGACGCCCCGCAGGACATCCCGCTGCTGCGGATCCGGCTCGGCGACGCCCTGCTGGCGCAGGACCTGGAGGCGGGCGAGCGGATCATCCGGGAGGCGCTGGCCGAGGTGGTCCGGCCGGGCAACCAGGCCGCCAACGGGGCCATGCTGTACGGGCATCTGGTGCTCTGCGCGATCCACGCGAGCCGCGGCGAGTACGCGGCCGCGGAGGGCGAGCTGGACTTCCTGCAGGAGGCCCAGGTGCTGTTCGGCCCGGTGGTGCCCGGGGTGGTCTGGGGCATGATCGAGTGCAGCCGGGCCTGGGTGGTGGCCCGGGCCGGCGAGGCGGACCGGGCGCTGGAGCTGCTGCGGGCCGGCCGCGGCCGGCTGACCGAGGTCGGGCCGGCCGGGGTGTTCGTCGAGCAGATGACCATCATGCTGGTGCCGGCCGCGGTCGGGGTGTACACCGTGGTCGCCGAGCGGGGTTCCACCCGGGTGGCGGCCGAGCGCGCGGCCCGCGCCGCCGCGCTGCTGCTCGGGGCGCACGCCGCGCTGTTCGGCCCGAAGGGCTCGTACGTGGAGCGCCTGGAGCTGGAGCGCGGTGAGCGCCGGCTGCGGGAACTCATGGGGGAGCGGGAGTTCGAGGCGGTGCACGCCGAGGGCGGCCGCCTCGGTACCGCCGAGGTGGCCGCCCTGCTGGACCGGATGGAGCACTGAGCTGTCGTCAACTCCCGGCTGACGCACCGTCGGCTCTCGCCCGGTCAGGTCTTCTTGCGGAACCGCGCCACCGCCAGCGGCGCGGTGACCGCGGTGATGCCCACCGACCAGAGCAGCACCACGGTGACCGAGTGGGTCAGCGGTCCGCCGTTGATCAGGTTGCGGCAGGCGTCCGCCAGGCTGGAGAGAGGGTTGTACTTGGTGAAGGCCTGGAGCCAGCCCGGCATGGTGCGGGTCGGCGCGAAGATCGAGCTGCCGAACTGCAGCGGCATGATCGCCAGCATGGTCACTCCCTGGACCGCCTGGGCGCTGCGCAGCATCAGGCCGAGCAGCATCGAGATCCACACCATCGACATGCCGAAGAGCAGCGAGAGCCCGACCGCCGCGAGCACCTGGAGCGGGCCGGTCCTGATCTGCAGACCGATGATCAGCGCGAAGCCGATCAGGATCGAGAAGGAGAGCAGGCTCCGGCAGGCCTCGGCCACCAGTTTGCCGATCAGCACCGAGGAGCGGCCGATCGGCAGGGTCCGGAACCGGTCCATCACCCCGGTCTGGAAGTCGGTGTTGAGGCCGGTGCCGACCGCCATGGCGAGGTTGAGCCCGGTGGTGCCGAGCAGGCCGGGGATCATGTACTGCTTGTAGTCCTGCTGGCTGCCGGAGATCGCGCCGCCGAAGACGTAGACGAAGAGCAGGGTGAAGATCACCGGCATCAGGACGGCGTCGAACATCGACTCCGGGTCGGCCTTGATCCGCATCAGGTTGCGCCGGGTCAGCGCGCCGATGTGGCGCAGGTTGCCGGTCACGCCGATCCGGGTGTCGGCCTGCGGGTGGGCGGCCGGGGGACGGGTGGACTGCGGCTGGGCGGTGAGGGTGGTCATGCGAGTGGCTCCTCTGCGTCGGCGTCGGCGGGGGTCTTGCCGGTGATGGCGAGGAAGACCTCGTCCAGGCTCGGCACCTTGGTGTCGATGCCGGCGACGCCGAACCCGCGGGTGCCCAGCACCCCGATCACGGCGGTCAGCTGCTCCTCGCCGGAGATCGGCACCGCGAGCAGTCCGTCGTCCGCCGAGAAGGTGGCCCCGGTCAGGCCGGCCTCGGTGAGGCAGCGGGCCATCTCGGGCAGTTCGGCGGGGTGGACCGGGCGGACCTGCAGGGTCCGGCCGCCGACCTGCGCCTTGAGGCCGTCCACCGACCCGTTGGCGATCACCCGGCCGCGGTCGATCACCGTGAGGTCCCGGGCCAGGTGCTCGGCCTCCTCCATGTACTGGGTGGTGAGCAGCACGGTGGCGCCCTCGGCGACCATCCGCTGCACCTCGTCCCAGACCTCGTTGCGGGTGCGCGGGTCCAGGCCGGTGGTCGGCTCGTCCAGGTAGAGCACCTTGGGACGGCCGATCATGCTGGCCGCCAGGTCCAGCCGGCGGCGCATCCCGCCCGAGTAGGTCTTCGCCTCGCGCTTGGCGGCCTCGGTGAGCGAGAAGCGCTCCAGCAGTTCGCCGGCCCGGGCCTTGGCGTCCTTGCGGGAGAGGTCGAGCAGCCGGCCGATCAGGTAGAGGTTCTCGTAGCCGGAGAGCATCTCGTCCACCGAGGCGTACTGCCCGGTGAGGCCGATCGTGCGGCGCAGCTGCTTGGGCTGGCGCAGCACGTCGAAGCCGCCGACGAAGGCGGTGCCGGCGTCCGGCTTGACCAGGGTGGAGAGCACCCGGATCAGCGTGGTCTTGCCCGCGCCGTTGGGCCCGAGCACGCCCAGCACGGTGCCCTGACGGACGGTGAGGTCGACGCCGTCCAGTGCCTTGGTCGCGCCGTAGTGCTTGACGAGCCCGCGGACCTCGACGGCGTTGCCGGGCTCCCTGCGGACTGCGGTGGTCTGCCCCCGGTCGTTCGGGGCGGTTGCGGTCTGTGTCATGACCCCAGGTTGTCGCCGCCCGCTGTCGCCCCGCTGTCACGGCGCCGACAGCGCTGTCGCCCCGCTGTCAGCGGCGGCCGGGCCCGGTCGGCGGCGCCGCGCGCGGCCCGACTCGGACGGCTCGACACGGGGGGTGGTGTCGGGGAGGGCCGATCACGAGATATCTTGACATCAAGACGTTGGAGACGTGAAGCGGAGTAACGGTGACTGACTCGACCATCATCTATACGCACACCGACGAGGCCCCGGCCCTGGCAACGTATTCGTTCCTCCCCGTGGTCCAGGCGTACGCCTCGACGGCGGGCGTCAGTGTGGAGACGCGTGACATCTCCCTGGCCGGGCGGATCATCGCGAGCTTCCCGGAGCGTCTCGAGGAGGGCCAGCGCATCCACGACGCGCTCGCCGAGCTCGGTGAGCTGGCCAAGAGCCCCGAGGCCAACATCATCAAGCTGCCGAACATCTCGGCCTCCATCCCGCAGCTCAAGGCGGCGGTCGCGGAGCTCCAGCAGCAGGGCTACGCGCTGCCGGACTACCCGGACGAGCCCAAGACGGACGAGGACCGCGAGGTCCGCGCCCGCTACGACAAGGTCAAGGGCAGCGCCGTCAACCCGGTGCTGCGCGAGGGCAACTCCGACCGCCGCGCGCCCGCCTCGGTGAAGAACTACGCCAAGGCGCACCCGCACCGGATGGGCGCCTGGACGCCGGAGTCCAAGACGAACGTCGCGCACATGACGGCCGACGACTTCCGCTCCACCGAGAAGTCCGCGGTGATCGCCGAGGCCGGTTCGCTGCGGATCGAGCTGGTCGGCGCCGACGGCGGCACCACGGTGCTGCGCGAGTCGGTCCCGGTGCTGGCCGGCGAGGTCGTCGACGCCTCGGTGCTGCGGGTGGCCGCGCTGCGCGAGTTCTTCGCGGCGCAGATCGCCCGGGCCAAGGCCGAGGGCGTGCTCTTCTCGGTGCACCTCAAGGCCACCATGATGAAGGTCTCCGACCCGATCGTCTTCGGCCACGTGGTGCGCGCCTTCTTCCCGAACACCTTCGCCCAGTACGGCGCGGTGCTCGCGGCGGCCGGCCTGAACCCGAACAACGGGCTCGGCGGCATCCTGGGCGGCCTGGACGCGCTGCCCGAGGGCGCGGCGATCAAGGCCTCCTTCGAGGCCGAGCTGGCCGAGGGCCCGGCGCTGGCGATGGTCGACTCCGACCGCGGCATCACCAACCTGCACGTGCCCAGCGACGTCATCGTCGACGCCTCGATGCCGGCCATGATCCGCACCTCCGGCCACATGTGGGGCCCGGACGGCAAGGAGGCCGACACCCTGGCGGTCATCCCGGACAGCAGCTACGCGGGCGTCTACCAGGTCGTCATCGACGACTGCCGCGCCCACGGCGCCTTCGACCCGGCCACCATGGGCTCGGTGCCGAACGTCGGCCTGATGGCGCAGGCGGCCGAGGAGTACGGCAGCCACGACAAGACCTTCGAGATCCCGGCCGACGGCACCGTGCGGGTCGTCGACCTGGCCGGCTCGGTCGTGCTGGAGCAGCCGGTCTCCACCGGTGACGTGTTCCGGATGTGCCAGACCAAGGACATCCCGATCCGCGACTGGGTCAAGCTGGCCGTCAACCGGGCCCGCGCCACCGGCAACCCGACGGTCTTCTGGCTGGACGAGAGCCGCGCGCACGACGCCAACCTGATCGCCAAGGTCAAGGCGTACCTGCCCGAGCACGACACCGAGGGCCTGCGGATCGAGATCCTGACCCCGGAGGAGGCCACCGCCTTCTCGCTGGAGCGGATCCGCCGCGGCGAGGACACCATCTCGGTGACCGGCAACGTGCTGCGCGACTACCTGACCGACCTGTTCCCGATCCTGGAGCTGGGCACCAGCGCCAAGATGCTCTCGGTGGTCCCGCTGATCAACGGCGGCGGCCTCTTCGAGACGGGCGCCGGCGGTTCGGCCCCCAAGCACGTGCAGCAGCTGCTCAAGGAGAACTACCTGCGCTGGGACAGCCTGGGCGAGTTCTTCGCGCTGGCGGCCAGCTTCGAGCACCTGGCGCAGAGCACCGGCAACGCGCGGGCCCAGGTGCTGGCCGACACGCTCGACCGGGCGACCGGCACCTTCCTGGAGGAGGACAAGTCGCCGAGCCGTCGCCTGGGCGGCATCGACAACCGCGGCAGCCACTTCTACCTGGCGCTCTACTGGGCCCAGGAGCTGGCCCGGCAGACCGCCGACGCCCAGCTGGCCGAGGCCTTCGCCCCGCTGGCCAAGACGCTGGCCGAGCAGGAGCGGGCCATCGTCGAGGAGCTGATCGCGGTGCAGGGCTCGCCGGTCGAGATCGGCGGCTACTACCAGCCGGCGCCGGCCAAGGCGGCGGCCGTGATGCGTCCCTCGAAGACCCTCAACGAGGCGCTGGCGATCCTCGCCTGACGCTCGCTCAGCTCGCTCAGCACGCTCAGCAAGAAGGGCCCCCGGGCCCGGTCCGCCTCGGCGGTACCGGCCCCGGGGGCCCTTCGCATTGCCGTCAGTGGAAGGTGTGCTCCGCCGCCGGGAAGCTGCCGCCGCTCACGTCGGCCGCGAACTCCCGTGCGGCGTCGCCGAGTACGGCGCGCAGGTTGGCGTACTGCTTGACGAACTTCGGCACCCGGCCGGCCGTCATGCCGGCCATGTCGGTCCAGACCAGCACCTGCGCGTCGCAGCCCGCGCCGGCCCCGATGCCCACGGTCGGCACCGTGAGCGACTCGGTGACCTGGGCGGCCAGCTCGGCCGGCACCGCCTCCAGCACCACGGCGAAGGCGCCGGCCTGCTGGACGGCCTTGGCGTCGCGCAGCAGCTTGTGCGCCGCCTCGTCGCCGCGACCCTGGACGGGGTAGCCGCCGAGCGCGTGCACCGACTGCGGGGTCAGGCCGATGTGCGCCATCACCGGCACGCCGGCCTCGACCAGCAGCTCGATGGCGTGGGCGCTGCGCTCGCCGCCCTCCAGCTTGACCGCGCCCACCCCGGCCTCCTTCATCAGCCGCGCGGAGTTGCGCAGCGCCTGGGCGGGGGACTCCTGGTAGGAGCCGAACGGCAGGTCGGCGACGATCAGCGCGCGCTTGGTGCCGCGCACCACGGCGGCCGAGAGCATCGTCATCTCGTCCATGGTGACCGGCACGGTGGTCTCGTAGCCGAGCGCGCAGTTGCCGGCCGAGTCGCCGACCAGCAGGACCGGGATGCCGGCCTCGTCGAAGACCCCGGCGGTCAGCGAGTCGTACGCGGTGAGCATCGCCCACCGCTCGCCGCGCTGCTTGGCGGCGGCCAGGTCGCGGACGGTGACGCGGCGGCCGGTGATCCCGCCGTAGAGGGTGCTGCCCGCGCCGTCGGAGGGCGTCTGGGCAGGCGAAAGCGGAGAAGCGTTCATGGAACAGGCTCCTGAAGGGTTGTCGTCTCGTGGCGCCGTGCGGCGTCCCCGGATCACTCCCATGCTTGCACGGTCGCGCGGTGGAGCAAAGACCCCGTGCCGTTTACCGACCCGTTACGATACGGACCCGTCTCGTATCGTAAAAGTCGGTATGCTCGGCGCAGGGGGTTTTCGAGACGCTGGCGTCTCGTGGGGATCCCGGGCACCTTGTGCCGGGCCCGGCCGGCTCCCGCCACCACCGCGCAGCACCTCGTACGACGGGACACACACGCATGACCACCGCAGTCGCACCACCCCGGGTGCCGGAAGCCGTCCACCGTCGCCGCTGGGCGATCCTCGGGACGCTGATCATGGCGCTGCTCGTCGTCGTTCTGGACAACTCGATCCTGAACGTCGCCATGAAGACCATCGCCACCCCGGCGCCGGTGGGCCTCGGCGCCACCCAGAGCGATCTCGAATGGGCGATCAACTCCTACACCCTGGTCTTCGCCGGCCTGCTCTTCACCTCCGGCCTGCTCGGTGACCGCTTCGGCCGCAAGAAGGCGCTGCTGGCCGGCATGGTGGTCTTCGGCGCCGGCTCGCTGCTCTCGGCGCTGGCCACCGACCCGGGCCAGCTGATCGGCTTCCGCGCGGTGATGGGCATCGGCGGCGCCTTCGTGATGCCCGCCACGCTGGCGATCATCATGAACGTCTTCGAGCGGCACGAGCAGCCCAAGGCGATCGGCATCTGGGCCGGCGCGGTGGGCCTGGCGATCGCGATCGGCCCGATCACCGGCGGCCTGCTGATCGAGCACTTCTGGTGGGGCTCGGTCTTCCTGGTCAACGTGCCGATCGTGGCGGTGGCCCTGGTCGCGATGTTCCTGCTGGTCCCGGACTCCAAGGACCCGAACCCCGGCAAGCTCGACCCGATCGGCGTGCTGCTGTCGATCATCGGCCTGGTGGCGCTGATCTACGGCATCATCAAGGGCGGCGAGCTGGCCGACTTCACCGCGCCCGCGGCCTGGGTCCCGGTGCTGGTCGGCGTCCTGGCGCTGGCGGCCTTCGTGCTCTACGAGAAGCGGATCAGCCACCCGGCGCTGGACGTCAGCTGGTTCCGCAACAAGGTCTTCTCCACCTCGGTCACCGTGGTCGGGCTGGTCTTCTTCGCGCTGATGGGCGTCTCCTTCTTCGGCGTCTTCTACACCCAGAGCGTGCGCGGCTACAGCGCGCTGGCCTCCGGCGCGCTGATGCTGCCGCTGGCCGTCGCGCAGCTGCTCTTCGCGCCCCGGGCCCGGCTGGTGGTGGACCGCTTCGGGGTCCGCGCCACCTGCGCCGGCGGCATGGGCCTGATCGTGCTGGCCTTCCTCGGCTACCTGCTGCTCGACCGGACCACGCCGATCTGGGTGCTGGAGGTGATCGGCTTCGTGATGGGCGCCGGCATGGCGCACGTGATGCCCCCGGTGACCGTCTCGATCATGGGCTCGCTGCCCCGCGAGAAGGCCGGCGCGGGCTCCGCGCTGAACAACACCTTCCGTCAGGTCGGCGGCTCGCTCGGGATCGCGGTGCTCGGCGCGGTGCTCTCCACCGTCTACCGCAACGGCATCTCCGGCCCGCTGGCCGAGCTGCCCGCCGCGCTGCGCGACAAGGCGGGGGAGTCGATCGAGGCCACCCTCGGCGTCGCCGCCGCGCAGGGCCCCAAGGGCGCGGCGCTGGTGCAGCCCGCCTACGACTCGTTCATCCACGCCATGCACGTGGTGGCCGGCCTGTCCGCCGGGGTGACGCTAGTCGGGGCGCTGCTGGCCTGGTTCTTCCTGCCTGGCAAGGTGGCGGCGCCCGGTTCGGCAGAGGCCGACCGGGTCCGGACTCCCGAGTCCAGCAAGGCTTGATCCAAGTGGAGAATGGGCCCATGGACACGGATCGCCAGGCCCCGCTCGACGCCCCCGCTTCGGCGCCGCATCCCGCGGCGCCGAAGCGGGGGCGTCCGCGTTCCGAGGCTGCCGAACAGGCCATCTACGCGGCCGTCGAGAAGCTGATGACGGACGGCACGGGCCTGGCCGACCTCACCATCGAGGGCATCGCGCAGGCCGCCGGGGTCGGCAAGGCGACCATCTACCGCCGCTGGCCCAACAAGGAGGCCCTGCTGGTGGACGTGGTGGTCCGGCTGGAGGAGCCGGAGCCGCCGCTGTCGGGCACCTGCGCCCGCGACGACCTGATCGTGCTGCTGGAGTACATGCGCCGCCGGGGCCTGGCCAAGCGCTCGCGCTGGGTGCTGATGGTGGTGCTCAGCCAGCTGTACTCGCTGCCCGAGCTCAAGGAGGCGTACTACGAGCGGGTGATCATGCGCCGGCGGCGGATCATCCGCGAGGTCGCCGAGCGGGGCATGGCCAACGGCGAGTTCCGCGCCGATCTGGACCCCGAGCTGCTGGGCGAGATGCTGGTCGGCCCGATGCTGGTGCGCACCGTGCTGTGGAACGACGCGCCGCTGGACGATCCGCAGCTCTCGGCCACCATCGTGGACGCGATGCTGGACGGCCTGGGCGGCCCGGCGCACGTCGCCGGATCGAGCCGATCCCTGCCACGCCGGAACCCGCTGTGACCGAATGTGCGTCTGTCCCGTCATAGGCTGACCCGAGAATCCGACCAATTCGGTCGAAACTCGCTACGGCCGAGACAGCCGGACGAGCACCAAGGGGACCGAAGCATGACGCAGGCGGGCGAAGCACCGGCGCCGACGGACGATTCGGCCTCGGCGCCCGCGGGTGCGACCGGCTCGGGCGGCGGCCCCCGGCGCGGCTGGGGCCGATGGGGCGTGCAGGGCCTGCGGGACTCCTGGGGCACCGACCGCCGCGGCCGCTCCACCTGGCGGCGCGGCTGGGTGATCGCCGCGCCGGCCGTGCTGACCGCCCTGCTGCTCGGCTTCCACGCTCGACTTCCGAACTCCTTCGGCAATCTCGGCAGCCTGCTGGAGACCTTCCTGCCCTGGGTCGGCCTGCTGGTTCCGCCGCTGCTCGCCCTCGCCCTGTGGCGCCGCTCGGCCACCGCCCTGCTGGCCCTGGTGCTGCCGGTGGTGGTCTGGACCGACCTGTTCGGCGGGCTGCTCACCGACAAGAGCGCGGGCGCCGGCGACTGGACGGTGCTCACCCACAACGTGGCGGCCGACAACCCCGACCCGGCCGGCACGGTCCGTCAGCTGACCGGCTCCGGCGCGCAGATCATCGCCCTGGAGGAGCTGACGGGCAGTGCGCTGCCGACCTACAGCGCGGGACTCGCGGCCGGCTACCCGTACCACGTGGTGGAGGGCACCGTCGGGCTCTGGTCGAAGTACCCGCTCGGCGACACCAGGGTGGTGGACATCAGGATCGGCTGGACCCGCGCCTTCCGCACCCAGGTCAGCACCCCGCAGGGACCGCTGGCGGTGTACGTGGCGCACATGCCGTCCGTCCGGGTGAAGTTCGACGGCGGTTTCACGGCCGGGCAGCGCGACGTCAGCGCGCAGGCGCTCGGCGACGCCATTCAGGCCGAGCCGCTGAACAAGGTGCTGCTGCTCGGCGACCTGAACGGCACCATGAACGACCGGAGCCTGGCCCCCGTCACCTCGCAGATGCGCTCGGCCCAGGGCACCGCGGGCGCGGGCTTCGGGTTCAGCTGGCCGTCCGCCTTCCCGATGGCGCGGATCGACCAGATCATGAGCCGCGGCCTGAAGCCCACCGACTCCTGGGTGCTGCCGGCCGACGGCAGCGACCACCGCGCGATCGCCGCCGCCTACCGCTACAACCGCTGACCAGCCGGGCGGCGGTTGTAGCGGCGGGCCCGCCGGTCAGCCGCGCCGCCACCCGTTGGTGATCGGCAGCCGGCGGTCGCGGCCGAAGCCCTTGGCGGAGATCTTCGGGCCCGGCGGGTACTGCCGGCGCTTGTACTCGGCGGTGTCCACCAGCCGCACCACCCGGTCCACGAGCGCCGGCTCGAAGCCCCGCGCCACGATCGCGTCGCGGCCCTGGTCGCCCTCGATGTAGGCGTCCAGGATCGAGTCCAGCAGGTCGTAGTCGGGCAGCGAGTCGGTGTCCACCTGATCGGGCCTCAGCTCCGCGCTCGGCGGCTTGAGGATGGTGTTCTCCGGGATCGGCGGGGTCTCGCCGCGCCCGGCGGCCGCCTCGTTGCGCCAGTTCGCCAGCCGGAAGATCAGCGACTTGTAGACGTCCTTGATCGGCCCGTACGCGCCCACCGAGTCGCCGTACAGCGTGGAGTAACCCACCGCCAGCTCGCTCTTGTTGCCCGGCGCGAGCACGATGTGCCCCTCCTGGTTGGAGATCGCCATCAGCAGCGTGCCGCGCAGCCGGGACTGCAGGTTCTCCTCCGCCAGGCCGGTCAGGCCGAGCGCGCCCATGTACGCGTCGAACATCGGCTTGATCGCCACCGTCCGGAAGTGCAGGCCGGTGCGGCGGGCCAGCTCGGCCGCGTCGTCCCGGGAGTGCTGCGAGGAGTACTGGCTGGGCATCGAGACGCAGTACACGTTCTCGGCGCCCAGCGCGTCCACCGCGATGGCCGCCACCAGCGCCGAGTCGATTCCGCCGGAGAGGCCGATCAGCACCGACTTGAAGCCGTTCTTGCGCACGTACGCCCGGGTCCCCTCGACCAGCGCGGCGTAGATCTCGGCCTCGTCGTCCAGCGGCTCGGCGACCTGCGCGACGGCGGGCTCGGCCGGGCGCCCGGCCACCTCGCCGCCCAGCTCGGTGCGGGCCAGGTGCAGGCCGTCGCTGAGCACCAGGCCGTCGGTGTGGTCGGCGGCCTCGGACAGCTCCAGGTCGACCAGCAGCAGCGCCTCCTCGAACTGCGGCGCCCGGGCCAGCACCTCGCCCTCGGCGGAGACCACGATCGACTGCCCGTCGAAGACCAGCTCGTCCTGGCCGCCGACCATGTTGACGTACGCCAGCGGGCAGCCCGCCTCGGCGGCCCGGCGCCGCACCAGGTCGAGCCGCACCTCGCCGC
>FTKT01003624.1_pt1 | contig 11446 bp, 8 predicted proteins | sample 1658271 | NCBI WGS metagenome assembly FTKT01 (sample SAMEA3914811, study PRJEB12502) | metagenome | biome: forest; material: soil | place: Canada | collected 2011-08-04 | depth 0.3 m | reverse complement strand
AGACGCGCTAGCTTGAGGTGCTAGTGCCCTTTATCGGGCGTGGGGGTTCAAGTCCCCCCTCGGACACGACCCATTGGCCAACGAAGTTGGCCAGGGAATGCAGGTCAGGAGCAATCCTGACCTGCATTTTGCGTTGCGCGTGATTGTACCGGCAGCGCAGGCCGAGGGCGGCGTAGGTCTGGCGTTTGGTCTCGGGTTTGGCTCGCGCAGGATGTCGACCATGTTCCCGGCCTCGTTCACGAGGTCGGCGATCTGCTGTTCGGCCAGGGCCTGGGTTCGGCGGGTGCTGGTGGCGGTGCGGAGTCGGGCTTCGGCGCGGGTGCGTTCGGCCTCGGTCTCGGCGATCCAGCGGGTGATGGGGGCGGTCGCGCCGGGGTCGGCGGTGTTGAGGGCCTCGCGGTAGCGGGCGAGGTCGCGGTCGCAGGTGGCGATCTCTCGGCGGTCTTATTGCCGATCAGGTTGTGGGTTCCCCCGGTGCGTACAGGAGTTGGATGGCGGCCGGGGGTGAGGGCGAGCCAGCGATCGAGGTGGGGGGAACTTCGGCTTCCCGAACGAGGACGTTCCTCGGGTGGGCGATCTTGTTCGCCGGCGCGTACTCCTCGGAGATAGAGCGGAGGCGCTCCCCTGAACCCTAGACCGCAGACAGATCCCGGCGAGCGCGGGGCAGATAGGTCCTGCAGCCGGTTCCACAGGTCCTGGCGGGAGAGATCCCCGCGAGCGCGGGGCGGAGTCGGAGCGCCGGGCGATCGCCCGGCAGTGGCGAGACAGATCCCCGCGAGCGCGGGGCGGAGGGTCACGCAGCACAGGGGGCCTCCGCGGTGCGGGACAGATCCCCGCGAGCGCGGGGCGGAGCCGCGCGCGGACGGGTCCACGGCGAGATGGATGGACAGATCCCCGCGAGCGCGGGGCGGAGCTCGCCGACCGGCTCACCAACACCGGCGGCTCGGACAGATCCCCGCGAGCGCGGGGCGGAGCTCGTGGATCACGGCCTGCCTCCTCTATCAGTGGACAGATCCCCGCGAGCGCGGGGCGGAGCGCTGATCACGCGACAGGGCGGTGTACGCGCCGGACAGATCCCCGCGAGCGCGGGGCGGAGCCCGCGCGTCCTGACCTACCGTCACTTGCACGAGACAGATCCCCGCGAGCGCGGGGCGGAGGTGGCGGGCGGGGCGTCGCTGGCGATCCCGGCGGACAGATCCCCGCGAGCGCGGGGCGGAGCCGGGGTGCCAACTCCGGGAAAGACGCCCGGAGGACAGATCCCCGCGAGCGCGGGGCGGAGTTCCGAGCCCGGGTTGTCCACAGCCCGCAGGAAGACAGATCCCCGCGAGCGCGGGGCGGAGTGGGGTGGGGCAGTACAGAGAATCTAGTGCAAGGACAGATCCCCGCGAGCGCGGGGCGGAGGCTTTGTGGCCTGCGGTGTTATCGGCGTTGGCGGGCGGAGAGAATCAGTCCGTCGTAGTCGACGGGGTGCCAGCGGTCTTTGCCGGCGGTTCGGACGGTCCAGCCTTGTTCGTTGGTGGCGGGTTCGACGAGGACGGCTTGGCCGTCGCCGATGCGGGTGGCGAGGAGGTCCCAGAGGCGGTCTCGGATGCGGCGGCTGGGGTCTCCGACGAAGACGCCGGCGTGGACCTCGACCATCCAGCGGGTGAGGTGGCCGCGGAGGCCTTCGGGGGCGGCGATGAGGATGATCACGGTCATGGGTTCCCCGGCCGTGGGGTGTCCTGGTCGAATTCGGGTCCGATGACTGCGAGGTGCTCGTCGCCCATTCCGGGATCGGCCACGGTGAAGGACGGGAAGGCAGCGCCGGCCGACCAGTTGACGCCTCCGGGGACCGTGCCGATGCGTTCGTCCCAGAGTTCGTTGACCTCGGTATCAGGGATGTCCGTGCCGTCGGGCGTGAGCAGGGTCTTCACGTCGGTGACGATTCGGCCGAGCAGGCGGTCTTCGGCAATGCGGTCGCGCAGTGCGAGTCGGGCGTCGCGTTCTTCGGTGAGGCCTTGCTTGGAGAGGTCGAAGGCGAGGGGGATGGTGTACTGCGCCTTGTACAGGTCCGCGATGTCCAGGACGAAGGACGTGGCCAGCCCGGTGTGGACGAACCCGAGGCCGGGGCTCGCGCCGAGGCCGACGATGACGGCGTGACAGATGCCGTACAGGGCAGCGTTGGCGGCGGAGAGCAGGCGGTTGAGGTCGTCGCCTGCCGCGTGGGCGTCGCCGGCCTTGTAGACGCGGCCATTCCAAGAGACGCCGGTGCGTCGGGATTCGGCTTGGTAGAGCTTGCGGATGCGGGCGCCTTCGCGGCCGCGCAGCTGCTGCATGGTGGCGGTGGCGACGTCCTCGCCGGGGAAGCGCATTCGGTACATCGCACGGGCTACGGCCAGGCGTTCCTTGGTGCGGCTGACGAGCCATGCCTGACGCAGCAGCAGTCCGGCACCCCGGCTTGGGCCGAGGCCTGCGGCGTACATCCGTACACCCTGCTCGCCGACCCAGCACACGGTGGTGCCTGAGTCGGCGAGGAGATTGACGGCGCCGTGGGTGACGCGGGTGCCGGGGCCGAGGAGGACGACGGCGACCATGGCGGCCGGGACGCGGACGGTTTCACGTTTGTTGATGATGACGACGGCGTTCTCGTCGCGGTCGAGGTGGCTGCGTTCTACGTAGACGCTGGAGACGCGGTCGGCCAGGCGGTGCAGGTCGTGCGGGTGGGCCTTCCACCAGATGTCCGCCACGTTCTCAACGCCCCTGGCCGGGGAGCGGAGCGAGGGTGAGCAGTCCGCAGCCGTAGGCCTTGGACGGTCCGATACCACCGAGGAGGGCGTGCTGCAGGAGGCCGGGGTCGGCGATGCGCAGGCGGCCTTCGAAGGTGGCGGTGGTCAGGGTGACGGGAGTGCGAGTGCCCGGCTTGGTGAAACTGTGGCGGTTGCGGTCGGTGATCCGCACGTCCCGGGGCGCGTCACCAGAGCCGGCGTCGGGGCCAGTCCTGTTGTCGAGGCCGACGGCGGGGGTGTCGGTACGGGCGGCGGGGATGTCGAAGCCCCAGCGGGTGGTGCGTTGGAGGAACCAGTCGAGTTGCTGGGCGGCGGTGCGGTGGGGGACGCGGTAGGAGCGGTGGTGGAGTTCGGCGGCCGTCTTGGTGCGGTGAGCGCTGGCCCCGGTCGGCGTGGAAGTGTTCTGGACGGGGCTCGCGGTGAGGCGGAAGGCGAACTCGCGTCCGGTGGCGAGTTGGGCGAGCAGCGGGGTGTAGTCGCGGATGGCGTAGTGCTCGCCGTCGGCGTCGGGCCAGCCGGCCTGTTCGACGATGTGATTCCAGTCGGGCTTGGAGGGGGTGAGGGTGAGCAGGACGGGTCGGCGGGGGTTGTCGCTGTCCAGGCGCCACAGGGCGCGTTCGTCGGTGGGGGCGTCGGCGATACCTGCGGTCACGGCTCCGTGCAGGGCGCGGGGGTTGGCGAGCAGGGTGCGGCTAGCGGTGCGCAGGGGGTTGATACGGATACGGGAGAGGTAGGTCATCAGGTCACCAGCCCAGCAGGGCGAACGGGTCGTGGCCGGCCGGGTCGGTGTCGGCCGCCGGTTGGGTGGTGGGGTTGTGAGGGGCCTTCAGGCCGGTGGGCACCGACAGCCAGGTGTGACGGATGGTGCGGGTGGTGGTGCCACGGCGGTGCGGGTCGAAGGACAGTGGTACGTCTTGCCAGGTGTCGTTGCCGGCCGCGTCGTCGAGGGTGGCGGCCAGGTCGATGTGCTCCACGGCGGTGGGCCTTGTGCTCCTGGCGGTACGGCGGCGGTATGCCTCGCGGGCTGCTTCGCCGGCTTGCCAGGGCTGCGCCGCGAGAGCGGCGGTGAGGGTGCCGGGCTGCGGGTCGCCGAGGGTGATCGGCTGGGTCGGCGGGCAGGAGCGTCGGCCGAGGGCGAGGGGGAAGGCGGGGTGGCGGACGGCTTCGGCGAGGGATTCCAGCAGGGGGCGGGGGCCTTGGAGGGCGACGACGAAGACGGCGTCCTGGAGGTAGAAGCGCTGGGTGACGTGGGTTTCCTTGGCGGGTGAGGTGGGTTTCTGGATGCCCTTGGCGTTGACTCCGGTCTGTGGGAGCGGGCGGCCGCGGTAGTCGCTGGCGGTGTGGTAGTCGCGCAGCAGGGTTCCGGGCTGGTCGATGCGCACGCCGAGGCGCAGGGCGACGAGGTCGGTGATGTCGGCTTCGCGGGGGCGTCCGGCTGCTGCGGCGAGCAGGCCGATGATGCCGGATTTGGTGGGCTGGGAGCGGGTCTCGCGGCGGTTGAAGGCGCTGCGGTCGCCCCAGGACTGCATGGGCGCGGCCAGGCGCAGGAGCAGGACGAGGTGGTCCTCGGGTTGGGTGGCGGCGTCGGCGGCTGTCATCGGTCGGTGTTCACCGCCTTGCCGAGGGCGGCCTTGAGGCCGTCAAGGAGATCGGGGAACGCCTGGTTGGCGCCGAACGCCTCAGCCAGGACTTCGTGTTCGGCGCTGCCCTCGGCGAAGGTGTGGCAGATCGCCACGTGCAGCGGGGTGTCGCCCCACTGACGGGTCGCGGTGGCGTACTCGACGGCCAGTCGGCGGGCGGATTCGGCGACGATGCCCTCGCTGACGGGGACGGGCTTCTCGTAGGCGGAGACGAGGTTGACCGGCTGGTCTGCGCGCACGACGACGGCCACCAGGCTGGGGCGGGTGCGGTGGGCGAAGGAGTTGGTGTAGCCGGTGGGCATGGAGCGGGCGAAGGAGTCGACGAACAGGTCGACGGCCTCGATCGCCGCCTTGTCCTCGCCCAGGTTCTCGCGCAGCTGGTGCAGGCCGACGGTGGCGTAGCGGTAGAGGGTTGCGGAGTTGAAGCCGATGGTGCCGATCATGCCGGCGCCGGTCTCGTCGTCGGTGTTCTCGTCATCGACGGCCGTGTAGTAGTCGAACTCCAGCTCGGTGGCGTGGGTGGAGAGTGCGTGGGCGACCTGGGTGGCGGCGTCGACGTTCAAGCCGGGGATGTCGGCGACCATCCGGCCGAAGAGGGCGACGTCGGCGGGGTGGCCGTTCTGCAGCTTCTCGCGTACCGGCCGGTGCTTGACCGCCTCTTCGAGCTGCTCGTCGTCCATCGCTGCCAGGTCGGCGGCGTCGGCGGCGACCAGGTCGACGATGCTCTCCAGTTGGCGGCGTCCGAAGAAGAGCAGGTAGGCGGTTTCGCCGGCCTTCTTGCCGGCCGAGATGCCCATCGGCTTGAGCAGGGCGCCGGCGATGCGCTCTGCCGCTTCGGCTTCGATACCGGTGCGTGCGTGCAGGCGCTTGGCCAGTTGCGACGCGATCCGCTTGGTGCGGGTGGCGAGGTCGTCCTGGCCGTGGCGTTCGGCGAAGTGCATCCGGGTGGCGCGCTTCCACGCCTGGGAGGAGACCCGGGAGCGGCGCTTGCCGCCGAAGTACGCCTCTTTGGGGTTTCCGTTGTCGTCGCGGTTGAGGTTGGCCGGCGGGACGGTCTGCAGGATGTGCACGTCGATGTACAGGCGCTTGGGCATGCGCTTCTCCTTGGAGGGTGGTTTTGGTCTTCGCTACGGGCCGGATGCCGGCGCGGGTCAGGCGGGGTTCTTCTTCGCGTCGCCGGGTTCGGTCTTCCAGGCCTGGTAGCCCAGTGCCCAGCGACGGCGGACGGCGGAACGCTGTTCGACGGTGTGCCAGGCCAGGATGTCGGCCATCAGGTGTGTGTAGTCCAGGGGTTGTCCGATGGTGCGCAGTTGGGTGATGAGGCCGCGCAGGTGTACCAGGAGCGCGGGCACGCTGGTGACGCCGGCCAGGGTTGCCACTCTGCGGTCCACTGCGTCCTCGCTGAACTTTCCGTTCTGGCGCAGGGCGAGAAGGGCCTTGCCGAGTTTGATGCCCTGGCGGTGCATCGGAGTGTTCTGGCTCTGCTGGTGCAGCCCGAAGAGGGTGAGTGCGGCGTGCTCGGCGTGCTGTTCGACGGAGACCTCATCGCGCATGGCCAGGAAGTCGTCGACGGGGCTGGTGTAGTGCGGCCAGAGTTTGGGGTGGTCCATCGCCGGACGTCCCAGTCCCGCGCGCATGGCTGCCAACTCCTCGCCCGGGGGCTTGAGTTCGCGCTTGGTTAGCGGGTCGGTCCGCCAGCGGTGGTCGGGACCGACGTAGCGGTCCCAGTACAGGTGGGGGGCTGCCGTCGTCTCGCTCATCAGGTGTGTGCTCCAACTGTGTTTTCGGGGGCGGCGAGCCGGCGGCGGGCTTCGGCCGCTTCCCGCAGCGCGTCGGCCTGCCGGGGCAGTACGGCGGCCAGTCGCCTGCGGAAGTTGTGTTCGGCGGTGCCCAGCGAGTGGACGGACTTCCTTCCGGCGCGTCCGGGCTGTTCGGCCTCGCGACCGCGGAACGCATCGGCGGAGGTGGCGTCGAACAGGGCCTCGGCGATGTCGTCGGCTGCGCGCCAGGCCGCCTCCTCCCAGGCCAGTTGGCCCTGTTGGAGGATCTCGTCGTGGCTGCCGGCCTTCTGGACGCCGGCCAGGACGCGGCGGACCAGTGGGTCCAGGACGTGCAGCAGGAGTTCGCCGGGGCGCTGGCCCTTGTCCCAGGGGATCGGATCCGCACCCGATGCGCGCCGCAGGTCCGCGGACAGATTGTTCACCGTCCAGGCCAGTTTCTCCGCCTGGTCGGCGATCTCCAGCAGCAGGTCGTGGACGTCGCCCTCCGCCCGCAGGGCCAGCAGGGGCAGCGGCACCGCGTCGTGCAGTACGTCCTCCACCACCGAGGACTGTGTGCCGTAGACGACGCCGAACGTCTGGACCTGCATCGGGTAGTCGGCAGGCAGGGCCCCGTCCTCGACGAGGGCGGCGAGTTGGTCGAGCAGGATGCTGGTCTCGAATTTCCCCTCCGTGCTCTGCCGTACCGGCGACAGCAGAGCCTCCAGTCCCCGCCACGCCGCCTTGCCCGGACTGTGCCGGCGCGGACGGCGCTCGCCCACCGCGGCCTTCGCCGCGCTCGCCTTCCGTCCCGCCGGCTGGACCAGGTTCCACGCCGTGTGCGGCTCGAAGGCGGGAGTGTCCGTGAGCCGGTCACCGGCGCACACCACCACCCGGGCCACCCTCACCCCTGCCTCGCCCGCCTCGGGGACGAGCCGGATCCGGCGCGCCTGCCATGTCCAGAGGTCCAGCAGTCCTGCGGCGGGCCGAGGCCGCCACGCGGGGCCGGTCGGGTCGCGGATCCACTGCGGGGCGCCGACCTGCGAGGGTGGGGTGAGGGGCAGGTTCAGCATCAGCGTGTCGAACAAGGTGCGGCCCATGGGGATGACGACGCCGAGTTGCCCGAGCGGGCCGGTCGGATTGCCGGTCGTCTTGCCCGCCGCCACCTTCGGGTCCCCGGCGGCTCCCGTCTTGATCGCGGCGGTGTCCCAGCACTGCGTGTGCAGCAGCCAGTGCGCGGCCTGGGGCGGCGTCAGCTCCAGGCGGTCCGCGTCCGTGCGGCTGGCGAACAGGGGCACGTTGTTGCCGCTGGCCGCCGTGGCCACCAAGGCCGCAGCGCCCTTCGTCTCGTCCTTGGCCGTCCGCAGTCCGGCCGCCTGCCCGAACGGGGCTACGGCGCTGAAGAGGTCGAACCGGCCGCGGTGCTCCTCCAGATATGCGCGTAGCTTGTCCTTCTCGTCCTGACTGAACCGCGTCTGCGAGAACCGCTGCTTCCACTGCGCCCGCGTGGCCGGCACGCCGAGTGCGTGCCCCACCACCGGCAGCAGCACCTGGCGCAGCAGTGCGGGAAGCTGCGTGGCGAACTCCACGACCACGCCTGCGAATTCATCGGACCGCAGGAGCCCTTCGGTCAGCCCCACCTGGTGCGGGACGCCGCCGTCGAGCGGGCGCAGGGTCAGCCACGGCTCGTCGAGCAGGTTGTACTCGGGCACGCGAAATTTCCTCCAACTAGCCATTAACGGCTACGAGTTGTCCTTATCCTGGCATCACCCGGCACGCTGCGTGACCCGGACGCCTGAATTGCCCGAGCCGGCCCGGCCGCGCATTGGTCGCGGGGATGACTCCTGACTGTGCAGCCGTGCAGCCGTGCACAGAGCGACGGCCGCGAGCCCCGAGTCGGCCCCGCGGACCGCGCGGCGGGGCGGGCTCGTCCCCGCTCTCATCTCCGGGCCGGTCCGCCAGTCACCACCAACCCCAAATCGTCGTCGTAGCGCACCTGGTACTCCCCGAGCGCCACCGCGCCACCGTCCTCCAGGACCAGCGCCGGGCTGTAGCGCAGCCAGGGGTGGTCGCGCCAGCCGGGAAGCGGGCCGAGCTCCTGCTCGGCCGACTCCGTGAGCGAGGCCGGCAGGCGAACGGTGCCGGCCAGGACGTCGTCCAGTACCTCGGCGGCCACCTCCCCGCCCGGCCCCAGCCGACGCCCCGAGACGGCCGACAGGCCCCGGGCATCGCGCCGCACCAGCACCGCCTCCACGCTCCGGTCGCCATCGCGTACCAACGCCTCGAACTGCCCTTGCGTCAGGCTTCCGTGCGTACCGGCGTAGTGCAGTCCCTCCAACGTGGGCGCCTCGTGCTCACCGACCCGAGTCAGCAGATAGTCCTCCGCGGCCCGCCGACGCCGCTCCTGACGCTCCTCCCACGCGAGTCGCGCCTCCTTCTCCGCCTGCGCCCACGCGGGCGGCACCACAGCCGTGTCCTCGCCGTATACCCGCGCCACCAACTCCGGCACCTGACCGGGAACCCGCCACGCCCCGCCATTCGCCGTCGTCACCAGAGCCGCAGAGCGCAGCAGCAGGTAGCGCCCATAGATCGCCTCGCCGGCGCGCAGGATCGTCGGCGCCCCGCTCAGGGAGGGCTGGAAGCCGGTGATGACCACCGTCGGAACGCTCAGACGCGCGGGGCGGCGGACACCGTCATGGCGGTGGAGCCGTCCGATCCGCTGCAGCAGGAGGTCGATCGGGGCGAGGTCCGTGACCAGCAGATCCGCGTCCACGTCAAAGGACTGCTCGGCCAGCTGTGTCGCCACCAGGATCAGCCGATGTGGCCGGGCCGCCCCGCGCCCTGCAGGGCCCAGCAGATCCAGACACTCCTCGGTGCGGTCCGCCCGGTGCCCGGCGTGCAGGCGGCCGTGCAGCAGCCGCACGTCCGCACCGAACCGGGCGTGAAGCGCCTCGTACGTGGACTGGGCGCGGCCCACGGTGTTGCGGATGACCAGCGCGCACCCGCCGTCCACCAAGCGCTCGGCCAGGAGGTCGGCGACCTCGGCGTCGCCCGACGCTGCTTCGAACTCCTCCGCCAGCACCTCCACGCGAACCTCCAGGTCCTCCCGCCAGGACTCGCAACTCTCGACGAGGAACTCCGGCGCGCCGCCCTCCCCCGCCCAGGCCGCCGTGACGCTCGGATACCCTGCCGGCTCCGGTAGATCGACCGCGCCTGGCTCCTCGGACCGGGCACCCGCCAGATACGCCGCCACCAGTTTCCGGCGCTGCGCGGGCGCAAGGGTCGCCGACAGCAGCACCACTGGAACCCCGGCCTGGCCGAGCCACCACAGCCCCTCCTGGAGGAACTGCGACATGTAGACGTCAGCCGCGTGCACCTCGTCCAGAACCACCACCTTGCCCGCCAGTCCCGCCGTCCGGAGCATGACGTGCTTGGTCCGGGTCGCGGCGTACAGCAACTGGTCGATCGTGCCCACCGCGAACGGGCTCAGCAGCCCCCGCCGCCGGCCCAGGAACCACTCGGCCGGCGCCCGCCGCGGATGTCCGTGCCCGTCCTCGCCGAACGCCGACGGCATACCGAACTCGTCCGGCTCGTCCTCACCCACCGAGGCGTAGCAGCCGTCCGCCTCCTGCGCCCACGCCCCCGCATCGCCCAGCAACGCCCGCCACTCCCGGTTGAACATCCGCTTGCCGTGCAGAAGCGCCACCTGATCCGCCAGCCCTGCCCCCAACTTCTCAAGCCACTTCCGGACCTGAGTGAACATCGGATCACTGGTCGCCTGCGTCGGCATCCCGACGAACACGCCGTCCGCGCCGAACCGCGCCGCCAGCAGCTCAGCCGCCGCCAGCGCCGCCTTGGTCTTCCCCTCCCCCATCGGCGCCTCGACCACCACCAGACCAGGGCCACCCATGCGGCCCACCGCCTCCAGCAGCAACCGCTGCGAAGCCCGGGCTCGAACACCGAACCGCTTCTCGAACGCACCCGGCCCCGGCACAGCCAGCCGCCCCCATCCCCCGCGCAACCCGAGCGCCGACCACGCCGTGGCCGCCCGTTGACGCGCGGCGGGCATCCGCACCAGCGCCAGATCGTCCACACCCTCGAAGTGCCACTCATCACTGGCGATCCAGTCGCACATCACCACCAGACCAGCCAGCTGCAACTGCAGGGCGCGCGAAGGCACAGCGACCGGCTGGACCACCTCCAGCGGACACTCACCCGCATAACCCACCTCATGCGTGAACAGCTCGACCAGCGCCCGCTGCGCCACCCGCCATTTCTCACCCTCACCCTGCAACTTCGGCTTCCCCGCTGCCAGTTGCCCCAAGGTGGGAAAAGTCCCATGATGACCGGCGACCAGCGGCCACACCCAGTCCACCTGCTCCGCAGCCCACTGATCCTCCGCCAGCAGACGGCGGAGCAACTTGCCGCCGGCCTTGTCGTGCCGCCATCGGGCCCGGCCCACCGCATACTTGTCCCACGTCAAGCCGGCCGCCAGGACCGCACGCGCCCCGCCCGCATTCACATGCTGAAACGCCGGCGTCGCTTTCCCACAGTCGTGCACCCCGCACAACCACGCGAAGAACCGCCACCCCTGACCAGGCCCACCCGCCAACTCGTCCACCCGCCACCGCGTCACCGGCGCCACATAGCAGTCCCACACCAACTCGGCCACCGCCGCGGTATCCAGCATGTGCGACAGCAGCAGATTCACCCGCCCCCCGGCCTTCTCCGCCGACTTCCCCCACAGCGCCCCCAGCACATGCAGCACCTCGGGGTCGTACCGCCCCCAGACGTCCTCCACCACCGCCACCTCCACTCGCGTAGGCTCGCGCACACACTAGGTGACATCACTGACAACGTTGAAACCCGCTGACTCCTCCAACTTCGAGGTATCTCAATCGAACTGACTGAACGACAGGCAGTCACGCTGTAACCTCGCAGCTCAGGAAGTGTCCGCCCCGCGCTCGCGGGGATCTGTCCGGGGCCTCGGCGCCTCGGTGCTGCGCGAGGGTGTCCGCCCCGCGCTCGCGGGGATCTGTCCGCGACACCGTCCAGCAGCGCGCCCGCCAGCTCGTCCGCCCCGCGCTCGCGGGGATCTGTCCGCGGTGGCGAGCGCGATGACCTGGCCGCGGGCGTCCGCCCCGCGCTCGCGGGGATCTGTCCCCCCGGGCGAGCTCTACGAGCGGTGGTACCGGTCCGCCCCGCGCTCGCGGGGATCTGTCGCCGTCATCAGCATGGCCACTGGCGGCCGGGCGGTCCGCCCCGCGCTCGCGGGGATCTGTCT
>FTKT01000720.1_pt3 | contig 11504 bp, 9 predicted proteins | sample 1658271 | NCBI WGS metagenome assembly FTKT01 (sample SAMEA3914811, study PRJEB12502) | metagenome | biome: forest; material: soil | place: Canada | collected 2011-08-04 | depth 0.3 m | reverse complement strand
CGGCCAGCGGCTGGGCGCCGCCCATGCCGCCGAGGCCGGCGGTCAGCGTGACGGTGCCGGCCAGCGTGCCGTCGAACCGCTTGTTGGCGACGGCGGCGAAGGTCTCGTAGGTGCCCTGCAGGATGCCCTGGGTGCCGATGTAGATCCAGGACCCGGCGGTCATCTGGCCGTACATGGTGAGCCCGAGGCTCTCCAGGCGGCGGAACTCCTCCCAGTTCGCCCAGTCGCCGACCAGGTTGGAGTTGGCGATCAGCACCCGCGGCGCCCACTCGTGGGTCTGCATCACGCCGACCGGGCGGCCGGACTGGACCAGCATGGTCTCGTCCTGCTTGAGGGTCTGCAGGGTGCGCACCATCGCGTCGTACGAGCGCCAGTCGCGCGCGGCCTTGCCGGTGCCGCCGTAGACGACCAGCTTGGAGGGGTGCTCGGCGACCTCGGGGTCGAGGTTGTTCATGAGCATGCGCAGGGCGGCCTCCTGCTGCCAGCCCTGGGTGCTCAGGTTGGTCCCGCGCGCGGCGCGCACCTCGCGCGGCCCGCTCGTCTGCTGGTCCACCATGATGCCGATCCTCCATGCGGATGATTTCATTCAAGACTGACTTGGATGAATATATCCAATCAGTCGGCCTACGACCAGAGCCGAGGCCATCCGATCAGCAGCACCCGGGTCCGGCCCCCGGGCGCTGCCCGGAAACCGGCGAACACCAGCCACTCGGCCCAGGCCCGCCCGCCATCACCGGGCACTCGGGGGGCCTGACGCACCCTCAGCGGTCCACGTAGCATCGGGGTGGTGCTTGACGCCACGGAGGTCCGAGATGCCCGAGCAACAGCCTCGCCGGCGCGGTCGCCTGGCTGCTCTCCCCGGACGCCTCCTACACCACCGGCACGGTCCTGCGGGTGGCCGGCGGGATGTGACCGGGCTCCCGGACTACGCCGCGTCCCAGTCGATCCCGATCTCGGCGAGCCAGCGGCGGTCCCGCTCGGCCGTCTCGTCCGGGTCCACCGGGACCATCGGCATCGAGGGCGGGCGCGGCACTTCCTGGACCGGGCCGAGACCGTAGCGCTCGACGGTACCGGCCTGCGGACCGGTGTCGACCAGACCGACGTGCACGACGCTCTCGTCCCCCGGATCGAGCACCGCCAGCCCCGGCTCCGGCGGCCCACTCAGCGCCACCCGGCGCCCGCAGGCCGGACAGGCCCACTCCTGCGCACCGGAAGCGAGCCTGCCGACCGGTTTCATCTCATGGATCACGCGCATCGGGACACCCCCGTTCGTCCTCTTCTAGGGGATGCCCGCTGGCCACGGACCTACTCCAGGAACAGCCCGCGGGCCGCCGTCGACTGCTCGATGGCCTCCAACCTGGCCTCCGCCCCCGGGAGTTCGTCGCACATCGTCTGCAGCAGTACCCGGCCGAGCACCATCGGGGCGCAGGCGGTGTCGAAGACCAGGCCGGTGCCGACCTCGGCGGGCAGCAGCAGGTCGGAGAGGCGGGCGACCGGGGCGAAGGCGCTGTCGGCGACGGTGAGGACGGTCAGGCCGCACTCCCGTGCGACGACGAGGGCGTCCATCAGCTCGCGGGGGTAGCGCGGCAGGGCGAAGCAGAGCAGGGCGGTGGCGCCGGCGGCGGCGGCCTGCTCGATCCGGTCGGCGAGCATCGAGCCGCCCTCGTGCAGCAGCCGGATGTCCGGGTGCACCTTGGCCGCGAAGTAGGCGAAGCCGGCCGCCTGCGCGGAGGCGGCCCGCAGGCCGAGCACCGGCAGCGGGCGGGAGGCGGCGAGCAGCCGGGCGGCGCGGACGATCGGTTCGGGGTCGGCCAGCAGGTCGGCGAGCCGGCGCAGGTGCGCGATCTCGGCCAGCACGGCCTGCTGGTGCTCGTTGCGCACCACCTCGTCCGGGGTCTCCACGGCTGCCGGCTCGCCGACCCCGAGTTCGCGCAGCCGCTTGCGCAGGGCCGGGTAGCCGTCGTAGCCGAGCGCCACCGCGAAGCGGGTGACGGACGGCTGGCTGACCCCGGCCAGCTCGGCCACCTCGACGCTGGAGAGGAAGGGGGCCTGGGCCGCGTGCCGGACCAGCGCGTGCGCGATCCGCCGCTGAGTGGGCGTCAGCCGATGCCCGTCGAAGAGCTCCAGCAACCGGGCGGAGGGGCCGGGCGCCGGCTCGGCGGTCGCGGTCATCGGTGTGTCCTCCGGTGGATCGGGGTGGTCCGCTCGACTGTGCAGCAGTCGCCACGGGCGGGCAACGCCGTTTCGCCCGCCGAGACGGACGCGGGCTCAGGGTGACCCTGATTTCCCCCTGAGAGGCGGGCCGGTAAGTGGACCCCGGGACCGCCCAGGCAGCAGGCTGTCACCATGGAACCTCGCCAGGACGCCCGTCCCTCCGAACTCAAGCACGACCTCGAAGCCGCCCTGCACACCCGCAAGGAGCTCGGTGCCGAGTACGAGTCGGAGCTGGTCGACTCGTTCCTCTCGCGGATCGACGCCCGGCTGGACGCCCGGGTCGAGCAGCAGGTCGCCGAACGGATGAACCAGTACGGGCCGGGCCCGTACCGCTCGCGCCGCCAGGAGCGCGCCGAGCGGCGTCGCGGCTGGTCCGGCGGCGGTCTGCCGATCATCTCGCTGGGCCTGGCCATCCCGCTCACCGGTATCGCCTCCACCGCCGGCATGGCCGGCATGGTGTTCTGCTGGTTCGGCATCGTCGGGGTCAACCTCGCCGCCGCCCTCGGCAACCGCCGTGACCAGCACGAGGAGAAGTCCGCGCGCCCGGCGCGCAGCGAGTGGGCCTGAGCCCCGACTCGCCGCGCGCCCGCGGCGCGGCTCAGGCCAGCGGACCGGTGACGGCCTCGACGGCGCGCACCAGCGCACCCGAGGCGACCAGCGCCTCGGCCGCGTCCAGGTCCGGCGCCAGGAAGCGGTCCCGGCCGGCCCCGCCGACGCCGACCGCCCGGGCGGCCGCGAGTGCGGCGGCGGTGGCGGGCGCGAGCACGGCCTCGCCGTCCAGCGCGCGGATCTCCAGCGCGCGGGCCGAGGCGGTCAGCTCCACCGCCAGGATCCGGCCCAGGTTGTCGATCGACTGGCGCAGCTTGCGCGCGGCCGACCAGCCCATCGAGACGTGGTCCTCCTGCATCGCGGAGGACGGGATCGAGTCCACCGAGGCGGGGACGGCGAGCCGCTTGTTCTCGCTCACCAGGGCCGCCTGGGTGTACTGAGCGATCATCAGACCGGAGTCCACGCCCGGGTCGTCGGCCAGGAAGGCCGGCAGGCCGTGCGAACGGCTCTTGTCGAGCAGCCGGTCGGTGCGGCGCTCGGCGATCGAGCCTAGGTCGGCGGCCGCGATGGCGAGGAAGTCCAGCACATAGGCGACCGGGGCGCCGTGGAAGTTGCCGTTCGACTCCACCCGGCCGTCCGGCAGCACCACCGGGTTGTCGACCGAGGCGGCCAGCTCGCGGTCGGCGACCAGGCGGGCGTGCGCGAGGGTGTCCCGGCCGGCGCCCGCCACCTGCGGGGCGCAGCGGATCGAGTAGGCGTCCTGGACCCGCGGCGCGTCGTCCTGGTGATGCCCCGTCAGGCCGGAGCCGCGGAGCACCGCGAGCATGTTGGCGGCGCTGGCCGCCTGGCCCGGGTGCGGGCGGATCGGGCCGTGCAGCTCGGGGGCGAGCACCTTGTCGGTGCCGAGCAGCGCCTCCAGCGACATCGCGGCCGTGATGTCGGCGGTGGTGAAGAGCCGGGCCAGGTCTGCGCAGGCCATCACCAGCATGCCGAGCATGCCGTCGGTGCCGTTGATGAGGGCCAGGCCCTCCTTCTCCAGCAGCTCGACGGGCTCAATGCCGGCCTGCGCCAGCAGCTCGCCGGCCGGGCGCTCGACGCCGTCCGGCCCGTACGCGACGCCCTCGCCCATCAGCACCAGCGCGCAGTGCGAGAGCGGTGCGAGGTCGCCCGAGCAGCCGAGCGAACCGAACTCGCGCACCACCGGGGTGATCCCGGCGTTGAGCACGGCGGCCATCGTCTGGGCGACCAGCGGGCGGACCCCGGTGCGACCGGAGGCCAGCGTCTTCATCCGCAGGAAGACCAGTGCCCGGGTCACCTCGCGCTCCACAGCCGGCCCCATCCCGGCCGCGTGCGAGCGCACCAGCGAACGCTGCAGCTGCGCCCGCAGCTCCGGGCTGATGTGCCGGACGGCGAGCGCGCCGAACCCGGTGGAGACTCCGTAGACGGGGCGCGGCTCGGCGGCCAGCGCGTCGATCCGGGCCCGCGAGATGGCCATCTCGGCCAGCGAGTCGGCCCCGATCTCGACCCGGGCGTTGCCGCGCGCGACGGCGAGCACGTCCTCGGCGGTGACGTCGGCCTTGCCGACCAGGACGAGCGGCGCGTCGGGGGCCACAGCACTGTGCATATCCATATGCACCATCAGATCAGCTGAATGGAGATATGACAACCAGGGGAACGGGGAGTTCCCGCGTGCCTCATGCTGGAGGAGGCACTCGGCCGAACGGGAGGCAGCACGCGATGGGACGGGCAACGGTACGGCGTCGGGTGGTGCGGCTGCACGGCGGTGAGCGCACGGGGCGCCCGGACTCGCTGGCGGCCGAGGAGCCGCTGGAGATCCGGGTGGGCGGCGAGCCGCTGACGGTGACCATGCGCACGCCCGGGCAGGACTTCGACCTGGTGGCCGGATTCCTGGTCGGCGAGGGCCTGGTGCACGAGGCGGCCGGGCTGGCCGCACTGCGGTACTGCGCGGGCACGGACGCGGCGGGCGCCAACACGTACAACGTGGTGGACGCGACGCTGCGCGGCGCGCCCGCGCTGCCGCTCTCCGCGCACCGCAACCTGCTCACCACCAGCGCCTGCGGCCTCTGCGGCCGGGACACCGTGGACGCGGTGCGCACGCACGTGCGGTGGAAGCCCGCCGACGACCCGCTGACCGTCTCCGCCGAGCTGCTGTACGCGCTGCCCGATCGGCTGCGGGCCGCCCAGCGCACCTTCGACGCCACCGGCGGCCTGCACGCGGCCGGGCTCTTCGGACCGGACGGCGAGCTGCTCTGCGCCCGGGAGGACGTCGGGCGGCACAACGCGGTGGACAAGGTGGTCGGCTGGGCGCTGCGCGAGGGCCGGCTGCCGCTGACGGGGCATCTGCTGGTGGTCAGCGGCCGGGCCTCCTTCGAACTCACCCAGAAGGCGGCGCTGGCCGGCCTGCCGCTGCTGGCGGCCGTCTCCGCGCCGTCCTCGCTGGCGGTGGACCTGGCCGAGGAGCTCGGCCTCACCCTGGTCGGCTTCCTGCGCGGGACCTCGGCGAACGTGTACACCCGCGACGACCGGGTGCGCTGACCGCCGGGCCCCGCCGCAGCGCTCCAACGCCCTAACCCGGCGGCGGCGAGGCCGGGCCGGAGAGGGCGACGGCGACCAGCGCGCGCAGCGCCTGGGCGACCTGCCCGAGCGGCAGGGTGGCGTCGTCGGCGAAGAGTTCGACCAGCCAGCCGCCCGCCGGGTTGGCCCCGCCGGCCGCCACCATGGCCCGGTAGCCGCCGACCACCAGCACCGCCTCCTCGGCCGCGTCGTTGCCGGCCGCCCCGTTGCGCATCGCGAAGCTGCCGCCGCGCACCGCCCGGCGGGTGAGCGGGTAGTGGTGCAGGTCGAAGATCGCGTCGGGTGCCTCGATCCGGGCCCGCTGGTTCTCCGCCCGGCGCAGCGCCACCGCGGCGAGCCCGCCCTCGCCGCGGACCACCGGTCCGCTGGTCATCCGGTACACCGCGTGCCGCGCCGTGTGCATCAGCTGCGAGCCGGGCGGCACGTAGGAGATCCACCAGGCGACCGCGTCCAGCAGCCGGGCCGAGGTCTCCGCCACGGTGGCCAGCCGGCCCAGGGTGTCGGCGTGGTGGTGGGCGCGCGGGCCGTTCTCCTGGTCCAGGGCGCCGAGCACGGCGGTGAGCAGCTGCCCGGGGTCGGCGCTGTGCGCGGCGCCGCGGAAGCGGCGGCGGTCGGCGTGGCCGGCCCGGGTGGGCGGCGCGCCGCGGCCGCGGCCGTCCGCGCGGTGGTGCGGGTCGGCGGCGTCGGCGAGCAGCACGGTGGGGTCGGGGGTCAGGCCCGGGCCGTGGCTGCGCCCGGCCACCACCGGGTGGGCGGCGCGGGCGGCCTTGGCCCGGTACTGGGCGGCGTCGGCGAGCCGGAAGAGCCGGTCGGGGGTGGAGACCGGGCCGATCGAGTCGCCGGTGGAGGCGATCCCGCAGGCCACGCCCTCACCGTCGGCGAGCTGGAGGGCCCGGGCGCACAGCTCCTCGGCCACCGCCACCACCTCGTCGGACTTCTGACCCTCCGCCAGCAGGCAGAACTCGTCGCCGCCGAGCCGGGCGGCCAGGCTGCCGGGCAGTTTGGCGCCGGCCATCGAGAGCTGGTTGGCGAAACGTTCCAGCAGCCGGTCGCCCATCTCGTGGCCGTGCTGATCGTTGATCCGCTTGAGGCCGTTGACGTCGCAGACCACCAGCGTGACCACGGTGTTGTCCCGGTTGTGGGCGGCCAGCGCGCTCTCCAGCCGGGCGTCCACGGCGCGCCGGTTGGCCAGGCCGGTGAGCGGGTCGGTGAAGGCCAGCCGGCGCAGGTCGGCCAGCCGCTCGGTCTGGGCCAGGCCCGCCGAGACCTGGGCGGCCAGCAGGGTGGCGTACTGCGCGTCGGTGTCGGTGAAGACCGGCTGGCCCTCGCCGCGGGCCAGGTACAGCTCGCCCCAGGCCTGCCCGTGCAGCACGATCGGGGCGACCAGGCAGCAGGACCGGCCGCGGCGGCGCAGCCCGGCGGCCCGCTGGCGGCTGAACGGGCCGGCCGCGGGGTGCGTGTGCACCGCCCAGTCGGCGCGTTCGGCCGGCGCCGGGTCCTCGGCGGTCTGCACCCAGGCGCGCGGCAGCCGGCCGGTGGCCCAGTGCTCGTCCAGGTAGGTGACGATCTCGGGGTAGTCGGCCACCGGGTAGGACTCGTCGTCCGGGATCTCCTGCTCCCCCGCCGCCAGCGCGCCGTGGTTGACCAGGACCCGCAGCCGGCCCGACTCGCGGTCCCAGACCGAGACGGCCGCCATGGTGGCGCCGAGTGCCTCGGTGGCCCGCGCGGCGGCCGCCCGGACGGCCTCCAGCGCGCTCTGCGCGCCGGCCATGTCCTGGGCCAGCTCCACGACGGCCTGCAGCCGGTGGTCCAGCCCCACCGCCGTGACCTGGTCGCCCGCGGCCGGGCCCAGGGCATCCGCCCCCGGGGGTCCGAGTTCCGCCGTCACCTGCGCACCGCCCACGCTCGCCCCAACCGTCGATTCGGTCGTGTACCCGTTCGAGGTCAAGACTAGGGGTGATTGCCTGGGATATGCCCGGATTTGACGGGAAAGGGGGCCGGTCGGATCAGTGCGCGGCCCGGCTCCGGCGGGTGAGCAGCCAGGGCTCGACCAGTCCGAGGCCGCGCACCGGGCGGCGCCACATCGGCTGGAGCTGGAAACGCGTCGCGCCCGCGCCGGACGGCGGCGGCGCCAGGCCGCCCAGCGGAGCCCGGGAGGCCGCCGCGAGCGCCCCGGCCAGCTGGGACTGGGTGGTACCCGGACCGTCCCCGCCACTGCCGGGAGGACCGGCGGCGCCGGCCTGCTCCAGCGCGGCGGCGAACTCCCCGTCGATCAGCACGGCGTCCTTCTGCGCGATCGAGGTGAGCCGGCTGGCCAGGTTGACGGTGGTGCCGAAGACGTCGCCCATCCGGGAGGTGACCGTGCCGAAGGCCATCCCGACCCGCAGCGCGGGGATGGACTCCTCCCGGGTCAGCGTCTCGACCAGGCTGAGCGCGATCTCCGCCGCGGTCACCGGGTCCTCGGAGACGTAGAGGATCTCGTCGCCCAGGGTCTTGATCAGCCGGCCGCCCTGACCCGCGATCAGGTCCGCGCAGGTGGACTCGAAGGTCTCCACCAGCTCGCCGAGTTCCTCCTCCTCCAGCCGGCGCGAGAGCCGGGTGAAGCCCACCAGGTCCGCGAAGCCGACCGCGAGCCGGCCGCTGGTCACCTCGGTGTCCTCGGCGGCCTGCACCACCCGGCCGGTGACGGCGGCCAGCTGGCGGCGCCAGACGTACACCAGGAACTGCTCCAGCTCCGGCAGCAGCAGCTCGACCAGCGGATAGGCCACCTCGGCCCGGGTCAGGCCGGGCTCGACCGCCTGGGTGAGGTTGTCCAGGAAGGTGTCCATCTGCCAGCCCGCGAGCCTGGCGGTGGTCTGCCCGGTGGAACGGGCCACCTGGATCGCCATCGACTCGCTGAGCAGCCCGGACTCCACCAGGCCGGCCAGCCGGCGCAGCGCGATCACGTCGCTGTCGTTGAGCGCCCGGGACTGGCCGATGTCGGGGAAGCCCATGGCCCGCCAGAAGCGGGTGGCCAGCTCCATCGGGACCTCGGCCGTGCGGGCCGCCTGGTAGGGGGTGTAGCGGCGCGGGGCGTCCAGGATCAGCCGCTCCAGGTCGAGGGCGACGGTCTGGTCCGCCTCTTCGGGGCCGCCGGCGCGCTCGGATCCGTCGCTGCCATCAGGCCCGGGGGCGGGATCGGGCTCGGCACCGGGGTGCGAGCTGTCGTCCGGCCCGAGCCTGCCGTCGTCGTCTGCCACCGGTCCGTCCCCGTGCGGTCGCCGCACTTTCCTCAAGGTCCTGTACTGCTGCGAAACACCGCACCGTCGCCGTCGACAGTGGCGCGTCTCACACCGTTGCCAGGTGGAATGGTCGCACGGAATCCTCCGATCCGGGGCATCCGGACCCGACCGGGGTGCGTCAGGACGGGTGAGCGCACCCCGCCGGCGCGCGCCGGGCGGACGGGCGCGGACCACGTCGCCAGGGCCCACCGGACGGGCGTGGACCGGCTAGCGCGGGCTCACCGGACGGGCGTGGAGCCGCTAGGGGCGGGCCCACCGGACGGACGTGGAGCCGCTAGGGGCGGGCCCACCGGACGGGCGTGGAGCCGCTAGCGCGGGCCCACCGGGCGGACGTGGACCACGTCGCCGGCGCTGACCGGGTGGCGGGTGCCGTCCGGGGTGCGGACCACGAGGCGGCCGTCGCCGTCGATCGAGACGGCCTCGCCGCGCAGCTCCCGATCGCCCGGCAGCTGCACCAGCACCTCGCGGCCCAGGGTCGAGCAGCGCGCCGCGTAGGCCGGCAGCAGCCCGCTGGCGTGCGGGTCGCCGGCCGCCGCCTGCCACTCCCCGTACAGCTCGGCGAACTGGCGCAGCAGCGCGCGCAGCAGGGTGTCCCGGTCGGTCACCTCGGCGCCCGCGAGCAGCAGCGAGGCGGCGGTCGGCACCGGCAGCTCCTCGGTGCGCAGCGAGACGTTCAGGCCCAGGCCCGCCACCACCGCGTCACCGCTCAGCTCGGTGAGGATGCCGCCGAGCTTGCGCTCCTCGCCGTCCACGGTGACCTGGAGGTCGTTCGGCCACTTCAGCGAGACCTCGACGGCGCCGATCCGGCCGATCGCCCCGGCCGCCGCGACCCCGACCAGGATCGGCAGCCAGCCGAGCCGCTCGCGCGGGACGGTGGGGCGCAGCAGCAGCGACAGGAAGAGGCCGGAGCGGGCCGGGGCGCTCCACCGGCGGTCCAGCCGGCCGCGCCCGGCGTCCTGCCGCTCGGCGATCAGCACCGCGCCCTCGGGCGCGCCGCCTTGGGCCCGGGCGGTGAGGTCGGTGTTGGTGGAACCGGTCTGCGCCACCACGTCGAGCGCGGTCCACAGGCTGCCGGGCAGCACCAGGTCCCGGCGCAGCGCCTCCGCGTCCAGCGGCGGGCGGTCGAGATCGGTCCAGGGGGACGGCCCGTCGTGGCCGAAACCACGCAGTCCGCTGCGGCGGGGACGCTCCTGCTCGGTCATGGGCCCTAGCGTAGAGGCCACAGCGAGCGCCCCTAGGCCGACCCATCGTCCCGCAGAACGCTCGTTAACACACTGTGTCGCTGGCCATAACGACAATCGCCCCGCTCTGGCTACGCTACTCACCGGTAGTTCGTGGCTCCGTCCTGCCCGGACTCCCGCACCCTCCACCGCGACTCTTTCGAGTGAGGAACTCAGACGGGATGACCGAGGTGCCGAACAACCCGCCGCTCGACCGCCACTCCACCGCCGGCAAGCTCGCCGACCTGCGCCGCAGGCTGGACGAGGCGGTGCACTCCGGCTCCGCCGCCGCGGTCGAGAAGCAGCACGCCAAGGGCAAACTGACGGCCCGTGAGCGTGTCGTCGAACTGCTGGACGAGGACTCCTTCGTGGAGTTCGACGAATTCGCCAGGCATCGCTCGGTCAACTTCGGCCAGGCCGCCAACCGCCCGTACGGGGACGGCGTGGTCACCGGCTACGGCACCGTGGACGGCCGTCAGATCGCGGTCTTCGCCCAGGACTTCACGGTCTTCGGCGGCTCGCTCGGCGAGGTCTTCGGCGAGAAGATCGTCAAGGTGATGGACTTCGCGCTGAAGACCGGCTGCCCGGTGGTCGGGATCAACGACTCCGGCGGCGCCCGGATCCAGGAGGGCGTGGTCTCGCTCGGCCTGTACGGCGAGATCTTCCGCCGCAACGTGCACGCCTCCGGCGTGATCCCGCAGATCTCGCTGATCATGGGCCCCTGCGCGGGCGGCGCGGTCTACTCCCCCGCGATCACCGACTTCGTGGTGATGGCCGATCAGACCTCGCACATGTTCATCACCGGCCCGGACGTGATCAAGACGGTGACCGGCGAGGACGTCGGCATGGAGGAGCTGGGCGGCGCCCGGACCCACAACACCAAGTCCGGCAACGCGCACTACCTGGCCGCCGACGAGAAGGAGGCCATCGAGTACGTCAAGAACCTGCTCTCGTACCTGCCCTCCAACAACCTCTCGGACCCGCCGGCCTACCCGGAGGAGGCCGACCTCACGGTCACCGACGCGGACCTCGAACTCGACGCGATCATCCCGGACTCGGCGAACCAGCCGTACGACATGCACACCGTCATCGAGCACATCCTGGACGACGGCGAGTTCCTGGAGACCCAGCCGCTCTACGCGGGCAACATCATCACCGGCTTCGGCCGGATCGAGGGCCACCCGGTCGGCATCGTCGGCAACCAGCCGATGGACCTGGCCGGCTGCCTCAACATCGCGGCCAGCGAGAAGGCCGCGCGCTTCGTGCGGACCTGCGACAGCTTCAACGTCCCGGTGATCACCTTCGTCGACGTGCCCGGCTTCCTGCCCGGCACCGACCAGGAGTGGGACGGCATCATCCGGCGCGGCGCCAAGCTGATCTACGCCTACGCCGAGGCCACCGTGCCGCTGATCACCGTGATTACCCGCAAAGCCTTCGGCGGCGCCTACGACGTGATGGGCTCCAAGCACCTGGGCGCCGACCTCAACCTGGCCTGGCCGACCGCGCAGATCGCCGTGATGGGCGCGCAGGGCGCGGCCAACATCGTCTACCGGCGCGAGCTGAACGCGGCCGCGCAGGCCGGCGAGGACGTGGACGCCCGCCGCGCCGAGCTGGTCGCCGAGTACGAGGACACCCTGCTCAACCC
>FTKT01005995.1_pt1 | contig 11524 bp, 6 predicted proteins | sample 1658271 | NCBI WGS metagenome assembly FTKT01 (sample SAMEA3914811, study PRJEB12502) | metagenome | biome: forest; material: soil | place: Canada | collected 2011-08-04 | depth 0.3 m | reverse complement strand
GCCGGGAACTCGTCGAGCATCAAGAGCAACTTGTGCCGGCGCTCGATGCCGTCCGAGCCGTCGAGCGATTCGGTCAGGCGTCGGCCGATCTGGTTGAGGATCAGTCGGATCAGCGGCTTGGTGCGGCTGATGTCCGAGGGCGGAACCACCAGGTACAACGACACCGGCGAATCCGCAGAGATCAGGTCGGCGATGCGCCAGTCGCAGCGTGAGGTGACCTCGGCGACGGTCGGGTCGCGGTACAGCCCCAGGAAGCTAATCGCGGTGGACAACACACCGGATCGTTCGTTGTCGCTCTTGTTGAGCACCTCTCGCGCCGCTGACGCGACGACGGGATGGACCTTTTCCCCAAGATGCCGCGTGGTCATCATTCGCTGCAGCGTGACCTCGAAGGGGCAGGCGGGATCGGACAGGAAATTGGCGACACCGCGCAGCGTCTTGTCTTCGCCGGCGTAGAGCACGTGCAGAATGGCGCCGACCAGTAGCGCGTGGCTGGTCTTCTCCCAGTGATTGCGCCGCTCGAGCGCGCCTTCGGGATCGACCAGGATGTCGGCAATGTTCTGCACGTCGCGGACTTCGTGCGCGCCGCGCCGAACTTCGAGCAGCGGGTTGTACGCCGCCGACCTGGCGTCGGTCGGGTTGAACAGCAGGCAGTGCGAGAACCGCGAGCGCCAACCCGCTGTCAGCGTCCAGTTCTCTCCCTTGATGTCGTGGATGACGGCAGAGCCGGGCCAGGACAGCAGCGTGGGAACCACAAGGCCGACACCTTTGCCCGACCGCGTTGGCGCGAAAGCCATCACGTGCTCGGGTCCGGCATGGCGCAGATAGTCGCCGTCCTTGCCCGTCGTCCTTCCGAGGAAGACGCCTTCGGGCTTCGTCAGCCCGGCGTTATCGATCTCTTCATGCTCGGCCCAGCGTGCCGAGCCGTAGGTCGTGACGCGTCTCGTCGAGCGCGCGCGCCACACGGCCGTTGACATGGCGGCTCCCGTGGAGAGCAGGCCGCTCGACGCCGCGATGGTCCCGCCGCGCAGAAAGACGTCCGGCGCATAGGCATCGAAGAAGTACCACCACTCGAACAGCTTCCACGGCTCGTAGACCGGAACGCCGGAGACGCCGAACCATGGCGCCCCGAGCCGCGCCTGGTAGCCCAGTGCCGCAGCAGTCCACTGCGTGGCCGTCCAGACGCCGCCCAATGCGACGCCGAACACTACGATGATCTGTCCGAACAAAACCCCGGTTGGCACTGGCCACCTCCTGCGCAACTCCAGCCCCCGTGCCATAGCGGCAGCGAGTTGCAAGTCTGGAATCGAGGCGGTGCTTCACACACCCACGCGGGCGTGGCACAGCGTACTCAGGTGGGTATTTCGACCCGCTGGCCAGCCCTGGCCCTTGATGCGGCTTTCCGATCTTCAAGGGACCGTGAGCATCGCAAGAGACGCCGACAGCGTCCAACACCGATTCAGCGATGCCTCATCGCGCAGCGAGTGACCATGGTCATCAACTCAAGACTTCGTATGCGCAAGGAAGCGTTGCAAAGCGTCCGGCAATCCAACTCGCTGCTTCTTGTGCAGCACGTAGGTGATGATGCGTTCGTCTTCCGCAAGCGGGACCGCCACTACATCCGTCCGTTGCAAGTTCTCAAGGTGGCCACTGTCAATCAAACCGATGCCCTGTCCTGCGCCGATTCGCGTGATGAAGCCCGCCAACAGACTCGTCGCTGCCGCGGCCACAGTATCGGCAACGTGTTTTCGAACGATCGCATCGGTCTGGTGCCGCATGCCTGGCTCGTGATCCGGATGACAAGCGATCATGGGGAAGACAGCCGCAGTCACAAGTGATACCGATCCGAGCGCAGCCAGTTCATGGACTGCCGGAACCAAGGCCACCAGCGGATAGCTCCAGGCTTCAGCCTGCTCAATGGAGCCATCATCTTTCACTCCGAAGGAAAAGCCGGCGTCAACCTCTTCCCGCTGCAGTGCGACCAGCAACTCCGCCGCACGCATCTCTGACAGAACGAGTGGCGTTTCGGGCGCCAGGCCGCGCCAGCTTGCAAAACAGCTTGCGAGCTTCGGCTGGGCTATGCCATCGGCGATGCCGATGCGTAGAGGCATGCGATAGCGAAGATCAGTTTCGCGTACAGCGCGTTTTGTGCGTTCGACACGAAGGAGGATCTTGCGGGCCTCGTTCAGAAGCCTTGTGCCGGCCGGGGTGAGCCGCAGACTGCGAGTGGTGCGAACAAGCAACAGAACGCCCAACTGGTCTTCGAGATCACGAACGGTCCGCGACAGTGGCGTCTGGTCAACATGGACGCGTTCTGCGGCACGACGAAAATTCAACTCTTCGGCGACCGCGACGAAATGACGAAGATGGCGAAGTTCGATCATCTCGGCGGCAGGGTCCGATGAAAATCAGCAACGTGTCGCGGATGTGCCTCGACGTTGTTTGGCGAGATCGAGTCCACGATGGTCTTGCGGCCTAAGACGACCTCGCGCTGCCAGAGATGGCGATCGCGCTCTCAACGTCGGAGCGGCCATGAGGTGCGCTCCAAATTCCCAGGTGAGTTTCCCAACTAGCGGATCGATCGGCCGTTACTGCGCTACGACACAGGGCAAACCCGGCGCACAGCGTCCCTAGCATGAGAAAGGCATATCCCAACCAGACGCTGAGCGTGGACGCAAGCGGCGAGACGTCGATATCGGCGCGCTCGGCATATACGGCGGATCCTCGTGGAACGGAAGACGCGTGGGACAATCGGGTCGAACTTCTGCGGATGCCCGTCATGCCCTTGCGCACGCCCGAATACATGGAGGACCGCCGCGAGCACATCCTCGCGGCCGCCTTGGAATGCCTCCAGCGAAAGGGCCTCAACGACACCTCATTGACTGATATCTGTAGCGCCGCGGGCATCAGTAGAGGCGCGCTGTACATCCATTTCGAGAGCAAGGACGAGATCCTGCAGGCTGTCGCCCGCAAGCTCAGCAGCATCAGTGTCGAACAGTTGACGTTTGAAAGCCGCCAAGCACTGCAGCATGCGCTTGAGTCGCAAGTGCGGCTCGTGATCGATGCAGGCATGCAGACAGTCGGCAAGGTCGAGTTTGACCTCATCACGGCGAGCCACAGCAACGAAGTCTTGCGCGAGGCGCTCAGCGCAGCGGTGGCAGCGCGCACCAAGGCGCTGGCAGACGGGTTAAAGAAGCTCGTGAAAGTCGGTGAGCTGCCTCGTGGTCTCGATGTCGCCGCTTCAGCCCACGCGATCAATGCCTTGATGATCGGGCTTTTCAACGTCGCACACGCTGCTCGGTCGCCCGTCGAAGTGCACCTGGCATCCCTCAGGCTTGTCCTCGACGCGATCTTCGGATCCAAGAGTCACCGTTAGAGGGTTGCTGCAGCGCTTTGCTGCCTATACGCGTAGCGCGTAGATGCTGTCAATGAGGGCTTGGACTTGCAGCACCACAGAGTTGCGCAGTGGGAATGCTTGGAGCCCCTGGCCCAACCACGGTTCGGCGAGCGCTGCGGCAACACATGCTGATGCCTGCGCGTTGGCGTTTCGCGCAGAGATGGCAGGGAACGCACTTCGTGCGGCGATGCGTCGCCCGAGTCGCCCCAACATCGCCGGCGCACGTAATGAAGCGAGCCTTGTCGAACGCTTCAGCGCTCGCGCGGCGACTGCATCCAAAGGCATCGGGGGCAGCTGAAATGCTTGACTGAGAAAGCGTCGCGCGAAGGCTTGGGCTTCCCGTAGCGCAAGTACGAAGCGAACGTCCTGCCCTTCAGCCGCTTCGGCAAGGTCATCCAGGTATTGGTCCATCAGCCCGAGACCTTCCGTGTGCCAAGCAGGCATTTCCGCCAGCGTGTCCGAAAGTAGGACAGGGGTGCCGTCGTACGTCGAGTCGCCGGGTTCGTGCCAATAAGGTGTCTCTACCGTCAGAATGAAGGTGTTCGAAGGTGCGCAGTGACCAAATACCGACTGTCCGGCGCGCCAGGTGTTGCGTGCTCCCGTCGCTTCGATCCAGGCAGCGATGTCCGGCGCCTTGAATACACCCGGTGCCAACGGCGTCATTTCCGCGCCCAGCTCGCCGATTTGATCCAATCTGGCTCCAAACTGAGCGGGCTGGGTACTCAGTTCCTGCAAGAGGCTCGGCACGTCGCGGGAGACCACGTAGAACACGCCGCCGTACTCTGAGTTGTGAAGCGAGTAGAGCAAATCGGGTTCAGCGATGCGAATTGCCTCGCGATAGGCAATATTTTCCGGGATCGGCACATTGAACACATGTGCAGCAGTGCTCAAGGGGAAGGTGTATTCAGCCTGTTCATCGAGTGCCGGCCGGAAGAAATTTTCGAGGTATGCCGACGCGTCGGCTGGACGCGCGAGCCAGCCTTCATTGAGGCGAAGACCATCAGGCTCGATGGTCTTCACGAAATGCCAGGTGCATTGAGACGCGCTGCAAAGAGACGGATCGGCGATCAGCTTCTCGATCAGGAACTCAATCGTGAGGCACCCGATGGGCTCATTGGGATGGGGCGTTCCAACAAGGAGGACATGCATCGGTCCGGACCCGATGGTGATCATGTCAATCGTTTCTCCCAAGCGGCTACGCCCGATCTCTCGAACGAGCACATCCGCCTTCGAACGCGATCGCAGAGCTTCGGTACGCGAGCGCATCGATTCCACGGTGGGCAACTGCCGGTAGTCAGGCACTTGTGAGGCTATATCTCGGAGGAGCATGTTGATTTAGTTAGGGTTGCCAATGGAGGAATGTCAAAGCAGGCTTCCTGCTGACCTTCCATTGCGTCGAGGGCTCTGGACTGCTGCGACCACTGCGGCCAAGCCGACGAAACCGGTGGCCGCGAAGGCCTGAATGAATCCCGCGGGACGTATGAGGCCGTCCGGATCGGCGGAGAGTCCGATGATCGTCGCCGTCACCTGGGCGCCGAACACGCCCCCGATGGCGCGAATCAGAAAGACACTGGCGGCGATCGAACTCGTGCGGTCGGCAGGCACTTCGCGGGCCACGATCGTCATGGCCGCGGTCAACACCAGGCCGACTCCCAGCCCGAGAAGACCGGTGCCGATGGCGATCTGCCCCGCATCGGCATGCCAGACAGCCGGCAGCGCCGCGCCGCAAGCCAGGAGCAGGGCGCCGGCAGCCATGATGGCCTGCATGGTCATGAAGCGCTCCAGACGCTGGATGACCAGCGTCGCCGCGGCTCCCAGCACGCCCAGAGGCAGCAGCAGTTGCCCGATGGCGGTGGTATCCGCACCGAGGCCGATGCCGGACGCCGGGCTCGCGTGGAGCATGATCGGGAGGGCGACATAGGCTCCCACCGATGCGAAGCCGGTCGCAAGTGCGACCATGGCGGTCCTCGCCACGGCGGGCTGGGCGAGGAGCCGCAAGTCCATCAGGGGGGCGTCCTGACGGAGCTCCAGCACCGCCCAGGCCGGAAGCACCGCAATCGATACCGCGAACGCGGCGAGCGTCAGCGGCGAACGCAAGCCATTGGATGCGAAGAGGGTCAGCCCGACCAACAGGCTGGCGATGCACACGGTCAGCCCGAGAGCACCCCGCCAATCGACCCGCGGGGCCGTCGCGATCGCGTTTCTCGACGCCCCGTCCCCGTCCTCCGTCCACCAGAGGTAGATTGCGACGGGCAGGAGCACCGGCACGGGAAGCAGGAACACGCCGCGAAAACCGAGACTCTCCACGACAGGTCCGACGGTCAACAGTCCGGCTGCCGTACTGACGGTGAGCGCGGCGACCGCCAACGCGTTGTTGCGCGCGACCAGCGGGGCTGCGGACGCTTGCGCGATGAGCGCGAACGACAGCGGGATTGCGCCGAGACCGATGCCTTGGAGTACCTGGCCCACGACCAGAGTCGCCAAGTCTTGCGCGCAAGCACTCACCAGGCAACCGCATGCCACGCACAGCAGCACCGCTGCGATGACCCGGCACTTGTCGTACAGCTCTCCGAGCCGTCCGACCACCGGTGTCGACACCGCGCCCGAGATCATCAGCCCGCTGAACACCCAGCCCAGTGCAACCGGGCTGGCCGAGAATGCCTTCTGGATCAACGGCAACGCCGGCGACAGCTGGCTTTCCATCAGGGAATATGAAAATACGGCCAGCAGCGCCGCCGCGATTTGTGGGCCACCTCGCCTGGCTGCTCCTCGGACACCGAATCTCACAGGTCGTACCGAATGCTGACGCCGGTCGTACGCGGCTTCGTCAGGTAGTAGTCGGTATACGACGGGTTGCCGAATCCCGCATTCACCTGCGCGCCCGTCACCCCGAGCTTGTCGAAGATGTTGTTCATGAACAATCCCAGCTCCCAGTGGTCGACGGAAAAGGTCACGCGCGAGTCGAGCAGCTGGTAGCCGGCCGCCATGCCAGGGCTGTCGATGGCAAGGCGGCGCGGGCCGACGAAGCTGTGCGTGACGTTGAGCCGTCCGAAGCTGCCCGCCGGTCCAGGAAAGTCGAGATTGCCTTGCAGGCTCGATTGGAACTCGGCAGTTCCCGGGAGCATCGTCCCCGACGGCACGAGAGTCGTGTTTGCGCCGGTGAAATCGCTTGAGGTGCGGGCATCCGTATACGCAACACCCGCCACGAGCCCGAAGGCGCGAGTAAGCTGATATTGCGCACTGGCTTCAGCGCCCTTCACGCGCGCTGCGCCCACATTGCGGATGACGTTGAAGCCGGTGGCGTCCCGCGAGTTCACCTGCGCGTTCTTCCAGTCGATGTCGTAGATCGAGAGCTCGACGTGCAGATCCTTGGTCGGGGCTAGTCGAATGCCGGTCTCGTAGTTCCAAAGCGAATCGGGCGCGTAGGTTGGATTTGTCGTGCTGGGCGCGAGGTTGGCTCCGCCCACGCGGTACCCCTTCGATACCAGCGCGTACAGGACCTCATCCGGCGCGAAGACGTACTTCACGCTGACTTTGGGGGTGAAGCCGCTCTCCCGCTTGGCCACGTCAGCTGTCGTGGTGCCGAAGAAATTCGCTACGCTGTCGAACGTTTCGTGGTTTCTGAAGTAGCGTCCCCCGCCATCAATCGCAACTCCATTCAAGAACCGGTACTGCAGGTCAGCAAAGGCAGCCGACTCGCTTGACGTTGAACGATCCGTCTCCAGCAACAGGGTGTCGTCCGGCAACAGCGCGCCTTCTGCCCCCCACGCAGCAGCCCCTCCTGGCGACGACCAGTCCGTAAAGCCGTTGTAGGTGCTGTGCTGATAGAACAAGCCGGCGAGGTAAGAGAACTGCCGCTCGCCGGTGGACGAGAATCGGAACTCCTGCGAGAACGATTTCGACTTCGCATCAACGGGTCCAGATATGGGAGACAGAGCCGGCAGGCTGGGGTCGATCGCAGCGGCGCCGATGCCGCTCAGCAATCGCGTTTCGTCGGTGCGAGCATTGGCTCGTTTTTCGATGAGGCCAGTGTTGGAACTGAGCGAATTCCCGCCCAGATCCCAGTCGACTTGAACGTTTCCGAGCGTGTAGCGCGTATCGCGCGGAGAGGCCGTCGGGGTATCGATGTCGAGCTGCCCAGGGTCGGGAGACACGGCACCGCCATCGTCTATGCGGGTTCGCTGCGTAAGGAGCGTGGCCGTGACTTTCACATCTTTGTCAGGCTTGAACACTCCGATGACTCGGCCGCCGTCCTGATTCAGAACATTGGCTTCATTTCGCCCGGTTCCAAGATTTCGGATGTAGCCGCTGTCATGCCGGTCGAACGCAACCATTCGGATCCCGGCGACGTCAGTTGAAAGGGGGATATTGAGCATCCCGTACGTCGAATAGCCGAGTCCACCGTGAGATACGCCGTTGAAAGATGTAAGAAGACTGCCCTCCGTGGACTTCAAGTCCGGCTTCATCAGAACGTAGCGGACGGCGCCGCCCAAGGAAGCCGAGCCGTACAGCGCGCCTTGCGGCCCCTGCAAGACTTCGACGCGCTCCAGATCGAACGGAGCGAGATCGGCCGTCGCGACAAACGCGTGAGGATCTGTGAACGGCACATCCTCGATGTAGATGCCCGTCGTCGCCTGTTGCAGACTCAGATTTCCAGCCGCCTGTACCGTACCGACTCCACGGATGGTCGGTAGCGCGCGGTCCGCGTCGCCCTTGTTGAACTGAACCCCCGGCAGCAATTTGAAGATGTCCTCTTCATCCTTGGCGCCGCGGTCCTCCAGTTCGGAGCCTTGCACCACCGACACAGTTCCGGCAACTTCGCGCTGCCTCTCCGAACGTTTGTTTGCCGTGATCACGACAGACTGGAGCTGAACAGTGTCGGAATCCGAGGCCTTAGATGCGGCTGCCGCACTGGCCGCCGATTGAGGCACTGGGGCCTGGGCTCGGGCTGGAGTGGCGATGCATGTTGCCAAGATGGCGGCGATCACAATCGGATCAAGCCGGAACCTGCTGGTAGTCCGGAGCACCAGGCTTACCGTATGGAGAGACGAATCAGTCATCGAAGGGCACCTCAAGAGTGGGTAGTCGTTAATAAACGACTGCTCGGTCGTTTTTAAGAGACTAACCGGTCTTTTTTAGTCAGTCAACGGTGAAAACCTGACGGAAACCCTCCCCCTCGCGTCAAACGTTGACGCGGTACTGTTCTGCAGTTTGATGTCCGACTCACCGTCTACGGGGGCTAGAGCTTCGCCGCCGGACTGTCAGCTCGCGTCAGAAATGCACACGCCCGGTCGGTATCAAACTGAGAGCCCTCGAGTCCGATCCAACTGCCACGTGCATGTATTCCCGTGCATGATTCCGACTACCTGCAGACCCAGCCGCTTCTCGATCACTGGGCGCCACGGAACCAGACTAAAGCCCACTCCATCGTCGACCATTGCGAAGCGGCCACTCGTGAGTTGCAGCGATTGTCGGTAGATGCCGCCAATGTGCTCTCCCTCACGAGGCTGGCGGTGTATCAGGCCAGTCTGGCGCTGAATCGCGGCTCCTGCTGCCGCCAGTTCACGATCGCGCAATGTAGAAAGCAGGTTGCGCGCGACGACGATGCGTTGACCGCGCCGCTCGGCCAAGTCCAGCTCGACGAGGAAGTCCGCGCGGCTCTGCATCGCCGCGCGCACTTGGACTCCGAAACCTCTCGACGCAAGGTCATCGCCACCCACCAGTAGTTGTCTGTCCAGCCATGTAGCGCCGTTGGCTCGCAATTGATCGTCGACGGAGAGATGCGATCGCAGCTCGACGCGAGCGTCGATCGCCTTATGTGCGTCTTGGGCCTGAGCGCGCTGCACGAGGTCGGGTGGCACGCGCCAAACGCCATCTTTCACGCGCTCCACAATCCCGACGCGGCGCAACCCTTCGAGCCGCCGCACGTGGACGTCGACCGTGGCCTGCAGGCCCTTCCTTTTCTCCTGAGCGAGACGGGCCAGATGCTCTTCCGCGCGGTAGATTCCGTCGCGGGCTAGGCCGCTGATGGTGCGATCCACCGCCCGCACCTGGCCTGGTGGGCTCACTTCCACGATGCCGTCCGTCGGCAACGTCCCCAGGTCGACGCCGGCGGGAAGTCGAACATAGTGCGCACGCCCGTCGACGCCGTCAACCACCAGGTAGCCGCGGTCGTTCATCTCGTCGGCCAAGCCCTTGCCGGCGATTCGGCCGACGATCGGTTCTGACAGCGTGGCCTGCGGCATAACGTAGTCCCGCTGCTGACCGTGCAAGGCTTTGTGGATCGTCCGCAAGATGTCACCGCGGTCGCCCATCGCGGCAAGCGTCGACTCCATCCGAGCGGCAAGATGCCAGTGGTTCGCATCGATGCGCTCTGCCAATTCCATCGTCTCCAGTCGCTGCAGGCGAGCGCGCAGCATCGTCTGAAATGGCCGATCATTCGGCCCCTCGGTGAGGTCGACGACGCCCAGGTTCGCACGCCGCAGCAGTGTTCGATCCAGACCGGTCAGTCGCTCCTGATCTACTTCCCGCAGCAGCCCTTGCCGGATTTCCAGTTCAGTGCGCGGACCGAGCCACTCGGTGGCCAACTCGCCAGCCCTCATCCGCATCCCGTGCGCCATGTAGTCCGGTGCGATCACCAGATCCTGCCCGTTGGCGGCGCGCCCGCGCAGCACAACATGGGTGTGCGGGTTGTCAGTATCCCAGTGATCCACAGCCACCCAGTCGAGGCGGGTCTCAAGGTCGGTGACCATGCGCTGCATGAACTCGCGCGTGTAGGTGCGCAGGTCGTCCAGCTGCTCGGCGTCCTCGACCGAGACAATGAAGCGGAACTGATGGCGATCGCCACGGCCGCTCTCCTCGAACTCCTTCAGATCGACCGCGTCGCTCTCAGGTCCATAGGCTTGGCCGCGCTTGCCGTCGCGGGTCACGCCGTCGCGCTCGATGTAACGCAGATGGGTGGAGACCGTGTTCGCGCCGGCCTTCTTCAGCACGACATAACGGGACTTGATGACGACGCGACGGGCGACGGCGCTTGGCTTCTGGCCGGCCATGCCGGCCGCGACATGGCCGCGGCCGAACGTAGACGACGGCCGCGCACCAGGCGCCGCAGATGCCTTCGCGCCGGCCTTGGAGACCTGCTTCAGTACCTGCGACACAAAGCGTCGCGAGCGCTGACCGTCCCGCGCCTTCGGTGGCGCCGGCTTGACGCGGAAACGATCGTCGTCACGCGTTGCCATGACGCACCCTTCGGCGAGTTGCCACGCACCGAGCTGGAAGATGCTCGACACCAACCTGGTCGACATTCGGCATCCCGTTCCTGAACGGCACCGTCGCGACGAAGCGAAGTGCCGCGCCGAACCCACGTGCAGACTGGCTTTGCGGCCGGCCCGGTGCCGGCCCTTTTATCTTGCCCTCCCTCTTTGCCTCCCGCATCCGCTCCTGGCTCCGACTGGCCGCCCGCCTTGACCGTATCGCGCACTGCAGCCCGAGGAGCAGCGGCGATGCAGCACAAGTTGCACGCGGGCAACCGGACTTCTGCGCGAGAGAATGCAGCCAGGACGCGGGTCTGCCTGCATCTCGAAGGCACTTTGGCGGCACTTTTGGCGCTTGTGCAGTGCCATGCAAAGGCGTGCATGGATGCACTGGAGCGTTCGGAACGCTCGCAATTTCGCGCTCGTGCAATGACTTACCGAACTGATGAATCACTGCTCGCTCCACGTCCACAACGGCCACGCGCTGCCGATCACGGCGGACGCGGCGACAGGGCCAAAGTAGCGGCTGTCGAACGACGCCGGATTGGTGTCGCTGAGCAGGAAGAGCTCCCCGTCTCCCAGGATTCGGCACTGCGTCCAGGACTGCAGCGGCCGATGCTTGCCGTCCTGAGACAGTGCCGTCGCCACGACAGCGCCGTCGACGCGAACGACACCTTCGCGCTCACACACCGACTGCGGCGCCACTGCACCGACTCGCTTGAGCAACGGGATGCCCGCCGGCAGGTACCTGCGCTGCGCCGCGAGTGCGGCTGCTTCTGGCGGAAGCCAGGCCAGCACGATGCTGTTGGCTTGCAGAGAACCGACAGGCCCGATGCGATACCAGCCGCGCGGAACGCTGTCGCTCGGGTTGTAG